>Ga0307372_10010675_pt1 | contig 12385 bp, 12 predicted proteins | sample OX1MG_FD_202533 | JGI IMG/M metagenome (GOLD analysis project Ga0307372, IMG submission 202533) | Soil microbial communities from Risofladan, Vaasa, Finland - OX-1 | ecosystem: Environmental > Terrestrial > Soil > Coastal area > Acid sulfate soil | place: Finland: Risofladan, Vaasa | collected...
TGCTGGACGACTTCGGGCTTCCCCAGGCGCTGAGGGCGCTGGCGGCAGACTTCACGCTCCGGACGGGCACCATCGTCCGCTTCACGATCCACGGGCGGGCTCTGCGGTCCAGCAAGGATGCTGAGGTCACCTGTTATCGAATCGCCCAGGAGGCGCTGCGCAACATCGAGCGCCACGCGCGCGCCACCCGGGTCGAGCTGCGCCTCACCATGCTGGCCCACCAACTCCGGCTGCTGGTGGCCGACGACGGCATCGGGCTGGGCGATGAGGTGACCTCCTCCCAGTCGGACGGCTTTGGGATTCTGGACATGGCCCATCGGGCGGGGGCCCTGGGCGGGAGCCTGCGGATTCGCGGGATCAGGCCGGCGGGCACCGTGGTCCGGCTCTGCCTTCCCCAGCTCGCGGCCGACGCCGATCAGGGGCCGAGCTTCGGCAGGTGATTACTCGTGGCCGGCGGGGCGTGGCCGCCTCCTGCCCCGCGCACCACCGACAGCTCACCATATAAACAACGGAGTAGAAAGTTTGCTTGGGGCGGTCCCGGGGGACGCCCGCCCCTGGAGGTGAGCCCATGGCGGTGCAAGACTCGGTCGGCGACCAGCGAGCGGTGGTGGTTGGCGTGGACGGCTCGGAGGGGAGCCGGCAAGCTCTGCACTGGGCTCTGGAGGAGGCCACCCTGCGCAAGCTTCCGGTGCGTGCCGTGGGAGTGGTCCAGATCCACCTGGTGGCGCTCAGCGTGCCCGGTTATCCCTACGCCGACGAGACCTACATCAACGATCTGGTCGACAACGTCCGCGAAATGGTAGCCTCCGAGGTGGAGCTGGCGCGTGCGGGCTTCGACGTGCCGATCAGCGTTGAGGCGGTGATGGGGTCGCCGGCAGAGGTCCTGGTCGAGGCGTCGGCCAACGCTTCGATGCTGGTGGTCGGGTCGCGGGGTCACGGTGGGTTCGCCGGGCTCCTGTTGGGTTCGGTCTCCCAGGAGTGCGTCAGTCATGCCGCGGTCCCGGTCCTGGTGGTCCGGCCTCCCAAGAAGTAGCGCCCGGGCGCCGCGATCCCTGTTAGGCCATGCCCCACCCAGGGCGCGGCCGCCGGCGGCCCTCTTTGCCCCTGCGCTGGCGGCGCTATCCTCAGCCGGTGCCGGCACTCCGCGGGCGGGATCGGGCCATCGTCGGAGCCGCCCTGGCGCTGAGTGTGGCGCTGGGGGGGTGCACCGGGCCCGCCCAGCGGGCGACCCCCGGCTCGGCCATCCCCGCGCCGTCGATGTCCTCCCTTCCGCCGACGCCGACCCAGTGCTCGAATCAGACCGTCCTCGCCGGCTGGAGCACGGCCCGGCTCGCCGCCCAGCTGGTCGTGGTCCCCGCCCCGGAGGCCGATGTGGCCGCGGCCGCGGCCGCGGTGGCCCAGGGAGCGGGCGGGGTGGTTCTGTTCGGGAGCGCCGCGCCCGCTGACCTCGGTTCTCAGATCCGCGCCCTCGACGCCAGGGCGCCGGAGTCCATCCACCCCTTGGTGATGACCGATGAGGAAGGCGGCGGTGTCCAACGAATGGCGAACCTGGTCGGGTCGATGCCCTGGGCGCGCCAGATGGGGAGCACCATGAGCCCGCCCACCATCCAAAGGCTGGCGGAGGCAGTGGGCCAGCGGCTGCGAGCGCTGGGGGTGACCATGGACCTCGCCCCGGTGCTGGATGTGGACGGGGGCAACGGTCCCAATACGCGGGATCCCGATGGTGCCCGCTCCTTCAGCGCGGATCCGGCCCAGGCGGCCCGTGACGGCATCGCCTTCGCGGCCGGCCTGCTCGCCGCCGGTGTGATCCCGGTGGTGAAGCACTTTCCCGGCCTGGGGGGAGCCAGCGGCAACACCGATTACGGTCCCGCCGCCACCCGGCCCTACTCATCCTTGCTGAGCACTGGACTGCTGCCCTTCGAGCAGGCTGTGGCCGCTGGCTTGCCGGCGGTGCTGGTCTCGAACGCCAGCGTCCCAGGCCTCACCGCCGGCCCTGCCAGCCTCTCCCCAGCGGCCATCCAGGGCCTCCTGGAGGGCCGACTCCAGTTTCACGGACTGGTCATGACCGACTCCCTCAGCGCTCCGGCCATCACCGCGGTCGGCCTCACCGTGCCCCAGGCGGCCGTTCGCGCAGTCGCGGCGGGGGCCGACCTGGTCATGTTCTCCTCCGGGCAGCCGGGTCCCGTCCTGCCCGAGATCGAAGCCGCCTTGGCGCGGGCCGAGGCGACCGGGGAGATCTCCTCAGCCCGGCTGATCGACGCCGCCGACCAGGTGCTGGTGGCCAAGGGGGTGAGCCTCTGCCGGCCCGGTTGAGGCGGGACCGACGCCCCCCAACTCACGCGCTTGCCCTTTATAATCCGCAAGACCGATCAGGTCCCTGCCATGTGACCGCCGCCGACCATGCCATCAGCGGCTGGGGCCGCCTCTGGAGGTGCTCCCTGGTGTCATCTGTGACCGAGACCGTACCGGCCCAGTCGCGAGCCCATGGGGCGGAGGGGGGCCGCCCGGCGATCCAGGTCGTCCCGCTCCGAGGGTTGCCGATCGTGGCGGTGGTGTTGGCCCTGCTGGTGGTCGCCATTGCCGGCAACTGGCTTTGGGCGCTGGACTTCTTCCACGTGGTTGGGGGTGGCCTCTGGACGGCCATAGACCTCTTTGTGGGGCTGGTCCTGGGCCCCATCCTGGGCCGGCTCTCGATTCCGGCTCGAGCCGAGTTCTCGGCTCGCTTCATGCCCAAGATGGTTTTGATCATGCCCACCCTGGTGACCATGACCCTGGGCTCAGGCTTCCAGCTGGCCCGCCATCTGGGCAACCTCGATGCGGGCGCCGCCATGCACGGCTGGCTGGTGGCCTCCTTCATCGTGGTTGGAGTCATGGCGGTGATCGCGCTCGGGATCCTGGAGCCGGCCAACATCGCGGTCCTGTTCGAGATGAAGAAGCCGCACCCCGACGGCGCGATCATCGCCCGCCTGATGAAGCGCTTCATCTACACCGCCGGCGTCACCGGCGTGATGCAGGTGGCCACCCTGGTGATCATGACCAGGCTGGCGACATGAGGGCGGACACCACCTCCGCAACGGTTGCGCGGCGCCTGCCGCCGGTGGCGGAGCTGGCGGTCGGCTCGCTTGCCCTGATCGTGGTGGGTGGGATCTATTTGGCGGCGCACATCCCCGGGCCGGTCTCCCTCGTGCCCGCGATCGTGCTCTGGGCTCTGGCGGCCGCCCTGCTGCTGGTGAATGCCGCCCTGCTCAGCCGGCTGTCCGGCTTCGCCTGGGGCCGGTTTCGCCAGGTTGGGGGCTGGGCGTTGCTCGCCTACGCGATCAGTGCCGGGATGCTCGAGTACGTCTTCGTTATCGACCGCGTGCCCGCCCGGGAGCTGGTCTGGTTGAGCTTGATGCTGGTCGTCTACGCGGTCGACATACCCCTCATCCTGGCTTTCTCGGTGGCCCGTTACCAGTCATCCGACTGAGGCCGCTCGGGGGCGGACCCCGGCTGGGTGGCGTCCGGGACTGGCCGTCCCTGGGTTGCTAGTTGTCCTCGACCGCGGCTGAGCCGGCCGGGAGCGATCCGCACCTTCCCCTGGGGATCAGCCGGGGGTTGGTCGCGACCCTGGCCGTCGCCTGCGGGCTGGCGGTGGCGAATCTCTACTACGCCCAGCCACTGCTCCATCTCCTGGCCACCAGCTTTCACACCGGATCGGGCAGTGTCGCCATCGTTGTCACCCTCGCCCAGCTGGGCTACGCCGCCGGGCTGCTGCTGCTGGTGCCACTGGGTGATGTCTGGCAACGGCGCCGGCTGGTGGCGGGCGTCCTACTGCTGGCGGCACTGGCGCTGGCGGCTTCCGCCCTGGCCCCCAACCTGGTCATTTTCGAAGTGGCCGCGCTGCTGGTGGGGGTCACCTCGGTGGTGGCCCAGGTGCTGGTGCCGCTGGCGGCCGATCTCGCCTCGGAGCGGCGCCGTGGCCAGGTCGTCGGCACTGTGATGAGCGGGCTCCTGATCGGAGTCCTCCTCTCCCGAACTTTGTCCGGCCTGCTGGCGGCGCTGGCGGGATGGCAATTCGTCTACTGGTTCGCCGCCGTCGCCATGGTTGCGCTGGCCTTCGTCCTGCGGGCGGTTTTGCCCGTGGACCGACGCTCCCAGGAGCTCAGCTACCGGGCCCTGCTGCTCTCCACTCTCAGTCTGGTCCGCTCGGAGCCGGTGCTGCGGCGGCGGTCGCTCCTGGGCGCGCTCGGGTTCGCCGCCTTCAGCGCCACCTGGACCACCATCGCCTTCCTGCTCTCAGGACCGCCGTTCCACTACGGGGTGGCCGTGATCGGACTCTTCGGGCTGGTCGGTGCTGGGGGGGCCGCCTGCGCCACCCTGGCGGGGCGCTGGGCCGACCTGGGCTGGGCCAAGGTCGAGACCCTGGGCTTCGCGCTGGCCGTCGCGCTGGCCTTCCTGCTGATGATCCTGGGCCGAGCCCAGCTGCTGCCGCTGGTCGCCGGGATCCTCCTGCTGGATGTGGGCGCCCAGGGCATCCACGTCACCAACCAGAGCCTCATCTACCGTCTCTCGCCGGGGGCCCGGAGCCGGATCAACAGTGCCTACATGACCACCTATTTCGTGGGAGGGGCGGCGGGTTCGGCCGGCGCCGGCGCGGTCTATGGCAGTTGGGGCTGGACCGGGGTATGTCTATTTGGAGCTGGCCTGGGGCTGGCGATGGTGGCGGCGTGGGCCTGGGACGCCAGTCGCCGGGACGCGTCCAGCCCGGCCGGGTCGCCGCCCACTCAGCGTCGGGGCTGACCGTCAGCGGCCGGGCGCCCGCGCCGTCACGATATCCGCTCCAGGATCATCGCCATGCCCATGCCGCCGCCTACGCACATGGTCTCCAGGCCGAGGGTCGCGCCCTTGGTGCGCAGCCCGTTGAGCAGAGTGCAGGTGATGCGGGCGCCGGTCATCCCGAACGGGTGCCCAAGCGCGATCGACCCTCCAAAGATGTTGAGCTTGTCGCCCATGGGGTCGATCCCGATCCCCCGCGCCGAAGGTATTACCTGAGCCGCGAACGCCTCGTTGATCTCGACCAGGTCGATATCGTCGATGGTCATGCCGGCGCGCTGCAACACCTTGTGGGTGGCCGGGATCGGACCCAGGCCCATGTACTCCGGGTCGAGGGCCGCCACTGCGGTGGCCACGATCCGGGCCAGCGGGGTGATCCCGAGCTGGCGAGCCCGCTCCAGTGACATCACCACCACCGCCGCCGCACCGTCATTCAGCGGGCAGGCGTTGCCGGCAGTCACCGTCCCGCCGTCCTTGAAGACTGGTTTGAGGGTGGCCAGGACCTCCACTGTGGTGTTGGGGCGGGGGCCGTCGTCCCGGTCCAGGACCCGACCGTCGGGCAGGGTCACGGGAACGATCTCCCGGGCGAAGAAGCCGTCCGCCTGGGACTCCACCGCCCGGTTCTGGCTGCGGGCCGCGAAGGCGTCCATCTCCTCTCTGGTGATCCCCTCGCGCTCAGCCACGTTCTCGGCGGTCAATCCCATCGGGATGTAGAGGTCCGGCAGGCCCTCGGCGTTGCCGGCCAGCAGTCGGGGATTGCGGGCGTCGGGCGGGTCGGAGGTGCCGTAGCCGTAGCGGCTGACCGTCTCCACGCCCATGGAGACGAAGGTGTCGCCCTCGCCGGCGCGGATGGCGTGGGCGGCCATCCTGGTGGTCTGCAGGGAGGAGCTGCAGTAGCGGGTCAGGGTCAGACCCGGGGCGTTGACGCCGGCCAGGATGCTGATGGCGCGGCCCAGGTTGAAGCCTGATTCTCCCCCGGGCAGGCCGCAGCCGCAGATGACGTCCTCGATCTCCTGGGCGTCGAGCTGAGGAATCTGAGCCAGCACCCGCTGCAGGACCTGGGCGCCGAGGTCGTCCGGCCGGAAGTCGACCAAGGAACCTTTGCCGGCTCGCCCGATCGGGGACCGGCCCGCCGCCACGATGACCGCTTCGGACATGGGAAACCTCCTCCGCTTCCGGGGCACGGCCAGCGCCGTCCCTCACCTTTCGGCTCCCCACTATGGCGCATCGGCCCGCGGTCGCAGCGCGCTACCCTGGCTAGGCCATGGCCGCCACCCGAACCAACGACTGGGGTTGCCGATGAGGCTGGGTCTCTCACTTGGCTATTGGGGTTCCGGCCCGCCCCCTGCCAGCGAGCGCCTGGTCGCCTCCGCCGAGCGGCTCGGGTTCGACTCGATGTGGACCGCGGAGGCCTATGGCTCGGACGCCCTGACGCCGCTGGCCTGGTGGGGGAGCCGTACCTCTCGACTCCGGCTGGGGACCGCCGCCGCCCAGATGCACGCCCGGACCCCAGCCGCCACCGCCATGGCGGCCGCCACCATGGACCATCTCAGCGGTGGCCGGCTGGTGCTGGGACTGGGCGCATCCGGGCCTCAGGTGGTCGAGGGTTGGTACGGGACCAGGTTCGCCCCCCAACTGGCCTCGACCCGGGAGTACGTCGCCATCGTGCGCCAGGTCCTGCGCCGAGAGGGGCCGCTGGTCTTCTCCGGGGAGCGTTACCAGCTACCCCTGCCCGGCGGTCGGGGCAAGCCGCTGCAGCTGACGGTCCATCCGCTCCGGAGGGAGCTGCCGATCTGGCTGGCGGCTGAGGGGCCCCACAACATCGCCCTGGCGGCTGAGATCGGAGATGGCTGGCTGGCAGGCTTCCATGCCCCCGGCCATTCCCAGTGGCAGAGGAGGGCCTTGGCGGAGGGATTCGCCAGGCGCAGTCCCCCGGGTCGTCCCGAGAGCTTCGAGGTGGCGGCCAACCTGCTCCTTGCGATCGACGATGACCTGGAGCGGGCCGCCGACCACTTCCGGCCGCTGCTGGCTCTCTACATTGGCGGGATGGGCAGCCGCGCTCACAACTTCCACTTCGACCTCTTCTGCCGCATGGGCTTCCGGGCCGAGGCGGAGGTGGTCCGCGAGCTGTACCTGGGCGGGCGCCCGGCGGCGGCGGCGGCGGCGGTTCCCACGCGCCTGGTGGAGGCGGTGGCTCTGGTGGGTTCCCTGGCCAAGGTCCGGGAGGAGTCGGAATCCTGGCGCTCCGGCTTGCCCACTCTGCTCTTGGTGGACGGGCCCGAGGCGCGCCTGCAGCAGGCCGCGGAGCTCTTCCTGGGATGAGCTCGGCCAGTCGGCTTTGGAGCGTCACACAGCCCCGGCGGCTGATTGCTGTGGCGGTGCCCATTGCCCAAAATGCCCGCCACAGGTGAATACTGCTCAGCGAACATCCCGGGGCGCGGCGGGATGGCTGGCCCCAGTTCGACACTAGGAGAGACGCCATCGGAGTTCAGGAGTCGCTACGGGCACTGCGGGAGTCGGTGGGCAAGCCCCTGGGGGTCAGCCCCTGGCATCAGATCACCCAGGCGCAGGTGGACCTGTTCGCGGAGGCCACCGGCGACCACCAGTGGATTCACGTGGATCCGGAGCGGGCCCGGATGGGTCCCTTTGGAGGCACCATCGCGCACGGGTACCTGACCCTCTCGCTGCTGCCCATGCTCCTCCAGGGCATGGTCAGGCTCCCCGGGGTGGCCCTGACCGTCAACTACGGGCTGAACCGGGTGCGCTTCGTATCCCCGGTGCCGGTCGGATCCAGGGTTCGGGCGACCGCCGTGCCGCAGGCGCTGACCGACGTCGAGGGGGGGGTGCAGCTGGTGCTCGAGGTGACAGTGGAGATCGAGGGCCGGGAGAAGCCCGCCTGCGTGGCGGAGACGGTCACCCGTCTCTACACCGGCTCCTAGCGCGGATGGAGGTGATGCGATGAGTCTGACCGAGAAGGTGGCGCTGGTCACCGGGGCCGGCCGCGGCATCGGGGCCGCGACGGCGCGGCGGCTGGCTGCCGGAGGGGCCGCGGTGGTGGTGTCTGACATCGACTACGCGGTCGCCGAGGCGACCGCGGCCAGCCTGCGCGGCGAGGGTCGCCGAGCCCTGGCCGTGGCCTGCGACGTGAGCCGCCGCGCAGATGTCCAGGCGATGGTCGAGCGGACCGTGGCTGAGTTCGGTCGACTTGACGTCCTGGTCACCTGTGCGGGCCTGATCCGGGACAACCTGGTCTACAAGATGACCGAGGAGGACTGGGACCTGGTCATAGACACCCACCTCAAGGGCAGCTTCCTGTGTGCGCAGGCGGCCCAGGCGGTGATGGTGCCGCAGAAGTCAGGTCGGATGGTCCTGATCTCCTCGACCTCCGCCCTCGGCAACCGGGGCCAGGCCAACTACTCGGCGGCCAAGATGGGCATCCAGGGGCTGGCCAGGACCCTGGCCCTGGAGCTGGGTCGGTACGAGATCACCGTCAACGTGGTGGCCCCCGGCTTCATCGAGACTCGCATGACCGAGGCCACCGCAGAGCGGATGGGAATCAGCTTCGAGCAGCTCACGGCCGGGTTCGCGGCCACCAACCCGATTCCTCGCACCGGTCAGCCCGAGGACGTGGCCGGAGTGATCGCGTTCCTGGCCGACGATGAGGCCAGCTACGTGACCGGGCAGGTCATCTACGTGCGCGGGGCGCCCTAGGCCATCACCCGATGAGCCCCGATCGCGGCGGGTCGCCCAGCCTGGAGGGCCGGGTCGCCATCGTCACCGGCGCCAGCCGTGGGATCGGGGAGGCGATCGCAGCCGAGCTGCTGGCCGCCGGCGCTCTGGTGGCCATCACCTGGCGCAAGCCAGATGGGATCGCGGCTGCCGCCGGACGTCTGGGCGGCGAACGTTCCGAGCGGGTGCTGCCCGTGAGCGCCCACGCCGGCCGCCCCGAGGATTCGGAGCGGCTCGTCGAGCAGACCATGGCCCGCTGGGGCCGGATCGACATCTTGGTCAACAACGCCGCCACCAACCCCCACTTCGGCATGACTCTGGATGTCGACCTCGGGGCCTGGGACAAGACCTTCGAGGTCAACCTGCGGGGGCCTCTGGCCCTGACCCAGCTGGTGCATCGCGCCTGGATGGGCGGGCACGGCGGGGCGATCGTCAACGTGGCCAGCATCGGCGGCCTCCAGCCCGCCCTGGGGCTGGGGGTGTACGACGTCACCAAGGCGGCCCTGATCATGCTCACCCGGCAGCTCGCCCTGGAGCTGGGTGGGGATGGGATCCGCGTCAACGCGGTGGCCCCGGGGATCGTGAAGACAGACTTCTCCGCGCCGCTCTGGGGCAGCGAGGCGATCTCCCGCAACTGGCTGGAGCACAACCCTCTGGGCCGGTTCGGCGAGCCTGAGGAGGTGGCGCGGGCGGTGGCCTTCCTGGCCTCCGACCAAGCCTCCTACATCAACGGGGCGGTCCTACCCCTCGACGGGGGCCAGTGAGGTGGGGCTACGGACACGGCCGCTCCCCGGCGGCTGCTGCACAGCTGGTGGGGGCTGATCTTGTGGCTTTGACCATTGCCCCTCGGCGGCCCCAGCCGAATACTGCGGAGCATCTCCGGCTGGGCTAGCCGAGCCCCCTTGGGGGGACCGCTTCGTCACCCCCGAGGCTGCCCGACTGGGCTTGACAGTTCGAAGCGGAGCGGAGAGGATGCCATCGGCGTCCCGCGGAATCTCAGGAGGTGGGCGGTGGATCTCAGGGACAGTGCGGAAGAGGCGGCGTTCCGGGGCCACTTGCGGGCCTGGATAGCGGCCAATCTGCCCGCGAGCCTGCGCGGTCAGGGCACCCGGACCGAGCAGTTGGAGCCGCTCAGAAAGTGGAGCGCGGCTCTCTCGAAGGCGGGCTATGTGGGCCTGACCTGGCCTCAGGAGTACGGCGGCGGCGGCGGCAGCCACGCTCTGGACGCGATCCTGCTGCAGGAACTGGCGCGTGCCGACGCGCCCCAGCATGTGGGCGCGATCGGGCTGGGGATGGCGGGCCCCACCATCATGGTCCACGGCACCGAGGCGCAGAAGAGCCAGCACCTGCGCCCAATCCTGGACGCGGAGGAGATCTGGTGCCAGGGCTTCTCCGAGCCCGGCGCGGGCTCGGACCTGGCCTCCGTCCGCACCCGCTCCGAGCTGCGCGGGGACACCTTCGTGGTCAACGGCCAGAAGGTGTGGTCGTCCTACGCCCACATCGCCGACTGGTGCATCCTGGTCACCCTCAGCGACCCGGCTGCTCCGCGCTACCACGGCCTCACCTACATGTTGGTTGACATGCACTCCAAGGGAGTGGAGGTCAGGCCCCTGCGCCAGATCACCGGGGAGGCCGACTTCAACGAGATCTTCCTGACTGAGGTGGAGGTTCCCCGGGCCAATGTCCTGGGCGAGATCGGCGAGGGGTGGCAGGTGGCCATGACCACCTTGCTGCACGAGCGCGCCACCCTGGGGTTCGCCTTAACCGGCCTGCTCGACGCCAACGTCCAGGGCCTGCTGCGGCTGGCGGGGGAGCACCCTGGGGAGGCGAACGAGCTGCTCGGAGAGATCGCCCGGGAATGGATCCAGCTGCAGGCCCTGCAGCTCACCGCCTACCGGTCCCTGGGTGAGCTGGACCGCACCGGCATGCCCGGCCCGGAGGGGTCGGCGATCAAGCTGGCCTGGTCGGAGTCGAACCAGCGGGTCACCAAGCTGGCCCGGTTCTTACTCGGGGAGGAGGGCGTCGTGGACGACGGGTTCTGGAACTACCAGCAGCTGCGCAGCCGGGGCAACACCATCGAGGCCGGAACCTCCGAGATCCTCCGCAACATCATCGCCGAGCGCGTGCTCGGGCTGCCCAGGTCACGCTGATGGACTTCACGTTCAGCTCGGAGCAGCGCGAACTGCGAGAGCAGGCCCGCTCGTTTCTGGAGGCCCATTTCCCACCGTCCCGGGTGGCTCAGCTGGCCGAGTCCGAGGCCGGCTGGGACCCCGACATATGGCCGGAGCTGGCCCAGCTGGGCTGGCTGGGGGTCTCGGTGCCCGAGGATCTGGGGGGGGCTGGCCTGACCTTCATCGAGGAGGCGATCCTGATCGAGGAATTCGGACGCTCTCTGTTCCCGGGCCCTTACCTCTCCACGATCGGCTTCGCCCGGCCGGCCCTCTCCGGGAACCAGCTCGCCCAGGTGGCTGCCGGAAGCCGGCGGTGGTCGGCCTGCCTGGGCGAATCCAATCTGGTCCCGGACCTGGCCTTCGTGGACCAGGTGGTCCTTCTGAGTGGCGATCAGCTGCTGGCGGTGGCGCCGGAGGGGCGGCCCGCCACCTCGATCGACAGCACTCGTCGGATGGTGGCTCTGTCCAGCTCGCAGGGGGAGGTGCTCGCCTCGGGGCCGCCGGCCCAGGAGCTGGCCCAGGCGATGCGGCTCAGGCTCGCCACCGCGCTGGCGCTGGAGGCGGTCGGAGTGGCGCAGCGAGTCCTGGAGTGGGGCCTGGAACATGTCCGCACCCGGGAGCAGTTTGGCCGTCCGATCGGTTCCTACCAGGCGGTTTCCCATCCCCTGGTGGACACCTTCGTGGAGGTGGAGCTGGCCCGCTCCCTCGCCTACTGGGCCGCTTGGTGCATCAGCGTCGACGATCCCCAGCTGGGCCTGGCGGCGGCGGCCGCCAAGTCAGCGGCCGCCGAGGCCGCGGTGCACGCCTGCGAGCGCGTCATCCAGGTTCACGGCGGCATGGGGTTCACCTGGGAGAGCCCGCTTCACCGCTACTACAAGCGAGCTCTTTGGATCGAGCACTTCGGCGGGTCACCCGGCCAGCATCGCCGCCGTCTGGCGAGCCAGCTGCTGGCCGGTGGTGGGTCCACCGCCGAGAGCCAGCCGGCGCACCGAGGAGGGTGACAGCCATGGGCATGATGCACGCGTCGCTCAACACCTGGATGATGTTCGAACACGCAGGACGCTACTTCGGGGACACCGAGATCGTCACCCAGGTCGGCCCCGGCCAGCGCCACCGTTACACGTATGCCGACTTCAGCGGCCGCAGCCAGCAGTTGATGCACGCTCTGGATGCCCTGGGGCTGCCGCCTGGGGCACCGGTGGCGACGCTGGCGTGGAATGGCTACCGCCACCTGGAGTGCTACTTCGGGATCCCCTGCACCGGACGGCTGCTGCACACCCTGAACCCGCGCCTGCCGACCCCCGACCTGGAGTTCATCATTCAGGACGCCGGCGACCAGGCGATTCTGGTCGACAGCAGCCTGATTCCGGTCTTGGAGCGGATCCAGGGGTCCCTGGGCGGCGTCAAGCACATCATCGTGCTCGCCGATCAGGCCCCCGAGACCACCTTGCCCCAGGTGCTCGCCTATGAGCAGCTGCTGGCCGCCCAGCCGAGCAGCTACCCGCGCCGGGAGATCCCCGAGGAGACGGTGCTCGGCATCTGCTACACCTCGGGCACCACCGGGCGACCCAAGGGGGTGGAGTACACCCACCGTTCCACCTACCTGCATGCGCTCACCACGACCTCAGGGGCGGCCACCGGCCTCGGCCCCCAGGACTCCGCCCTGGCGATTG
>Ga0307372_10010677_pt1 | contig 12385 bp, 11 predicted proteins | sample OX1MG_FD_202533 | JGI IMG/M metagenome (GOLD analysis project Ga0307372, IMG submission 202533) | Soil microbial communities from Risofladan, Vaasa, Finland - OX-1 | ecosystem: Environmental > Terrestrial > Soil > Coastal area > Acid sulfate soil | place: Finland: Risofladan, Vaasa | collected...
AGAAGATCAAGCGAGAGAAAGCTTCCAAGACATCCCGCCTCGAGCAGCAACATCCAGACCGCGAACGACTTCCCGTTCTGGCGCGCATAGACACCAAAGAGCACAAGAGGGAAGAGCAGTGCGGTCAGTGCGATGAGAAAGAGCGAGATTCCATCGACTCCGACACTCCACGAGATGCCAAGTCCTGGAGCCCACATATGGTTCGAGACCATCTGGTAGCCACCATCGGCGCTTCGAAAGAGATCGATCACCGTTGCTGCAATGCCAAGCACTGAGATCGACGCCACGAGGGCTACCCCTCGGATCAGGCGTTTCGCATCCTTTGGAACTGCGAGCACCAGGGCAGCTGCAAATACCGGTACGAGAATGATCGCCGTGAGGAATGGAAATGCCTGCTGTTGCGAGATGACTCCAGACAGCTGGGTCACCATCAAAACTGTCGAGTGTTCCATCAGAGCCCCGACCGGATCATGAAATAAGCGACCATGATCACAAGTCCGGCAATGATCGCCAGCGCGTAAGAGCGTACGTAGCCGGTCTGTACGCGACGAAGTTTCGAAGCGCTGACCTTGAACAGCCCGGCAACTCCGTTGACTGCACCGTCGATGATCTGGCGATCGACGATCGTTGCACTAAAGAGCGCAAGAGCGCTTGACGGCCGGGCGATAAACCGGTCAATCGAGGCGTCAAGAAACCACGCCATGGAGAGAAAACGCGGTTCAAGCGCTGGGCGATTCACGTAATTCCTCCACAACGCAAGTGCCATTGATGCTCCGCCGATCGCGAACACCGCGTCGGCGATCCCGAAGAGCCACAGCTGCAATGTCGAATCGGTGTTGTGCAAAAGGCTCGAGCCGACGTCAGGCGAGAGCCATGAATCAAGGAAGGTGAGATGTGATCCAAACGGCAGATTGATCAGGCCGCCAAAACTTGCAAGCACCGCAAGAACAATCAAAGGCATGCTCATCTGCCAGCCTGCGTCATGAGGATGAAGCGATCCCTCGCCGGTCTCTTTCCAGCGCGGATCTCCGAGAAAGACGAGCAGATACTGGCGTCCCATGTAGTACGCGGTGAGGATCGCGGTAAACGCGCCTACTGCCCAGAGCGCCGGACTGACGACCCATGCATTTGACAGGACGTCCCCCTTTGCCCAGAAGCCCGAGAAGGGTGGCACGCCAGCGATCGAGAGCCATCCGATGAAGAATGTTGCCGAGGTCAGGGGCATGACTTTACGGAGCGCCCCCATCTTCTTGATGTCTTGTTCGTCATCCATAGCGTGGATCACCGAACCCGATCCAAGGAAGAGAAGTGCCTTGTAGAAGGCATGCGTCAACATGAGAAAGATCGCCGCGTCATATGCGCCACAGCCGACGGCGAGGAACATGTAGCCAAGCTGTGAGACCGTCGAATAGGCGAGCACCTTCTTGATATCGGTCTGCGCACAGCCGATGGTCGCCGCGATAAATGCTGTTGCAACGCCGATCCACGCAATCACGTGGCCGGCGTCTGGCGCGAGATGCAGGATCGGACTCACGCGGCACATGAGATAGACCCCAGCAGTCACCATCGTTGCCGCATGGATCAATGCCGAAACCGGAGTAGGACCTTCCATCGCGTCTGCGAGCCAGGGAAACAGCGGAAGCTGCGCGGACTTGCCCGCAGCTCCGACGAAGAGCAACAGAGAGACAGCGATCAGATCGGCAGACGAGAGTTGCGAAAGACGAGAGAAGATCGTCGTAAAGGTCAGGCTGTGGGTCTTGTCGATGAGAAGAAAAAGGGCGATCAGGAATCCACCGTCTCCGACGCGGTTGTAGATCATCGCCTTCTTGCCAGCACTAGCCGCTGAGGGGCGGGTGAACCAGAAGGCGACGAGGAAATACGAGCAGACGCCAACACCCTCCCAGCCGAGAAACGTAATCAGAAGGTTTTCTCCAAGGACCAACATCAGCATCGAGAAGACGAACAGATTGAGATACACGAAGAACTTTGAGAACTGCGCGTCATGTTCCATGTATCCGACGGAATAGCAGTGGATCAATGTGCTGATGCCTGTGATGAACATCGCCATGGTGAGCGAGAGCGGATCGACCTGGATCCCAACGCCTATCGATAACTGGCCCGAGGAGAGCCAGGTGAACCAGTTCTCCACATGAAGGCGTGAACTCGCTGGTTCGCCAGCAACGCTCGCGAAGACCAGGACTGTGACGATGAAACTCGCCAACACCACCAGCGTGGCGATCCACCCTGCCATGGGGTTGCCGATCCTTCGCCCAAAGGGCGCAAGGATCAAAAAGCCGACGAGCGGAAAGAGGGGAATAAGAAATGCAGCATGTATCACGATGATCGCGTCAACCCTTCAGCAGATGCTGGTCGTCGGCAGTAGCGCCTACACGGCGTCGATAGATGGCAACAATGATCGCAAGCCCTACGACTACCTCGGCTGCGGCCACGATGAGAACGAAAAACACGGAGATTTGGCCACCGATGTCATTGAGCACGCGCGAAAAAGTCACGAATGTGAGATTGGCCGCGTTGAGCATCAACTCGATGCACATGAACATCACGAGTATGTTGCGACGGACCAACATTCCGACCGATCCAATCGTGAACAAGATTGCCGCAAGTGTGAGATACCACGAGGCGTTGACAGTCATGACGTAGGCTCCGTCGTCTTTAGTTCCTCGTCAATTACTGACGGGACCTCGTCGTGCCGGCGACTCAACACCACCGCTGCTATCACAGCAACCACCAACAGAGCAGAGGTGACTTCGAAAGGAAGTAGGTAGGTCGTAAATAAAGACTTGCCAATCACGTTGACGTTCGCTCCCTGGTTCTTTACGGCACCTGCTACAGATGGAGCGCCAGTCGTCCAGTTCCGCGATCCGAGATAGATGATCTCGAAAAGAACACATAGACCGACAAAACCTGCAAAGAGACGCTGACCTTTAAACGTGTCGGCAAAGACTGTCTCTTTGCAATCGACGCCGAGCAGCATGATGACAAAGAGAAAGAGCACCACAACCGCTCCGGTGTAGACAATCACCTGGACCGCTGCGAGGAACTGTGCGTCTTGTTCGACAAAGAGCACGGCAATACCAAACAGTGTCATGACGAGCATCAGCGCCGAGTGCACTGGGTTTTTGTTCAAAACCACGCCGAGCGCGCCAAGAACAACGATCACCGCGGCGATCACAAAGGTAATCGAATCTGGGAGCGTTGCTGCTGCGAGAAGTTCAGACATCATCGAACCTTCCCGCCAAAACGAACCGGAATCTTGTTCCGCGCGACCTCGCGGATCGAGATATTGCCGGTCTTTGCGTCATCGCGCTTTCCGGACTGACCACCCTCTGGTTCGCGAACTCCATATCCAAGCTCGCCTGACCACTGGACCTCACCCTCATAGGCAGCAGATCCTGAGGGAGAGGTGGCACGCATCCACGCACTCGTATAGCGATCTTCGCCCTCGCGCCAGTCCTCCCAGGGAAGGTGTTGTGGTCGGCCCTCGTCATCGACGACGAGCTCTTTCTTGGTATAGATCGCATCAGCTCGCGAGGTAAACGAGAACTCAAAGAGCTTGGTCTCGGTGATTGCCTCGGTCGGGCACGCCTCAACGCAGAGATCGCAGTGAATGCAGCGGAGATAGTTGATCTCATAGACAAAGCCATAGCGTTCGCCAGGCGAGACCGGGTTCTCCGGTGAATTATCCGCTCCACGCACATAGATGCAGTCTGCTGGGCACACCGCCGCGCAGAGTTCGCAGCCGATGCACTTTTCCATGCCGTCTTCGTAGCGGTTCAGTACGTGACGGCCGTGCAGACGGGGGGGCTTGGCGCGCTTGACCTTCGGATACTGCACAGTGACCCGGGGCTGGGCGACCTGTTGAATGCTCTGTTTGAATCCACCAAAAAAGTTAAGTCTTGCCATCTCAGTGCCCGATCCTCTCTTGAATCGTGGACTCTCCTAGTGCTGAAATACGCCGCGTACGCGAGACCTTTGAGGCGCGAAGGATCAGCAGGTATCCAACGAGTGACAGTCCGATCATCGCGAATCCCCATGCAGCATCGATGAGAACCCCTGCGACAATCAGCATCCATGCAAGTGAGAGCGGGATGAGTTTTTTCCAGCCAAGTTCCATCAGCTGGTCATAACGCATGCGAGGCAGCGATGCACGGATCCAGACCTGGATGTAACAAAACACCGCGGTCTTGGCCCCGAACCAAAGAATCGGCCACAGCCACGGTAGGAAATGGAATCCGGGTCCATCTGGACCGCCAAAGAACAATGTGACGACCACGGCGGACATGGTGATCGTATTCATGAATTCGGCGAGGAAGAAAAGAGAGAACCGAATCGACGAGTACTCCGTATGGAATCCACCACCGAGCTCTGATTCACCCTCAGCAAGGTCAAAAGGCGGACGGTTCATCTCCGCCGTCGAGGCGATGAAGAAGATGATGAACGGAACAATCCCAAGTCTGATGATGTTCCAGTCCCAAAAGTGGCGTGCCTGAGAGTCGACAATCGCGCGAAGCGAGAGTGCGTGTGACTCAAGGATGACAGTAATCACCGAGAGGCCAAGAGCAGCTTCATAACTGATCATCTGCGCGCTTGCACGAACCGACCCAAGCAACGGGTACTTCGACCCAGAACTCCATCCGGCGAGCATCACGCCATAGACCGCGACCGAAGAGAGCGCGAGGAGAAACAGGATGCCGACCGGTGGATCGGCAACCTGAAGCTCAACAGTGTGATGAGCGATGGTGACCGTCCCACCAACCGGGACGATGGTGAAGACCAAGAACGCTGGAAGCAGCGTCAGATACGGAGCAAGCACAAAGACAAACCGGTCTGCGCGCTCTGGGATGAGGTCCTCTTTGAAAAAGAGTTTCGTACCGTCGGCAAGCGTCTGGAAGAGTCCGAATGGACCGGCGCGGTTCGGTCCGATGCGCACCTGCATACCCGAGATCGCCTTGCGCTCAAACCAGATCATCAACATCACCGATACGAGCAACAGCCCGAACGCGACGAGCGCCTTGATGATGACAATGATGAACACACCAAGATCAAGCCCAGCGGAAAAGAGTGGGTCACCCATTAGATGCTCTCCAGTCTCACGTCCACAACGAGTTCCTGCGCGTCGATAAGGTCAAAGGCACCAAATGTTCCGGCCTCTTCAGCGCGAGCGCCAAGCACGACTACCTGGCGGGCAAGATCCGCGTCTGCAATCACATTGATCCGGAGCGCAAGGCGCGAAGTGCGGATCATCAGCTCTCCGCCATCTTTGACACCAAGTCGTGCGAGCTCTTGCGGGTGAACGCGAAGCCCAAAGGGTGCACGAAGCGGAGCAAGCGAACTACTCGATTGCACAAGCGTGCCCTGATCGTAAAGCGTGCGCCGGATCGAGAGCCGGTAGGTGTACGAGTCCGCCTTCGGAGCCACAACTAGCGGCGCGGCGCCAAGTGTGTTCACGAGGCGCTGCAAGCCACCTGGCGATTCCAGGCCGGCATCGCCCACAAGGGTTGCTCTCGCGGTCTTTCCAAGTCGTATTGGAGCACCCTGTTCCTCAACTGACGAGATACCTGGTGTCGCGATTGGATCAAGCGGACGCGAACGGATATCGATCGCAACTGAACCGACTGGCACCACAACTCCCTCTCGGCGCGCATCGCTGTTCGCGAGTCCGAGATTCACGCCGTGATATGCCGGAGCCAATGCAGCGATCTCCTCAGAGATCTCAAAGAGACTCTCAAAACCGAGGTCAGATCCGATCCTCCTCGCGATCTCAGAGGCGACCATCCATGCCGGCCAGGACACCCCGGGAGGAACGATCTTCTGGGTCGTGGGTGCGACGCGTCCCTCGATGTTGGTAACCGTTCCATTGCGCTCACCCTCACCGGCGACTGGCAGCACGACCGTGGCAGCCGAAGTCGTCGAATCATGATGCGTGGCAATCGCAATCACCGTAGGAACCTTTGCAAGAGCGCGCTTCGAGAGGTTGCGGTCGGGGACATCACTGAGGACGTCAGCACCAAGGGTGAAGAGCACCTTGATCTTGCCCTGTGCCGCCGCCACAAGGGTTCCAATCGCATCAGTGCCGCGTTCAGTCGGCAGCGACCCCCATGCGCGAACAAGAGCGTCGCTGCGCTCTTCAAAGGTCACCCGTCCGGGCAACATTCCCGGCGCAAGCCCCATGTCAAGTGCACCGTGAACATTCGCGCGGCGCAGAGCGCTGAGGAAACGCGCCTTTGGAAACAGCCGGTGAAGCGTCGCTGCCGCTGATGCAGCGATGGACGCAGACTCTCCGAGGTCGCCTCGTCCACAGACGATGACAAGGCCCTCCCCCCCTTCGCCAAGGCCGGCCGCCAAGAGCGTCCTCTTTGCCATTTCGATCTGATCCTGGTCAAGTCCAAGTGCATCAACATTGGACTCGCCGCTAATCAAAGCGACGACGCGTGCAAGATCGCCGGGGACATAGCGAACACTGGTCGCATATTTCGAGAGTGAGGTGGTCACTGGCGAGCAGTCGATCACTGCAGTTGACTTTTCAACAACAGATCGGCGGAGTCTGAGAAAGAGAACCGGAAGCTCTTCTCTCAGATCCTGGTTCAAGACGATGACAACCTTCGCCTTCACTGCCTCGTTGATTGTCGCGCGTGGCAGCCCGAGCACCAGCTCTGCCGGAAGTCCGTCACCGAGCTGTGCGTCGACGGAGTCCGTGCCGATCACAGACTTTGCCAGTTTGGCAAAGGCAAAGGCGTCTTCATTGGTAAGACGCGCTCCACCGATGAACGCGATCGAAGATGGACCGTGGTCTCGAAGCGCCTCTTGTATCGAATCGCCTACCGCAAGCAGCGCGTCATGCCAGGTGCTCTCTTCGAGGTTATTGTCACGGTTGAGCAATGGAAGGCCAATCCGGTTACTCGCGTGCACGGCTTCGAACCCGTAGCGACCCTTGTCGCATAGCCAGCTGCGGTTCACTCCGTCGACATCGACTCCGAGATAGCGCACGAGCGCTCCCGCAGATGACTGGGCAACCGTGCGACAACCGACCGCGCAACCCTCACAGGTACTCTCAGCCTGCTCAAGGTCCCATGGTCGCGATTTAAATCGATAGGGAAGTGCCGTCAGCGCGCCGACCGGACAAATTTGCACCGTGTTTCCGGCAAAATACGAGGAAAAGGGCTCGAGCGCAAAAGGTGCAACTTCAAGTTCAGAGCCACGGAAGGCAAAGTCGATCAGTGCCTCTCCAGCCACCTCTGAGGCAAAACGAGTGCAGCGCGCGCACTGGATGCAGCGCTCTCTGTCAAGCGAAACGAGGGGTCCAATGTCGATTGGCTTTGGCCAGTGGCGCTTTTGTTCAATAAAACGCGTCTCGCCTGGGCCGTGGGCCATCGCCTGATCCTGTAGCGGGCACTCGCCTCCCTTGTCACACACCGGACAATCAAGGGGGTGATTGACCAAGAGCAGTTCAAGAACTCCCTCTTGGGCTTTGCGCGCCTTTGGCGAATTGGTGATGACCTCCTGGCCCTCTGCGACATGCAGATAGCACGAAGGCTGAAGACTGAAACCACGCGGGCCAGAGACCTCGACAAGACACATCCGACAGACACCGACCGGTTCCATCCGCGGGTGATAGCAGAACCTTGGAATAAACACTCCCGCACGTTCTGCCGCCTCGATGATCAGCTCACCTGGGCGCGCCTGGACAACATTTCCGTCTATCGTCACCGATACGGTCACTGGTGTCTCTTTGGCGCTCATCTCAAGTTCAGTCATCAGTGGCTTCCCATCGGACAGCGGCCCTCGCGAATGTGGGCGTGGTACTCATCTCGGAACATCCGGATCGAGGAGGCGATCGACGAGGGAATCGAGGGCCCGAGCACGCAGATCGTCGTCTGCTGAGGTGGCCACGTCAGACCCGGTGCGATGTTGTCACAGACGTCCATCAAGAGATCGAGATCGGTTTCACGCCCCTCGCCCTCTTCGATACGACGGAGAATCTGCTCGAGCCATCCCCCACCCTCACGGCAAGGCGTGCATTGGCCGCATGACTCGCGGCTAAAGAATCGCGTGATCCGCCATGCCGCGCGCACGACACAGGTGCTCTCATCCATGACCACGACAGAGCCTGACCCGAGCATCGAGCCTGCCTTGCCGACGGCGTCTTGATCGAGACCGAGATCGAGTTCGCCTGGTCCAAACCACGGCGCAGAGACACCACCGGGAATGAACGCCTTGAGCGCCCGTCCCTCTTTCACGCCTGCTCCAAGAGTTGGATCGAAGATGAGGTCGCGAAATGTGGTCTTTGACATCTCGAGTTCGTACCAACCAGGCCGGTTCACCCGGCCAGAGAGGGCAAACAGTCGGGTTCCGGTGGAAGATCCCTCGCCAAGCGCGGCAAAGGCGTCTCCGCCATTGAGCACAATCCAAGGCAGGTTCGACATTGTCTCGATGTTGTTGACAACTGTGGGCGCGCCATAGAGGCCCTGAACCGCAGGAAAGAACGGGGGCTTGATCCTTGGAAAGCCTCGCTTGCCCTCAAGACTCTCCAACAGTGCCGTCTCCTCACCACAGATGTAGGCGCCGGCCCCAGGATGGATCACAAGATCGATGGAAAACGATGAACCAAAGATGCTCCTGCCAATTGCTCCGATCTCATAGGCCTCATTGCACGCCTGCTGCAGTCGTTCAAGGCCCAGCGCGAACTCGCCGCGACAAAAGATGAAGATCTGCGAAGCGCCGATCGCATATGCGCAGATCAAAGCGCCCTCGATGATCTGATGCGGATCGCGCTCGACGAGCAGATGATCTTTGAATGTCGCCGGCTCGCTCTCATCGCCGTTGATCACGAGGTATGACGTTGTTGCCGAGCGCAGCATCGACCATTTACGGCCAGCTGGAAAGCCTGCTCCACCGCGACCGAGCAGACTTGCTCGGTTCACCTGGTCGGCAACGTCCTCACGCGACATTGTCAGCGCCTTCTTAAACCCGTCGTACCCTCCGGTCTCGAGATAACGCGACAATGTGTGCGAATCCTCGTATCCCATCCTTCGCGTCACAATCGGTGCCGCGTTGGTGATCATCGTGCTACCTCGTTCTCGGTATCTGCAACCAACCCAACACTGCGCTCGACACGGCTCAGCACGCCATGGGACGGTACAACATCATCGAGACGGCCCGACTCAAGATCACCAACCAATGCATCAAATGATTCGGCTGCAAGTGGCCCGAAGAATCGATGGTTGACCTGAACACATGGAGCGGTGTCACATGCCGCAAGACACTCGGCCTCTTCAATCGTGAACATTCCATCCTTGGTCGTCTGACCGACATGAACTCCGAGACGATGTTGGGCATGTTCAAGGAGTTCGAATGCACCGTTCAAAAGACACGCGATGTTGGTGCAGATCGCGAACACGTACTTGCCCACCGGTTCGGTATGCAACATGTCATAGAAAGTCGCCGTTCCATAGACCTCGGCCGGTGTTACGCCAACGAGTTCGGCAATGTCTTGAATTGCCTCCTCGGTGAGAAACCCGTCTTGAGACTGCGCGAGATGACAAAGCGGAATCAGCGCCGAACGATCCTTTGGATAAAGCGCAATGAGACGCGTCGCACGCTCAAGATTTTCTGAATTGAGATGGGCCACTAACGATCTACCTCTCCAAGCACAGGGTCAACCGAAGAGAGCACTGCGATCGCGTCTGCCATCAATCCACCGCGCAACAACGCCGGTACGCACTGGAGATTGACGAAACTCGGCGCGCGCATATGCATGCGGTACGGCTTGTTTGAGCCATCTGAGACCAGATAGCAGCCGAGTTCACCGCGCGGCGACTCTACGGCGACGTACACCTCTCCCTCAGGGGGTTCGAATCCGCGGGTATAGAGCTTGAAGTGATGAATGAGCGCCTCCATCGACTCGTCGATACGTCCGCGAGGTGGTGGGGTCACCTTCGCATCCTGAACTCGATAGTCGCCTCTTGGCATCCGCTCGAGCACCTGACGCACGATGCGGATCGACTCGCGGATCTCATTCATGCGAACCGCGTAGCGATCAAATGTGTCTCCGACCGAGCCGACGATCACATCAAAGTCAACCTCGTCATAGGCGAGGTAGGGCTCTGCCCGACGCAGGTCATAGGCGATACCCGAAGCACGCAGCAGAGGACCCGTGGCACTGAGTGCAAGTGCAAGCTCTGGCCTAAGGATGCCAACACCCTCGGTGCGCTCGCGAAAGATCGGCTGACCGGTGAGGAGTTCGTCATAGTCATCGAGTCGCGACTCGATGGTGTCCATCATCACCTCGACATCGTCCTCCCATCCATCGGGAAGATCGGCGGCAACACCACCGGGACGGATGTAGTTCGTATTCATCCGCAATCCAGTGGTCTTTTCAAAGAACGAGAGGATCAGATCGCGCTCTCGAAACCCAAAGATCATCATCGTGGTCGAGGCGAGGTCCATGCCGTTCGTCGCAGCCCAGGTGACATGCGAACAGATTCGGTTGAGTTCGGACATCAGCATGCGGATCCAGATCGCACGTGGCGGAATTTCCACATCGAGAAGCTTTTCGACTGCGAGACAAAAGACCAGCTCATTCGCGATCGGCGAGAGGTAGTCCATACGGGTGACATTTGTCGTGCCCTGCACATACGTCAGCTCTTCTGCGGTCTTTTCCATGCCCGTATGGAGATAACCGATGATCGGCTTCGAACGAAGTACGGTCTCTCCTTCAAGTTCGAGCATGATCCGCAGCACGCCGTGAGTCGATGGATGCTGAGGGCCAAGGTTGATGATCATCGTCTCGCCGTCTCCAAAACGGACTTCGGACTGGCGCGGATCAAGATCGTTTTCTTCAGGAAGGCGAAGTACGCCACCCTCTTCGATCATCCGTTGCACCTCTGGCGTCATCTCAAGGGGCGCGAGTCCCTCTGAGGTTCCGCCGGTACGCGCCGTAAGGTCAAACGCGACCTCGGTCTCGTTGTCAGCGTCGACAGGTTGACTCTCGCTCTCGTCGTGCATTTCGTTGTCAGCGACAGATGTCGTCATCTCGTCATCACTCATCGTGGACCGGGCGCCTCGCGAAATTGCACGGGGACACGCCCAACTCCGTAGTCCTTGCGCAGCGGATGTCCCTCCCAGTCCGGTGGCATCAGGATCCGAGTCATGTCTGGGTGTCCGACAAAGGTGATTCCGAAAAGGTCATAGACCTCTCGTTCCATATTCTCCGTGCCTGGATAGAGACTGAACAACGTTGCGAGCGTGAGGTCAGACTCGGCAACCTGGACTCGCAGGCGGATCCGTCGCATCTTCTCAAGGCACAACAGTGAGACGACCACCTCGAAACGCTCAGGTGTCACTCCCTCAGGAAGCGAACGGGCCTCTTTCGCGCTGAGATAGTCAACCGCGCAAAGATCCGAACAGGTGACGTACCTCGCGCCTTTGAATTTCGCCACGGTCTCGAAGTACTCGGAACGAGAGGGATGGATAACGGCCTGTCCGCGCGAAAAGGTCAGCGGCGCGTCAGTGATCAGCGCGATCTCTAGGCCGCGCTCTGCAAGAGAGGTCTCAGAGATCATCTATTTCGGAGTCCCGACCCGAGTCGGATTGGGAAGGCTCTGCGTCCATCCTGTGACGTTTGCCTCGTTGCCGATCTCGATTGCGCCTATTCGCGACTCGCGCCGGTGCATGATCTCGCCGGTTCGCACCTGCTCGTGAAGGGTGAGGATCGCGTGGATCAATGTCTGGGGGCTAGGAGGACAGCCGGGGGCATAGACATCGACGGGCACGATCTCATCCACGCCCTGAACGATTGCGTAGTTGTTGAACATTCCTCCGGTCGAGGCGCAGACTCCCATGGAGATCACCCATTTTGGCTCCATCATCTGGTCATAGACCTGACGAAGGACCGGGGCCATCTTCTGCGAGAGTCTCCCGGCAACGATCATCAGGTCAGACTGACGCGGCGAGGGGCGAAAGACCTCCATACCAAACCGGGCGAGATCGAACTCCGCTGCTCCTGCGGCCATCATCTCGATTGCACAGCATGCAAGTCCAAAGGTTGCCGGCCACATCGAGTTGTATCGACACCACTTGACGAAGTCTTCAAGTCTTCCGGTGAGGAAGTTATGTCCGATCGACTCAAGCCCATTCCAAGATGACACGGGACTCCCTTACGCTGCTTCATTCGAGGAATTGATACGCCGTACTGTCGACTCTGTTGTTCGCAACTGCTCAGAGGCCGGACGGATGTGCTTGATCGGGCCCCAGTCGAGCGCGCCATTAGCAATGAGATAGATGAACGAGACAAACACCGCCAGCGAAAAGAGGATGATCTCAACGAGTCCAAAGGTCCCGAGGCTGTTGTTGACGACCGCCCAAG
>Ga0307372_10010679_pt1 | contig 12383 bp, 11 predicted proteins | sample OX1MG_FD_202533 | JGI IMG/M metagenome (GOLD analysis project Ga0307372, IMG submission 202533) | Soil microbial communities from Risofladan, Vaasa, Finland - OX-1 | ecosystem: Environmental > Terrestrial > Soil > Coastal area > Acid sulfate soil | place: Finland: Risofladan, Vaasa | collected...
CAGCTGCGGCGCGACGCCTGCGAGTCCGCCGGACGCGAGGGAGTCCAGGACCATCTCGTAGTCGGCGGGGTCCACCAGCACGATCACCCCCGGGAAGTTCTTGGCGGCGGCGCGGATCAGCGTCGGTCCCCCGATATCGATGTTCTCCAGCGCGTCCTCGAGTGATACTCCTGGGCGTCGGACTACCTCGCCGAAGGGGTAGAGGTTGGAGACGACCAGGTCGATTGGGGCGATGCCGTGGTCGGCGATCTCCCGCATCTGGTCGTCGCGGTCGCGTCGCGCCAGCAGCCCGCCGTGGATGGCAGGGTGCAGGGTCTTGACCCGCCCCTCGAGCATCTCGGGGGAGCCGGTCACGTCACTGACCGCCCGTACCTGCAGGCCGGCGTCCTCGATCGCGCGCTGCGTTCCACCGGTCGACAGGAGCTCGAATCCAAGGCCGCGGAGGCGTCGTGCGAGGTCGACGATCCCGGTCTTGTCCCAGACGCTCAGTAATGCGCGCATAAGTGCCGCTCTCCTCTCGCACGATTGACGTCACGTCCGCGGCAGGGGCCTTCGACCTCCGGTATCGGCAGGATGCGCGACTGGCGGCAGCGACGTCTCGGCCCTCGTGGTCGAATCCGTCGAGGCGGTGGGCGACCACGGGGGATCGGCGTCGGAGGCGTCGGCGATCCGCCGGTGCGCATCCGGAGTGACGACCGAGGCTCGCCGCCGGCACGTCACGGCGCGATGCGTGGTGTGTCCTGGTGGTGACAGGGACCACTCGTGGTGGCCGCCGACGGCGGTAATCCGCGGCCGTCGCGGACGGACGGCGGCGCCCGCGGGGAGCCCGGCAACGGTCAGGTGGAAGCTCGCCCGATGGAGCAGCTCCAGGTCGCGCCGGACGGTTGAAGCGCCGAGCGCTTCGCGACTCACGGCCGAGCCTGTGGGTGGGGCCGCCTGGACGTCGACGACTAGCGGTACCGGCCGCGGGACCTCGGGTCTGGTTTCCGGACGGGCGCTGGAGACGGTAGCGGAGGACTGGGCCCGAGCGCGGACCGGATCGCTGTCTGCCGGATCGGGAGCCACGACCATGCGGAGCCCTTCGCGCGACCTGCCGGCGGGCCGAGAGGCCCGCTCGTCCCAGATCATGCCAGGAATCGGCGCACCGGGCCAGGTCGGGCTAGAGCTTGTTGACGACCAGCTTGCTGATCGCCCGGAGCGTCTCGAATACTCCCTGTCCCCGGACCGCCACGGCCTCGAAGCGCGGTGCTTTGATCGTGTTGAGATAGCGATCGAGGATCGGTACCGGCAGCGCGTCCGGAAGATCCATCTTGTTGTACTGGAACACGATCGGGAAGTCGAGGAAGCGCTTGCCCTGCGCGGTCAGGTTCTGGGCCAACTCCCGCAGGCTCTGTAGGTTGTCCGCCAGCCGGTTGCGCTCGCCGTCGGCGACGAACACGACACCGTCCGTACCGTTGAGGACGGCGACGCGGGTGCGCTCGTAGAGCACCTGGCCGGGAACGGTGTAGAGGTGGAAGCGGATGGTGAACCCATGGACCTTGCCCAGGTCGAGTGGCAAGAAGTCGAAGAAGAGCGTGCGCTCCGTCTCGGTCTCGATCGAGAGGAGTTCACCCTTGGTGTTGGTCGGGATGCGGGCATGGATGACCTGAAGGTTGGTGGTCTTCCCCGACAACCCCGGCCCGTAATACACGATCTTGCCGTGGATCTCGCGCGCCGCGACGTTGATCAGCGCCATAATGCCGTCTGCACCCTACTCGCTACTCGCCCGAGCGGCCCTTGCGGTCGTTGGTCTCGTCCCGGAACAACAGGTCGATCGTGTCCGTCGTGGCTTTGCGCAATTGACTCGCGCGCGGCGTCCGCAGGCTGTTACGCTGCTGGCGCACCACGTCCAGGATGTTCGAGAGGATGACCGAGGCGCGCTTGGCGAGCACCTTCACGAGCCCCAGGTGAACCTTGTGGTCGAAGATCACGACCAGGAGCCACTGGTCCTGGACCGTCTCGGTGAAGATCTTCTCTCGAAGGCCCTCCTGAAGCAGGGTGCGGAACCCGTCCTCCTTGAGGATCCGTGCCATCTCCTGTGTCGACGCGTAGGTCGCGGCGAGCAGGGCCCCCAGGTGAATCATCTCTGGGCGCTCGCTGTCGCTCTCCCAGGCCAGAATCTGTCCGGCGCGGTCGAGCACCATGCTGTAGCTCGCTCCCGTGTCGGCGAGGAGCCGCTGCAGGCAGGCCGCGATCTGCGCGGTCTCTTCCTCGCCAACCACCAGGGTTGTGAGATCCGGATCGAGCGGCATCATGCGCCGTCCCTCACCTCGTCCGGCACCGCGCCGGCATCTGACCAGGTAGATGGGCCCGCGTAGCGCGCCGTGCCCCCGGGGAGTGACGAACGGATCTCGCCGATGCGGCGGGCGCCGGCGAGTCGCTCGAGCAAGTCCACCGCGTGAGCGGCGTCGACAACGACGACGAAGCCAATGCCCATATTGAATACCCGATACATCTCGACCTCGGACACGTCCGCCGCGAGTTCGATGGCGCGAAACAGGGCCGGCACATCCCACGCCCGCACGTCAACGACGGCCTCGAAACCGTCAGGGATCACGCGCGCGAGGTTGCCGGCAATGCCGCCGCCGGTGACGTGCGCCATAGCGTGAATGGTCGGTGAGCCGAGCAATGGCGCGATCACCGGCAGATAAGAGCGGTGCGGCTCGAGCAGCAGATCGCCGAGCGAGCGTTCGGACCAGGCGGGCCGCGCCGCAAGGCGCCGGTGTGCGTCTTGGGCATCCCCGTCGAGGCCGAGCGCGCTCCGCGCCAGGCTGAAGCCGTTGGTATGGAGTCCGTTGCTGGGTAACCCGATCAGGACGTCGCCGGCGACGACGGCGCTGCCGTCCACGATCCGATCGCGATGGACGGCGCCGACGATGAAACCCGCGAGGTCATAGGCCTCCGGCCGGTAGATACCCGGCAGTTGAGCCGTCTCTCCACCGACAAGGGCGCAGCCCGCATCGACGCATGCGAGCGTCATCCCCTGGACGACCGACTCGAGGCGGTCGACGTTCAGGTCCGCGGTAGCGAAGTAGTCCAGAAAATACAGCGGCCGCGCGCCAGCCGTGAGGATATCGTTGACGCAGTGGTTGACGAGATCGACGCCGATGCCCTGGTGTCGTCCGACCAGGTTGGCGACCAGGATCTTGGTGCCCACGCTGTCCGCGCTGGACACCAGGACCCAGGGGCTGTCTTCCCCGGGAGCCTGAAAGAACGTGCCGAAGTGACCGACTCCGCGCAGGACTTCCGGCCCGTGTGTCGAAGCTGCGAGGCGAGCGATACGCGCCTTGGCGAGGTCCGCGGCGTCGATGTCGACACCCGCGTCCCGGTATGACCCCGTTCTGGGTCCCACCTCGTCGTCGTCCACCGCCGCCTCCTCTCGCAGCCTCAAACCGCGGCGAGTGCGGAGGAAACCTGATCGACGAAGCGGCGGACGGTCAGTCTCATCCGCCCGAGATTGGCCTCACCCTTGGCGACCGTCACCAAGAGGAGCTCCTCCTGCAGCGGAGTCAGCATGACGACGCTGCTCCCATATTCGAGGATCGCCTGTCGGGCCGAGCCCTCACCCAGTTCCTGCCCGAGCGCGTCCATCATCAGGAGCCCGCTCGCGGCGAAGGCCGAGAAGGATTCGGCGTCGACGTCCGGCGCATGGGCCGAGTCGATCATCAAACCGTCCGCTCCGACGACTGATGCCATCATGAGCCCGCTTGCGTCCCGCAGCGTCTGTAGTGCTTCTCCGAGCGACCCCACCATGTTCACTCCTCCGATGCGGATACCATTACGTGCGTCGATTATAGCCAGCTCCATCGCGGCCCCACTAGACGCGACGGGCTCCGTACCGTCCGAATCGCACCTAAGTACTACGAGTGTCCGGACACCCCCGCTGCGGAAGCGCATGCCGAGGTCCGGCACGGTTCGCCGGCCCCGTGGGGTTCCGAAGTGCCATGCATCGAGCTGGACTCACGCGGTGGAGCTGGATCCGCTCTCGTGGTCCGTCGAGCGGGTCACGCAGACCCGCTGGGGAGGGCCTGCCGGAACGGCGCGAACCGTGGAAGAAGGTCGACCGGCAGCCGACCGGCCAGGAGTGTCCCGGTCTCGGTGTACCCCTCGCTTGCCACCTGGCCCCGACGACGGAACAGATCGACCAACCCGGTCTGGGCGTACGGGACCACCACCTGCACCTCGACGAGGCGAGTCTCGGCCGCGAGCGCATCGTCGACGCGCTGCAGGAGGTGGTCCAGCCCGGCGCCGGTTCGAGCGGACACCGGCACACCGTCCCTGGGGATCCCGTGGGCCTCGCGCGCCTCGTCGGCAGTCGCACCGTCGGGCAGCCTGTCGATCTTGTTCATGACGGTGATGGTCCGCCGATTGTCGGCCCCGAGATCTTCGAGGACGCGCTGGACGGTGCTCGCCTGCTCGGCCGCCCGCGGATGGGCGACGTCCATGACGTGTACCAGTAGAGAGGCCTCCAGGACCTCCTCGAGGGTGGCCCGGAACGCCGCAACCAGCAAAGTCGGCAGGTTGTTGATGAACCCTACGGTGTCCGTGATGAGCACGGCACGACCGCTGGGGAGGGTGACGCGGCGGGTGGTTGGGTCGAGGGTGGCAAAGAGCTTGTCCTCCACCAGGACGGAAGAACCCGACAGCGCGTTGAGCAACGTGGACTTGCCGGCATTGGTGTAGCCCACCAGCGCGACCACGGGCAGATTCTGGCGACGCCGGCGTTCGCGGTACAACTGCCGGTGACGGTGAACCTCACCGAGTTGCTCCTTGATCAGACTGATCCGTCGTCGCGCCTGGCGGCGGTCGACTTCGAGCTGGGTCTCGCCGGGGCCGCGGAGACCGACGCCGCCCACGGCCTGACGTGAAAGGTGCGTCCACATACGGGTCAGTCGTGGCAGCCGGTATTCGAGCTGCGCCAGCTCGACCTGAAGCCGACCTTCGTGAGTCTGAGCGCGGCGCGCGAAGATGTCGAGGATGAGCGCGGTGCGGTCGATCACTTTGACGCCGACCGCATCCTCGAGGTGGCGCAGCTGGCTGGGCGACAGCTCATCGTTGACGAGAACCACGTCGTACTCGAGTGTTTCACGGAGCTGCTTGATCTCGTCGAGCTTGCCGCTGCCGACGTAATGTCCGGGGTGTGGGTGGGGCAGACGCTGCGTCGCGGATCCCACGACATTGAGGTCCGCGGTTTCCGCAAGGTGGGCGAGCTCTTCGAGCGAGGATCCCAGATCCCAGCCGTCGTCGTGCCAGTCGACCGCGATCAACAGTGCACGTTCGGCCGGGTTGCGAGTCTCTAGTGCGTCGTGTGCGATGGTCAAGCCTGCTTTCTCGACCGGCGCCCGCCGGGGAGTCGGTCGGAGAGTTCATTGATTCCTACGCGGCAAGTATAGCACATAGAGCCGGCGCGCCGGCTCAGCCACGGCCGACACTGCGACGCGAACGCGCTCGCTGGAGCAACCGCTGCAGCGCCAGCCGACGGTCGATCGCGCCGACGACCTCTCCCTGCATGGAGACCAGGAGAACGTCTTCGCGGCCCTCGGTGAGCCAGCTGAGCAGGTCCCGGAGCGGCGTATCGCTCTCAATCCGAGCGAGCCCCGCCAGCGGGATCATGGCCTGCGCGGCGGTGCGTTGCGGCCATTCCGCGCGGCGGAAGTGCCGGAGCTGCTCGAGTGTGAGCACACCGACCGGCCCGCGGTCATCGACCACGAGCGCCGGACCGGCGTGCTCGCCGGAAAGGAGCACGTCGATGACTTCCTCCAGCGGAGCGTCGACGGTGACCCGCCCGTTCATGCCCTCGATCGTCTCGCCGGCGGTGAGCTCTGCGCCCGCGAGGGCGAAGAAGGCCCGCGTCAGTTCATCCCGAGACGCGCGGTTCAGGCCCCAACTCACGATCAGCACCCAGAGCCCCCAGATGGCCGACCGCGAGCCGGACCCCAGCATGACCAGCCCGGTCGCGAAGCCGAGAACGCTGATTGCCTGGGCGTAGGCGACCGCGGCACGGGTGCCGACCGTGAAGTCGTCGTGCAGGTACCAGATAAGCGCGCGAAATACCCGCCCGCCGTCAAGTGGATAGCCCGGCAGCAGGTTCACGCCGGCGAGCGCCAGGTTGCCCAGCGCGACCCAGCCAAGGCCGGTATCCAGCGGCGAGCCGCGGGGCAAGACCCACCAGAGCGCGCCGGCCACGGCCGCAAGGATGAAGCTGATCGTGGGCCCGGCGATCGCGACCAGGGTGTGTTGCCGGGGGCTGCCCGGATCGACGAATCCCGCGCCAGCTCCGCCGAAGGGGTAGAGCCGGATACGCGGTTGAGGCTGCCCGACGAGCCTCGCCACCCAGAGGTGCGCCCATTCGTGCGCCAGCAAGGACGCGAAGAAGGCCGCGGCCAGCAGGACACCTCCGGCGTACCACGCCCCGGCACGTCCCGGCGCCATTCCGTTGGGGGCGTGGACCACGAGGGTTGCCGCGGCGGCGCCGAGCACGACCAGTGCCCACCCCAACTGGACCGTGAGGGCGCTCCCGGAGAGGCGAATGGCGAAAGCCGGTCGCCCGAGCATCGCTGGACCTCCGACGGAGACGTCGAAGCGACGGCCGGTAGCAGTGCCGGCCGTTAAAGCAGTCGGCCGGGTTAGAGTCGCTGGTAGTCTTCGAGATCGAGGACGAAGACGGTGGCGGCGGCGGTCTGGATCTCACCCCCGTGATCCTGCTGCGCGCGGGCATGGGCCTGTTGACGGACCAAGTCGAGCACCTGGTCGACCTGCTGGTCCTGTACGCCGATCATGATGGTGGTGTTGCCGCGGCGCAGGAAGCCGCCGGTGCTGGCGAGGCGTGTCGCGCGGAAGTCGCTCTCCAGCAGCGAGTCGATGACCGCGTCGGCATCGTCGTTCTGGACCACCGCGATGATCAGCTTCATGGAGTCCTCTCTGTCCACGCCGGGGGAACGCGCCACGGTAGTATAGGTTGCCGCGCGAAGACCGTCAAACGACGTTGCGGGCGCGAGCCCGTGAATCTACGCCTCGCCGCGCCAGGCCGCCCATCCCTCTCGCAGCCCGTAGTAAACGATCACCATGCCGGCCAGTGGGTCCGCCCACCACCAGCCCAACATAGCGTGGATCACCAGTCCCACGAGGACGGCCACGGCGAGGAGGGCGTCGATCAACGTGACGTACGACTCTTTGGTCAGTACCGGGTTGCCCAATTGTCGGCCGGTCACCCGCTTGCCCCAGGCCAGCGTCAGCATGGCGGCTACCGTGACGACCAGCCAGCCGATGCCGAGCGGTGACGTCCGCGGATGGACTCCGGCGACGATCGTATAGGCTGCCTGGGCGAGGATGTAGATCGCTAGGGTAAAGAAGGCGCCACCGATCAGCCGGAGCGCGCGCTCCTCCCGCTCCGCCGGGGCTCCGGTGAGTTCCCAGACCACGACGACCGATGCGAAGATCTCGATCAGGGAATCGAGACCAAAGCCGGCCAGTGCGACCGACCGCGCCGTCACCGCCGCTACCCCAACCACCAACACGCCGACGACGTTCCATCCGAGCGTCGCGTACTCGAGCCGCAAACCACGCGACAGCAGCGAAGACCCGACGAGCGATCGGTCGGGGGATTGCTGGGTTGACATCGCCCTCCCTCGGTCCGCGGTATCATCGCCGGCCACGGCCAAGTGCGCGCAGTCCGGCGCGACGTCACGCGACGCTCGCGGCGTTCTCCAAGTTGCGGTGCACCGCTGAGCCGATGGTCAGCCGCGGCGTGCGTCGAGGTAACTCTGCAGGATGAGCGACGCCGCGACCGCATCGATGCGCTGCTTGCGCGCACTTCGTCGGTGTCCGGTTTCGATCAGCGCCTGCTCGGCAATGAATGAGGTGAGGCGCTCATCCCAGTAGTCGATGGGACGGCCGATCTCATCTGCCAGGCGCTCAGCGAACACGCGGACAGCGGTGGCCTGCGGACCCTCGTGGCCCGAGAGTCCGGTTGGCAGGCCAACGACGATCCGTTCCGGATCGAAGCGCTCGATGAGCACCCGCAAGGCGGGAATCCCGCCGCGTTTGAGGTCGACCGTCTCCACCGGGCTGGCGATCAGCCCGAGCTCGTCGCTGACGGCCACGCCCACGCGGCGCTCTCCGACATCCAGTCCGACCAGCCTAGGGGTTGGCGTTTGCCTGTCCTCCGTCGCTGACAATCACCTGGATGCGCGAGACGATCTGCGGCATGTTCCGCGGGAGCCACGACGGCCCCTCGGCGACGTGATGCCCCGCGACATCGGGCAATCCGGCGATGATCGCATCTGCCGCGTTGAGACTCTTGCCGGCGAGTTGTTTCACAAGCGTGGCGCGCTCCTGGTCGGAGATCACCGCTCGAACGGTGCCGGCCGCATGGATCGAGAACGCCGTCTGGTCCGCGTTCGTGGCCGTCGGGTCGCCGATCTTGACCGACGGTGCGAGCAGCACGAACTCTCCGCCAGCCTGCGCTGCCAGGCGACGACCGACCTCGTCACGCGCGGCTGCCGCCAGCTTGGCGGGGTCGAAGACCGACGCCTGCGCCGCCTGCGTCGCGTGCGCGGTGATGCTCGTCGAGTCGTCGCCCGCTTGATGGTCGAACTGGATCGTCATCGGTTGGTGCTGGGTCGATCCGGGGACCAGCTTGAGTGGCCCGGTGATCTGCTTCTGGAGCTCCGGGTCGAGGCGCGCGGCGAAGTCCTGTTGCGCGGCTACCGTGAGGGCCGCGGTGTCCGCCGGGCTGACGACGGCGATACGCTTGCGTGTCCCCCCGGTGATGGCGTCTCGATTGTTGAAGAACGCGCCGTTAGGGAGCTGGCCCAGGACCACCGAGGGATCGGCATTCCCCCCGGTGCCCGGCTGGGCGGCAACGATCTTCGCGGTGACCGATCCGATCGACAGCGAATTGTAGGGATCCGCGGGCGGAACGGTCACAGTAGCCTGCGTGACGTAGACCATGCCGTTGGCGCCCTTGAGTTGGGTCTGGGTCGGGACGGTGATCGGCTGCGTGGTCGGATTGGTGAAAAGGATCGAACCCGCCGCGGACCCATCGGCTACGAAGCGCTCGCCGGTCGTCTGGATCGTGCGATCGAACGTGACCGTCGCGTTGATCGCGGTGGGAGGCAACGTGATGTCCACGTTGTCGCCCGGTAGTCCCACGCCGTAGGTCAGGTCAGCAGCTATCGCGTTGGTCTTCGGCACGAGCGTCACCGTGGCGGTGGGCAGCAGGTAGTAGAGCAGCCCGGCGACGACGGCGAGAACTACGAGCGGCGCTGCGACGGCCGCCGCGATCGCCAGACGCCGACCACGCACCTCGCCGGCGGTGGGCGGCGTTGGCACCGCGGCCCGACGACGCTCGTCAGCGCGATCCATCGGTGGTCGCCAGCTCGGCCCGGGACGCGGCTGCTGCTGCACCGCCTCGGCCGCGGCGGGATCGAGGACGACCGTTCCCGTCTGGGTACGCTGTGGGCCGGATCCGGCCTCGGCGCTCGGCGGGAACTGGACCGGAATGTAGGACGCAAGGTCGTCGGTGGTGTGCCGGGGCATCTCGGGGAGGTCCGACGGACGTAGTGGAGGCTGTGCCGGGCGGTCGGCCACGCTCCAGCCGAGCATGCGGGCCAGCTCTCGACGCAGGTGATCATTCGTGCTGATCGACAGTCCAACCTGTGCCGTGCGGGCGACGGTGAGGATGCGCGAGAACTCAGCCGCCGTCAGCATGACGCTGCTGTCGTCCTGTACCGACACGACGACCTGCCTCTGGCCAAGGTGGGGAAGTCGGTCAACGAGTGCCTCGACGTCCTCGTCACTCGCGAGCTGGACGAGTGTCGTCTCCATTGAACCCATTGAACCCTTCCCTTCCAAGTCGCGCGGAGTCTGAGCCTCAGGTCTGGAGCAACCGCCCCACCGCCGTCCGAGCCGCCTCGAGCGCTTCGCCAAGCCGCGACGGATCAGTGCCGCCGCCTTGAGCGAGCTCCGGCCGCCCGCCGCCCCGTCCCCCGACCAGCGGCGTGATCTCCTGGATGAGCTTGCCGGCATCGACGCCTCGCCGCACGACGTCTCGGGTCACCATCGCCAGCAGCGCCGGACGCTCGTCGATCACCGAGCCGAGGACGATCACGCCCGACCCCAGTCGATCCCGCAGGCGATCGCCCATCTGCAGCAGCGTCTCGCGATCGGGTACGTCGACCTGGGTGGCCAGCACGCGAATCCCATCGAGCGTGGTGGCCTGCCCGAGGACGTCTCCCAGCCTGGCGCTGGCCAGTTCGACGCGCAGGCGCTCAATCTCTCTGTCGCGGTCGCGCAGGCGTTCCGTGAGCAGATCCACCTGCTGCGGAACCGCGTCCAGGGGTACGCGCAGGTCGCGCGAGATCCGCTGGGTCAGCTGCTGCAGTCGGAGCGCGTACCGCGCGCTGGTCGGTCCGGTGAGCGCCTCGATGCGACGCACGCCGCTGGCGACGCTGACCTCGTCGGTGATCACGAACAGCCCGATCTCACCTGTGTGCGCGACGTGGGTCCCACCACACAGCTCTTTGCTAAAGCCGGGCACGGTGACCACGCGCACGGTGTCGCCGTACTTCTCGCCGAAGAGGGCCATGGCGCCCTCGGCGGAGGCTTCTCGAAACGAGGTGATGCGTGTCCGCACCGGCAGGTCCCGGATCACCTCGGCGTTGACGAGTTCCTGCACCTCGCGCAGCGCGGCCGCTCCGACCGGTTCGAGGCTCGTAAAATCGAATCGGAGTCGATCCGGCGCGACCAGGGAACCGGCCTGATGCGCATGCTCGCCGAGTACCCGTCGCAGCGCGGCGTGCAGCAGGTGGGTCGCGGTGTGATTGCGCCGGATGTTGGCGCGGCGCCCGACGTTCACGGCCGCGCGGGCGGACTGGCCCAGCTCGACGAACCCCTCGCGGACAAACCCGCGGTGGACGATGATGTCCGGCGTCGGCCGTTGGGTGTCGGTCACCTCGAACACGCCGGTATCGGTGGCGATCTCCCCGATGTCTCCAACCTGGCCGCCCGCCTCGCCGTAGAACGGCGTGCGGTCGAGCAGGAGTTCGACGTGCTCGCCGGCCTCCGCGGCCTGCACCGCGTCCTCGACGCCCAGCAGCCCGACGACAGACGCGTCCGCCTCGGTATGCTCGTAGCCGAGGAAGGCCGTCGGCTCGCCGCTCACGCTGGCGTACATGGTGGACCGGCGTCGCGTCTCGTCCGAGAACGCATTCAAACTGGCGCGGCTCAGTTCCCGCTGCCCGGCCATCGCGCGTTCGAACCCCTCGCGATCGATCGATAGCCCCTCGTCGGCCGCCAGTTCTTCGGTCAGCTCTAACGGGAAACCGAACGTGTCGTAGAGACGGAAGGCCTCGGACCCGGGTATGGACTCGTGTCCGGCGCGGCGCAGCTCAGCCGCGAGCGCCTCGAAGCGGGCGATGCCCGTCTCGAGCGTGCGCGTGAAGTGCGCCTCCTCGTGGGCGATAACGCTTCGAATCCGATCGTGGTGCTCGATCAGGGTGGGGTGGTGCTCGGCGAACATCTCGACGACGACCTCGGCCAGGTCGGCGAGGAACGGCCGGTCGAGGCCGATCAGGCGGCCGTGACGCACCGCACGACGAAGCACGCGGCGCAGGACGTAGCTGCGCCCCTCGTTCCCCGGGAAGACACCATCGCCGATCAGGAAGGTGACGCTGCGGGTATGGTCGGCGATGACCCGCAGCGAACGATCCACCCGCGGGTCGTCCTGGTAGCGGACAGCCGACAGGTCTGCCGCACGGTCCAGGACCGGGCGGTACAGGTCCGTGTCAAAGACCGAGCCCACGCCCTGGAGGACCATCGCGATGCGCTCGAGGCCCATTCCGGTGTCGATGTTCTTGCGAGGTAGTGGACGCTGGTTGCCGTCGGCCTCCTTGAAGAACTCCATGAAGACCAGGTTCCAGGTCTCCAGGAACCGACCGCAGTCGCAACCCGGACCGCAGTCGGGCCGGCCGCAACCGAACTCCGCTCCGCGATCGTAGTAGATCTCGGAGTCCGGGCCATTCGGTCCGGTGGCGCCGACGGGGCCCCACCAGTTGTCGGCGTCGCCGAGCTTGCGGATCCGCGACTCGGGCACGCCGATCTCGTCGCGCCAGTAGGCATAGGAGAACGCGTCGTCGACGTGTACCGACGGGTGCCATCGCTCGGCCGGAACGCCGAACCCCTGGGTGAGGAGCTCCCAGGCCCACGAGATCGCCTCGGATTTGAAGTAGTCCCCGACCGAGAAGTTGCCGAGCATCTCGAAGAAGGTGAGATGGCTCTCGTCTCCGACCTCGTCGATGTCGACCGTGCGGAAGCACTTCTGAATGGACGTCAGCCTGCTGGAA
>Ga0307372_10010680_pt1 | contig 12383 bp, 11 predicted proteins | sample OX1MG_FD_202533 | JGI IMG/M metagenome (GOLD analysis project Ga0307372, IMG submission 202533) | Soil microbial communities from Risofladan, Vaasa, Finland - OX-1 | ecosystem: Environmental > Terrestrial > Soil > Coastal area > Acid sulfate soil | place: Finland: Risofladan, Vaasa | collected...
CCAAAGCGAGCTCGCGGCCGATCGTGGCGTAGGGTTCGGCGACGGCGAGCGATTCGATCGCCAGGTTCTCGGCCTGGTCCTGTCCCAGGTCGGCGATGACGATCGCGGCCTGCGTCCCCAGTCGCTTGCTGAGGTCGAGGAACTCCGCCGCCGCCTCGGCGCGCTCACCGTCGGCACTCGGCTCGCCTTCGCGCAGGTCAGGAAGCCAGGTCGTCTTGCCCAAGTCGGTGAGGAAATAGATTTCGTGGCGCGTGAGTCGGGCGTGGTCGCGGCTGGCCGCTTCGAGCACTTCTTCGATCTTCGCCAACGTGGCCGCGAGGTCGGCGCCGCCGTCGAGCGGCTGTAAGTGGTCGAGCTCGTCGTGGAACTCAGCCCGCTCGAAGGCGGGCGTGCCGACGACCACCCGCGGCGGAGAGGCCATCAGCACCAACGTGAAACCGTCGCCCTGACTGCTCTCGTCGACGATCCGGCCGGCCATTTCCTTGGCCCGTTCGAAAAGACTCTTGTCGGCCGCGCGGTATTGCATCGAGTAGGAGGCATCGATGACCAGCAGCTTGTGAGTCCGTTGGCCCGAAACGAAATTCAGGCCGGCACGCTCCAGGAACGGCTCGGCCAGTGCCACCACCGCCAGCACGATGACGCTCGTGCGCACGGCCAACAGCAGCCACTGTTCGATGCGGATGCGGCGCGAACTCTTACGGACCGCGGCCAGCAGGTACCGCATCGCGGCCCAGGGCATTTCGCGATGACGGCGACGGCTGAGCAAGTGAATGATCAAAGGCGCCGCGGCGGCGGCCAGCCAACCCAGCATTGCCGGGTGGTTGAAAAAGGCGAGGATGGGAGGAGGAGAAGGCATTCAAGGAGTCAGGAGTCAGGAGCCGGGAGTCAGGAGTCGGGAACAATCTCGTTCCCACGCTCCGCGTGGGAACGCTTCTTCGGCCGCTCCGCGGCCACGTGAACGCTGGGCATCCGTCGGCACGTTCCCAAGCGGAGCGTGGGAACGAGGGGAACGATTCGAGATTCTCATCTCCTGGCTCCTATCTCCTTTTTCCTCACTTTACCTTCCCCATTCTCGACCCCAGGTAGCTCGACAGCGCCACGTCCAACGGCTGGTCGGTCCGCATTTCGACGTAGTCGATCCGCTGGGCGCGGCAGCCTTGCTTGACGTCGCGCAGGAACCGGCCGAACTCCGCCAGGTAGGCCTTTCGCAGCGCGCGGGGGTCGGTCAAAAGTTCGGGCCATTCCTCCAGCCCCTTGAACAAAGTCGGTTGGCGGAAGGGGAAGTCGAGCTCGGCCGGGTCGAGCACGTGAAACAACACCACCTCGTGCCGGCGGTGGCGAAAGTGCTTCAGTCCAGCCAACATGCTGGGCACGTCGTCGAACAAGTCGCTGAACACGACCACGATGCCGCGTTTCTTCAGCCGTTCGGCCAGGTCGTGGAAAATCGGCCCGGTGGCCGTCTTGCGCTGCGGCGCCGACTGCTCCATGACGTGCAGCAAGTGCTTGAGGTTCGAGGGATTGCCGTTGGCCCGCACCAGGGCGCGGATTTCGTCGTCGAACGTGACCAGCCCGACGCTGTCCTGCTGCTGCAAAATCAAGTAGGCCAGCGCGGCGGCCACGCACTGGGCGTATTCCAGCTTCGACATGGCCGCCGCGTCGCTCTTGTAGAGCATGCTCTCGCTGGTATCGAGCAGCAGGTAACTGACCAGGTTGGTTTCTTCGTCGTACTGCTTGAGATAGTACTTGTCGGTCTTGCCGAAGACCTTCCAGTCGACGTGCCGCAGGTCGTCGCCCGGCACGTACTCGCGGTGCTCGGCGAACTCGATCGAGAAGCCGTGGTACGGGCTGCGATGCACGCCCGACACGTACCCTTCGACGATCAACCTGGCGCGCAGCTCCAAGCCTTGCAGCTTAGCCAGCACCCGCGGATCTAAATATTTCTGGTAGTTTTCCACTGTGGGCCGCCTCGTCATCGGCCGGCGGGATGACTTCGATGAGATTGCGGATGATGTCGTCGGGCTTGACCCCCTCGGCCTCGGCGTTGAAGTTGGTCATGATCCGGTGCCGCAGCACGGGATGGGCCACCGCGCGCACGTCTTCGCAGTTGGCGTAGTACCGGCCGTGCAGCACCGCACGCGCCTTCGCGCCCAGCACCAGGAATTGGCTGGCCCGCGGCCCGGCGCCCCAACTGACGTAGTTGTCGACGAAGTCGGGCACCTCACCCTTCTCGCGGCGCGTGAGGCGAGTGAACTTCAGCGCGTAGCGGCTCACGTGGTCGGCCACCGGCACCTTGCGGACGATCCGCTGCAAGGCCAGGATCTCCTCGGCGGTGAGCGTGGCCGTGAGCTGGTGGACCACTTCGGAAGTGGTCCGCTTGATGATCTCGAGCTCCTCGTCCTCGTCGGGATAATCGACGTGGATGTCGAACATGAAGCGGTCGAGCTGGGCCTCGGGCAGCGGGTAGGTGCCTTCCTGCTCGATCGGGTTCTGCGTGGCCAGCACGAAGAACGGCTCGGCCAGCTTGTGCCGCTTGCCGCCCACCGTGACCTGGTGTTCCTGCATCGCCTCCAGCAAGGCCGCTTGCGTCTTGGGGGGCGTGCGGTTGATTTCGTCGGCCAGCAAGACGTTGGCGAAGATCGGCCCCTCGAGAAAACGGAATTCGCGAGTGCCGGAGAGCTTGTCTTCCTGGATCACCTCGGTACCGGTGATGTCGGAAGGCATCAGGTCGGGCGTGAACTGGATGCGGCTGAACTTGAGTGAGAGCGTGTCGGCCAGGGTACGGATCATCAATGTCTTGGCCAGGCCGGGCACGCCCACCAGCAGGCAATGCCCGCAGGCGAACATCGCCACCAGCAACTCCTCGATCACGCTCTGTTGACCGACGATGACCTTCGACAGCTCGCCGCAGATACGGCGGTAGGCGTCGTTGAGGCGCTGTACGGCTTGCACGTCGTCGTCGTGGAGCATGGGTTGAAAGGATGAAGGATGAGTGGTGAGTTTCCTTGTTCCCACGCTCCCGCGTGGGAACACATCTTCGGCCGCTCTGCGGCCCCGTGCTGACCGAGCGCCACTGGGCACGCGGAACGTCCGTGGGGCAAAGGACCAATGACCTCCGCTGCCTACCGCCCCCTGTAACCTGTCCCCTGTAACCTGTCCCCTGTCAACTGTCCCCTGTAACCTGCCCCCTCCCCGCCCCCTGTTCCCACGTGCGAGCGCAGCGCGAAGAGTTCCTTGTGCGTGGAGATCAAGAGGGTGTCGCCGGCGATCAGCAGATTGCCGCCGATGCGCACATCGCGGGTACTCAACTCGACGTCGTGCAGCTTGGCGCCGGTGCGCTGGTCGAAAACGTAGATCTTCGCGGCGGTCGGCCAATAAACCTTGTCGCCGGCCAGCACGCCGCGGCCAAAACCCTTGGGCGTTGGGCCGTCGGGCCATTGACCGTTCGGCGGACCACTGAGCTTGCCGGTGCGCGTGTTGATCCACCAGAGTTTTTCGCCGCTGGCCAGGAGGTTGCCCCCCCCGACACCGAGCAGGTGGATCGCGTCCTCGGGAAGCTTCGTATCCCAGAGGAGTATCCCGGTCGGCGCGTCGAGGGCGAAGATGAACCGGCTGTCGGCCGGCGCGCAATAGAGCACGCCGCCGTCGTAGAGACAGGGGGTCAGGTCGCGATAAAAATGTTTCGCGTGGTCGCCCAAATCGACTTTGCACAAGCGCGGATATTGGTACACCCAGCGGGTCTGGCCATCGCGGGCTTCGATCGCCGCCACGGCGCCGAGGTTCGTGTTGTAATAGAGCATGCCGCGTGCGAGCGTGAGCAGGTTGTGGGTGACCTCCGGATAGGCGCCTTGCGCCAAGGTCCCGGCGCCGGCAACCTTTCGTTGCCAGCGAAGGCGCTTCAGGTCGGCGTCATAACAGGCCACGTGCGCCTGCGGGGTGGCGCCGCTTTGGCGCAGGCCGACGTACGCGTTTTCGCCGTCGGCCAGCGGCGATCCTTCGAACGCCCAGGGCTCGCCGGGCGGTTTGGTTTCGCCGATTTTGTACCCCTGGCGGGCCAGGTCGATGACGACCAGTTTACCACCGCCACCGCCCGCCGCCTGGTGCCCCAGATGGTCGCTGGCGCGGCTCGTCACAGGGTCGCCCAACCGGGCGTACAGCCGGTTTCCGAAGGTGGTCATCGTAAACCTTGCCACTCCCAGGCAGTTCGCCTGGCCACGGCGTGTTTCGCCCACGAGGTGCATTTCGCGATTTTCCAACGACGGATAGATCACCGGGTCGTTGCCCACCGCCGGTGCGCCGGTGCGCACGTCGAATGCCGATATTTCGTCGCGGTCGTTGATCAGCACCCAGTTGCCTACCACCAACGGAAAGTAACTCAACGGCTCGCTCTTCTTTTCGGCGACCCGTTTGGGAGTCAGTGGAATATCGCCGGGGGGAGTGTCCTTGAGCTTCGCGTCCCACGCCCGCACGCCAATCTCGATCGCGGCGGGCAACACCTTGTTGCGCGCCGGCGAGCCCGCGAACGTTGGCCAGTCGCCGCTGGTCGGCGCCCGCGGCCAAGACGCGCTCTCTTCCAAGAGCTTGCCGAGCGTTTCAAGATAGGGCGCCTTGCGGCCGGCGAAACGCCCCTCGGCTTCACCGAACTCGCGAGCGAAGGCGTCAAAGCCGGCGCGGGCCAGCTCGCGTTCACCCTCCAGGATCATCACCCATAGGAGCCGCGCCTTCACACCGGCAAGTTCGAGGCCGGTGTCGGGATAAACGAGCCACGTGGCAGTGCCCTCGGCCTGGGCCACGGCCGGCGCCTGACGGGCCCAATACCAGGGAGGCAGAATCTTCTCCCAATAGCCGCGGGCGTTGCCGTAGTCTCCTTGCTCCAAGGCGATTTCGCCGAGGGCCAACAACGCGTCGTCGCCCCATGAGCTGCAGAAGAGCTGTTCGACCACGTTCAGCAGCAGGTGCGTGTCGCGATTGGCCACGCCCGTCTCGAACCAACGGCGTGCTTGCGGGTCGACCCGGCTGCGGTAGAGCGCCAACGCGTCAGGTGGCAATTCGGCGATCTGGAGGTGGCAAGCATCCCGCACACTGACGTACCGCCGCGGCGTGTAAGCGACCACTTTGCCGCCGTGGTCTTCGGTCAGTTTTCGCAAGCCCTCGACGGCCTCTTCCCATTGTTGGCCGGCGACGGCCTCCTTGATCAGTTGCAAGTGGGCGTTGGTGGCCAAATCGGCCAGGTCGAGGTCGACGTGGTCGGTGAGTTTGACGTGTGTCGGGTACAACGTCTGGCCAGTGGCCCGTGGCAAAGCGACGAACCACGGCCACAGGGCGAACCATGCCGTCATAAGCCAGAAAGCCCGGCGGACACGGCCCATGCGTTTGATCCTTAAAGTGATACACGCCACCTGCTTTAGTATACGCGGGAAGCCGATTGGGCGAAAGGAGAGGTGGGGGATTTCGGATCGGGGGTTTCGGAATTCGGACTGGATTCTTCACCCGGCACGGGCGTTGATTGAAACGGTGCTTCCAGTCGGTTGGGGGGATTTCGGATCGGGACGCAAGCGATCGGCCGCGGCACATCAATCCGCAGTCCGCAATTCGCAATCCGAAATCCGAAATCAGTTCCTCCCGTACCCTTCGAGGATACGACCGATGCCGAACAGACACACGGAAAACGCCAGGAGTGCGAGCATCTGCCCCAAACGGATGCGGTCGAAAAGCTCAAGTACGATCGCCACAGGCGGCAGCAGGAGCCCCAGACGTTGCAGGTTGCGACCGAATGCGCGCATCTTGGGTTTTTGGTTGGGTTTTGGCTCGGGTGGGGGCGTTAGGCGGCGTTAGGCGTGAGGCAATAGGCGATAGGCGTTGGGCGTTAGGCGATAGGCGAGGACCGGGGCATCGCTTAGGCTCTGCCCCAGCCACCGCGAATGTCTCATTCTCGCCCGCGCGAAGCCTATACTTCAAGTGGCTTGCAAAAGATCGTAGAACAGTGAGGGCGCAAGCCCCAGGGATATGGACACTCACCCCCTAACGCCTATCGCCTAACGCCTAACGCCTTGAAGCACCCATGAGATTTTGGACCACGTTCTGCCGCAGTTGCCGTCTACGCTGCCCGTGCTGCGGGCGTGGCAGGTTGTTTCGCGGTTGGTTCACGATGGAACCCGTCTGTACGTGCTGCGGTTTGAAGTACCAACGCGAGCCCGGCTATTTCCTGGGCTCGATCTACTTCAACTACGGCTTGACGGCGCTCTTGGTGACCGTCGGCTATTTCGCCGCTTTCTTCGGCACGAACCTGCCACAGCCGCTGGTGCTCTGGTCGCTGACGGCGTTTTGCGTGTTGTTCCCGCTGTGGTTCTTCCGTTACGCTCGCAGCCTTTGGGTCGGAATGGATCGTTACTTGGACCGCGCTGGCAACCCGTCGAACGACGAGCAAGAGTGACAGGCTGCGGCGGATTGCCGCCGGCGGATTGTGGCGGTAGATTCGTAGTAAACAGCCTTGCGTGATCCTGGGAGTCTTTGACGTTCGCGGAATATCTGTAGGGAACGCCATCCGTGGCGTTCCGGCTTTCAGGCCGAGGTCGGCACCCGCATGCGGCTCGGCGCCCAGGATCAGTCGGAAGGCCCCGAGGTAGTGAAGAGTTTCCTTTACGAGCCGGTAGCCGGAGATGGCGAAGTAGGCCGTAGCAACGTCCAGCGGCTTGTCATCGGATTGCCCAAGCAGCTCGTTGAGCGCGTCGGCCAGGCGGTGCTGCTGGTTGTCGATGACGAAGGGGAGGGTCATGGCGGTCCACGACGGGGCGTGGGCTAAAACAGCGTCGTGAACCCGGCAGCCTGGAAGTGCCGGTCGTTCGTGAAGGCTTCCGTAATCCCCAGCCGACGCATGACGACGAAGGAGACGTGATCAACGATCCCGGCCTCGGCCGCCTCGCCACGGTCATAAGCCGACCACGCAGCTTCAGTTTCTTGGAGAGTCGGTTGAATCAGCAGTCCTTCTTGAATCAGGAATCGCCGAAGCACGTTGACTCTTGGCCGATAGGGACAACGAGCCGCAGCGTTGCCGCATTCCCAGAGAACCAGAGGCGTCGTTACCAGACGCCGCGCGTGTTGGTGCAACTGCTGGCAGGCTGCATCGGCAGGTGCGTGCCACTGGTCCCTGCGATCCCAAGTCGCAATCAGCCCGACCGTATCCAGGAATACGTCGTTCATGGTTGATGCTCGTTATGGCGCTCGGCCAGGTCGCTGACGCCCGAGTCGTAGCGCTCGCCCAGAATCTCGTAAATCTTCGTCAGTCCTTCGCTCATCGCATTCCTCTGTGGCGTCATCGGCGGCGCGAACGTCATCTCGATTTCGACTTCCTGTCCCTCGGCGATACCCGGGTCTTCATCCAGTTCGATGGTCTTGCCTCGGACCTTTCCGCGCAATGTCTTGGTCATGGTTGAATCTCCTTTGCCTTGATTGTAGCCGAAACGCCCCGGTTTGACGCGGCCCTTCGTTCATCAGCCCAATACCGACTCCACCACCAAGGAGTGTTTCGGCTTCGGGCCGCCGTCGCGTCGCGACGGCTATTCGAGGTCCTCCGAAGATTCGACGATCTTGAGATCGAACTGCCACCCTTCGTACATCTGGATGAGCTCCGCCAACTGGTCGAACGTGAGGAAAACGCCGTCCACCACGACGCCACCGTAGGCGACTCGCCCCCGCAGTCGATCGTGCGTGGGGAACCACCTTCCGTCTTCTTTCCGGAGATGACGGACCGAAAGCAGCTTGGGGATTCTCTTGCGAAGATCACCCAGCGCGTGAAAAGCGTCGACGGGAGAGAAGGCCGTGAACTCGTAGCCGTCGTCGCCCCCGGTGTCTTCGACCGCGGAGACACCGTATCCGCCGGACGCATCAAAGAGCTGGACGATGAACTTGCGCGTCCGACCCTCGAAATCCACGAACTCCTCGGTCCTCGGAAAATCGGGCCGCTGAACCGATCCGTTGTTCTCGGACATATGCCGCTCCTTTCTTCTTATTCGATCCATTTTTTGCTCGACGTTCGGTGCCTGGCTTCCGATGGCCCTCAAATCGACGCCGTTGGGAACTCGGCTCCGGCTCCCCTGGCGCGGGGTGCAAAGCGGATTATGCTGGGCTGCATGCGACGAATCAAGCGCAGGCCGCTCTTTCGATTTGCCTCAACTTCATGCCAAGGTATCCCACGACCGCATTCTGAGAGCCGGAGCCCGTGGGAAGAGCGGCTGCTATAATCGACCACTTACCCGTTTTCATACCAAAATCACGCGAACGATCCCATGTCCGATGCGGCGCGTCCAACGCGTTTTGACCGTCTCTACGCGGTCCTCAAGGTGCTCTTGGTCCAGGAGAAATTCACGCTGGCCGAGATGAAGGAACGGTTGCCGCACGAAGCGCCCGGCTACGTAACGAGGTTGGTCCATCAGCTCGAAGGAGACGGTCATCTGCGCGAGAACGACGGCGTCTATTCCTGGACCCGGGAACTGTCGCGTTCCAAAGACCTTGTCAACGCCAGCACCGGTCGCCGAACAAAGGTACGGAAGTTCGCTTACCTTACGCGGAGACGTACTCGAAGCAGATCAATTCGAGATCTTCCCGATTCAATCGTTTGATGGTTCCATCGGCTGGTCGCTGTTTGCCGAACTGCTCGGCGAGCGTGACCACATCGTCCACCAGGGCGGCATCGTCGGCTGACTCCCTCCAGGTGTCCTGGGCGGTTTTCAGCTTGACGTGCAAGGCCCGGCCCATGGGTTGGCCGAGGAAATTGATGCACGTCTTGGCCCTCTCTCGATCGACGGACCGGCGGCGAATGGCGTCCTTGATCTCCTCGGTGACGATCTGCTGGATCGGATCGACGGCGATGGGCGCCGCCGCCTTGGCTTCGGCCTCCCGGTCGGCGGCGAGGATGTGCGCGATAATCTTGTCCTGGAGCAGAAACACGTCCTGGTCGCCGATGTAGCGTGGCTCGTCGGGCAGGCACGAGATTCGCTGGGCAATCTCGTAACGGTTCTCCGCGATCTCGTGCGTGCGCGCGTCGATGTAGCGCCAGAAATGCCGCTTGCCTTCGCCAGCGCGGGGGGCCTGGAAATAGAAGAACATGCCGTGGCACTTGTCTCGGCGCAATCCGGAGTGAATGCCGTTGGGCAGCGTGGTTAGGAGGTTTTCGCCCCCCCGGTTGAGCAGGTCTTTCAGGTGCTTGAGCAGCACCTCGGGCCCGGCCAATTCGGCCCTGGCTTCTTCTTCGTCGAGCACGGCCCCGTCCTCGGCACGGATGCGGCGGATGGTGTTGAAGGTTCGGGGGTGGACCACCTCGCCCAGAACGCTGGCGTCGAGCAAGCCAAGGTCATCGATGGTCGAGATGCGGCTGCTGAGCCGCTCGATCAGGTGCAAGAGCGCCTCCAGCTCTTCCTCGGGGAACATGTTGTGGATGGCGATCTCCGCATGCGGGCTGCCGATGCGGTCGATACGGCCGTTACGTTGCACGAGCCGGATCGGGTTCCACGTCAGGTCGTAGTTGATGAGAATGCCACAGTCCTGGAGGTTTTGTCCCTCCGATAGTACGTCAGTGCTGATGAGAATGTCGATGCGGTCGCCAGGGGAGCTTTCCTTGCCGCTGGCCACGGGCGCGAATTGGGCAATGATGTGGCCGCGCTCGTCGGGGTGATTGCCACTGTCAATGCGTCGAATGTGTGGGTTTCCCGCGTCGTTAAGCCAGGTGGCATCGCCGGTCAGACGTTTGTGGAGGTAGCGGGTGGTGTCCTTGAACGTGCTGAAGATCAGGACCTTCTTGCCCTTCACGTCGCCGGCGAGGAGTTCCTTGAGCCGCGCGAGCTTGGCGTCGGCCGCGGCCAGTGGCTCGGTCCGTTCGTAGAGGGCCTTGAGCGTTTTGACGTCGGTTTCGACGTCATGGGTCAGCTCCCGCAATTTGTATTCGTTGAGGTCGACGGTGGGGAGGCTGTCGATATACGTCTTGGCCTCGGCCACGGCGTCGAGCTCGTCGGCAAGGCTGCCGGCGGCGACGTCGTCGTCTTCGTCCCGAGCCAGGAAGCGGATCGCCTTCTGAAAATCCTTCGACGAGACGACCCTTCGATCGAGCAGGTAGTCCTTGTAGGTTTCCTCGAAGCTCAAAGCTCGGCGGAGGCTGAGGCGGAACGCCTCGATGCTCGATTCGAGCCGCTTGAGGAAACGGGTCTTGAAAATGCCGACAAGACCTTCTTCCCGGCCTTGCTCGAACTTGTGCTGCTCCTCGTCGCGGATGGCAGTCTCCTTCTTGTACGCCTCCAGCTTGTAGGGCGCCAAAGAGAGCGAGTCGATGGCGGCGACGATGTCGTCATAAAGTCCGCCGTAGGTCGCGCCCAGGTCGTACGTCACCGTGTGCAGCCGGCGATTCGGGAAGGCGACCGGTTTGCCCTTGATCGTGGCGTTCGGGTACGCCGCGCGGATGTAGGGGCGGGTGTTGCGGACCATGATCTCTTCGAGGAGGTTGAAAAGGACCACGCCGGCCGACGTGTCTTCTTGCTTGACCACCCGCCTGGCGCGGCGGAAGTAGGCGTTGAAATCGCCGATGCCGGCTTCGCGGAAATAGTCGGGCTGGCTTTGCGTGAAGAGCCGCACCTGATTGGCCAGGTCGTAAAGGTCGTTGTTGATCGGCGTCGCCGAAATGAGGATGACCTTCTTGTGGTCGCCGTCGCGTCCCCGCCCGCCGTTGAGCTGGATCATCGTGTCGAGCGCCACGTAACGATTGGCCTTGTCGTTGCGGAAGTTGTGCGACTCGTCGACCAAGACGACATCGGCATCGCCGTGGGGCGTGGCGTCGAACGTGTCTCGACCTAGCTCCTCCATGCCGACCACCTGGGCGGCGATGGTGGCGCCGGCCAGCTCTCGCTGCCACATCTGCCGCAGCGAGGCCGGGCAGACGACGACGGCCTTCTGGCGACGGTGATAGGCGAAGTCTTCGAGCAGTTTCTTGCCGATCCATGTCTTGCCGAGGCCGACCGAATCGGCGACGATCACGCCGTCATGGCGGGCCAGAATCCGCCGCGCTTTTCTGACGGCGTCTTCCTGGAACTCGGCGAGGTCCACCGCGCTGCGGCCCAGCTCAGGGGAATTCTCGCCGAGCTCCTGCCTGAAATACTCGTAGAGGGCTTTGGTGTAGACCTCGTAGGGCGTGTATTCCTTGGCCCCGAACTTGCTGGCGTCGAGCAGCTCGATCAGTTCGTCCTTGAAGTCCACTGAGTCGGCCCACTGGCGCTCGTACCACCGCATCTGGTCGGTGATGGCCCTGGCGCCGACCTCGCTCTTGATGAAGCGGCGGGCATGGTCGGGCACATCGACGCCGCTGGGGTCGAGCAGCGTCTGCCGATCGGGGAACGGCTCCAGATAACCGGCCCGGTCGGCCGCTTCGTGGTCAACCGCTTCCTCGGTAGGCAGGATGACTCGATGGACGAGGTTCAATTCCTTGTTGGTCGCCAAGCCCGGCCCGGTAAAATTGCTGGAGCCGACGATCGCGGCGAAGGGGCGCAGCCGATCGGCCCGGTTCTGCGACCCTACGTTGTCGTGATGGAAGAGGTACGCCTTGGCGTGAAGGAAGCCCTTGTCGTAGAGCCTCACCTCAACCTTGTCGGCACGCAGAAAAGCGATGAGCTCCTCGACGAGCTTGAGCGTGGTTTCGTCGAACGGCTCGGCCTCGAGGTCGCCCTGAAGACGCTGCTTGAGCGCCTCGGCGCTGGTCTTCAGGCCGAGATCGGCACCGGCGTGCGGCTCGGCCCCGAGGATCAGTCGGAAGGCGCCGAGGTGGTGAAGAGTTTCCTTAACCAGCCGGTAGCCGGAGATGGCGAAATAGGCTGTCGCGATGTCGAGGGGCTTGCCGGCGCTTTGGGCGAGCAACTCGTTGAGCACGTCGGCCAGGCGGTGCTGCTGGTTGTCGATGACGAAGGGGAGAGGCATCGCGCGTGAGTCATCCTCAAGGCAATTCGAACAACTGTCGCGCCGATCCTTGTGACTGAACGCACGGCCACTATCCTACTGTCGGCCGGCACGGCTGTCCATCCTGGAAAAAAACTTTTCTTTCCTCGCCGTTGGACGCCGTTTTTCGCCACGTGGCAAGAACGATACCCGGTTCCCGGGCGAGTGACAATTGGGCGAAACCGGGTGAACCGGGCAAATGCTTGACGCCAGTCTTGCGGCCCGGCACAATTCGATAAATCCCTGATCGGCAAAACCAGCAGTATGACCATCGCAGCATGTTACCTCTCGAACGAAGGTGTGGTTTTCGGTGCCGATAGCACGACGACAACGGCGATCGAGGGCGATGAACACCATTTCAACTACGGCCAAAAGGTCTTCGAAGTCGGCGAGGATCAATCCTTGGCGATATCGAC
>Ga0307372_10010694_pt1 | contig 12374 bp, 12 predicted proteins | sample OX1MG_FD_202533 | JGI IMG/M metagenome (GOLD analysis project Ga0307372, IMG submission 202533) | Soil microbial communities from Risofladan, Vaasa, Finland - OX-1 | ecosystem: Environmental > Terrestrial > Soil > Coastal area > Acid sulfate soil | place: Finland: Risofladan, Vaasa | collected...
CAGCCGCAGCCGCAGAGTTCGGGCCGGTCGCGGCACGGCTCGGGCAGGTCGGGTTCGGTGGAGCGGATCCTGGCGAGCAGGTCAGGGTGCCGGTACAAGAAAGCGCGGTCGACTCCGGCCGCGTGCGCGACGCTGGCGACGCTGAGCCGCTCGCCGGACCTGGTGAGGGCGCTGATCGCGGCCAGGACGCGAGTGCGACGGCGCTGTGAGTCGGCCTGACGGCCCTTCATGAGTACCTGAACCTGACTGGTCATTATTCACAAGTACGTAATTGCGGGGCGGATAGCAACCCCTAATCCTGCACCCCTACTTGGAGTATGTTTTATTGACGCGCGCGGCGGCGCCAAGGACTATGGAGAAAATACTTGAGGTTATCGGGAAGGTAATCATAGGCCGGTTCAGGCTCTTCGGTCTGAAAGGACGCAGCCGTGGTTCAGCCAGCGCATTGGATCGATGCAAGCCCCGCAGCCAGGATCCCGATCGATTCCATTGCGACCCTTGGCCCGGAGGGGACGAGCAGCGAGAACGCCGCTCGCTACCTGTGGAACTCCCGGGGAGGCGGCGGTGATCCGGTCGTGCTGCTCTACAGCACGTACGAAGACGCCGGCGACGCGCTGCGGGAGGGAATCGCCAGCCACCTGGTGGCAGCGAACGCGTACAGCGCGATCAACGCCTTCTACATGGACCCCGGACTGTCACTCGCCGCGGCCTTCGTCTGCGAGACCCCGCCGTACGGCCTGGCATCGCCGAATCCGGCCGCGGTCCCGCAGCTCGTGACGGTCGCTTCGCACCCGGCGCCGGTGCCGCTGGTGGACGAATTGCTGCCGGCCGGGTACGCGCTGGCCGGGATCCTCAGGACCGATTCCACCAGCGCGGCGGCGATCAAGGCGCAGCGGCTCGAGATCGACCTGGCGCTGACGACCCAGCCGGCGGCGGCCGTGCACAAGCTCCAGTTCATTTCCCGTACCCGAACGATCCAGATGCTGTGGTCGGTGTTCACCGTCCGGCAGCGTTAGCGGCGATTACTGTCAGCGAGACGGAAGGCGGTCGTGATGCTAGTCCTCGACGGAGCGCAGGTCCGGCAGCTCTATCCCATGGAGCGCGCTATCACCGTGATGGCCGACGCCATGCGGCGGTACAGCGCCGGCCAGGTGTCGTTGCCGCTGCGCACGATCTTGCGCCCGGCAGGCGAGACCGGGCTGATGGGGACCATGCCGGGTTACGTCAGCGGGGAGTCGCTGGCCGGGTTCGGCCTCAAGGCCATGATGCTCAAGCCGGAGAACCCCGCACGCGGGCTCGACCTGCACATCGGCGTGGTGCTCGTCTTCGACAAGGAGACCGCGCGGCCGCTCGCGATGATGGACGCCTCGGCGGTCACCGCGATCCGCACCGCCGCCGTCACCGCGGTGGCGACCGACGCGCTGGCCCGTCCGGACGCCGGCGACCTGGCGATCCTAGGCTCCGGCGTGCAGGCGCGCAGCCACCTGGAGTCGATCAGGATCGTGCGTGTACCGCACCGGGTGCGGGTGTGGAGCCCGAATGCCGCGCACGTTCGCGATTATGTCAAGTGGGCGTGGGAAACCTGCGGCATCGAGGTCGAGACCCCGCCGTCGATCGAGGCCACCCTTAAGGGAGCAGAGATCATCTGCACGACCACGTCCTCGAAAGATCCGGTCGTGGGCGCGGCGGACCTGACGCCAGGAGCACATGTGAACGCCGTCGGTGCCTCGTTCGTCGATCACCGTGAACTGGGGCCGGAGGCTGTCGCAGCGGCATCGGTCTTCGTCGACAGCCGCGAGTCCGCCGCCAGCGAGTCGGGTGACCTGCTCGGCGCGATCAACGCCGGCCTGGTAGGCTCAGAGCACATCCAGGCCGAGCTCGGCGAGGTCCTGCTCGGCAGGCACCCGGGCCGCCGCGATGCCGGTGAGATTACGCTCTACAAGTCGCTGGGCTTGGGCGTGCAGGACATTATGTCCGGCTTCGCCATCGCGGAGGCAGCGGCAGCCCAGGGAATCGGCCTCGACTTCAGCTTGGACAACCATCGATGAGCGGCGCTATCGACATCTACACCGTCGACTCCTTTACCACCCAGCCGTTTCACGGCAATCCGGCCGCGGTCTGCGTGCTCGACAAGCCGATGCCGGAGAGCTGGATGCAGGCCATCGCGGCCGAGCTGCGGCACGCTGAGACCGCGTTCCTGCTCGGCCGGTCACTGCGCTGGTTTACACCCGCGGCCGAGGTAGCCCTGTGCGGGCACGCGACGCTGGCGACAGCGCACGTGCTGTACACGACGGGGGCCGAGTCCGGGCCGTTGAAGTTCGAGACGCGCAGCGGGATCCTGGTCATCGAGCAAGATGCCGACGGGCTGATCACCATGGACTTCCCGGCCAAGCCCGCGACCGAAGCGGCTGCCCCGGCCGGCTTGCTCGACGCCATGGGCGTGCGGCCGACCTGGATCGGCCGCAGCGACTTCGACCTGCTGATCGAGGTCGACGGCGAGGACGCTGTGCGGGCTGCGGCACCCGACTTCGATCGGCTCGCGCAGGTGGACACCCGGGGCATTATTCTCACCGCGGCGTCGGCCGGCCATGATGCCGACTTCGTGTCCCGGTTCTTCGCGCCGCGTCTGGGTGTCCCCGAGGACCCGGTTACCGGTTCGGCGCACTGCACGCTGTCGCCTTACTGGTCGGCCAAGCTCGGCCGCCTCGGCCTGGTCGGCGCGCAACTGTCGCAGCGCGGCGGGGTGGTGAAGACAGTCCTGTCCGGCGACCGCGTCAAGCTCTCCGGCCAGGCGGTCACGGCCTGGTCAGGCAAGCTGCACGTCTAGCCGCCTCACGCCCCGCCGGCCCAGCACGCCCCGCACGCCCCGCACGCCCAGCACGCCCAGCACGCCCAGCACGCCCAGCACGCCCAGCACGCCCAGCACGCCCCGCACGCCCCGCCTGGCGCCCGCGCGTGCGCGCGGGTTCTGGGCCGGACGCACCGGGCGCCGGCCAGAACCCGCTGGTTCGCGCTCTGCCGACGCTGGCTAGCCGATCGGCAGCAGCCAGTGCCGGTACCGCGCGTTCCGGCCGCGAACCACGTCGTCGTAGGCAGCCATCAGAGCCCGGGTGACGGGACCTGGCTGGCCATCGCCCACGGTGCGGCCGGCGATCTGGACTACCGGAACCAGCTCAGCGCCGGTGCCGGTCAGGAAGACTTCGTCGGCGGTGAACAGCCCGTCGCGGGTCACCTCGGTCACCACGCCGCTCAGGCCAGGCAGATCGGCCGCGAGCGCCAGGACCGTGTCCCTGGTGATGCCCTCCAGCAGATCCGCCCCGGCTGGCGGTGTCGTCAGGACGCCACCGGTGACCACGAACACGTTCGAGGTGGTGGCCTCGGCGACGCGGCCGCGGGTATTCAGCAAGATGGCGTCCGAGTAGCCCGCGGCTCGCGCATCGTCGAGCGCCAGGGCGTTGTTGACGTAGCCTCCGGTGATCTTCGCGCGTACCGGGAGAACGTTCTCCGGCGGTCGTCGCCATGAGCTGAGCGCGCACTTGATGCCCTGCTTGTCGGTGTAAGAGCCCATCACGAATGCGTTGATCGACAGCGCGTCGGAAACGCCGCGCAACTGGACGCCGGGCGGCGTTCCCGGCAGCAGCCGCAGCTTGTAGGCCAGCGGGCGCACGTACATGTCACCGTGGCAGTCGCTGCGGTCGAGCAGTTCGACGGTGAGGCGGCACAGTTCCTGCGCCGTTTCACCGGTATCGATCCTGAGCATCCGGCAGCTCGCCAGGAAACGGAGGTAGTGATCATGCGCGCGGAACAGTGCCAGCCCGCCGTCTGGCTGACGGTAGGCCCGGATACCTTCGAAGACTCCTGTGCCGTACTGCAGAGCCTGGGTGGTAATCGGGACCCGGGCGTCGCTCAGCGGCACGAACTCCCCGCCGTGATAGGCCCACGGTGCGACCTGCGGCTGCCCGGCCTGAGCCGACGCGAGTGGAGCGGGTGCGAGCTGCGGCATCATGACCTCCCCGCGGCGATCGCGATCGCGGCGAGCTGCTCGGTGTCTGGTTCGGCCAGCCGCCGGTCGATGATCCTGGCCGCCTTCCAGCTGACCATGGCACCGGTGGTGGTGACCGCGCCGAGCGGGCCGTACTCGACCTGCACGCGGACGCCGAGGGCGCTCTCGCAATCGTGGCTCACCTGTGCCTGGTCGACCGGCGGTGCTCCGGCCGGCATCTCCAGCCGCAGCGTCAGCTCGTCGGCCTGCCGCACCCGATCGATGACGATCTGGTAGTCGAGGAAACCGCGCGGACGTCGCAGCAGCAGGTTCTCCAGGTCCAGGCCGCTGATCCGGTGGCCGCCGACGATCTGCTCGTCCTTGGCCCGGCCGAGCACTTGCAGGGTGTCGGCAGGCACCGATCGCGACGGCTGCTTGCGGATCAACCGGACCAGATCGCCGGTGCGGTACCTGACCAGCGGCTTGCTGCCCTGGTAGAGGGACGTCACCACGAGCTCGCCGGTCCGGACCCCGTCTTCGCCGCTGCGCACCGGGGAACCGGTGGCCGGGTCGACTACTTCGTACACGTTGAGCAGCGGCGCCGTGTACAAGCCGCCGTCGGCACCAGCGGCGCCGAGCACGGATGCCTCCTGCGAGGCGTAGAGCGCGTTGTACGCACGGGCGCCCCAGATCACGCCGATATTGTCGAGCAGGCTGCGGGATGCCAGTTCGCCCGTGCACATGATCACGTTCAGGCTGAAGTCCCGTACCGGGTCGAGGCCCGCCGACAGCGCCTTCTTGGCAAGCGTCAGCGCCATTCCCGGAGTGCAGAACAAGCCGGTGATCGGCAGCGTCCGCATCGCGTGCAGGGCACGGGAGTACCCCACCATCGGCGAGTGCGGCCACATCTTGGCCACCGCGAGGCGCAGGTTGCGGCAGACGTCGCCGAAGGTGTCGCCGAAGGCGTGCATCTCGGTCGGCCCGGAGACGCCGATCACCTGGGAGTCGCCGTGGTTCTTGAAGATGGTGCCGTAGTAGAAGGTCAGGGCCATGTTGTTGCTGAGCGAGTCCACGTTGTCACGCGGGCAGGGGGTACTGGTGCCGGTGGTGCCGGTGGTCTCGTAGAAGATCCACGCCCTGGGGATCGGACGGGAGAGCACCTCGCTCATCGCCCCGCGCAGGTCGTCCTTGGTGGTAAACGGCACCCCGGGCAGCGAGTCGAGCGTGAGGTCCGCGGCCTCCAGGCCGGCCAGGTGCCGGCGGTAGAACGGGGAATTCTGCTGGACATACGCCACCGTCTCACGTAGCCGGAGCGTCTGATATTCGGCCAGTTCGGCGTCCGGCCACTCGCCCGCGGTGAACGAGGCGAAGCGGTCGCGAAGCTCCCGGCCAACGTGTGCGATTTCCTCGTCAAACAGCGTGAACATCGACATCCTCCGGTACATCAACCATGATCCAGTCACTGATTTCCCGCCAGAGGCGAATCGCTTCCTGGTGGAAGGGGTGAACCAGATAGCGGTCAAGCGCTTGCTGGTTCGCGACGGTGCCTATGACTAGGAAGTCGTACGCGATATCGCGCGGTGAGATATTGCGCCCGGTCTGCCAGCTCAGCAGGTCACCTACTTCCTCGCCTACTCGCGAGGCCATGTGCACCGCACGCTGCGTGACCGGATCGTTCCACGAGACGCCTGATTTGAATTTGAAGAGCACGACATGTTTAATCAAGGCAGTACTCCATTGCAATCGGGTGGCGAGTGGCGGCGAATTTCGCGAAGACCTGCACGGCGGTTTTCTGGCGCTCGCCAAACGAATAGTCGAGGGTCTGGAAATAGGCGGCCAGCGCACTGGTGCCCAGTCCGCCCGACGCCGGGACGGCCGCGGCGACGACGGCGGACGGGTCCCTGCCCGCATCGTCGAGGGCCGCGGCGAGCGCACGCCGGACCTGGCGGAGCGCGTCCGGGCACTTGGTGGCGAACTCCCGGCGGGCAGCCCAGACCGCGAACACCATAGGCAGGCCGGTCCACTGCTGCCAGATGGTCCCGATGTCATAAATTGTCCGGCCGGCTGGCGCGGTGGCCGTCAGCCGCAGTGCCTCGTCGCCGATGATGACGCTGGCGGCGCCCTGACCCGCCGTGGCATAGTCCGGGCGGACACCGACGACCTCTTCCAGGTAGATCCTGGCAAGCAGGACGGTCGTGCGGCTCAGCCTGGACAGCAGTACCCGCCTGCCGCCCAGCTCGGCCAGCGGCAGCGAACTGGCCAGGACGCAGGACTGGACCGGGCCGTCGCTGCCGATGGCCAGGTCAGGAACCAGCACGAGCTGGTCCGCGTGCTCCAGGTAATCGAGCAGGCTCACCGGGCCGACGTCCAGCCGGCCGGTGAGCAACTGCCTGGCCAGGTCTCCCGGGCTGCCGGTCACCAGGTCGAACGCCTGGGGCTGGCGGGCCAGCCCCCACCGAATCGGGTGGCAGTTGAGGAAGGCGATGGTGCCTACCCGGGTGCCCGCTGACACGGTGCCCGCCGATAGCGGGCCTGGCGGCGGGTCCTGGCGGGTCCGGTGCGCGGTGTCCACTCTTCAGGACCAGATCTGCATCGTGCGGGACGCGGAAATGCCCACGAAGAAGGACAGGGTTACCCTGCGCCCGGCGCCGATGTTGGACCGGACGAGATGGTAGTTGCGGCAGTCGAAGAACATGCCGTCGCCGGTCTCCGCGAGTACCTCTGCGACCGGTTCGTCGGTCACCAGGCACTGGTCGTATCCGTAGCCGTCCCGGTAGTCCTCGTCGCGGGGCTTCCAGCGGCGGCGGTACACCACGGACTCACCGCCGGCGGGCGGCATCGACAGGTAGCAGTTGAACGCGAGCTGGCAGAACGGCTCGTTGTCGAGAACGCCGGGGAACTCCCTGACTACCTCGTCGAAATGCAGCCGGGCACCCTGGTTGATCTCGCGGATCATCCCGCTGAACATCGTCCGCCCGCCGCTGGTGGCCGGCCGGACATCGCCTTGCCAGGCATCGCGCAGCTTGGCGATGGTGCGGGTCAGCGGGTCGGCGCCGCGCAGCAGGGTGGACCGGGCCGCTGCCGAGTGCTCGGCGGCGGCCCAGTAATCGGCGGTCAGGCCGACATGGTCGTAGTAGTCATAGGCGGCCGGCCCGAGCTTGGCCACCCTGGGCTGCACGAACTGCTCGTCGTAGGCGCCCAGGTCGCAGTCTTCTAGCCGGTCCATCACGTCGGCGCAGTCCTGCGCGGAGAAGAAGTCGCGGATTCGGACCGCGCCGAGCACGCCGGCCGCGAGCTTGCGGATGTGCTGCGGCTCGAGCCGGTCGACGACCTCGACGTCGAACATTGCGTCGGTGGCCGGGTCAGCGAGCTGGGTGGCGTTCACGATGTCCTCCTTGAGTTGAGGTCGGTGATCAGTGCGGCGAGGCGGTCAAGCCCGAGGTCGATGCGGTCAGGAGTCAGCAGGCTGCATGACAGGCGGAGCTGGTGATGCCCGCCCTGGCCGCCGTAGAAGTGGTGCATCGGGGTCCAGATGACGCCGTACCGGCGCGCGGAGTGCTCCAGGACGGCGTCATCGACCTCGAACGGCACGGAGAGCACGACGAAGAAACCGCCGCTCGGCTGGTTCCACGTCACCGCCGCGGGCCGCGGGAAGCGGCTGGCGAGCCCGTCGAGCAGCAGCCGGAGATTTCGGCCGTAGAACTCGATCGCGGTCGCGTTGGCGGCCCGCAGGTCGAAACCGCACCGCAGCAGCTTTCCGCCGATCACTGCCTGGGCGATCGGTGAGGTGTTGACGCTCACCATGCTCTTGATCTTGGCGAGCTCGTCGGCGAAGGTCCCGCCGCTGGTGACGGGCTGTTCGGCCACGACGAAGCCGATCCGGGCACCGGGCATGACCGTCTTGGCATACGAGCCGAGATAGATCACGCAGCCGCGGCGGTCGAGGGACTTCAGGGTCGGCATCCGGTCACCGAAGAACCCGTAGGGATTGTCCTCGAGCAGCAGCACGCCGTAGTCGGCGGCCAGTTCCAGCAGCCTGCGCCGGGTCGGCATGCTCAGGCTGATGCCGGTGGGATTGGCGAAGTCGGGCACGAGATAACACCCGCGTGGCCGCAGGCCGTGTGCCCTGGCCTGCTCGATCCTGGTCACGAAATCGTCCAGGTCGATCCCGGTGTCGCCACTGCGCACCGGCAGGACGGGCAGGTCGACCAGCCGGGCCGCGCCGGTCACCCCGACGTAGGTGGGTGATACGGCAAGCAGGACGTCGCGTTCGGACTCGCGCAGCGCCCGGCACAGCAAGAACAGCGCCTCCTGGCAGCCGCCGGTGACGACGATCGACTCAGGGTCGGCCTCGATGTTCTCGTCGCAGGACAAGTTGGCGGCGATCAGCTCGTGGATCAGCCCCTTGGTCCTGCCGTACTGGAACAGCAGGTTGCGTGCCTGCTCGGGACCGACATGCTCGCAGTACGAGGCGAGATAGCCGGCCAGGTCCGCCGGCACGAACGAGTGCGGTACCGGCCGGCCTGGCGCGAACGAGACGGCGTCAGGGAAGCGTTCGGTCACCTCGTTGAGCAGGTTCATCGACGACAAGGTCGGGTCGGACAGCGAGGAGTGCAGCTCGCTGAGCGCGAGCGCGGGGAACGCGGCCTCGGCGTGATCGGCGCGACGTGGCGGCGCCGGAGCGGCCTGGGCCGGGCTCATGACGCCAGCTCCCTGGCCGGAGCGACGCGCTGCCGCTCGACCGCTTCGTAGAGCTTGCGGATGTTGTTGCTGCCGAACGTCTTGGCGCCCTGGCGCTCGATGATCTCCATGAAGAAGGTCTGCCGCGGATGCTCGGACCTGGTGAAGATCTGGAAGAGCTGCCCGTCATGATCCTGGTCGGCCAGGATGCTGCGCTGCGCCAGGCTGTTGATGGGGTGGCCGGGATGCCGCATGCGCTCGGCCAGTTCCTGGTAGTAGGTGCCCGGCGTGGTCAGGAAGCGGACGCCGCGGCGGCTCAGGTCGTCGACGGCGCGCAGGATGTCGGGCACTGCGAGCGCCACATGCTGCACGCCGGACCCGCCATGGCTCTTGAGGAAGTCGTCGATCTGTCCGGGTGCCGCGCTGGCCTGCGGCTGGAGGAGCGTCAGGGTGATCCCGCCGCACCAGCTCTGCACGACCTTGGACTGCATGGCCTGGGCGCCGACGTCGATGTCCTCGGCGAAGATCTGCCGCCAGCCCAGCGCCTGCTGGTAGAAGTCGACCGTCGGGTCGAGCTCGCCGTTCTCCAGGCAGATCGCCACATGGTCGACGAGCGGCGGCTGGATCGCGCCGGACTGATGCTGGCCGCTCGCCAGCGGCGCCGCCGCCACGAAGCTGTGCGTCACGTCGCCGAACGCGGCGATCCGCCTGGCCACGGGCCGCGCTCCGGCGGCGAGTGCCATCCGCATCGCACGGTCCGCGTCGGGAACGCGCAGGGCGATGTCGGCGACGCCGTCCCCGTGCCGCGAGACGTACTCGCTGGCCGGGTGCTCGTCGGTGTGACCCTGGGTGAGCACGAGGACGGTCGAGCCACTGCGCAGCGTCACCGTCTCGTGATCGCGGCCCGAGTCGCAGTCGGGGCCGACGATGCGGAAGCCGTAGCGCTGGACGAACTCAAAGGCCCGCGCGGATGCATCGCCGACGTACATCTCTAGGTGGGCGAGCTCGCAATACCCGCTCGTTGCTGCTGCCTGTCGGTTTACCACGAGGAACCCCCATTGATACAAGGTGCCGATACGAATAATTAGCGCCGACGCTATGCGGTTCCTTTGCGAGGAGTCAATTAAGAATGCGCATCACTAGTGTTGCGCACGTTGCAAAACTCGGCGATTAGTGGCCGACCGCATCTCGGATAGGGGTCGAGACGAAGGGTTCTGGCCGCGGAGGATAGGGGTTGTGCTTCAGTCCGGCGGCCGGCACCTTGGAATCACTCGCTCACACTGGAATTGGAGATATTCCATGGCTAATCCATTCGAGGATGAGACGGCCGTCTACCGCGTCCTGGTGAATGCCGAGAACCAGCATTCGCTGTGGCCGGAATTCGCCGATGTTCCGGCCGGCTGGCGCGTGGTGCTGCCCACTGCCAGCCGGGCGGAGTGCCTGGACTACGTCAACGAGCACTGGACGGACCTGCGTCCGAAGAGTCTTGCCGACGCGATGACAGCCGGACGGAAGTAGCCATGTCGAACGCGATCCCAGACCTGGTCACCAGGCAAGCTCTGGCCAACTCGGCGGTGCCGGCGGTCATCTGCGGCGAGCTGTCGCTCAGCTATGGCGAGCTCGACCAGCGGGCCGCCCGCCTGGCCAAGGTGCTGACCGCCGCGGGCGTCGGCGTCGACGACGTGGTGGCGCTCGCGCTGCCGCGCTCGGCCGACCTGATCGTCGCCCTGCTCGCTGTCTTGAAGGCCGGCGCCGCCTTCATGCCGATCGACGTGAACTATCCGTCGGAGCGGATCGCGTTCATGTGCGCTGACTCCCGTCCCGCCTGCCTGCTGACCAACTCACAGCTGGCGCCCGGGCTCCCCGAAGCGCCGGGCGTCCCGCGGCTACTGCTGGACGCCCCGGCGCTGCCAGCCGGCCAGGGGCGCCCCGACCTGGCCGGCTCGGCTCAGGCGCTGTCGGCGGGCGCGGCACCCTGGCCGCCTTCCAGGCTCGCCTACGTTATCTACACCTCAGGTTCCACCGGCCAGCCGAAGGCGGTCGGAGTCAGCCACGAGGGCATCGCGAGCTTCGTGCGCAGCCTGGTCGACCGGCTGAACATTACGCCGGGCAGCGTGGTCTCTCAGATCGCCTCGCCCAGCTTCGACGCGATGATCATCGAGGTCCTGATGGCGTTCGGCTCCGGCGGCACGCTGGCGGTCGCTCCGCCAGGGCCGCTGGCCGGCGACGAGCTCAGCGACTTCCTCGCCGCGAACCGGGTCACCCATGCGGTGGTGCCGCCCTCGGTCCTGGCCACGGCGTCCGTGCCGGACCTGCCGGATCTGGCCACCGTGCTCGTCGGCGGCGAGGCGTGCCCGGCCAGCCTGGTGCGGCTGTGGTCGCAGGGCCGCCGGATGGTCAACGGCTACGGCCCGAGCGAAGCCACCATGGCCGTGACCCTGAGCCGTCCGCTCAGTCCGGCCGCCGGCGCGCCGTCGATCGGCGCCGCGGCCGGATCGGCCGTCCTCCGGGTGCTCGGTGACCGGCTGAACCCGGTCGCCGACGGCGAAACCGGCGAGCTGTACGTCAGCGGCGCGGCCCTCGGCCGCGGCTACCTGCACCGGCCGGCCCTGACCGCCGAACGGTTCGTGGCCGATCCGTTCGGCGAGCCAGGCAGCCGCATGTACCGGACCGGCGACCTGGTGCGCTGGCTGGACAGCGGCGAGCTCGGTTACGTGGGTCGCACCGACGAGCAGGTCAAGATCCGCGGCCTGCGCATCGAGCTTGGCGAGGTCGAGGCGGCGCTGACCGCTCAGCCCGGCGTCGCCCAGGCGCGCGTCGTGGTACACGAAGACAGCAGGGCGGAGCGCCGCCTGGTCGGCTACGTCGTCCCGGCCACCGACGACCAGGCGCACTCCCGCAGCGCCGACCAGCACGTCGACGAGTGGCGGCAGATCTACGAGGACGTGTACAGCGCCGCCGACCGGGCCGGACTCGGCTCGGACTTCTCCGGCTCGAACCGCGGTTACACCGGGCAGGCCATCCCGGTCGACCAGCCGGACCGATGGCGGCGGGCGCGCGGCGCGCACCTGGTCGCCGCTCTCCGGTCGGCGCTGCGGGAGCAACTGCCCGCTCACATGGTGCCCTCGGCGCTGATGGTGCTGGACTCGATGCCGCTGAACGCGAGCGGCAAGCTGGACCGCGGCGCGCTGCCCGCGCCGGACTTCCGCGGCGAGACGTCCGGGACCGGTCCGCGTACCTGGCTGGAGAGCCGCCTCTGCGAGATGGTGGCCGACCTGCTCGGCCTGCCCGCCGTGGGCATCCACGACAGCTTCTTCGAACTCGGCGGCCATTCGCTGCTGGCCGCCCGGCTGGCGAACCGGATCAGGGCGGCCTTCGGCCACCGGATCGGGGTGGGAGCGCTGTTCGAGGCGCCGACGGTGGCCAAGCTGGCGCAGGTGCTCGGATCGGTGGGAGCCGACCAGTCGCTGGCGCTGACCCCGCGGCCGCGTCCCGAGCGGATGCCGCTGTCCTTCGCGCAGCAGCGGCTGTGGTTCCTGACCCGGGTTGACCCGCTGGGCTGGACCTTCAACCTGCCGCTGGTCTTGCGGTTGTCGGGTGCGGTGGACGCCGGCGCGCTGGCCGCTGCGCTCGAGGACGTCGTCGGACGGCACGAGAGCCTGCGGACGGTGTTCCCCGAGGCCGACGGGCAGCCGCGGCAGCGGATCAGGCC
>Ga0307372_10010695_pt1 | contig 12374 bp, 5 predicted proteins | sample OX1MG_FD_202533 | JGI IMG/M metagenome (GOLD analysis project Ga0307372, IMG submission 202533) | Soil microbial communities from Risofladan, Vaasa, Finland - OX-1 | ecosystem: Environmental > Terrestrial > Soil > Coastal area > Acid sulfate soil | place: Finland: Risofladan, Vaasa | collected...
GCCGCGAGTGAGCGCCGCTTCTGCTTCGGGCAGTCGACCAAGCTTGCGCAACGCCTCGCCCTCGTATGTGAGCACGTAACCCAGCTCATGCCGATACCAAGCGATGTCCTTGGCGGTGGCCGGCACGCTCGCGGTCGCCGAGTCGGCGTTCGCGGCGAGCGCGGCAATCACCGCTTCGAAGCCCGCAGCGGCTTCGGCAAACGCGTCCGCGGCAGCCTGAAATTGGCCCGCGCTGGCCCGAGGGCCGCCCCACTGTAAGTCGCGTTGCGCCAGCGCCAGCCGGGCCGCCAATGGCTGCTGCGGATGCTCTTTCAAGAACGCCCGCAGATCAGCGAGCGCCTGCGCGTATCTATCGGCACGGTTGACGTTGGGCAGCGCCTGGATGCGAATCATCAGATCGTCGGGCGACAGCGCGAACGCCGGGGCGAATGCGGCGCGCGCTTCGTCCGTGCGGCCGATGGCCTCCAGCGCGCGGCCACGCAGGACGAGCGAGCGTGGATCGTCGCGCGGCGGCGAACCTTCGATGAGCATCCGTGCCTCGCGATACAGAAAGTCCGACTGGACGATGTCCCACCAGACCTGCGGCAAGAAACCGACGTCGTGGTGGAGCATGTTATCCAAACGTGAGTCGATGGCGTCTCGCGCCTCGTTAAGCGCGGAACGTGCCTGGTCGGCGTTTCCCAACCGGTGCCGGGCCATCGCCAGACATGAATTCACCCATGCGGGTGCCCAATCGCGGCGGATGGCGAGCGACTTCTCGAATGCCGAAACAGCCTGCTGGTATCGACCGACTCGGTAATAAGCCAGCCCCAGCCGCGCCACGCGCCAGGGCAATGAGTTGTCGGCCACGGCGCGCTCGAGAGAGCTCACCATGAGCGCTGGGTCGATGGCCGGCTCCGGGTCCATCTCCAGTACGGCGCCAATGAGATGTGCGGTTTCTCCGTCGCTTACGCCTTCAAACCGCTGCACCATACGGCGACAGGTCTTCTCGTAGCCGGCTTCGTCATCCGCGTAGCGACGCAGGAGCGCTTGCAAAAAGAATCCCATCGGATCGGCGGGCTCTTCGAGTTCGTAGATTTGTGCGTAAGCTTCAGCCGCTTCAGTCCACAAGGCCAGGCGGACCAACAGATCAGCGTGGTTCCTCCAGGCCGCGGCGTGTTCGGGCCATCTCTCAACGGCTTTCGTCAATGTTTGGTCGGCTTCTGCCAGGCGACCGTGCTTGACGTAAAGGTTGGCCAGGGCGTTGAGCCGATTGCAATGATGACTTGGATACTGCGACTGTTGTGAAAAATCGGTGGCCAGCTTCTCCCATACTCCGGCGGCCTCGCGATACGCCGCAGCCGCCTCATCGACGCGGCCGGCTGCGTCGGCCAGATCGCCCAGCGCTTCGTTGGTAAACGCAAGGTGGGCCCGCCGGTCTTCATGGTTGAATTCCTCCACCAGTTTTTCCCATATCGCCCGTGCCGCCCGATACGATTCGACGGCTTCGTCAGATCGCCCGTGCTGCCTCAAAAACCCGCCCAGCAAATCGTAGTTGACCCCCAAGTGGAAGCGGTGGTCTTCACTGTCGGAGTCGGACGTCAGTTTTTGCCAAATGGCGTTGGCGTCCCGATAGCTACGTTCCGCCTCCTGGCTTCGACCCCGTGCGTTCAGCAGACGCGCCAGCCATTCGAGATCGGCGCCCAGATCCCAGTAATCGCGGCTTGAACTACGATCACTCAAGGTTCGCGCGCGAAGAATCTCGACCGCCTTAGTCGCATCCGCCAGCGCGCTCTCATGCTGGCCGGCTTCCCAAAAGCCCGACGAGCGCGACTGCCATGTCGAGGCGTTGTCCGGCTGCAGCGCGATGGCCTTGGAGTAGTCGACGATGGCCTTGTCGTGCTGGCCGAGTGCGACATAGGTGCCCGCCCGGACCGTGAAGGCACTGATTTGCTGCGGGTCCAGCTCGATGGCTTTGGTCAAATCAGCGAGGGCTTTGTCGTGCTCGCCAAGTTCATTGTAAGTCCACGATCGATCTTGCCACGGCCACGTGTTGTTTGGCTCCAGCTCGATGGCCTTAGCGCCGTCGGCGAGGGCTTCGTCGTACTGCTTGAGCGCCCTGTGAGCCGCGGCGCGGTTGATCCATGCCGGAAGATGTTTCGGGTCCAGCTCGATGGCCTTGTTCGAGTCCGCGAAGGCCTTGTCGTACTGGCCGGATTCTCTATAGGTCCACCCCCGCTCCCGCCACGGCGACGCGTTGTTTGGCTCCAGCTCGATGGCCTTGGAGAAGTCGGCGAGGGCTTTCTCGTAATCACCGAGGTTTCTGTACGTCTGGCCGCGCTGTATCCAGCGCGCGGCATCCTGGGGCGCGAACTCGATGGCCCTGGAGTATCGCGCTAGCGCCTCTGGCACTGACGCTTTGCCAATTTTCAGCTCCTCGCTTTCCAGGCCCATCAACTTGGCCATTTCAAGGCTCCTCCGACGGCACTCAGGGGCGTACCAGTACTGATTCGTTTGTGTCCCAAGCTCCAGAATGGCGTGCCGTGCCAACTCCCGCGCCTCAGCTTGCCTTCCTAAATGCCAGTAAGCGACCGCCTTCACATAAGCCACCAGGGCGGTTTGGCCGACGGCGCGGCTGAACATTTCACAAGACTCGAGGGCCTCGCGATATTGTCCGGCATCGATCTGCGCCACCGCCAAATCCTCCAGAACCGAATCCCCAACCTTCGCTCTCATACGCTGCGACAACTCCAGCACTCGCGGAGGATCTCGGAGCTGCGGAGCAGCACAGAAGCGAATCATCTCCGTCAGGTGTTGCAGCGGTCGTAAATGCTCTGGGTACTTGTCGGCGAGCTCGCCGGCGAGCTTGATTGCCGTGCGGAGATGGCCGAGCGCTTCGTCGGGACGCTGTGCTTCATACAGCAACTGACCAACGTCGTTGTGGCCCCAAGCCACAGCGCGCTGATATTCGGGTGAATCTGGATGCTGGTTCGCCAGCTTCTCGCGGATGCCGAGAGTTCTCAGGCGTACCTGGAGCAGTTCATCGCGCTCATCCAGGGCCGCCAGTACGTTGCCTAACCGCCACAACCAGGCTGAAACTTCTACCTGGTACTTGGGAGCGCCCGGGTATTTGCTCGCTTCGGCTTCGGCGACAGCCAATTGCTTGCGACACTCCTTTTCGAGCTGCCGCAAGGTGGCTTCGTCATGCGGCAGCGAAGTATAGCGCCAGGCGACAATACCCTTCAGGTCGAATTTGAAGCCCTCGCCAATTTCATGGCTCGGGAACTTCTGCCTGAGCTCCGCCAACACCGCCTGGCCGCGAGAAAGATACGGCTCGCCCTTAGACGGTTGATTGCGTTGCCATGTCTGACCGAGCGCGAGGTTTGCGCGTGCCAGGTTTTCCAGATAGGACGGTTTGTCTGGGAACTCCGTGGTCAATGCCTCCCAGAGTGCGATGGCCTGCCGCATACTGTCTTCACTTTGATCGAACTGCAGAAGGTCAAGTAAAGCGTAGCCGGTATGGAAATGTGCGCGGGCCAACTCATCACGAAAGGCGGCGCCATTCGCGTAATGCGGCGCCAGCGCGGTCAGCGCGGTCGCGGCCTGCTGATGGTTCTCCAGACTTTTCGCCACGTCTCCTAAAAAGCCGTAGATTTCGCCGACCCGCCGCTGAGACAGGGCCGATTCAAAGCGGATGGCCGGATCGTCCGACTTCCGTTTCAGGAATTGCCGATAGAAACGCAACGCGTCCTCGAGCAAGGCGCGGCGGATCTGCTCCACCTGCGGCTTGTCGCTCATTTCTTCGGCTGCCCGCGTGTACATTCTGTCTACGGCGTCACGGGCGGTCTGAAAGTTCTCCTCGGCTTCGACGAGCGCCTGCCGCTCGTTATCCTGTGCCTTAAGAACCTTGTCTCGCTCGGCTTGTGCCTGCACCAGACCGATCGTTGTACCGGCCATGCCGATCAGCAAGGCCATGAGCAGTAGTGTCGCCGCCAGCACCGGCCTGCGGTTTCGCCGGACGAACTTCCGCATGCGATATGCCGCCGATGGCGGGCAGGCGGAAACCGGCTCGTCGGCAAGATACCGCTGTACGTCGGCTGCCAAGCCAACGGCCGTTTCGTAACGGCGGTTGCGGTCCTTTTCCAGCGCCTTCATCACGATCCAATCGAGGTCGCCGCGTATGAGCTGGCTCAGCTTGCGCGGCTCCGTCTTGCGCAGGGCGGCGATCGAAGCCAGGCTCGTCGTTTTTTCCGCCCGGCCAACCTTTGATTTCCCGTTCGGATGGCCGGACCTGCCGAGATCACTGAGGCGCGTGCTCGGCTTGGGTGGTTCGTCTTCACGGATGATCCGACGAATCTCGTCGAACGCCGCCGACTTCAGCCGTTCTTTGTCGAAGGGCGTCGTGCCGGTCAGAAGTTCGTACAACAGCACGCCCAGCGAGTAGATGTCGCTGCGCGTGTCGACATCGGCGTTGCTCAAGGCGGCCTGCTCCGGCGACATGTAGAGCGGCGTGCCGATCATTTGCGCGAAGCCGGTGAAGAGCGTCTTGTCGGTCAAGTGCTGGCCCAGCGCCTTGGCGATGCCAAAGTCGATCACCTTCACCAGCGGCGCGCCGTCGTTCAGCGTGACGAGCACGTTCGAGGGCTTGATGTCGCGATGAATGATTCCCTTCTGATGAGCGTGCTGGATCGCCTGGCACACCTGCGCGAACAGCTCCAGGCGTTCTCTCGGCGTGAGCTGGTTTTGGTCACAGTATTCGGTGATCGAGATGCCTTTGACCAGGTCCATGACAAAGTAAGGGCGGCCGGAATCGGTCGCACCGGCATCGAGCACCTTGGCGATGTTTGGGTGGTCCATGAGGGCCAAGGCCTGTCGCTCGGCCTCGAACCGAGCCACGACCTGCCGGGTGTCCATGCCCGGCTTGAGCACCTTCAGCGCCACCTTGCGTCGCAAGGGCTGCTGCTGCTCAGCCATGAACACGATGCCGAACCCCCCTTCGCCGATTTGCTCGAGCAACTTGTAGGGGCCGATCTGCGTTCCCGGCCGCTCGACCAGCGGCCGCTCGACCGTTACGGCGAGCTGGGGTGCAATGGCGGGCGACTCCAGAAAACTGCCGGCCTGGGCACCGGCCGCGAGCAGGCCCTCTACTTCTGCCCGCAACGGCGCATCGTCCGCGCAAGCCGCGTCGAGGTAGGCCTGACGCTCGGCGGGCAAACGCCGCTCCAGGGCCTGCAAGAAGATATCGTTTGCTCGTGGGTTCCAGGTCGACATGGTCGCCGTCCAATCGGGGCGCGCCGCACCCCCGTCAATATAACAGTGCGAAAACGGCAGGCATAATGCGCGCGAAAAATGGGGCTGGCCGCAGCTTTATTTCGACAATTCGCGGAAAAGCCACGCTTTGGCAAGCGTAGTATCCCGGTGACGTCGCTCATCGCCCCTGAACATAATCGACCCCACAATCGTGAGCAAGAAAACCGCGAAAAACTGTTTGGCGTCGCTGGCGTCTCGGTAGGTTATTTTCCGCAGGACGGCTAGGGGCGCCGCTTGAACGCTCATCCGTGCTATGCCAGCGCCGCGGCGCGCGAACTGCGCGCCGCGGCTTGGCCGTGTCCAGCATTAGCCGAAAATATCGTCGTTGCTGGTGGAGGCGTGGTTGAGCACAATCGCGGTCGCCACCTCGTCGATCGTTCCGCCGTCGTTGTACAGACCGCCGCCGATCCCCGCACCGGCGCTGCCGCCGGTGCCCGCCGCGCCGCCCTCGGCCTCGTTGAACGCGACCAGGCAGCGGATCAGCGTAATGTCCGAGGCGGGGAACGGGCCGAGAGCACCGCCGTTGAAAATGCCGCCGCCCTGGCCGGCGCCTCCGTTGCCGCCGGCCGCCCCCGCGCCGCCCAGCGCCTCGTTGAACAAGAGCGTCGTCTCGGACAGTACGGCGTCCACTCCGAAGGCGGTCAGGAAGCCGCCGCCCTGTCCGTCGCCGCCGTTGCCACCCTGTGCGCCGCCTGCGCCTGCCGATCCGCCGTTGCCGCCTTCGGCCACGTTGCCGAGCAATGAGCTGCTGCCGACGTTGATCGTGCCCAAGAGCGCGCGGATGCCGCCCCCCTGGCCGGCGCCGCCGCTGCCGCCGTCGCCGCCGGCACCGCCCGTGCCGCCGTCGCCGCCCACGGCCGCGTTATCCAAGATCGTCACGTGGCTCAGGTTGGAAACCGGCGTGGAGCTGCCGAAGGTTACGGTGTGAACGTAGGCCCCGCCGCGGCCGACGCCGCCGTCGCCGCCGTTGCCGCCCACTCCGCCGGTTCCTCCGATTCCGCCCGCCGCCGTGTTGCCGACGAAGGAGCAATTGGCGACGGTGACCGTGGCATCGGCCAGGGCCATTCCGCCCGCGGCCCCGACACCGCCCGTGCCACCGTCGGCACCGGTCCCCCCGTCGCCGCCAAGGCCGCCGAAAGCCTGATTGCTGACGAACGCGCTGGAGCTGACGTAGTCGACGTTGCCGGGGGTGAAGAGCGACAAGGCGCCACCGGACGCCTGGCCCCCGGTTCCGCCCGACTGGCCCGCCGCCCCCGCTCCGCCATCGCCGCCACGAGTGACGTTGCCGTTGAAACTGCAACGCGTGAGCGTGAACAGCCCATCGGCCGAGATCGCGCCACCCTGGGCCCCGCCGCCCGTGCCATCGCTGCCGGTGACGCCTTGCGCCAGGTTGCCGGTGAAGACGCTGTTGCGGACGGTGGCCGTTCCGTCGTTATCGATGCCGCCACCTTCCGTCGTGCCGCTGCCGGGTGAAAAGCCCTCGACGGAATAGTTGAACGTCAACGATCCCAGCGCCTTGTTGCCGGCGAACGTCGAGCCGCTGACGGCGACGGTGCCGCCGATCTGGTTCCACAGTCCGCCGCCGATTCCATAGGCGGTGTTGTCGGCCACGGTGTCGTTGGCGAGATTGAGGCTGGCGCCGGGTTCGACCTCGATGCCGCCGCCCGCGTCGCCGGTGACGGCGCCCACCAGACCGTTGGCAACCGTCAGGCCGGCGATGGTCACGTTCGCGCCGCCCTGAATATCGAAAACGCGGCTGGCATCGTTGCCGCTGACGGTCAGCTTCGCGGCACCGGGACCTTCGATGTCGACGTTTGTGCCGACCGCCAGCTCGCCACTGGTGAGCGTGATGGTCTGGCCAGCAAGACTGCCGGCGAAGCGAATCGTGTCGCCGTTGTTGGCGGCGGCGATCTCTGCCCGCAGCGAGCCGGGGCCGCTGTCGGCATTGTTGACGACCGTGAGCGTGCTGAGCATGGCCCGGTCTTCGAGTGGTTCCAGCCAGGGGCGACAGCGATGAGCTCGTTGGCGTGCCGCATCGGCGCGCCGAACATGGCGCGTGTTTGGCCTTCGCAGCCAGGATGGGAATAACATGGTAGTGAACTCCAAGAGAGACTGGTCCGCGATTGCAGAAAATCCCTGCGCGGCGGCGCGCGGGCCGATCGCCGCACGCAGGGTTACAAGACTGATTGTGCGTTGCGCTCCGCGTTGCCCAGCACGTATCGTGTAAGACGGATGGCTCACGTCAAACGGGTGTAAGTGCCGTCGATATTGGAAACGGCCCACACTTGAAACGACGTGAAGATCTGGTTGTTGGTGGTGTTGTTCACCGTGAATGAATCGAGAGACACCGCGGCCGCCGAGGCGATTTCGATCCCTCCGCCGGCCGCGGTGCCGTTATTGGGACCCGGCGGGGAGATGCCGGCCGTGGGGTCATTGGCGCCGACGTAGGGGCCGATGCTCCCTCCCGCCGCGTCGTTTCCGGTCACGGTGTCATTGGTCAGTGCGACGGTTCCCGCTCCGGCATACAGCCCGCCGCCGAAGGCATTGCCTCCGCTCCCGCCCTGCTGGTTGTAGCCGGACCCGCCTTTCCCACCCTGGGCGACGTTCGAGAGCAATCCGCTCGTGGCGAGGGTTGCCGTGCCGCCCGCGATGTCGATTCCACCGCCATAGGCCGCTCCGCCGTCCCCGGCAACCTCGAAAAAGAGGGTTGCTCCGCCGCCCGTGCCACCCAGGGCCTGGTTGGCCTGGACGGTGAGGTTGCTGACCTCAAGCGCGCCGCCAGCCGCGAACAGCGCCCCGCCAGCTCCCACGCCGCCGGAGCCTCCGTCGGAATTCCCGCCCCAGTTGCCGCCCCCGTACGACACGAAGGCATCGCCGCCGGCGCCGCCGGCCGCCGTGTTGTCGGTGAGAGTAGCAGCGGCGATGTTCACGCCGCCGCCGGCCAGATAGAGGGCGCCGCCGAATCCGCCTCCTCCCGCGCCGCCGCTCCCAGCGAAGTCTACTGAAGCGCCCGAGAACACGCCGCCGGCCCCCCCCGACCCACCAAGCGCCTGGTTTTGCGCGAGGATCGTGACCCCTTCCAGACTCACTGAGCCGCTCGACCAGACGGCGCCCCCCGCGGCATCGGCGCCGGCCTGACCATTGATCGCGGCCGATTGAGACTTCTTCTGCGTGCGCAGGCCGTCGGCGCCGTTGGCCCCCTGGGCGGTGTTGTCCTGGACGGTCGCACTCATCAGGGTCAGGCTCCCCTGGTTGTAGACGGCGCCGCCGTCTGCCGCCGGGCCCGAACCTTGCGCGACACCGTTCTCGAGCGTCAACAACTCCAGCGTCAGCGAGCTTCCGCTTGCCACGTCGAAGAGGCGAAACGTGGGCGTTCCCGCGGCCGTACTCCGCTCGATGGTGTCGGCGTTGCCGAAGATCGTCAGGTTGTCGGTCTTGTTTCCGCCGATGACCGGCAGGCCGTTGGCGCCGTCCGTGGCGTTATTCACCGCCGTCAAGACGTAGGGAGACGCCGTCGGTGCGGCCAGCGTGATGGTGTTCGCTCCGCCGTGTTTGTTGGCGGCGTTGATGTCGGCGATCAGGTCGGCGGCGGTGGCCGCGGTGTAGGCGGTGAGCAGTGCGCGGTCTTCGAGCATTTCCAGCCGGGGCCTGAAGCGGCGTGCCGCACGGTGGCGTGGTGACGAGGCTCGGCCGCTGAAGTTCGATGTCCGCTTTCGCAACCAAGAAAAGAACGACATGGTGTCTCTCCATTCGGAAATGGGTCCGTTTGCTCTGGCCCCGTATTACAGTGCGAAAACGGCAGGTCTGTTGCGCGCGAAAAATCCGAAAAATCGGGCGTGGTTCACTTGTTCCCGCTCCGCTTACGGCAGGAGCGTGAACTGCCCGTAGATGTCGGTTTCTGCGCTCGGAAACAAACCGGTGTTGCCCCTGGTGTAGTCCCAGGTGTAGGTGTCGAGTTGCACCGTGGCCCCACTGGCGATGTAGATCCCGCCCCCATAGCCCGGGTTGTCGAAACCCTCGAAGGCCTCATTAATGTAGAACCCGGCCGAGTTGCCATCGATAACGTCGTTGGTAAGAGTGACGGTGCCGCCACCCACGTAGATCCCGCCGCCGTAGCCGGCTCCCGGGCCGGATGGGGCGTAGCTGCCGGTATTCGGGTCGTAGCCGCCGAGGGCCCAGTTCCAGTAGCCGATGGTGGTGCTGTCGATGTCGGCGGTGCCTCCGACGATGGCGATGCCGCCGCCGTAGCCGCTGCCATTGCCCTCTCCGACGACGGTGTTGAACTGGATGACGCTTTGGTTCTCGACCGTGAGCGCGCCGCTGGACCAGATGCCGCCGCCGGCCGCGTCACCCGAGGAACTGCTTTTCTTAGTCTGATAGGGAAAGCCGAAGGCTTCGTTTCCGAGACCGTAACCACCGACCGTTACCTGGCTGAGAAGCAGCGTGCCCTGGTTGCGCACGGCCCCGCCCTGGGACCCCGACCCCGCGCCGTAAGCCAAGCCGTTTCCCAGCGTCAGGTTCTCCAGGGTCAGCGAGCCACCCGCGGCGACATCGAACAGGCGGAAAGCCCCGCCCCCGGCGGTGCTGCGTTCGATGGTGTCGCCGCTGCCGATGATGGTCAGGTTGTCCGCTGCCAGCTTTTTTGTCCCGCCGGAAATCTCAGGCGTTCCCGTGGCGCCGTCCGTGCTGTTGTTCACCGCCGTCAAGACGTACGGGGCAGTGGTCGGCGCGGTCAGCGTGATGGAGTTCGCTCCCCCGTGTTGGTTGGCGGCGTTGATGTCGGCGATCAGGTCGGGGGCGGTGGCCGCGGTGTAGGCCGACAGGACGGTGCGGCCTTCGAGCGTCTCGAACGTCGGCCGCCAGCGGCGGGCCACGCCGCGAGTTGACGGCGGCCGTCGGTTGCGCCGGTTCCCGCGTGAAGCGGATGAAGTGAAACTCGCCAGGGCTTGGAGGAGCTTGTTCATGGTTCTTTTCCTTTGCGGTTTGGTGATGCAGGCGTGCCCATAGAACAGTGCGAAAAACGAAGCCGTCTTGCGCGCGAAAAATTGGAAAAATCCGCGGGCTGGCAGCCGGGTTACGTCAAAAGGGTGTAAGTGCCGTCGATGTTGGAAACGGGGCCGAGGGCGATCCCGGACCAGGACCACGTGCCGATGTAGTTGTTCGTGGTGTTGTTCACGGTGGAGGTATCGAGGGCCACCGTGGCGGCGGAGGCAATTTCGATCCCTCCGCCGTAGGCTGCGCCGGACGTAGACTGGAAGTAGTAGGGATAGCCGGCGATGCCGGGGGGTCCGCCAAGCGCCTCGTTCCCTGTCGCGGTGTCGTTGGTCAGTGTCAAGGTTCCTCCCGCGGCGTCGAGGCCGCCTCCCAAGGCGTCGCCCCCATTGCCGGGAGCGTCGTTGATGTACGACGTGTCGGCCGTGCCACCGGGTCCGCCCATGGCCGCGTTCGACAGCAGTTCGGTGGTGCCCAGGGAGGCCGCGCCGCCCGTGACGCCGATCCCGCCTCCATAAGCGGCCCCGCCATTTGCGGACGCGTCGATGGGCTCGCCGTTGTACCCGTTGCTGTATCCGCCGCCGCCACCTCCCCGAGCCTGATTGCCATCGACGGTGAAGCTGCTGACGGTCAGCGTGCCGCCCGCCGTGAACAGCCCGCCGCCTGCGGCAGTGCCGCCAACGCCTGCCGAGGCGCCGTTATTGACCCAGCTCCCGGTAAAGTACCATTGAAAGCCACCACCGCCCCCGCCGCCGCCCGCCTCATTGTCGGTTAAGGCGGAGCCATTCACGTTGACGCTGCCGCCCGCTTGATAAAGACCGCCCCCGAAGCCGCTACCTCCGGCACCGCCGTTTCCGGCGATGTAGCCCTGTGTGGCCAAAGACGCGCCTGCGGCGCCCCCCGGTCCGCCGAACACCTCGTTGTTCTGAAGGATGGTGCCGCCTTCCAGGGTCACCGAGCCGCTCGACCAGATGCCGCCTCCCGCCGCATTGCCGCCGGCCTGACCATTAATAGTCGTTGGGACGTTGTTCTTTCCCGAATTGAACGTCAAGCCGTCGGTGCCGTGGGTTCCGCTGGCAAGGTTGTTCTGGAGGGTCGCGCCGATCAGGGTCAGATTTCCCACGTTGTAGACGGCGCCGCCGTCCGCTGAGCTTCCTGAGCCGACGGCCAGGCCGTTTTCCACCGTCACGTTCTCTAGCGTCAACGAAGCGCCGCTGGCCACGTCGAACAGGCGGAACGCCGGCGTCCCCGCAGCCGTGCTCCGCTCGATGGTGTCGCCGCCAGCGATGATGGTCAGATTGTCTTTCTTGACAATCTGCGGCAGCCCGTTGGCGCCGTTGGTCGTGTTGTCGACCGCCGTCAAGACGTAGGGAGAAGTGGTGGGCGCGGTCAGCGTGATGGTGTTCGTCCCCCCGTGTTTGTTCGCGGCGTTGATGTCGGCGATCAGGTCGGCTGCCGTGGCCGCGGTGTAAGCCGACAACATGGCGCGGCTTTCAAGCGTCTCCAGGCTTGGCCGCCAGCGCCGCGAGCCGCGGCGAGTCGGCGGCGCTCGTCGGCCACGTCGGTTCGTGCGTGGAGCGGGTGAAGTGAACCTTGCCAGTGCTTGGAGGAGCTTGTTCATGGTTCTTTTCCTTCGCGGTTTGGTGGTGCAGGCGTGCCCGTATATCAGTGCGAAAACGGCGCGGGGGTTGCGCGCGAAAAATCGAAAGAAAACGCACGAGTCAACCGGAGGGGCGATGCGGGTCGCCCCTTAAAACCCGGTATAGATGCTCCACACCCCATCGATATTGGCCGTGATGCCATTCAGGCCGCTGTTTGTGTCGGTGTTGTTGAGGATGTAGGTCGCGGAAAAGGGGTCGAGCAGGACCGCGTAGCTCGAGGCATTAAAGATCCCGCCGCCCAAGCCGCTGACGATACCTCTGCCGCCCGCGCCTGCCGCCCCATGCCGCCATTTTCATCTGCCGTCAACAAAAACTCGAACGCCCACCGACGATCTTCACCGCGCCCAGCATGCGTGGGTAGCAGAGATACGTCGCGTCAAGGGCTGATAGTGCCAGTGGCGAGATAATCGATATATTGACCGTTACCCCAAT
>Ga0307372_10010697_pt1 | contig 12373 bp, 11 predicted proteins | sample OX1MG_FD_202533 | JGI IMG/M metagenome (GOLD analysis project Ga0307372, IMG submission 202533) | Soil microbial communities from Risofladan, Vaasa, Finland - OX-1 | ecosystem: Environmental > Terrestrial > Soil > Coastal area > Acid sulfate soil | place: Finland: Risofladan, Vaasa | collected...
GCGCACCAGCAGGCAGCAGTGGCGCGCTTCCAAGATGGTGGCGATGCCCATGGTGACCGCCTGCCGTGGCGGCAAGCCGCCGGCCTCGCCGGCGTTGGCGCGCCGGGTCGCCTGCGTAAGCGTGACCAAGCGGGTGCGCGAGCGTACGCTTGCGCCCGGCTCATTGAAGGCGATGTGGCCGTTGCCGCCCAGGCCCAAATAGAGCAGGTCGCAGCCGCCCCAAAGCCTCAAACGCCGCTCGAAGCTGCGGCAGGCGGCCGCCAGGCCTTCGGCGTCGCTCGACATCCGCAGCACCCGCTCCTCCCCCAGGCCCAGCGGGCGGAAGATCTCGCGCTCCAGTTCCCGCTGGAAGGAGAAGGGTTCGCCCGCACCCCCGAGATACTCGTCCAGCATCACTGCGCGCAGGCCCGCGCAGGGCAGCGTGCCCGCCGCCGCCCGCCGCAGCTTCTGATAAAACGAACGCGGCGTCCGCCCCGTGGGAAAGCCAACCACCGCCCTGGGCTTGTGCTCCAGCAGTTCGCGCAACACCTCCAAGGCGGCGGTGCCGAACCTTTGCGGGGTGGTGACTTGCAGGCTCACGGGCGCGCGTTGCCGGGCATCGGCCATCTCGGGTTCAGCCGCGTCCGGCGCCAGGAGCCGGGGACGCCGCGCTGGGATAGTGCAGCACCACCGCGTTGTCCCCCACGCTGGCGGCGCTGGCGTGGCGCGGCAGCGGGATGCTGAAATGCCGCCCCAGCGTCGGGTATTTGGGCTGCAGGAAGGCCCGCGCGGCGGCATCGAGCAGCCAGTTGGGCACCACGGCGCCGTCCAGCCGCACCTCGGTGACGGTGAGTTGCGCCCGCGGCGCCTGCGCGGAATCCACCCGCGCCCGCACGGCGAGCCTGTGCTCGCCCGAAAACATCTGCAGCAGCGGGTTGCCGGTCTTGGCGAGCTGGTCAAAGTCCACCAGGGCAGTGCCGGAGAGCACGCCAGGCTCGGCCGCCAAGACCACCTGCGAGATCCCGGCGGGAAGGCGGGCCGCGCCCGGCCCGGCGAAATACCGGTTGGCCTCGGCGGCGGTGAGCGTGACGTCGTGGTAAGGGCCGGCGGAGCGGGCATAGCTCGCGATCAAGGCCCAGGAGGCGGGCATGCCTGCGGGGCTTTGCGCCAGCAACCAGACCGCGCTGGCCAGCACGATGCCTAGCCGTCTCATCGCCGCGACCCGTGGCTGGCGGCCTTGCCGCTGGCGGGGGGTGGACCGGACAAGCGCCGCCGGCGCGCCCGCGCCTGCAAATCGAGCGTGTACTGCACCCGCCCGGCGGCATCAAACTGCGCCGTGCCCGCTCCCGTCCAGCGCACCCCGTCGGCGATCCAGACCACTTGACTCAGGACCGCGGAGCCGCGCTGCAGCCGATAGTGGCCGGCGAAGCGATCAAAGCGGGCCGGGCCGGCGCTGCTGGCGAGCGCGCCGCCGCGCAGCAGAAAGTCGCCGCTGGCGTCCAATTGGCGCAGGTTGGCGCCGGCGACCGGACGCTTGAGCAGCAGCGAGCCGGAGAGCCAGCCGCTGAGCCAGCCGCGGTAGGGGGTGGGCTGCAGCAACGCCTGCAGCCGCAGGGCGTGCGCCGGGGCCACCGCGCCCGTGATGTCATAGTTGCCCTCGTGCAGGCGGCCCTTGCCCTCAAAGCTGCCCTGGGCCAGCCCCAGCCTGAGGCTCGGCGCCGCCCACTCGCCTCCGCCGGCCTGCAGCCGCATCGCCAGCGCGGTGTGGATGCCATGCCAATCCAGATCCGCCACCGCCACCGAACCCTGGGCGCGAAGCTGGCTGAGCCAGTCGGGAGCCGCCGAGGTGCCAAACACCCGCTGCACCAGGTCGCGCCGCGGCGGCTGCAGCAGCGGCCACACCGCCCCGCTTTGCAGGCGCCGGGCGCGCAGCACAAAGTCCACCGGGGAAGCGGCGCCGGGGCGCCATTGCACGCTGCCCGCCACCGGCTGGGCGGCGGCGCCGCCCAGCCCCAGCGTAAAGGCCGCCCGCCAGGGCTGGCCGTTGGCCAAGGCCACGTTCACCTGCTCCAGGCTCAGTCCCTGGGCGGGGTTGAGCGCAAAGCGGGCGCGGCCCAGGCGGGCGCTGCCCGACCAACCCACATGGCGGAATCCCGACCACGGCGCCGCCAGCCCTACCTGCAGCCGCGCCGTGCCGCTGAGGCGCGGTGGCCAGGGCGAGGCCACCCCCAGCAACCGCGCCAGCGCCGCCGCCGTCGCCGGCGTGCAGGCGTTGCTGTCGAGCAGAAACTGAAAGCCGTCGCGGTCGGCGGCGGCGCTCAGGCGCACGGCGGTGGCGCCGCCGGCCAGCGGACCCACCTGGGCGGGGCTGGGCAGCAGCCGCAGTTGCCGCCCGTCCCACACCAGCGCCGCCGCCGGCCATTGCAGTTGGCTCTGGGCATCGCTCAGGCGCAGGTGGCTGATCTCCACCCGGCCGCGCCCCTGCACCGCGCCCGCTTGCCACTCCAGGTGGGCCGTGCCGTTGGCCTCGCCCTCGGCCCGCAGCCCGGCGGGCAGGCGCGCCTTCAGCGCCATGGCCACCGGCAACAGCGCGGCGGCGGCCAGATGCTGCAGCCGGAGGCTGAGATCGGCGCTGGGATGGGTGAACAAATTGCTCACCGCGCCCTGCAATTGCACGTGGGCAAAGCCGCGGTCGCCCAGGCCCTCCAGTTCGAAGCGGTCCTGCGAGGGGATGTAAGTGCCCGCCAAGCTCCCGCGGATCGTGGCCGGCGGCGGCAGCAGGTCCCAGCGCCGCAGCGACTGCGCCCGCACCGTGCCCTGGATATGGAACTTTTCCCCGGTGCCTTGCACCTGCAGCCGGGCGGAGACGATGCCGTGCACCCCCGCGTCGTGCCCCACCAGCAGCGCCGACGAGCCCGCCAGATACGAATTCTGCAGCCGCACCGCCAAGTCGAACCGGGCTTGGCGGAAGCCGCCCGCCGCCGGCATCTGCCACCGTCCATCGATCGTCACCTGGCCGGTGTCGGAGAGGTTGAGGTCAGTCCGTTGCGGCTGGAAGCTCGCCTGCAGCCGCCAGTCGGAGTCCTCGCGCGCCAGCGAGCCCTCCACCTGGTCCAGGTAAAAGCGCGTCTTGGTCTCGCCGAGCTTGAAGTTGATGCGGGCGTCGCTCCAGTCCACGTAGGGGAAGCGTGGAGTGGCCGCGGCGGGGCGGGCGGAGCGCGCCGCCCCCGGCGGCGGCCGGTCCACCCGGTCCAGCAGCGCGGCGATGTTCCATCGGCCGGCGGAATTGCGCACCAGGTTGATGCTCGCCTGGTCCAGGTGCACCCGCGTGAACACCAGCCGCCCCCGCCACAGCGAGCTCAGGCTGATGGTGGCGACGGCGTCGTCGGCCTCCACCATGTCTTCCAACCCGAATGCCGGGTCGTCGGCGAGGCGCACCCCGTCCAACTCCACCCCGGGCAGCGGGAACAGCCGCAGGTGCACCGCGTCGGCGCGCACGTCCCGCCCCAGGCTGGTCTGCAGCGCCCGCAGAATCGAGGCCCGCGCCTCCGGCAGGGTGATCAGCGGCACCAGCACCCAGAGCAGCCCCAGCGCCGCCAAGCCCATCCACAGGCGGCCGCGGCGGCGGCGCGGGCGTGGGGCGGGCGTCATTGCGGCAGATGCAGGGTGCGCGACCAGCGGGTGCGGACGGGGGCGTGCAGCAGCACCGAAAGCAGGCCTCCCAGGCGGTTGCCCAACCCCTGCGCCTCATAGTCGGCCTCGTCGCTGCGGTACGACCAATAGATCACGCTGGGGCGGCCGATCATGTTGGCCCTCGGCACGAAGCCCCAGTAGCGCGAGTCCAGCGAATCGTCGCGGTTGTCCCCCATGCAGAAGTACTCGCCCGCCGGCACCACCAACTCCCCATCCTGCACGTATTGCGGCAGCGCCGCCTGCCACCCCGGCGCCATCTCAAACAGCGGGCCGCCGTTGGGCCAGTCGTCGCGCGCCGGCTCATAACCCCCGGAGCGAATCACGTAGGGCTCGACCAGCGTTTTGCCATTGCGCTCGACCGCCCCATGCACCAGCTTGATATGGTCGCCGGGCAGGCCGATCAGGCGCTTGACGATATGCGTTCCCGGCGTGGTCCCCAGCGAGACGTCGGCCGTGGTGGCGAGGAACACCACAATGTCGCCGTGCTGCAGCGGCCGGTAGGGCAGCAGCGCTGCCGCCCAGGGCGCCGGCGGCGACAGCCGCACCCGGTCGGCGAGCAGGTGGTCGCCGATCAGCAGCGTGTTCTGCATCGAGGCCGAGGGGATATCGAACGGCTGCACCACAAACGTGATGATGAATAACGCCACCACCAGCGTGGGAATCCAGACGCGCAGAAACGAGTCCGACAGCGGAGGAACGGCCTTGGCCATGGATCCCCAGTTTAGCGCAGAAAAAACCCGCGGCGCGCGCCCCGCCTGCCTTACTCTCCCAGCAGCCCCAGAAACTTTAGGGCGGCGCCCGCCGCCTTCTGTTCCGCATCTTTCTTGCTGGTGCCGCTGCCCTGGCCGGTGAACACCCCCGGCAGGCTCACCTCGATGGTGAAGAGCTTGCCGTGTTCCGGGCCGGTGGCGCTGAGCAGGCGATAGGCCGGCAGCGGGTGGGCGCCGGCGTGCGCCCACTCTTGCAGCACCGACTTGTACGCGAATTCATGCAGATGGTCGGGCGAGAGGCGCTCCAGGCTGGCCCCCACCACTTGCCGGTCCACAAACGCGGCGGCGGCGGCGTAGCCGCCATCCTGATGGATGGCCCCGGTCAGCGCCTCCAGCACGTTGGCCAGCAGGCGCTGCTTGCCGCGCCCGCCAATCGCCTCCTCGGCATGGCTCAGGCGCAAGTGCTCGCCCAAGCCGAGTCGGGTGGCCACCGCCGCCAGGTTGCGGGCGCTCACCAGCCAGGCGCGCAGGCGGCTGAGCTGCCCCTCGCTGCTGGCGGGAAAGGTCTCCAGCAGGCGCTCGCTCACCCGCAGCCCCACCACCGCATCGCCCAAAAACTCCAGCCGCTCATTGTCGGGCGGCGCCGTGGCCGGCTCCATCGCGGGATGCCCGCCCGGCTGTTCGCGCCACCAGGAGCGGTGGGTGAGCGCTTGGCGCAGCCGCTCCGGCTGCTGGAACCAATAGCCCAGCCGTTGCTGCAGTTCGGCCTCCCCGCCGCCCGCGCCCGCTCCGCTCACCCCTGCCTCCGCGGTCTGCGGCTAGTGTTTCACCGCTAGTTGCGACTCGATGAACTTCTTGTTCGACGCCACCGCCGCCTGCACATTGGGGTCGGTGGGCGCCGCCTTCAGCGCCGCCTCCAGCGAGGCCAGCGCCTCGGGGTACTGCTTCAGCATGATCTGCGCCCGCGCCGTGTAGAAATAGTCGACCGCTTGCTGCGCCGGCGGATCCAGCGGAATCGCCTTGGCGTAGTTGGCCACCACCGTGGGGTAGTCCTTGTTCAGGTTGGCGATGCGCGCCAGCGAGCTGTTGGCGATGGCGCTGGCTTCGTTCTTGGCCGCATCGGTGAAGGGCTGGCCGTGCAGGGCGGCTCCCGCGGTCTGCACCAAGTGCAGTACCTGATTGTCGTCGTCGCTGGCTTCCTTGAGGCGCTGGTCGCGGTCCAAATCGGTGTCCGTCACGTGGTTGGGAATGATGTCGCCCACCGTCGTCAAGGCGTAGACGCTGGTGGCGTCGGCCGTGATCGCCGCCTCGCCGTAGACCAGGCTCTTGGAATAGCTGACGTGGGGCGGCGTCTGATAGTACTGCAGGCCGAAGGTGTTGACCGAAGCCACATAGTCGCTGGTGGGGAACTGGGTGACGAAGCCGGTGATGGCGGCGTCCATCTGGTCGGCGGTGGTGGCCGGGTCCTTGGCCAGCTTGTTGAGCGCATTCAGCGCGTTGGATTCCGCCGCGCTCTTGGGGTGCGCCCCCTTGGGTGCGGCCGCGGTGGCGCTGGCCGCGGGCTTCTGTTGCGCGATCAGGGCCGGCGCGGCAATCAGCACCATTCCCAGGGAGCAGGCGAGAGTAAGTTTATGCATGATGACCTTCCACACCGGGGGCTGAATCTGACCGGGGCGCGCACGCACAAGCCTTCGCCCGCCGGGGCTCGCCCAGCACCCTCCCATCCATTCCATGTCCTTGCGGGCAATTTCCAGAGGCGAATCTATCAGCATTATGCCCGGGTTCGAACCAAAATAAAAGCGGCTCGCTGGCCTCAATGCGCCTTCGGCGGCTGAAACGGCGCCTTGATCCCGGCCTGGGCCAGCGATTGGGAGATGGGCGTATCGGCGCTGGCCAGCGCCGCCTGGTAATGCGCCACCGCCGCGGCGCGGTTGTGCTCGGCGTCAAACAGCCGGGCCAGGAAAATATTGGCCCAGGTGCGGATGTGGGTCTCGTCGGCGCGCGCCACGGTCAGGGCCTGTTGGAAGTCGGCGACCGCCGCGGCCGCTTGGTTTTGCTCGGCGGCCACCTTGCCCAGCAGGAAATAGGCGCCGGCCGGGTCGCCGTTGGGCTGGCGCAAGCTGGCGTTGGCGAGCGCCGTTGCCGCCGGAAAATCCTTGGCATCCAGCCTCGCCTCCCCCTGCTGCAGCAAGCCCGGCGCGCGCTCCGGCTGCACCACGGCCGCGGCCGTGCCGGCGGGCGCGGCCGCGAAGCTGAGGTGTTTGACCAGGCCGGTGAGCTCGTCGAAGCGCATGCCAAAAGCGGCGCTCGGATAGAACTCGGTGAAATTGGCGGGGTCGGCGCGGTAGGCGGTCAGTTGGTCGAACCAGTCCTGCGTGAAAACCAGTCCCTGGCTCATCGCCGCCGCCACCTTTGCCTGTTTTTGCGCCGGCGTGCCCGCATCCAGTTGGATCTCGACCGCCCGCACCAAGCACTCGGTGTACAGCAGCCCCGGATCGCGCTTGAACTGCACCCCCAGTGCCGGCGCCCGCGCCACCAGCGGAAGAACCTGCTGCTCCACCTGCTGCGTCACCGCCGGGTAGGCGGCGATCAGCGGGTCGAGCAGGAAGTGCAGATAGGTGTGGCGCACCTGCTGCATCTGCGAGCCCAAGTCCAGATTGACGGCAATGTAGTAGTTGTCTTCGAAGTTGAGCGCGTCGGCTTGCCCGGGCGAGAGCAGCGCGTCGGGGAAAATATAAAACTGCCGCGGCGAATACGCCTGCGGAATGCGGAAAAAGGCGTCCACCGCGTCCACCATTTGGCGCGCCAGGGCGGAATCCTGGCTCAACTCGATCGCATACTCCGGCTGCGCTTGCCGCCAAATTTCGTCCAGCCCCGACTGCGACCAGTAGCGCTGCAGCACCGGCACAAAATCCTGCACCGCGGCCGCCTCGGGGGGCAGCCCGGCGGCCGGCACGCTGAGGTTGAGGCCCGGCGGGTTGCCCAAAAACAGGGCCAGCGTCACATATTGCGCCAAATCCTGATTGGGGTCGGCGAGGTGGTGGGCCCCATAGTAAGCCTTCACCGCCGCCAACGCCGGCGAAGGATGGGCCCGCAGTTGCGCCCGCACCTGCTGCCGCAACTGCTCGGCGGGGCTGGCCTTGGCCCCGGCCGCGGGCAGTCCGGCGTTGTAGCCGGCGGCATTGAGCGCCGCCAACACCGCAAACAGCGCCGGGTTGGAATCAATGGTGACGCTGGTGTGGACCGCTTGCGCCGGCGCAGCCGCCGCCAGCGCCAGCAGCAGCGCCGCCGCCAGCATCACTGCCCTCTCCCCCTGTCGCGGCAATCCCCAGCTCACCCGCGCACTTCCACGGTGCCGAACGACACCAGCAGGCTGCCGGTGGTGGGTTGGCCGAAATTGGTGGTGGCGGGCTGGAACACGCTCATCAGCAACTGGTTGTTCAGCCGCGAGATCAGTTGCGCATCGGCGGGCCCGGACAACACGCTGTAGCCGTAGACGTGGCCGGTGGCGTCAATCTGCGCCTCCACCAGCACCGAGGCGCCCACCCCGTAGTCGGAGGCGCTGGTCAACCGAGGCGGCGTGGCGGTGCCTCCCACCACGACATCCGCGCGCAGCGGATCGTTGACGATATTCGAGCGCACCCCCCCCGCCAGGGCGGAAAACAAAAACAGCGCCGCCGCCGTGCCCACCGCCGTGGGCAGCGCCATCGCCTGGATCGCCGCCTCCAGGCGCAGCCGCAAAAACAGCCAGCGCTGGCCCCGCACCGAGTAGTGGGAGGCCTGCACCCGCAGCCGCAGCGCCAAATTCGCCGGCGCCTCCGGCGCCGGCAGCGCCTGCAACTGCTGCCGCATCTCCCGGTACGCTTGCAGCCGTGCCCCGCACGCGGGGCATTGTTCCAAATGGTGGATCAGCGCTCCGCTCTGGTCCAGATCCAATTCGCCGTCCACATAGGCCGACAAGGCCGCCTGCAGCATTTGGCACCGGATTGCGGCGGGGGAGGCGCCGACGGCGGTGTTGCTAGCCTGCATTTCCAAATTAAGCATCGGGCACACTCCTCCAACCCGCCGACGCCATCGCCTGCGGACTTTCCCCCGAGCTCGTCGCCGCGCCATCCCGCAGCAGCAGTTGCCGCAGCATCTCGCGTCCCCGCAACAGCCGGGATTTCACCGTACCCACCCTCACCTGCACGATTTCCGCGATCTCGTCGTAGCGGAAGCCCTCGATCTCGCGCAGCAGCAGCACGGCATGATAGGGCTCCGGCACTTGGCCCAGCGCCTGCTGCAACTGCCGCCGCTGCTCGTTGCGCAGCGCTTGGCTCAAAGGCGATTCCCGCCCGTCGGGCAGCCGGCTGGCCCAACTCCCGCCCGCGGCATCCTCCTCCTCCAGCGACGTCTCTTGGCGCTTGTGCCGCCGCCACCAACGCCGGTGGTTGCTCGCCTCGTGCAGCGCGATCTGGTAGAGCCATGTCTTCAGGCTGCTCTTGCCCTCGAAATGCGCGGCCGAGCGGAAAACCTTCAGAAAGATCTCCTGCACCGTGTCGGCGGCGTCATCGCGGTCACCCAGGATGCGGCAGACAAAGCGGTACAGCGGCTGATGATAGAGCGAGATGAGGTAGTTGAAGGCCTCGACCGAGCCGGCGCGCAACTCCGCCGCCAACTGTTGCTCTCCCCAATGGGGAGTGGCAAGCGCCGCCGAGAACCCAACCGTAGTGTCCTGCGTGCTCATGCGCAAGGCCTCAATACCCATAATTTACTACGAATCGCCCGCCTGCCCTACGCCTCCAGCCCCTGTAGACCCCGGCCGGGCGGGGAAAGTTCCCGCCGGCGGCCCTCCCGCTTCCACTCCTGCCGCTCCCAACCGCTGCTTTTCCAGCAGTTTGGCGTGCTTGATCAGCACGTAGCTGGCCGCCAAATAAGCGATCACCAAGCCCGGCCAGCCGTCGCGAAAGCCCTGCTTCAGGATGTAGCTCTGGAAGAAGACCCAGGGCGGCGTCAGCGCCATCTGCAGGTTGGTCACGCTGCGCCCCTCGCGGAACCGGGCGGCCGCGGCCAAATCGGTGTAGTGGTTCATCACCGCCACGTGCTCATGCAGGCTGCGCCGTGTATAGTGCAACAGGTCGCCGGGCAGGTGCGCCACGCGGCCCGCCACTTTCGGGGCCTCGTGCGGCGGTTCCCCGTCCCAGCGCGTCACCGCCCGCCGGTAAAGCCGGGTCTGCCAGTCCGGGTACCAGCCCGAGTGGCGGATCCACCGCCCCAGATACCAGGCCCGCCGCGCCATGCAGAATCCGTCCAGCGCGGTGCCCTGCGCCTGGAGCGCGCGGATCGCCGCCGCCAACTCCGGCGTCAACCGCTCGTCGGCGTCCAGCACCAGCACCCAGTCGTGTTGGCAGAGGCTGTCGGCGTAGTTGTGCTGGTCGCCGTGGCTGGCGAAGGCGTGCGACACCACCCGGTCGGTGTAGCGGCGCGCCATCTCCGTGGTGCGGTCCGTTGAAAAGGAGTCCACCACGATGATTTCGTCGGCGAACGACACCGACTCGAGCGCGGCCCCGATGTTATCCTCCTCGTTGAAGGTGTTGACGCGGGCGGTGATTTTCACAGGTATAGCTTAATGGCAAACGCGCTGCGCATTGCGCATGCCGATTTCAGCCGGGTGTGGCGCGGAGGCCAGCAGCAGTTGCTGCTGCTCGCCCGCGAGCTGCAGGCTTTGGGATGCGAACAGTGGATTGTGGCCCCGCCCGGGGTAGTGATGCAACGCATGCAGGCCGCCGGTTTCGAGGTGGCGCCGCCCGGATTGCGCAGTGGGCGCTGGGCCCGCGCCGCCGACGTGGTTCATGCCCACGACGGGCACGCCCACAGTTGGATGCTGCAGGCGAACTGGCGGCACCGCGGCCTGCGGGTGCTCAGCCGGCGGGTAGCCTTTCCCATCCGTGGCTGGCCGTCGCGCTGGAAATATCGCCGCCTCGACTTGGCCATCGCCGTCTCCGCCTGCGTCCGCCGCCTGGTGGAGGCCACCGGGTTGCCGCCTTCGCGCATCACCATCATTCCCGACGCCGTGGACCTGGCTAGCCTGCCCGCCGCCGACAACGTCCGCCTGCGCATTCGCCAGCACCTCGGGCTGGACGACTCCACTCCCTGCCTCGTCTGCCTCGGCGCCTTCACCGCCGAGAAGGGCATCGCCGACCTGATCACCTCTCTCGCCCGCCTCCCCCCGGAGAGTTGCCTGCTGCTGCCCGGCGAAGGGCCCCTGCGCGCCGCGCTGCAGCGCCAGGCGCAGACGTTGCGGCTGGGCGCGCGCGTGCGCTTCGTCGGCGATGCCGAGTTCAGCCCCGCCGAGTGGGTGGCCGCGGCTGACATCTTTGCCATGCCCTCGCTGCAGGAGGGGCTGGGCTCGGCGGCGCTGCTGGCCATGGCGCTGCGCCGCCCCATCGTCGCCAGCACCGCCGGCGGCATTCCCGAGCTGGTCGAACCCGATTCCACCGGCCTCCTGGTTCCCCCCGGCGATCCCGCCGCCCTCGCCGCCGCCTGCCGGCGCCTGCTCGACGATGCCGCCCTGGCGCAGCGCCTGGTCGGCAACGCCGCCCGGCGCGTGCAGCAACGCCATGGCGCTGCCCAGCTCGCAGCGGCTACACTGGCTGCCTATGGGTCGCAGCTGCCCCGGAGCGGCCGCTGAGGAGCGAGGCGTGAAGCGAAGTCGAACGTATGGGCGAACCGGGCTGTGGTGCGCTGCCTGCCTGCTGGCCGCTTGGGGCCTGCGCGCCGCCCCCGCCCAAGCGCTGCGGCCAGCGCTGGCCCCACCGCCCAACGCCGACCAGTGGCGGCAACTTGGAGACGCCCTGAGCGCTAGCGGGCGTCCCCTGCCCGCCTCGCGCCGCTACAGCGGGGCGGGCTCGCCGGGAATCGAAGCGCGCCCTCCAAGCGACCAACGGGAGCGGCCAAGGCAAAAAGTGGCGAGCCACACCGCGCCCGCCATCTTTTCGGTGGCGTTCCACACCACCAACGGCGACTTCATCCTTCAAGTCCACCGCGACTGGGCGCCGCGCGGCGCGGATCGCTTCTACACCCTGGTTACGAGCGGCTACTACCAGGGCAACGCTTTCTTTCGCGTCCTGCCCCATTTTGTGGCGCAGTGGGGGCTCAGCCCCACCCCGGCGCTGAGCGCCGCCTGGAACCAGCGCCGTCTGCCTGACGATCCCGTGCGCCAGAGCAACCTGCGCGGGCGGGTGAGCTTCGCCGCCAGTGGCCCCAACTCCCGCACCACGCAAGTGTTTGTCAATTTGGCCAACAACCCCCGCCTCGACAAGCTCGGCTTCGCCCCCTTCGGCGAGGTCACCACCGGCTTGGCGACGGTGGAGACCCTCGCCGCCGACTACGGTGAGTCGCCGCCGGGCGGCCACGGCCCCGACCCGCGCCGCATCCTCACCCAGGGCGCGGCCTACCTGACGTCGGCCTTTCCCCGCCTGGATGTGATCTACACGGCGGTGCTGCAACCCTGACCCCACCGCGGCCATGCCCACCCTGCTCATCGCCGTGTTCGGTCTGATCGCCGGCAGCTTTCTTACCGTCTGCGTCCACCGCCTGCCGCGCGGGCGCTCGCTGGTGCGGCCGGGCTCGCGCTGCCCCGCCTGTGGACACCCCTTGGGCCCCGGCGAAAACCTGCCGCTGCTCAGTTTTCTCTGGCAGCGCGGCCGCTGCCGCGTCTGCGCCACGCCCATCGGCTGGCGCTATCCGCTGCTGGAGCTGGCGACCGCGGCGGCGTTTGTCTGGAGCTGGCAACACACCGGCGGCGGCGCCGAGTTTGTGCGCGAGGCCTTCTTTCTCGCCTGCCTGCTGGCCCTGGCCGCCACCGATCTCGACTGCCGCCAACTGCCCGACGAGCTCACCCTGGGCGGCTGGGCGGTGGGCTTGGGCTTCGCCGCGCTGGCGGCGCCGACCCGCGCCGCCGCGCCCCAGCCGGGCTGGGCGGAGGCGGCGGCGGCCAGCTTGGGCGGCGC
>Ga0307372_10010699_pt1 | contig 12371 bp, 13 predicted proteins | sample OX1MG_FD_202533 | JGI IMG/M metagenome (GOLD analysis project Ga0307372, IMG submission 202533) | Soil microbial communities from Risofladan, Vaasa, Finland - OX-1 | ecosystem: Environmental > Terrestrial > Soil > Coastal area > Acid sulfate soil | place: Finland: Risofladan, Vaasa | collected...
AGGCCGCAAATCAGCGCGCCGATCTTGCCGGCGCCCAGGACCAACACCGTGTGCATCGTGTTCCCCGGCAGCTCGTGGCTGCATGGTAGCATTGTGTCGTGCGTTCGACTGACACCAATCCCTGGCATCCGGCGAGCTGGCAGACGCGCAAGGCCGCGCAGCAGCCCCAGTACGACGACCCGACGGCGCTGGCGCGGGTGGTGGCCGAGCTGGCGCGGCTGCCGCCGATCGTGGTGTCGTGGGAAGTGGAGAACCTGCGAGAGCGGCTGGCAGCGGTGCAGCGCGGCGAAGGCTTCCTGCTGCAGGGCGGTGACTGCGCCGAGAGCTTCACCGATTGCCAGTCCGACCACATTGCCAAGCAGCTCAAGGTGCTGTTGCAGATGAGCCTGGTGCTGCTGTCCGGCATGAAGCGCCCGGTGGTGCGCGTGGGGCGCATGGCCGGCCAGTATGCCAAGCCGCGCTCGGCCGATTTCGAGACCCGCAACGGGGTGACGCTGCCGGCCTATCGCGGCGATATCGTCAACCGGCCTGAGTTTACCCTGGAGGCGCGTCGCATCGACCCGCAGTTGTTGCTGCGCGGCTATGAGCGCGCCGCGCTGACGCTCAATTTCGTGCGTGCGCTGGTGGACGGCGGCTTCGCCGACCTGCATCACCCCGAGTACTGGGACCTGGGGTTCATGCGTCACGCTGAGCTCAGCAGCGCCTATGAGCGCACCGTGCGCGCGATTGGCGATGCGCTCGATTTCTTCGAGTCGCTGACCGGACGCGCCGTGCACGATGCCACGCGCGTGGATTTTTTCGCCAGCCACGAGGGCCTGCACCTGCTGTACGAGCAGGCGCAGACGCGCTTCATCCCGCGCCAGGAGCGCTGGTACAACCTCTCCACCCACATGCCGTGGATCGGGATGCGCACCGCGCAGCTCGACGGGGCACACGTGGAGTATTTCCGCGGTATCGCCAATCCGATCGGTGTGAAGATCGGCACCGCGATGGACGAGCAATGGCTGCAGGAACTGGTGACGCGGCTCAACCCGCAGAACCAGCCCGGACGCTTGACGCTGATCCATCGCTTTGGCGCCAAGGACATCGAGCAGGCGCTGCCGCGCGCGATCGAGGCGGTGCGTCGCACCGGGCATTCGGTGCTGTGGTGCTGCGACCCGATGCACGGCAATACCGAGACCACTACCGGCGGACTCAAGACCCGCCGCTTCGAGAATATTCTCCGGGAGATCGACCTGGCGTTCCGCATCCATGGCGAGCTCGGCTCCTACCTGGGCGGCGTGCATGTCGAGCTGACCGGCGAGGACGTCACCGAATGCACCGGTGGAGCGCGCGGGCTGACCGATGCGGATCTGCAGCGCGCTTACCGCTCGCAGGTCGACCCGCGCCTGAATTACGAGCAGGCGCTGGAGCTGGCGATGCTGATCTCAGAGCGCAGCAAACGTCAGCCATGAGCGGCGCCGCACGGCGGTGAGCGGGCCCTCATCGCACCGCGATGATGAGTGATGCCGCGATGAGTGATGCCGCGATGAGCGATGCCGCGATGAGCAATTGCGCATTCGACCCCAAGGGTTACGTTGCCACGCTGCCGCAGCGGCCGGGCGTGTATCGCATGTACGACGCGGATGGGGAGCTGCTGTACGTCGGCAAGGCCAGCAGCCTGCGCGACCGGGTCGGCAGCTACTTCAGCGGCCGGCACAGCTCGGCCAAGATCGCGGCGCTGGTCGGGCGCATCGCGCGCATCGAGGTGACGATCGCGTCGAGCGAGCCGCAAGCGCTGCTGCTGGAGAGCAACCTGATCAAGGCGCACCGGCCGCGCTACAACATCGCGCTGCGTGACGATAAGTCCTATCCCTACATCCTGTGTTCGACCGATCATGAGTATCCGCGGCTGGTGTTCTACCGCGGTCCGCGCCAGAGCGAGAGCCGCCGGTTCGGGCCGTTCGCGAGCGCGTACGCCGTCAAGGAGGTGCTGCAGCATCTGCAGAAGGTATTTCGCATCCGCAACTGCCGCGATTCATTCTTCGCGCACCGCAGCCGCCCGTGCCTGCAGCACCAGATCGGACGGTGCTCGGCGCCGTGTGTCGCCCTGATCACCCCCGAGGACTATGCGCGCGATCTGGCCGGCGCGATCGGAGTGCTCGAAGGCCGCAATGACGAGGTCATCGCCGATCTGCAGCGGCGCATGGACGCGGCGGCCGCGGCGCTGCAGTTCGAAGATGCAGCGCGGATGCGCGACCAGCTGCGCGAGCTGCAGGAGATCCGCTCGCAGCAGATCTCGCAGGCGCGGCGGCCGGCCGATACCGACGTGATCGCGCTCGTGGGAGAGCCCGGCCAGTATGCAATCTGCGTGCTGCCGGTGCGCGATGGGGCGCACCTGGGCACCGCCAGCCACTTTCCCGGCCATGCACTGAGCGAGCCGGCCGAGACACTCTCGGATTTTCTGCTGCTGTACTACCGCGTCGAGAGTGCGCCACCGGAAATACTCATCAACCTTACGCTGCCCGATCGCGAGGCGCTCACGCAGCTGCTCGCGGAGGCGGCCGCGCACGCGGTGCAGCTGCGCGTGCCGCAGCGGGGAGTGGGTCTGCGCTGGCTCGAGCTCGCGGCCGAGAATGCGCGCAACGCGCTGCGCATGCGCTCGCTGAAGGCTGAACGGCTCGCCGAGGGGCTGCGGGTGCTCGAGCGGGTGCTGGGGCTGCCGGGTCCGTTGCGGCGCGTGGAATGCTTCGACGTCAGCCATACCGGCGGGGAAGGTACGGTCGCCTCCTGCGTCGTGCTGGCGGGTGATGGCCCCTGCAAGCGCGACTACCGCCGCTACAACATCGAGGGCGTGACGCCGGGGGATGACTACGGCGCCATGCACCAGGCGCTGCGCCGTCACGGGGCCCACATCGCCGCCGGCGAGCGGCCGCGCCCCGATCTGCTGCTGATCGACGGCGGTCCGGGTCAGCTCGCGGCGGCGGCAGCAGCGCTGGCCGAAGCGCACTGCCCGGACCTGGTGCTGGTCGGCGTCGCCAAGGGCGCGGATCGGCGAGTCGGGCAGGAGCGGCTGTTCCTGCGCGCCGATCCGATACCGATCACGCTCGCGGCGGACAGTGCGGCGCTTCATTTCATCCAGCGGGCGCGCGATGAGGCACACCGCTTCGCGATCAGCGCTCATCGCCGCCGTCGTGCGCGCCGCTACCGCGAGTCGGTGCTGGAGGCCGTGCCGGGGCTGGGACCGGCGCGGCGGCGCGCGCTGCTGACGCACTTCGGCGGACTGCAGGGGGTGATGCGAGCCGGCGTCGCCGACCTGGAACACGTCGAGCGCGTGGGTCCGGCGCTGGCGCGCTCGATCTACGATCATCTGCATCCGGGGGCTTAGATGATCTGGAATGTGCCGAACGTGCTCACCTGGATGCGGATCGTCGCCATACCGCTGATTGTGCTGCTGTTCCTGCTCGGAGCGCGCCATCCGGGCAGCGCGGCGTATCCGGTGTGCGGGCTACTGTTCGCGGCCGCCGCGCTCACCGATACGCTCGATGGCTATTTCGCGCGCCGGCTGGGGCAGACCACGCGCCTGGGCAGCTTCCTCGACCCGGTGGCCGACAAGCTGATCGTGGCCGTGGCGCTGGTGCTGATCGTCAGCCGTGATCCGCGCACCATCATCGTGTTGACGGCGACGGTCATCATCGGCCGCGAGATTGCGATCTCGGCGCTGCGCGAGTGGATGGCCGGCATCGGCCAGCACACCGCGGTGGCGGTCTCGCGCATCGGAAAATTCAAGACCATCCTGCAGATGACCGGGCTGACGATGCTGTTGTTTCGCGCCGACCTGCTGCACTTGCCGATCTACCTGATCGGCCAGTGGCTGATCGTGATCGCCGCGGCGCTGACGCTGATCTCGATGGGGTTGTACCTGCGCTCGGCCTGGCCGCATCTGTCCGCGCCGATCTGAAGGCGCGCCGCGATGCGCCGAGGGTGCGCACCGAGAGTGCGCACCGAGGGTGCGGATTTGTGAACCGCGTCGCGGGGCACGTGCTTGCGCGCTGCTCGAGCGCCGCCGTCGCACGACTTCTCGCGAGATTCCCGGTATATACGCCCGATGATGGATGGGCAACGGGAAATCAACTTCCTCGTGGTGGACGACTTCTCCACGATGCGGCGGATCGTCAAGAACCTGCTGCACGAGCTCGGCTATGCCAACGTCACCGAGGCCGATGACGGTAACACCGCGTTGCCACTGCTCAAGGGCGGCAATTTCGATTTCCTGATCACCGACTGGAACATGCCGGGTATGCCGGGGCTCGATCTGCTCAAGCAGGTACGCGCAGATAGCCGGCTGGCCAAGCTGCCGGTGCTGATGCTGACCGCGGAAGCCAAACGCGAGCAAATCGTCGAGGCGGCCCAGGCCGGCGTCAGCGGCTATGTCATCAAGCCGTTCACCGCCGCGATCCTGAAGGACAAGATCGAAAAGATTCTCTCGGCGCAGGCGGCCGCGGCGTAATCGCAATGAGTGATGGGCTGCAGGACATCGACGTATACGCCGGCGCGGTCGCGGCCATGGCGCGCGCACTGAGCGATGGCGACGAGCGCGCCTTCCGCGTGGCTCTGTCCACCTTCGATACGGTCCGGGATGGGGAAGTCCTGACCGGCATCCGCAAGGTGGCGGTCGATCTGCAGAGCGCGCTGCAGCGCTTCGAGATCGACTCGAGGCTGATCGGCCTGGCCCAGCGCGAGGTTCCGGACGCGCGCCGCCGCTTGGCGCACGTGATGAAGCTGACCGCGGACGCCGCCCACCAGACCATGGATCTGGTGGAGCAGTGCAGCCCGCTGGCCGCTCACACGCTGCACGAGGCCGAGCGGTTGCTGGTCGCACCGGCCACGAGTGCACTGCCGGCCGCGCTCGCGGCCGATTTCAGCGCGTACCTGCGGCGCACGGCCGCGGATATGACGGCGGTGCGAGCGCAGTTGGCCGAGGTGCGGCTGGCACAGGGCTACCAGGACTTGACCGGCCAGATCATCCGCAGCGTCATGGAGCTGGTGGATGAGCTCGAGCGCGCGCTGGGCGAGCTGGTGCGCCTGGCTCACTACGGCGATGCCGTCAAGACCGAACAGACCGGCACGCGCGGCCTGCATGGACCGGTGGTACCCGGCATCGAGCACGGCGACGCCGTCGGCGGTCAGCAGGACGTCGATGCGCTGCTGTCCGACCTGGGGATGTAGTGCGATGCCGATCGACCTGACTCAGTTCCACGCGGCCTTCTACGAGGAGAGTTTCGAGGCGATCGCGTCGATGGAACAGGCTCTGCTGGGCCTGGACGTGGGCACGCCCGATCCGGGTTCGATCAATACCATCTTCAGGGTCGCCCACTCGATAAAGGGTGGTGCCGCCACCTTCGGTTTCGGCGAAATCACCTCCTTCACGCACTCGCTGGAGAGCTTGCTCGATCAGCTGCGCGCTGCGCGCCTGCGCGTGACCAGTTCGTTGTCGGACCTGCTGCTGCGCTCCGTGGACGTGATGCGCGAGATGTTGCGGGCACAGCAGGCGCAGCAGCCGATCGATGCGCAGCGCGTCGCCGATCTGCAGTTCGATCTGGAGCTGGCCGTGGCGCAGCCGCAAGCGCTCGCGGCCGCGGGCCCCGCGCCGCAGGCGAGCGGCGGCGCGGTGGCCGGCAACGGCGTTGGCGCGGGCGGAGCCGGTGGCGTTCCGCTGCGGCTGTATCAGATCAGCTTTCGTCCGCACGCACAGCTGCTCGCCCGCGGCAATGACCCGCTGCGCCTGTTCCGCGAGCTGCGCGCGCTCGGCGAGCTCACGGTGGCGGCGGACCTGTCGGGCTTGCCGGCGCTGCCGGGGCTCGATCCGGAAGCATGCTATCTGTCCTGGGTGCTGCAGCTGCGCACCGCGGCGTCGCGCGAGACGATCCTCGAGGTGTTCGATTGGGCGCTGGGCGACTGCACGCTGGAAATCAGTGGTGGTGAGGCACCGGGCGCGGACGCGGTGATGGCCGGCCCGGACGCCGCGGTGCTCGCCGCGGCGCTCGACGGCGCCGGCAGCGAGGAGCACGAGGGCCACGCGCATGCGGCCAGGACGACCGACGCCGCCCTACGCGGCGATGCAACTTCGATCCGCGTCAGCGTCGAGAAGATCGACGACCTGATGAACAGCGTCGGCGAGCTGGTGATCACGCAGTCGATGCTGCGACAGCTCGGCCCGCACCTGGAAGGCCCGATCGGGGAGCGGCTGCGCACCGGCCTGGCGCAGCTCGAGCGCAACGTACGCGAGCTGCAGGATAGCGTGATGCGGGTGCGCATGGTGCCCATCAGCTTCGTATTCAGCCGCTTTCCGCGCATGGCGCGCGATTTGAGTCAGCGCCTGGGCAAGCAGGTGCAGCTGAAGATGACCGGCGCCGACACCGAACTGGACAAAACGGTACTGGAGAAGATCGGCGATCCGCTCGTGCACCTGGTCCGCAACAGCATCGATCACGGCATCGAGACGCCGGGGCTGCGGCGCGCGGGCGGCAAGAGCGAGTGCGGCACCGTGCAGCTGCATGCCTATCACCGTGGCAGCAGCATCACGGTGGAAGTCAGCGACGACGGCGCGGGCCTGCAGCGCGAGCGCATTCTCGCCAAGGCACGCGAGCGCGCGCTCATCGGACCGGACGAGATGCCGTCCGATGAGAGCATCTACAACCTGATCTTCCTGCCCGGATTCTCCACGGTGGACACCGCCACCGACATTTCCGGGCGCGGCGTGGGCATGGATGTGGTCAAGGGCAACGTCGAGGCACTCGGTGGCAGCATCGAAGTGCGGTCGGTGGAAGGACAGGGAGCGCGCTTTATCATCACCTTGCCGCTGACGCTGGCGATCGTCGACGGGCAGACGGTGGCGGTCGGAGACGAATCGTACATCGTACCGCTCACTGCGATCGTCGAGTCGCTGCAGATGCGCAGCGCGCAGGTCAGACAGGTGGTGGGACATGGGGAGGTGCTGTCGTTCCGCGGCGAGTATCTGCCGGTGGTGCGCCTGGAGCGCATGTTCCGCGGCGACGCCGCGCATGAGCCTCGAGCCGCGCGGGCCGGCAGTGCCGGCCTGATCATGGTGGTGGAAGGCGAGGGGCGGCGGGTCGGACTGTTCGTCGACGAGCTGCTGGGCCAGCAGCAGGTCGTCGTCAAGACGCTGGAGGCCAATTACGGCCACGTCGACGGCATCGCGGGCGCCACCATCCTCGGGAACGGCTCGGTTGCGCTGATTCTGGATATTGCGGGCTTGACGCGCTGCGCGACGGATCGGCTGGTGGCCTGATAGCCGCCACCGTGCGGTTCGCGCAACGCTCGAACTGCGACGCACTGCGAGGACAGGCCGCCGTGGGCGGCTCAATCATGGCAGTGCGCGGCTGGCAGTGCGCGGCTGGCGGTGCGCGGGGCGATGCGGGCGTTGCGCGGCCCATACGGCAGGGAGTTTGTGACTGCGTGGAGCATCTGAAGAAAATGTCCAAGACCATTCTGGCGGTCGACGATTCGGCATCCATGCGGCAGATGATCGGTGTCACGCTGCGCACCGCGGGCTATGACGTCATCGAAGCGGTGGATGGGGATGAGGCGTTGGAATACGCCCGCAAGTACCGTGTCGACCTGGTGCTGGCCGACGTCAACATGCCCGGTATCGACGGCATCACGCTGGTCGCGCAGCTGCGCACGCTGCCCGCCTATCATCTGACACCGCTGCTGCTGCTGACCACGGAATCCAGCCAGGAGCGCAAGCTTCAGGGCAAGCAGGCGGGGGCCACCGGCTGGATGGTCAAACCCTTCAATCCGACGCAGCTGCTCGCAACGCTCGAGCGGGTGCTGAGCAACAAGGCCGCGCTGTCCGCCCAGGAGTCGTAGCGATGGACCCGGTGGTCGAAAACGCGGACCAGTACCTGACGTTCCAGCTCGCGGGCCAGAACTACGGCGTGGAAATCCTGCGGGTGCAGGAGATCAAGGGCTGGGAGCGGCCCACGCGCCTGCCGCATTCCCCGCCGTACGTGCAGGGGGTCATCAATCTGCGCGGAACCGTGGTGCCGATCGTCGATCTGCGCTGCCGGTTCGGTCTGGGCGCGACCGAATATGGGCGCACCACCGTCGTGATCGTGGTGAAGGTGCAGGCAGCGCGAGGCGAGCTTACCGCGGGGATCGTGGTCGACGGGGTGTGCGAAGTTTGCAACGTCGGCGCCCAGGATCTACGGCCACCGCCGGAGGTCGCGATCGAGACGCGCTTCGTGCATGGCCTGGCGATGGTGGACGATCAGATGTTGATCCTGTTGGACGTGACGCGGCTCATCACCAGCACGTTGGAAGAGCCCACGTCCTCGTCCAAGGCGGCGGCATGAAGGCCGGCGCGCAGGCGGTGCGACGCGGCCGCGCGGTGCGCAGCGCGAAACGCGTCCGCGCGAGCAAGCCGGCGCCTGCCAGCGCGGACGCCGGCCCTGTGGTGCTGGGCCCGGCACTGACCATCGCCGAGGTCGCGCAGCGTGCGCGGGCGCTGGCGGCGATGCTGGAGTGTGGCACCGCGCAGGCGGACGCGCACTCGCTCGAAAGCATCGACACCGCCGGGCTGCAGCTGCTGCTGGCCACGGCGGCGGCGGCACGGCAGCGCGGCCTGACGCTCACGCTGCACGGGGCGCCGCCGCTGCTGGTCGGGGCGGCCGACGCCTTAGGGTTGGGCGCTGATTTGATGGCAGCCGTGGAGCTGCCGGCGTGAGCGCGGCCGGCCCCGGCATTGCCGCCGAGCTGCGCCGGTTCCTGGAGCTGGGCGCCGCGCAGCTGGACGCCGCGATCCGCGAGAGTGATGCACGCGTCGACCAGCTGGCGTGCGCGATCACCTCGGTGGCGACCGATGCGCGCGATCTCGAAGCGCAGGTGCAGCTGCTGGACTCGCCCGAACCGGCGGCGGTGACGCAGGCGCGCGCGCGCATCACGCGCCTGACCGGTGCGCTCGGCGCGCACGTGCAGGCGACGATCACCGCGCTGCAGTTCTACGACAAGCTGATCCAGCGGCTCACGCACGTGCGCGAGGGGCTCGCGATCCCGTCGGATTCGACCGCCGGCGACGCGAACCTGGCCGCCTCGGACTGGAGCGCCCTGCTCGAGCAGGTGCGCTCACGCTACAGCATGGTGGAGGAGCGGGTTCTGTTCGATTTCATGATGCGCGGGCTGAATGCAGAGCAGATGCTCAAGGCGCTCACCGGCCTGCGTGCATCGGCCGCCTCGGGCGAATTCGAAGCGTTCTGAAGACACCTACCGCACATGGGCGCCGGAGCCGAAACCGCGCAGCTGCGCGAATACGAATTCTCCGAAGAGGATTTCCAGCAGGTGCGGCAGCTGGTGCGCGAGCAGATCGGCATCTCGCTGGCCGAATCCAAGCGCGAGCTGGTGTACGGGCGGCTCAGCCGCCGGCTGCGTGCGCTCGGCCTGGTCGATTTTCACAGCTATCTGAAGCGCATCGAGGAGCGCGACACTGACGAGCTGCAGCAGCTGTGCAACGCAATCACCACCAACCTGACCGCGTTCTTCCGCGAACGGCACCACTTCGACTTTCTGGACCGCGAGCTGTTGCCGGCGCTGGAGCGTAACAACGCCGACTCGCGCCGCATCCGCATCTGGTCCGCCGGATGCTCCACCGGTGAGGAAGCCTATTCGATCGCGATGGTGGTGCTCGAGACGCTCGGGCATCTGCGCGGCTGGGACGTGCGCATCCTCGCCACCGATGTGGATACCGGCGTGCTCAAGCAGGCGCGCCGCGGCGTGTATAGCGGCGAGCGGCTCGAGAAGGTGGACAGCGCGCGGCTGCTGCGCTGGTTCACACGCATCGGCGATACCAGCCACTACCGCGTGTGCCCGGAAATCAAGCAGCTGGTCGCGTTCAAGTTCCTCAACATGGTGGGCGACTGGCCGATGCGGGGGCCGTTCGACGTCATTTTCTGCCGTAACGTGGTGATCTATTTCGACCGCAACACCCAGCGCGAGATCATCTCGCGCATGGCCGCGCTCCAGGGTGCGGGCGATCATCTGATCCTGGGCCACTCCGAGTCACTGCTGGACGTGAGCACGCAATATCGCCTGGCCAACCAGACGATCTACCGCAGGAGGCCGGATGGATCGGGCCAATGAGCGCGCCGCGCGCGCCTGCAGCCGTCCCGCCGCCGCAGGCCCGTTCGACCACATCAGCCGGCGCTTCGACGCCCGGGTCAATGCGACGGTCGCAACACTGCATCCGGGGGACTATTACGTCGCCGCCGACGGGGAGCTGGTCGGCACCGTGCTCGGCTCGTGTATTTCCGCCTGTATCCGCGATGCCCGCCTGCGCATCGGCGGCATGAATCATTTCATGCTGCCGATGAGCCAGTTCAGCAGCAGCGAGTGCTGGAGCAGCAGCGCGTGGGTCGAGACGCGCTTCGGCAATGTCGCGATGGAGCGGCTGATCAACGAGATCATGAAGCGCGGCGGCCGCAGGGGCGACCTGGAGGTCAAGCTGGTCGGCGGCGGCAAGGTGCTCGATACGCTCACGGACGTGGGCGCACGCAACATCCAATTCGTCCGGGAGTACGTGCGCACCGAAGGCTTTCACGTGGTCGGCGAGGACCTGGGCGACGTCTACCCGCGCAAGGTGCTGTATGACCCGAGCAGCGGCGCGGCGCGCGTCAAGCGCCTGCCCCGCAGCACGCAGGTGGTCGCCGAGGAGACGCGTTACCTGCGCGACATCGATCGCGCGCCGCTGGGCGGGGAGATCGAATTGTTCCAGTCCTACCCGGCCGCTCACAGAAAGGAGAGTTAGCGATGGCGGGTGAGGCGGGTCCGAAGGCCGCGGCCGCCGGTGCGCCGGGGCGCATCAAGGTGTTGATCGTGGACGACTCGGCACTGGTGCGTGCGCTGCTGACCCGGATCCTGGGAGCCGACCGCGAGCTCGAGGTGGTCGGTACGGCGCCGGACGCGTTCGTCGCGCGCGAGAAGATCAAGCGGCTGCAACCGCACGTGCTCACGCTCGACGTGGAGATGCCGCGCATGGACGGGCTGCAATTCCTGCGCAACCTGATGCGGCTGCGGCCGATGCCGGTGGTGATGTGCTCGTCGCTCACCGAGCGCGGCGCCGAGGTGACGCTGGCGGCACTGGGGCTGGGCGCGGTGGATTTTGTCAGCAAGCCCAGAGTCGACGTGGCGCACCTGCTCGAGAGCTATGCGGCCGAGCTGATCTCCAAGGTCAAGAGTGCCGCGGCGGCGCGGGTGCGACCGTTCGGCGGACCGCTGGTGAGCGCCATGGGCGCAGGCTCGCTCCCCGCCGCGGTCGCGGCGACTCGGGCGGCCTCACCGGTAGGCGCCCGCGCTGCCGACCAGATCGTCGCCATCGGTGCCTCCACCGGCGGCACCGAGGCCATTCGAGAAGTGCTGTCGCGGTTGCCGTCGGCTGCGCCCGGCGTGGTCATCACCCAGCACATCCCGCGCGCCTTCACCGCGCAGTTCGCCGCGCGCATGGATGCCTGCTCGGCGATCAGCGTGCAGGAGGCGCAGGACGGGGCGCTGATCCAGCGCGGGTGTGCCTACATCGCTCCGGGCGACCGCCACCTGCTGGTCGAGCGCGACGGCGCTTACTGCCGCTGTCGCCTGCACGACGGCGCCCCGGTCAACCGGCACCGGCCCAGCATCGATCTGCTGTTCGCATCGATGGCCGAGCACATCGGCGTCAACGCCGTCGGTGTGCTGCTCACCGGCATGGGCTCCGACGGGGCGCGCGGACTGGCGCAGATGCGCGCGCGCGGCGCGTTCACGATCGCGCAGGACGAGGCGAGCAGCGTGGTATGGGGCATGCCCGGTGCAGCCGTGGCGCTGGGCGCGGTCGACCGCGTGCTGGCGATCGAGCAGATCGCCGCCGTGCTGGCCGCAGGCCGCGACATTGCCGAAGCGGGACATGCAGCCTCGAGTTGAACAAAGCGTCCGGCCGGCATCAAGTTTTGGGCGCGGCGGCCGAAACCTAAGGCTGGAGACCGTCACATTTCCGCTGCGGTCAGCGCGCGCGCCGGCGCAATGTGACGCGGTTCGCACCGCGGTGCGCCAGCACCGCGGTCAGCATGCAATCGGAGAGTCATTCATGAGCCGGTGGATTCGCAGCCTCAATTTCTCGACCAAGCTTCTGCTCATCATGATCGCGGGCATCCTGCCGCTGGCCATCCTGAGCGTGCTGTATCTGTCACAAAAACAGCAGGCCATCGGCAACGTCGAGCTCGAGCTGCAGGGTCTGCACCGCTACCAGAATCTGCAGGCGCTGCTGCTGCCGGTCGGGATGCACGAGATCTGGAGCGCGGCGGCCGCGGCCGGCGAAGGCGCGGCCGACATGCTGCAGGCCGCCAGCA
>Ga0307372_10010701_pt1 | contig 12370 bp, 11 predicted proteins | sample OX1MG_FD_202533 | JGI IMG/M metagenome (GOLD analysis project Ga0307372, IMG submission 202533) | Soil microbial communities from Risofladan, Vaasa, Finland - OX-1 | ecosystem: Environmental > Terrestrial > Soil > Coastal area > Acid sulfate soil | place: Finland: Risofladan, Vaasa | collected...
GGCTTGGCTCCCCGATCAGTGGAAACTACTTCAGCACGCAAGCCTGCCCAGCCTGCAAAACCACACCACACCAACTTGGTAGAACCTGTGGTTCACGTAGCGCTCACGGTTCACATGACGATCAAGAGCCACACCAAGTAATTGATCGAAGAGGGATGATCTCTAATGTCCTGCGGTCGGAGTCATAAATAGACACAGCGTTGCGAGTGGATTTCTGACAAGCGACTGCAGGTCCGTTAAGCCATGCTGCTTCCCTTGGCAGTAGTATCGCGCCAAATGAATACTCTGACATTGCACTCGCAGTGAATACTTTGGCTCCTACCGAGTGGTCATGCCCTGAGATCCCATAGATGCAATCTAGCTCGTTCATCATCGCAAAGTGACTAGCAAGCTGTTCTGACTTAAGGATTTCGGTGGTTGAAGAGCCGGTGCAGTCGGGAAAGGCATAGTGACTTAAAAGTATCTTATGATCATCGAAGCTCTTTACGCAGTATTCCGGCAGGGATTCCAAGTAGCGAACGTTTGCAGGTGAAAGTGAGAGAGGCATTTCTTCATCATCGTACAGGTAAACTTGGCCGCTCGACACTTCCTGTCGATCCTTCAAGGAGAGCCCGTACCAATTCTCAGGATAGGGAAAGAATTCCTTGTTAACTGGGACTCGCCTTAGCGCATATAAGTCGTGGTTGCCTATTACAGCACACGAACATTTCTCGGAAAGCGTCGAAACAACAGCATTTGGGTCCCTGGTTTTCGAGAAGTCATAATATCGGGGGGAGTAGCCAACCAAATCCCCCAGGCAGACCAACTCATCGACTGCACGACTTTTGAGAATTATTAGCCCTTCACTTAGCCGTACAATATCTTCGTGAATATCGCTCAGAATTCCTAGCAACATAGGCTATGACCTTCCTTCTAGAGTCCAATCCGTCAAAATTCGGCGAGGCACTTTGATTAGTGGCGCATGGAGTCTTTTTCGGCGGATCTCCTAGACACCCGCTTCAATGGTTTCTCAAAAGCGAACCAGAATCTAAGGATCATTATAAATACCAGCGCAATAATGCCGAAGCAGCCGAGGTCCAGCACGGCTGGAACATCCGCGGCTCTTCCGGCTCCGCGCCAGCTATAGTACACAGCCTTGGCTACAAGTGATGATGTTTCGGCCGCCAGAATGAGAGCGAAGCCATAAATGGAAATAAAGCGTCCGATGCGCAGTGTACTGAGCTCGCTGAGATTGCGAAGCGACGTTGTGATTGCTCTGATTTCGCTTTCGCAGGCACACAGGCGGCGATCAAGCAACCAACGCTTTTCAATCGCGTTGCGGATAAGGCGAGCCTCAGCACCTTCCGGAAGCATTGCAAAGCTACCGCGTATTTGCGCCAGACGGGTTTCCAGATATGCGACCCGCCGCAGGAGAACCTCCACACCGGGAGCGTTGCGTTCACGGCGGATCAGCTTGCTCACTTCCTCCACAAGTTGACGGAGATCCTCCTTCTCTAAATTCAGGAGCTGAATGTCTAGGGCGGCTGCCCGGTGGAAATCTTCGCGAATTTCAGGAATCTGCAACTGCTGCTCGTGCCAGTCATCGAGGACGAAAATGCCATCATGATTGACAACTGCCAATCCACCGTCGAGCTTGACTAGGTCCCAACTGGAATCTGGTGGAAGTTCGTGAAAGGCGACAGGCTTCTGTGGACGGCCATTATGTAGCTTGGCTGCCAAGACTCGAAGAAGGAATACCCATCTGTAAGGTGCGCGAGGAAGAAGAAGGGCGTCTTCATCCCTAGATGTGTTCCACTTAGCTGCAAAGAACGACTTATGATGTTGTGAATGCTCGGGCTCGGGGCAAGTTTCGAGCAGTGCCACGGATGCACCGGTCAGGCATTGAGTGAGGGCCACGCCGCGCAGAGGGTTGAGCTCACGCCAGATAATCTCACGAATGTCAGACCACTCAAGCCGTGATCCGGGCTGGCCGTCTTTAAGCTTTCGAGGGCCACCGATGAGCATCTGTGTTGGGTCGATATACCATGGCTCCTGAAAGATATTTCTTACTCCTTCTAATTCACGAGGGAAGTCAGTGGGACGCGTCTCTCCTGAATCCTCCCACGCTTTGGTTTCCGAATGCTCAATCGCTTGCCAGAGCTGGGTCAGGTTTACGCCCCGACTCGGATCGACGCTAATCGTAATATCCGCGTCCTGGCCAGGGCAGGATGGCACATATAGGGCAAGAAAGGAAAACCCTCTTCCCAGCGGAGAATTCTCCCGATCATTTCGCAGGAAGACCTTTACCGCTCCGGCAATCTGCTGCGCCTCCGCGAGAATGCCATCGACAAGCATCCGTCGGTTTGTGGCTCCGATCAGAGGAATCGAAAGCTGTATAGGTGTGGCCCGCTGCAACAAGTCCCAATAAACCTCCTGTTCCTGCTCCAATGCCGCTTTCGCTTCCGAGTACTCTGAAACTTGTAGAAGCTCTGGAATATTGTCGGGGTCAAGCTGGAGGACGATGCACTTTGCAAGAAAACGAAGAGCGTCACGCCAACCCAAGCTGAAGGCCTTCGGTGTAGGCGGACCTTGCCGAGGGAAGCATCGATGCACTAAGGCCGATTCAAGTGCACACCATGAATGCCACGGGGAGCTGGCAAGACCTGTTTGTTCCCATAAATCAACGGCCTTCACCCAATCTTTGGGAATCTCAGATAAATCGACATCTGCCAACCGGGCCAAGAGAATCAGGACGGCCATCACAGAGTCTGGACTGACATCATCGACAACCAGTGTCATGGATGATAGAGCATCTGCCGGAGCAAGTGGCCGGAAAGCCCACATATTCCAACTTTCCAGGTACCCCGCCGGTGGTGTGAGAACAAACCGCGTCACGCTTGTGTAGTTGTCAGCCAACCCAAAGTGCCGAGCCGCACCCTTGTTTGTTAGGAGGAGCGGCCCTTCAGAAGCATTGTCACCAGCTTCTTGTCCCCATCGACCCTGTCCGACGAATACCTGTCGTGTGATGTTCATTGCTTCCAAATGGCCTTGGACATAAAGCGCCTGAGGATCCTGAATTCGGGAGAGTTCCGAAAGAAAATCAATAAACTTCATAGGACTCCTTCATTTGAAGACTGTTTCGAAGCATGCGAAATGGCAAAACTACATGGTAGTTTATGGGCTGCTACGTGACCGTAGTGGCGCTAAATCGAAGAGAATCACGCTCGCTCGAAACGAATCTCCCTCGCCAGACCTCTGCCATGTAGGCGATTTGACAGGCGAGAAGAATCACAACCAACCGGTACGCCCTTGAAAAAGCAGGCAGTTACAACCAACCGGCAGCCCGAACTGTCCACCGTGTCTGACGCAGATTCTTAGGAGGATTATTCCTGGGACAAAAGCGAAGGCAAGCTCTCCAGTTGATAATCTCTGTTTTCTCAGCCTGGCCTTCAAAGCCTTGAAATACGCTTCCGTCCTCCGTTGCCACAGCCTCGTCAAAATAGCGCTTAAGAACCTTTTCCAGCAGGTGGGAGAGGCCATTTCGATGAGTACCTCTTCCCGTACGAGGAAGAGGTCGCCAGATCAAGAGGGCGGACAGGTCAAAGCAGCGAAGAGGCAAGAATTCGGGCGTTCCGGTGGCCGCCGTGGTTAAGGAGCGATACTGGCCAAACTGCGGAGTCACGACCAGATTCGTAACCGAAAGTCGGCCAGTGTTGAGAAATTCATCGCGATGTTTCTGGAATGGCGATAAGGCCAATGCACTCATGCAGGAATAGGTGGGCACCATAGAGGATTAGTACTGGGCGGGCGATTGCCCAGTTTTCGCGACCATCATGAGCGACTGCGCCGGCAAATTACACCGCGGCCATGCTCGTTGCGCTCGAGGTGTCTCCAAACGCATACCTTCTGGGACTGCCGAATCGAGCAGATCCGCCCATTGATTCTGTTGAGGTTAAGGGGCAGGATTTTCGAGGCCTTTAGTGACAGCCCCGACAGGCATTGTTTGCTGACAAACGACACGATGAATGGTAGCTCGAGAGACGCGGTAACTTTTCGCCAGCTGGCGAAGACTTTGCCCCTGGTTGCGATCGCGCAGGATGCTGCTGCGATCGAGCTCGAGTGGCTGACGCCCGATGGCGCGGCCTTCGAGCTTGGCCCGTCGCATGCCGGCGCGCACCCGCTCGATGATCAGATTGCGTTCCAGTTCCGCAACGGCTCCAACGATAATGATGATCGCGCGACCCAGCGGGCCGCCGGTGTCGATCTGCTCGCGGAAGCTGACAAACTCGACGTTCAGATGATTGAGTTCATCGAGCACTTCCAGGAAGTGTTTCACCGAACGAGCCAGGCGGTCAGAAGCCCAGACCAGGATCACATCGAAGCGGCCGCGGCGGGCGTCGGCCATCATTTCGTCGAGACCCGGCCGCTTCGCTTTGGCTCCGCTGATCCGGTCTGTATACTCATGCGCGATCTCGTAGCCGCGCTGATCCGCCATCTGGCGGAGATCGTAGAGCTGCGTTTCGGGGTGTTGATCGAAGCTCGAAACTCTCATGTAAAGGGCGGCACGTTTCATGGGCGCCGCCCTTTCGATTTCTTCGCCGCGGGCGAGTGCCGGCGAATGTAGTCCTCAATGAACTTCAGCAACACATCGGTCATGTTCTCGCCTTCGGAGGCGGTGACTGACTTGAAAGTGTTATGGAGCTTCACGGGTACGTTCAGATTCATGCGCTTTACCTTCTGTTCTTCCACTTTGCCGATTTTCCTCACCTCCCTCTCAGGAAATGAGCATATCTATTTATGAGTACCCGTGCCAGGATTCTTTCCCCAGTCGCCGTTATATGTCCCAGGCCTGGCGGCAGAACAGCGCCAGCTGGGCCATCCGCTCCCATCTCATTTCAAGCGCCCCGGCCATGGCGCGGAGCCTTCCTGTATCGGTAGGCACATAGCCGGCTTCGATGGCCTCCCACTCCGAAACCTCCATGCCGGCCAGCCGGGCTGTCTCCTCAATCGAACGCCCTCCGGTCTCGCGAGCGCCCTGGATAAGCCGGCCGAATATCTGGCCCTAGACGCGGCGGCGAATGGCAGCGAAACGAGAAGGCGAGAGAGAGGCGGAATTTATCATGCTCATATACTCATTACTCCCGACAAGGAAGCCTGTCAAGCAGGCTAGCTCGTGATTACTCTTATGAGTATGCACTCACAACGAACCTCACCAAAGCATCATTCTAAAAATGGGTTCTCCCGATCCACGAGCCTACTCCCGCAACAAGCGCGGCATTGCCGGCTCCCTGGTATGGATCAACTTCGATCGCCACGCCCTGCTCGACCTGTTCTATAAGGCCCGCGGCCTGTTCGTCGCCGATCAGGATGAAATCCGTCCCCAGTTCCAGAACCCGGACACGCAGGATACGACCGCTCTGTTCAACAGCTCCGTCGTGCGCGATGCCGGCCCTTATATCGGCGCCACCATCGACACTTTGGATGAAATGTATACACCTTCTGTCGGCGGCTGGACCGAACTGGCCACACCCTGGTACTCGGATCAGATCCTTCCCTTCGACATCACCCTGGCGGCCGCCAACGAATACGGCGCCATGGCGGGCGCCAAGATCTTCGGGGTGGAAATCCTGAATGAAGGCACCGGTGTTTCGATCGATGATCTGGTCACCGAAACTCAGGCCACCTTCGTGGCGCGGATCATGGGACCATTGATACCACGTGCCTTCCTCCGTTCCCCCGAAATGCCACCTTCGCAATCCACTCCCGATCCTTACCAATATTCACGCACAAGTGACTTGCATGCCACACATAGGAGGGTTCAATCACGGTTCTCACGGTCGGCACTTTTTCTTCCACCGGCATGCCTCTCCATCCCTCTCTTCTGCTCTCGCAACCGCGCCACTGCGCCAGACAGGGCTGATCTACCCGCGCCACTGCGCCAGACAGCGAGTCAGAAAGCGCGCCACCTCCTGCGCCATATGGCCTTGTCTTATGCCCCTGTGGGTCTGTTTCTCTTCCTGATTAGGTGGTAGTTGACTGAATGTTCGGATTGGATGAATGGGATAATTGGAGGGATTGGGGAGAAAGTGAATATTCGCCATGCTTCCGGGTATCTCCCCTGCTTTTCCCTTCGCACCCCGGATTTATGGATATGTACAACCCTCTGCTATGCCCCCGCCGCCGCTCTTGCCACGCTGCTTACCGGCACATTCTCTCTTCCGCCCCCGCGCTCGTCAGCGAGCGCGCCAAGCCGTCTTCAGCTTTCGACTCGAGGATTGTTGGTCGTTGAAGCTCGGCAATGTCTGAACGGCGCAATCGTGTCACTGCTTGTGGGAAGCGCGGGTTATTACGGTCAGCTTTTAAGGAGATACGTCATTCTTGATCAGCGCGTTGTCCTGAAGTGGCCAGTGTAGGGGCACTAGCTACAATAATCTCGCGAGAGACCGTATTAAGTCATTTTCTTGGCCGGAGGCCGGGCGTGGCGAAGATCAGGAATCCCCTAGTATTACAACGTTAAGTGATTACGGACTGCGCGAGCAGCGGATTTCGGTGCCGCAGTAGGCGCACTTCCCGGTCCATCGATGCGACCACGCTGGAGGCCAGCACAGCGATGCGCTCGATCGTGCGCCGCGACACGGGCGAGAGTTATGAGGAGTTTCTGACCGGGTTGGCGAAGGCATCTGGGATGGAGACGCCGACGCGCGAGGAGCTGGCGCGCCTGGACCGCAAGCACAAGAAACGCGCCTCCAACAAGAAGTGGAAGAGTCCTACCGACCAGGATGCGCGCATTGCGAAGATGAAGGACGGCAGTACGCATCTGGCCCACAAGGCCGAACATGCCGTCGATCTGGATACGGGTGCGGCGATGGCTGTCACCCTGCAGGCCGCCGGTCTGGGCGATACGACGACGGTCCACGACACGCTGGCCGAGGCGGGCATGGAAGTGGCGGAGTTAGTCGGACGTGAAGCAGAGTTACATCCTGAAGAGGAACCCCAAGTCAACGTCGATGGGATTGAAGAGTTGGTCGCAGACAAGGGCTATCATAGCGGCGCGGTGGTTGAACAGGTAAAGGAATTCGAAGTTCGCATATATATTCCGGAAAAGAAGCAGGCCGGCAAGCGGCACTGGAAAAGCAAACAGGGGCAACAGCGGGCGGTTTATTAAAACCGTCAACGGGTGCGCGGCGAGTATGGCAAGAGATTGCTGAAGCGGGGAGGCGAGTTGGTCGAACGAAGCTTCGCGCATTGCTACGAGACCGGCGGAATGCGACGCTGCACCTTGCGTGGACGGAAGAACATACTCATGAAAATCACGTTGGGCGAGCCTCGCCGTCGGCCGCCGGCGGATTTGTGAGACTGCGCGCTGGTGCTCGCGGATGGTAAGGCAGAAGCGACGGCAGGCGCGGCAAACGCAGCGGACAGGTACTTCACAAAATTTCTTCGATCAAATCCCACAGTAGAGTGCTCCTTCTCTGGATGAAACTGTGATGAAAATTAGAAAGCGTAGCTTCCATGGTTACGCTCACCGGCATCAATGAGAAACAGGGCTACTGCTTATAACCACGGTGCTCTGCAACGGCAGATCTCGCGAAGAAGTACCAACCAGAATTTTGTATGTTCCATCCGGAAACTTCCACGCGTGTGCGGTCGAATCATAGATCGAAAATGACCGTTTATTCAGCGCCAGTGTGACGTGCTTGCTTTCGCCCGGCTGTAAAAATACTTTTGAGAAAGCACGTAGTTGGCGGGGAGGTTCGCCATTCTTCTCGGGCTGTGCCACGTAGACCTCGACGACCTCGGCTCCGGGCCGCTTGCCTACGTTGGTGACTTCCAACTCGGCATTAATGTTGTTGGATGGATTGGTCGCCCAATCAATCTTCTTCGGCGTTACTGAAAATTGACTTAGTTTGAAAGTGGTGTAAGACAAGCCGTAACCGAATGGAAATAAAGGCCGTACATTGTTCGCGTCATACCAGCGGTACCCGACATCCAATTTTTCGCTGTAAGTAGAGTTTCCGTCAATGCCAGGCCATTGCTGGCGGGTTGCGGTAGGGATCTCCGTCGCGGTGCGCGGGAAGGTCAACGGGAGTTTCCCGGACGGATCGACATCACCATATAAAATAGCCGCAATTGCATTCCCGTCTTCTTGCCCCGGATACCAAGCCTCTATAAGTCCACGGATCTTGCCGATCCATGGCATAAGAACAGGGCCTCCCGTATTGAGAACGACAATTGTGTTTGGATTGGCACTGGCCACTGCCGAGATCAGTTGATCCTGATTGCCCGGCAATTCGAGATTCGGCCGGTCTCGGCCTTCACCCTCGTCTGTATTGACAAACACGATTGCCACGCGCACGGTGCGCGCTACCGCGATGGCGTGGGCAAGATCGCTGCCGTCCGCGTAGGAAACCCGCGTGTCATCTGCTACGCGTTTACGAATGCCTTGAAGCGGAGTCACGATATAAGACGCGACTACCGTAGAGCTTCCGCCACCTTGCGCTTTGGGTTTCAAGTCGCCCGCGGCCCCAATTACAGCAATCGACGACGCGTTGGAAAGCGGCAACAGCCCATGCTCATTTTTCAGCAATGCCGACCCTTGCTCCGCAGCCTCACGGGAGAAAGCGGCATGTTCCGCGGTGCGCACGTCTGTTGTCCAGCTTCCAGATTGGTCTTTGTCGAACAGCCCAAAACGAAACATCGTGACCAGAATGCGGCGCACGTGCTCGTTCAGCGTAGCCATGCTGACCTGACCATTCTCAACCGCCGCCTTCAAAGCTTGACTATAGTATGTGCCGCCGCCCATTTCCTGATCGAGCCCATTCTTGGCAGAGGCAACGGTGGAGTGGGTTGCACCCCAGTCGCTCATGACCCAGCCTGAGAATCCTAGTCGTCCTTTTAGAAAATCTTTCAGCAGATATTGATTTTCGCAGGAGTAGACACCGTTCGTTTTGATGTACGCACACATCACGGTGCCGACATGGCCTTGTTCGACCGCTGCCTCGAATGGAGGCAGGTAGATTTCATGCAGTGTTCGTGGATCGACTATTGAGTTTTCTTTGAACCGGTTATTTTCTTGGTTCATGGTCAGGTACATGTTGGCGTCGGCAATCGGACCCTGACTCTGAATGCCATGAATCTCCGCGACGGCCATTTGAGCGTTGAAGTATGGGTCCTCGCCAAAGGTCTCGAAAGTCCGCCCCCATTCCGGCACACGAACAACATCAATGGTGGGGCCCAATGCAACATTGGTGCCCTTGCCCCATTCCTCATTGCCGAGCACCTGACCATATCTGTGCATCAGGGCTGTGTCCCAACTTGCTGCAGCAGCAATGGGCGCTGGCAGCAACGTTACATCGGTGGCGTGATTGCCCACCCCGGCGCGGCCGTCGGCCAACTTGAGCGCCGGAATCGAAAGCCGCGGATTTGGCGGGACATATCCGGCATACTCGTTGTTTGGACGAGGATCCATTCCATGGACCATTGTGATCTTTTCATCGAGCGTCATCGCCTGGAGCAGCAAATTTGCCCGCTGCTCGGCGGGGAGAGACTTGTCCATCCATGGCTGGGTTGGCCTGAGACTTTTAGAAGCAGCAAAAAGCGGAAAAGTTGCGGGAAGCGTGACCGCCAAAACCGCAATCCACCCAAGATATCGCACGCGCATTGAGAATCCGAATCGATGGGAAAGTCTGGTGCAGCTCACATTGGGCATTCCCGAGCAAATTAAGAAGAAAAGATCATTATGTCAAGCATAATGTAGATGTATCAATCATGATTTACACCTGCATCGTCATCATGGGTTTTGAAAATTCTGAACGGTTGCGACAGCGCAGCACAAATTCCAGTGCGACAGAATGGGTGGTTGAGCGTGCTGTGCGCACCACAGATTTATGCCAACAACGGACAAAACTACGATGAAACGTGACACACCTGATGTGCAGCCGGACGTTCCCTCTTCAGCTTCCGCGGAAACAAACATGCTCTATGGCCGCCGCTCCATTCTTGTCTCCCTGGGCATAGCTACGGCTGCGTTGTATCTGCCGTCGTGGGCTGCCGGCAGTTCGAAAAATGAATCAGATCCGGCGCCGCAAACAGAAATGGAGCGAGCGGTCCGCTCTGCATTTGTGCCCAGAAACCCTGAGATGCTTCGGTTTGCCGAGAATGTATATCGATTTTCTATCGAAGATCGAATCGTGAGCGCCGAACCACCGTTCCGTCATGCATGGCTTACTCCCGGAGGAGGGTATCGGGGGCAATGGATATGGGACACGACTTTTATTACCGACCTGCTTGCCATTCTGCCCGGGCAGGTGGAATTGATTCGCGGCATTTACGACAATTTCTGGGATTTTCAGGATCGATGGAGCCACGCTAAACCCGAGTACGCCCGTGGCATGATTGCGAACTTCATCGCGCCCGACAGCGGGCCGCCCGGATTTAACGGAAAGAGGTGGCTGACATTTCCTGCGTATTCGCAGGCGCCGCTTCTCGGCTGGGGTGTCGAGCGTGTTTACCGGCGGAATCGCGATCAGGAGCTTGTTCGCACGGCACTTCCTCATCTTGAGGCGTTCCATGATTGGTACTGGCGCGAGCGCGATCTGGATAATGTTGGATTGGTTACTGTGGGATCGTACGATGGAAAGATTCAGGACGCGCGGTTTGAAACCTACGATAACGAAGTCGATTTGGACACACTGCAGCTGACTCCTCATCCAGGACGGGCAAAGGGCCCGGAGAACGGCGCGTGGTATGGAAACATCTATATTCCCGCGAATACGTCTTACCTGCTGCTTTCAGAGATGAGCCTTATCAAGATGGCGAAGGCTATCGGCGACCATGCGCTGGCGGCGCGTCGTCGTCCTTTTGTGCGCAAAGGGATCAATGCCATGCGACGTTATATGTGGGATGAATCGCAAGGCTGTTTTCTAGCAGTCCGACGTCCAGATCTTCGCAAACTTTCGACGGCCACAGTTGGTGGTATGGTGCCACTCTACGCGCGCATTCCCACGAAGGCGCAAGCGACACGCATGGCCGAGATGCTGGCAGGTCCCCATTGGAACACGCCGTTACCGGTTCCGACGGTTGACGCGCGCAGCGATCAATATAGGAGTGGCGGCTTTTGGCGCGGAGATGTGTGGCCTGCCACGTCGTATCAGGTTATCGCCGGACTGGCAAAGTACGGACACCGGGATTTGGCCGCCAATTTTTCCGGCCGCTTGCTCGATGACGCGCTGAAGGTCGGCATCAGTGAACATTACAACTCGCAGACCGGAGCGCCATTGGGAGTTCGTAATCTAGGCATGTCGTCGGTGCTCCTCACGTTGGCTCTCGAAGGACTCAATCCGCGTCATGCCATCCGTGTCGCCTAGACTCGTGTTGGGAAGGAGCTCGGGCCAGGTCAGACGGATAGGACTTGTAGACAAGAGCAATCCTCCCATGCGTACAGATGAAGGTTATTTCTCTCTTCACGATCAAATAAAACAAGATGTGATTGATTGCATTGAATCCAATCGCTTTATATGAACCTCCTGCCTACATGTTCAATGGGCGTGATATTTAAGGGTGCCATGTCCGCACGTTCTGACCGACAAGCTGCCAGACTAAAAGCAATAATTCAAGCTCTCCAAGAAACCGGTGAGGTGAACGTACTTGGCCTGCGTAGTCGTTTTAATGCTTCCATTGCCACAATTCGTCGCGATCTTCTGCAATTGGAATCGCGCGGGCTGCTGCGTCGCACACACGGCGGCGCAGTTTCAATCGAGCCTCTTTTCTATGAACCCTTCAAAAGGGATTCGACATTCCAAGATCTGATAGAACGTTTTGCGCAGGAAAAGAAGCGCATTGGCCGCGCTGCTGCGTCACTAGTTCCCGCAGCAAGCGGGATTGCCTTGACACCTGGGACAACCACAAACGAGGTTGTTCGCAACCTTCCTCCCGACAATGACATTCGCGTGACTACCAACGCGGTAAATATAGCCATGGAACTGTCGAAACGAAAAGACGTTAACGTTTTTATGGTCGGTGGTCATCTGCGTGGCGACTGGTTTTCGTTGGTCGGATCCAATGCCGTCGAGAATATGCGGAAGACGTTTGTCGATATTGTATTTATTGGGGCGAATGCGATCGATGCAGCTACGGGACTAACCTGCCACAATCCGGAGGAGGCCGAGGTAAACCGCGCAATGATCCTTCAAGCCAAGAGGAAAATCGCTGTTGCGGATCATAGTAAATTGGGAAAGACAGCTGCGTGGCTGATATGTGCAATCGATGAGATTGATTTGTTGATTACAGATAGTGGGGCAACGGATGCGCAGATTGCCCCCTTTCAAGCAAAGGGCATCGAAGTAAAGTGTGTGTAACGCCTACGGAATAAACGTAGGCCATAGGTGTTGCA
>Ga0307372_10010703_pt1 | contig 12369 bp, 7 predicted proteins | sample OX1MG_FD_202533 | JGI IMG/M metagenome (GOLD analysis project Ga0307372, IMG submission 202533) | Soil microbial communities from Risofladan, Vaasa, Finland - OX-1 | ecosystem: Environmental > Terrestrial > Soil > Coastal area > Acid sulfate soil | place: Finland: Risofladan, Vaasa | collected...
CACAGTGCCTTCGTTCACCGTCCAGGTGTAGGTGAGGGTGTCTCCATCGGTGTCGGAAGCGCTCGTGGCGAAAACGACGGGCGAGCCGGCGGCTGCCACCGACGGCGACGCGCTTATCGCCGTGATGACCGGAGCAGGGTTGGCCGGAGCGCCCGTGAGCTGGACTGCGAGAACATCCGACGCAGTACCGAGGGAGAAACCGTAGAGCGAGGTAGCGGCTACGATGATGTAGTAGGTCGTACCGGTGGTGAGCCCGGAAACGACCGTGCCCGTTCCCGTCGCCACAAGCTCTTGGGAGGAGCTCGTCGGTGACACGCTCGCGTCGGTCGAGAGAAAGACGTCGTATGCGGTGGCCCCCGCGACCGCGTTCCAGCTGAGGTCGATGGAGGTGCCGTTTGGTACTGCGGTCACCGATGTGACCCCTGGAAGCGAACGCGAGCAGGAGGCAAAGAAAAAGGAAAGCGCAAGGGCCGCGCAAACCGTGAGAACGCGCGGCGAGGCGCTGGACGGAGGCAATATGTGGTGCCAGCGGTGTAACGGCGAGTCACGGACTTCGGGTGTGGCCGACCTCGGGAGCCGAGAATTCCACCTTTCGGCTCCGGCGATCTTTTTCATCCCAATTCCTTCAGTTCACGTAGATCACGGCAAGCCCCGAACCGCCCGCACTGCCGTTTCCCACGATTCCGCTCCCCCAGCACCGCGGCCGCCTTGACAGTCGGAATCGCCGCTATTTCCCGGCGTTGTGCCGTTGCCCGTCACCGAGATCGACCCTGCGTAGACCGTCGAGGAGGTGGTCGGCGCCGAGCCGTCGGTGGTGTAGCAGATCGTCGCGCCGCTCGTGGTATCGGTGATCGTCACGGCGCTCGATCCGGTTAGGTCGCTCGAGTAATTTCCCGCGGCGGGGCTGATCGTGGGAAGCGGGGTCTCCTTCCGGCCGCTCAGCAGGCCCGGAAGCTGACAGGAGGCGAGCGCGAGGAGCAGGGCAGCCGCCCCCACGCCGAGAAGCGGGATGAAGCTCACGGCACGTCGCGCGAGGCGGGCTATCGATGAAGCGATACGCGATGCGACAGCCGTCGCGCGTGGGTTGAGGAGGCGGTTGAAGCTGACGGTCCACAGCGCATCGCGCTTCATCAAGTGTCGACCTCGCAAGTCCGTCGCGGCGGCGAAAAACGGCACGCCTGCGCGGCAGTACTGGCTCGTCCAGTGCGACGCATTGCCGCTCTCAAGGTCATTCGGTACCTGATAGTTTTAGTCGGGCTTCCACCCTGGTATCAATCTCCTCGCGGCGCTCAGGGCGCCCAACGGGAGCCATCAGGCCGCAGCCATGTCGCCGGGCAGCTACACTCTGCGGATTCGTGGACTTGGGGTCGTCATTGGACTTGGACGTTGAAGGTGGTTTGGCTCGTGACCGCAGGATTGACGCCGTCGCTCACCGAGACCGTGACCGTGTGCGTCCCGGCGGCAGCGGGGGCGGGCCAGAAGACCTGGTTCGTTGTAGCGGAAAGCGATGCGCCGTCGACGGTCCATGCATAGGTAAGAGTGTCTCCGTCCGAATCGCTTGCGCTTACCACAAACAGGGCGTTCGTCGACACCAGCACCGGCTCCGGCCAGACGGTGAGCGCAGAGATAATCGGCGCTGGATTGGAGGAGGTCCCTGACCCGCCGACCGTCACGGCGATCACGTCGCTATAGGGACCCTCGTTAAAGCCGTAGGAGGAGGTGGCGAGCACCACGCAGTAGTAGGTCGTCCCCGCCGTAAGCCCCGTGAAAGTCTCCGCGGTGCCGGCGGTCGCCGTCGTGATCTGGTAGTTGGACGGCGATACGTTGGAAGAGGTGGAGATGAAGACATCATAGGCCGAGGCGTGCGGCACGGCTTGCCAGCTGAGGGACAGTGAGGTCGAAAGGGGGGTTGCGACAAGCCCCTGCACGGTGCCCAGCGTGCGGCTGCACCCGGTCAGAGCGGCAGCGAGGGAAGCGAGCACCCCGATGATAATCAGCAGGGTTTTCGTCGGGCCGAAGGCGCGATCTATGCTTGGTGCTGCGGGTGACCTCAGGCTCATGCGGGGAATGTATACCGGCTTGGTGGCAAATGCAACGGGTTGTCGCTATCGACTGCCCCGCCGTCAGTGGGAACTGATCCATCCACGGGAGGGCGGCCGACGATTCGACTCTTCTTCACCGATTCGCCGTGACCCTCGGCCCCCGGCTGCAGCCGCTCCGCCGCCGGGGCGAACCTCAGGGGCGCGATCACAGGAGCCTCTGGACAGCCTAAAGGGTGTGAGCGGGCGGTTGGGCGCCGGGCGGCCACAGGAGCGCGGCGTCCGGCTTTGCCCATCAAAAGCGCATAGTTATGGAGGTCAAATAGCTTGTGAGATCGACCCGCATTGACAGCGTGGTACGCAGACAGTATTGTAAAGAGGCGCTTGGCGTGCCAGGCCGCTCGTGACGGTCACACGCGCGGCTCGAATCGAAAAAAGTAGGTGGTAGGATGGCTCTGACCTACAACGCCCTGATCGACCTCGCGAAGCAGGAGACGCAGGGCCTCTCTCTGCGCTCGCTCGGTGAGCTCACTACCTGCCGAAATGAGATTGGGCTGCCCACGGTTCGCAACCTGCTCATCAACCTTTTTTCACTCAAGCTCCTATTCAGCTTCGTCGGCGCCTCGAAGGCGGCCGACCTCGCCGCCGCTCTCACCCAGCTTCTCGAACGCTACGAGTACGGCGAGATCGCACGAGGGCGCGCCGTGCTCGATCTCACGAACAGGGCTTTTGCCCGGCTCATCGAGCTCTCGGGGAGCCTCGAAACTCATGCCTCACTCGGCGCGAGAATAGGGATACGCTCTCGGAGCGTGCGCACGCAGGACCTCGAGGAGGAGCTTTCGCGCCTGCTCAACCTGGAGGAGCTCCCCCGCTTGGTGAGCCAGCTCAATCTGACCTCGCGCGTCGCCTATCGCGAGGCGCTCCTTCCCTACGTCGAGCTCGGTCACGAGGGGGCGTGCTATGTTACCCTTGCCGCGATGGACCTCCTCGCGCACGGCGAAGAGATCCCTGAGCTGCTTACCATCCTCGAGAGCCTTGCGGTGCGCGGGACGCTCCTCGTCAGCGGGCTCCTGGAGCTGCAGGGCAGGCGAAGCCGCACGCTTGGCGAGGCGACCCCGCACGAGAGCATCGCCTATCTGATCTTTCGCACCGATGTTCCCTGGGAGCCGAGCGGCACCTTCTCTCGCCTTCCGGCGATGAGGGTCGCTACGCTCTACGACCCCGGCACGGTCGGGAGCGACGGGAATGGCTGGACCGCCGAGGTGCCGGCCATCAACCCCGAGCTGGTCGCAAAGGCTCTGGCCGGCGAGCTGGTCGAGTCGCCTTCCGCGGCCGCGACCGAGGAGCGGGCGCTGGTGCCGGCGGGCGAGACCGGACTTGCCACCCTGGAATCGAGAGTGTCAGCGCGGGCCTTAGAACGGCGCGTGAGCCTGCGGCAGCGGATCCAGGGGCTGCGGGAACGCCGCACAACGATCGGATTCAAGCTGATCTTCATCACCTCGCTGATCTTGGTCGTCTCGCTCACCGCGATGATCCTGGTTGCCTCCTCCTTTTTCCGGCAGGACGTCACGGTCCGCATCGAAGAGAACAATCACACCCTGGCGCAGGTGACTGCGCTCGACGTGCAGCGGGAGTTCCAGACGATCGTCTCGAACACCCAGCTCTTCCTGAATATGGTGAGCCGATTCTCCACGGTTCCCGAGGCGGCGCAGATTCTGAAGACCGCCTTTTTCGCCCAAAGCACGGGAATCGGCTACGTCGGGATCCCCGGGGGGGTGGGCTTCTTCAACGACTCGCTGCTCGACGGGCGGCAGCTCCACCACGGCGACGTGCTGAAAGCGATAGACGCCCACGCAAACGCCCTGAAAGCCGTCGCGTCGAGCATCACCTCGGTGGTCAACCTTTCGCCGCAGCTCAAGAGCCCGATGCTCGCGATCATTCTCCCCTACCACGAGGGCAACAACCTTGAGCCCTTGGCCATCGTGAGCGCGCTCGATCCCTTCGTGCAGGCGGTCCAGACGAGCGGAATCACCCAGACCTTCGTGGTGAACGCGAAGGGTCAGCTCATTATCGATCCGGACCTGACGCTCCTCGGTGGCGATATCGACTATTCGAAGCTCCCCATCGTCCGCTCGATGATGAAGAGCCCGATCGACAACGGCGAGCTCCAGTACAACGACACCAATCACGTGCGCTATCTCGGCTCCTTCAAACGGGTACCCTTTGCCGGAATCGGGGTAGTGACGACCGCGCCGACCAGCAGAGCCTTCGAGGCGGTACGGGCCATCGAGCGGCGCAATCTCTACCTCATGGTGATAGTTCTCGCGATCGCAATCCTCGTCGTCTACTTTTTCTCAAAGACGATCACCCGGCCGGTGGGCAGGCTCGTGGATGCTGCCCGGCAGGTCGAGGTCGGGAACTTCCTCCTCGAGCTCAAGGCGACTACCCGCGACGAGATCGGGCTTCTCACCGAAAGCTTTGTGCACATGGGCCGCGGCCTGCACGAGCGCGAGCGCATCAAGGACGCCTTCGGCAAGTTCGTGAGCAAAAGCGTCGCCGAGCAGGTCATGCGCGAGGAGGTGCGCCTCGGCGGCGAGCGGAAGGTCGCAACAATCTTCTTCTCTGACATCCGCTCGTTCACGGCCATTTCCGAGAAGCTCCAGCCGGAAGAGGTGGTCGAGTTCCTAAACGAGTACATGACCCGCATGGTCGAGTGCGTGAACGAGACCGGCGGGGTGGTCGACAAGTTCATCGGCGATGCGATCATGGCGGTGTGGGGGATCCCCGTTTCTCGGGGCAACGACGCCGCGGATGCCGTCAACGGCGCGCTCATGATGCGAGCCGCCCTCCAGGAGTTCAACCGCGGAAGGGGCACCTCCTCGCGTCCGACCATCCGGATCGGCTGCGGGATCAACAGCGGACCGGTCGTTGCCGGTCAGATCGGGTCGACCGAGCGCATGGAGTACACGGTCATCGGGGATCCCGTCAACCTCGCCTCCCGAATCGAGGCACTCAACAAGCCCTTCGGAACCGACATTCTCATCAGTCAGGATACCTACGAGCTGGTGAAGGAGCTCTTCGAGGCGGTTCCCCAGCTCAAGATTAAGGTGAAGGGCAAAAGCGAGCCACAACAGATCTACGCCGTGCTCGGACGCAAAGACGACCTTCACCGGCCGAAGAACCTCCGGGAGCTGCAACGGCTCATCGGGGTCGACCCGGCTTCCTTGAAAAAGGCGAAGGCGGCCGGTGAAGAGGTGAAGTATGAGATCCTGGATGAATGATCTCGTCGTCACCGCTTCGACACTCGCCGTCGCAGCGGGCTTCGGCTACCTCTACTACCGAGACATCAATCAGCAGATCATCTTGAGCGGGCAAAAGCCCATCGGTACGATCACCTACGAGCGCAACAATACCGAGCGCCGCTACGGCGACCGAGTGGTCTGGGAGCAGGTGAGCGACAACGCGCCCCTGTACAACCAGGACAGCATCCGGACCGCCGGCGACTCCGACGCGGTCATTCGCCTCATCGACGGAACCCAGATCTCGCTCAGCCCCGACACCCTCATCACCCTCGACTGGGGTCCGAAGGCGAAGGCGGTTGATTTCGTGAGCGGGTCGATCACGGCGATTCGCACCGGGGGAGGGCCCGGAGAAGCCTCCGGCGGGGCTCAAGGTGTGCCGGGCTCGGTCTCCGGGGCGGGCGGTCGGGCGGCCGCAGGGCAGCCGACCGCCGCGCCGAGCGGCCTTGTCATTCGTAGCGGGCGCTCCCAGGTGGTGGTCGACCAGGCGACCGTGAGTCTCGCCCATGGAGCCGGGGGAGAGCTGTCGGTGGATGTGGCGTCGGGGGAAGCTAGCCTCGGGGTCGGCAATTCGGTCCAGACCGTCTCTGCGGCGCAGGCGGCCCACGTCAACACCTCGACCGGAGCTGCGACCGTTACCGAGGTGGACCTTGCTCCCCTGTCTCCGGCGGCCAACGCGATCTTCGTGACCCGTGGGGACGCCGCTCCGGTCGATTTTTCGTGGCGGTCGGCTTCGCCCGCGAAGGCCTACTCCCTCCAACTTTCCCCGACGCCCGCCTTTGATCACGGCGTGCGCACTTTTACGGCCGCCGCCGAGTCGACGACAGAGGGTGTCGCTCCGGGTGTCTACTACTGGAGGGTCGGTGCGGCCGGTGCGACGAGCTCCGCTCAGCAGCTCACGGTCCTTCACGACGTCGCCATTGTTCCGGAAACTCCGGCCTCAGGTACGGTGTTCGGCTACGACTCGGGACTCCCGCTCCTGAGCTTCAGTTGGAGCGCCTCGAGGGTGGCGAGCGGCTACGAGCTCCAGGTCGCAACCGACCCGCAGTTCACGAAGGTGGTGGCCAATGTCGGAGCGACAACGACCAGCATCTCGGTCAATTCCCTCGGTGCGGGAAGCTACTACTGGCGGGTTGTTCCGGTCTACGGCTTTGGGACATCGGGCGGCAGTGCGCATTCCGCGTCGGCCTCCTTCCGGATCGTGCGCGACACGAGGCTCAAGGCTGCAACGCTCGTGGCCCCCGCAGAGGGGGCGGATCTGAACACGCTCTCCGTCAATTCGGCCGGGCTCCTTTTCAACTGGACCGCAGACCACGCGATTGCGCGATGGACGCTCCTCCTTGCGCGAGACACGGGCTTGACGGACGTGGTGAGGCGCGAGATGACCGTCAACAACTTCTTTCTCCTGCGCAGGCCCCTCATCCCGGGAACCTACTATTGGCAGGTGCGCGGGATCGACGGCTACGGGGTTCAGGCTCCCCATTCTGCGATCAGGGCCTTCAAGATCCACCTTCACACCGCGACCATCAAGCTCAAGTCCCCCGAGGCGAACTGGGCCTACGACGGGGCGACCTTTGCGAATGTCCCCGTGGTCTGGCAGAGCGACATCCTCGGGACCTACGAGGTCCAGCTCTCGACGAGAGCGGATTTCTCGGCGCTCTACAATCAGATCAAGACCACCTTCAATAATGCGACCTTCGGGAGCATCCCGCCAGGCACCTACTTTTGGCATGTGCTGCTTCTTTCCCAGGATGGCTCCACCCTCCTTTCGAGCGGCGACCAAGCCTTTACGGTGCTGCCTCCGCTTGTAGCGCCGTTGGCCGTTACCCCGGCCCCGGGGAAGGGCTTCGACCTCATCAATGCCCCCAACCTGCCCTTCCGGTGGGATGGCGATCCGCGAAGTGAGTTCTACGATTTCACGCTCTATGGCCCCTCGGCGAACGGCGGCATGCGTATCATAGCGAGCGCAAAAGACCTGAAGGTGAACGAGTATATCCTCAAGGATCTAAGCGGTCTCGTTCCCGGCGCATACACCTGGGAGATCGACGCGCACAACCCTTCGGGTCCTTCGTTGAGCGCCCAGGAGAGCCAGCCGACGCTTGCGAATTTCACGATCCGTCACCTTCGCATCATCCCGGCACCCAGGCTTTTGAGCCCCTTCGCAAACATGCAGATCGACGGACCGTCGGCCCTCGACCACGGGGTCTCGTTTAGCTGGATCAGCCCAGATCCCGAGGGCTCCGCTATCATTCAGGTGGCCTCCGACCGGAGCTTTTCGAAGAACCTCAAACAGCTCCCGGCGGGACCGGGGGTAAGCAGCGTTTCGCTGCCCGAGCTTCTTCCCGGAACCTACTACTGGCAGGTAAAGGCGATGACCCACGACGGCATCGATGCCCCCCCATCGGCCATCAACGAGTTTACGGTCGCTACCCTTCCATCTCTTGCGCAGCCGACGGGAGTATCGCCCTCTCCCCAGGCGACCGTCGACATGTGGGACAAACCGGCCCTCTCCTTCTCGTGGCGTCCCGTGCCCGATGCGACGAGCTACAGCCTTTCGCTCGTCGATGCCACCTCCGGGCGAGTCGTCTTCTCGGTTACGAACGTGGCAGGAACGTCCTATCAATACACCGAGCTGCATAATCTGAACATCGGCACGTTCGTTTGGAAGATTCAGGCAACGCAGACCGACCACACCGGTCAGGCGGTGCGCTCAAGCGAGCCGCTGCAAATAAGGTTCAACATCGCTCTGGGGAACAAAATTGGTCCTGCGGACATCAACTCGCCGCGGCGCTTCTTTGTCCATTGAGGGGCGGAGAGGTAGCTTCCTTGCGCAGCTGCCTCTTCTTCTCCTCGGGCTTCTCTCTCTTCCGCTTGTGCCTCTTGCCGCGCAGGAAGCACCCGGCATCCAACCTCCCGCTGTGCCGTCGGCGAGCGAATCGGCGGCGGCGCCCGGGGCCGTTCGCAGTGCGCCGGAGCGCCATATCGTCGTCTCCTGGAAGAAGGTGGGGGGAGCAATTCGCTACGAGGTGCTCATCCGGCCGCTGGGGGGCGACATCATCATCGATCGGGACACGCAGGAGACGAGCATCCACGCGGTGCTCCCCCCCGGGACCTATCAGGTGCGGGTGATCTCCTACAACCTCTTCAACAAGCCGGCGAGCCAGTCGGTCTGGCGCTATCTCGACGTGATCCAAGTCTTCACCCCGGTCGTGAACGAGTTCGCTCCGAAGGTGCTCTATTCCGGGGTGGCATTCACTCCCTTCGCGATCGACGGCGCCAACTACCTCACAGAGACGACGGTCGACCTTCTTCACGACGGAAAGGTTGTCGCGGAAGCGATGGTGGACGAAGTCGCGGACAAGCGGCTCGCCGCGCATTTCGACCTGACGTCGGTGGCGCCGGGGCGCTACGACCTCCGCATTGGGAACCCCGAGAACCTCTCCCTGCTTCTCCCCGGTGCCGTGGAGGTGCGGCCGCGTATCCAGCCGGGGCTCTCCTCGATATCGCTCAGCCAGGGCTACAACGACCGCATCTACCGCCAGGTTGCCGTCCGCGGTGTGGGTTTCATCGAAGGGACCACCTTCTTCTTGAAGAGCAGCGATCGGCGGATCGACATACCTAGCGCGCGTGTTCTGTCGGGAACCGAGGCGAGCATCGACATCAACCTCGGTGATGCCGCGCCTGGCGTCTACGATCTCGTTGTCGCGGACCCCGGGGGTTTGAGCGCGACGCTCGCCCGCGCGATGACGGTTCAGAACATCACGACGCCGAAGTTCGTCTCGATGAGCCCGACGACCTTCACGATCGGGCAAAGCGACGGGAACTTCGTTCTTCGCGCGAACGACCTCATCCCCGAGGCGCGAGTTTTCTTGAAGCAAAAGGGCATCGTGGTTCCGGTCCTGCCCGCCGGGTACGCCGCGGCAAGGAATCTCATCGGCACAAAGATCGCCGCGGGGCCCTTAAAGGGTGGGGCAGCCCCGCCTGCGGTGCAGGAGCGTGCGCTTCGCATCGACCTCACGAGGATAGTCCCGGGGAGGTACGACCTCGTCATCGAGAACTCGCTGGATCTTACGACGGTGGTGAGCGGCCTCGTGAGCGTGAACCCCGAGCCGCCTCCGCGCTTCATCCATCCCACGTCGATAAAGATCACGGCCGGCTACCCGTACGCCCTTGTCTTGAGCCCGAGCTTCGCGAACGCTGTCACCGGGTCGCTGGTGGGCGGAGATCTCGACGCAGCCTTTCCGCTTGGCGCGAAGTTCTTCCCGCGGATACCGGGAATTCGGGACATGGGAATCGAGCTCGAAGTGGGCGATTCGCTCTACTCCAATCTCGCGAGCGGCGGAGCGACAAGCCTGAACCTCTCGGCGGTGGGCACGAACCTCTACTACCGAACCCCTTTCCGATATCCGCTCAACGCAGTCCTGCGGGCAGGGTACGGATTTACCTACAGCCTCTTCAACCTTTCGACGGCACACCAGTCGGCGAGCGGCGGCTCGATGGATTCCTACGTGAAGCTCGGCACCGCGGCCGAGCTCGACATCGGAAAGCTCATAACCTTCGAAGCGGGAGCGGAGTGGATGCGCGTCCTCTATGCGAACGCCAACTTCGACTCGCTTCGGCTCTTTGTTCGTGGAGGGGTTCGCCTCGGATCTTAGTCGCAAGCCGAGCCGTAGCGGTCGAAGTCGATCCAATCGCACCCGAGCTGGGTGGGAGGCTCGGTGCCGGTCTTGTACTGCGTGATCTCCCCTTTGTCGAGAAAATCGGCATACTTGCGCCACGACATCTCGGTTTCTTCGGCGCTCACGAAGAGGGTCTTGTTCCCTCGCAGGGCGTCAAGGAGGAGTTTCTGGTAGGCCTCGGGAATCTCGACGTCGAACTCGTCCTCGTAGCAGAACTTCATCGTCGTGCGGGCGAGGCGAACCTCGCTTCCGGGCGTTTTGCTCGCGAGGTCGAGGATGATCCCTTCGGCCGGTTGGATTTTGAAGATGACCCGGTTGGGCTGGACTTGACCCTCTTGATTGAAGAGGAGATGGGGTAGGGGCTTGAGTTGGATCCCGATTTCTGTCCCTTTCCGATCGAGCGCCTTGCCCACCCGGATGTAGATCGGGACACCCATCCACCGGAAGTTGTCGATGTGAAGCTTGATCTCCGCGAAGGTCTCGGTCGTTGAGTTTGGCTTCACACCGCGCTCGCTGCGGTACCCTTCGTACTGGTAACGGTGGACCGAATCGATCGAGATGGTCTTTAGGACGTTGACCTTCTGGGCGCGGATCTCCTCCGCATCCAAGCTTACAGGCGCCTCCATGGTCATAAGGCAGAGGAGCTGCATCAGGTGGTTCTGCGCCATGTCGCGGATGATGCCGGCGCCGTCGAAGTAGTCGCCGCGATCCTCTACCCCGATGGTCTCGGATGCGCTGATCTGGATCGATTCGATAGCCGCGGCGCTCCAGATGGGGTGAAAGAGGTTGTTGGCGAAGCGAAAGACCAGGATATTCTGAACGGCCTCTTTGGCGAGGTAGTGGTCGATGCGGAATATTTGGGACTCGTCGTAGACCGCGTGGAGCTCCTCGTTGAGCTTGCGGGCCGACTGGTAGTCGTATCCGAAGGGTTTCTCGATGATGATCCGCGTCTCGGCGCCAAACCCTTCGGCCGATAGCTCCCGCGCCCGCTGGGCGTAAACCGACGGCGGTAGCGCCATGAAAATGATGACCTGCTCGAACCTGCCCCTCGAGTCAACAAACTTCTTCAGGCCCTCCATTCCGACGTAATAATGAAGCAGCCGAGCAAAATCGTCCGGCACCTCAAAGCGGGCGCGAAAGGTTTCGACGCTATATTCGGTGCGGCCGGTTCCGATGATGACGTTGGTGTCGTCGATCTCGCCCTGCTCGTAGAGCGTCGCGAGCGCCGGGATGAGCTTGCGCTTCGCGAGGTCGCCCGATGCCCCAAGAATCACGATTGCGGAATGGGAAACTGCCATTTTTGAACTCCTCGATTATACCTCGGGGAATATACTGCCTGGGCCGGAAATGGACAAGAAGGGACAGCTCTTCGCAGCCACAGCAGCCGGGACGCGGGATGCGACAGAAAACATTTGACAATTCGCAGGAGCCGGACTGTATAATCCTACTAATTTGCTAAGTTTAGTAAGGAGAGAGATTATGGAAAGTCGTCCCGCTCGGAAGGGTGCGCGTTGGCTTCTAATCCTTCTGCTCGCCCCCTTTGTCGCCATGCTGTGGCCGCCGTTCTACAACGCCATCCAGCCGCAGCTCATCGGTATCCCGTTCTTCTACTGGTTCCAGCTCCTCTGGGTCATCATCACGGCCGTCATAACGGCCGCCGTCTACCTGGCAGGGGCATGACGGATCCCGACAATGAGGTAGGTAACTATGATTAATTGGGTTGCGCTCGCGGTCTTTTTGTTCTTTTTTATCGTCGTTACGGTTGTCGGATTCGTGGCCGCCAGATGGCGCCGCGGTGATCTCACCTCGCTCAATGAGTGGGGACTTGCCGGCCGGCGCTTCGGCACGGTCATCATCTGGTTCCTGCTTGGCGGAGATCTCTACACGGCCTATACGCTCGTCGCAGTGCCGGGCCTGGTGTACGGCGTCGGGGCTCTGGGCTTCTTCGCGGTTCCCTACACGGTATTCATCTATCCGCTTGTTTTCGTTCTCATGCCGCGCTTCTGGAAGATCTGCAAGGAGAACGGCTACATCACCCCCTCGGATTTCGTCGAGGGTCAGTTCGGAAGCAGAACCCTGGCCTTGGTGGTCGCCTTAAGCGGGATCGTCGCAACGATGCCCTACATTGCGCTGCAGATGTTCGGCATAGCGGTCGCCGTAGCCCAAATGGGAATCAATCCGGAGATCGCCCTGATTGTCGCCTTCCTTATCCTTGCGGCCTACACCTATACAAGCGGGCTGCGCGCGCCGGCCATGATCGCGCTCGGCTCCGCGCTCGCTCTCTTTCTCTATCCCCACGCCCTCACGGGCACGTTGAGTAGCGGAAGTCCCGAGGTGGTCAAGCGCAATGCC
>Ga0307372_10010704_pt1 | contig 12368 bp, 12 predicted proteins | sample OX1MG_FD_202533 | JGI IMG/M metagenome (GOLD analysis project Ga0307372, IMG submission 202533) | Soil microbial communities from Risofladan, Vaasa, Finland - OX-1 | ecosystem: Environmental > Terrestrial > Soil > Coastal area > Acid sulfate soil | place: Finland: Risofladan, Vaasa | collected...
GCGGCTTTTGGCCTGTTCTTCCTTGGCGACCGCGTGCTCCACCTCAACCACCCCGAGCTCCAGACGATGATGTACCTGACGCTCTCGGTCGCCGGACACCTGACGATCTTTCTCGCCCGCACGCGCGGGCCGTTCTGGTCGATACGTCCGGCTCGAGTGCTCTGGCTCGCGGTGCTCGGGACGCAGATACTGGCGACTCTCATCGCGGTCTCTGGACTGTTCATGACGTCCCTCAATTGGCGCTATGCAGCACTCGTGTGGGGCTATGCGCTCGCGTGGTTCTTCGTCACCGACCGAGTGAAGTTGTTTGCGTATCGGCTCCTCGATCCTTTGGTAGTGACGCCAAAGGCAAGCGATGCCGCCGCGCCAGTACCGGCCGAGACACTCGGTGCAGACGCCGCGGGTTCGGCAGACGTCGACGCCGTACCGACAGTGCCGCCGTTCCACACCGACACCGATCCTGAGGACCTCGTTTACCACGACAACACGAATTGCCCCTATGGCCAAGAGATCACACGCAGCGGGAACAGCCGGCCTGGCAACGACAACCGCCGCCGGTGCGAATGGTGCACCGAGCATGCCAGTCGCCCTGCTCCACACAACGCAGCAGCACCGAAATCGTGAGCGATGCGCCTGTTTTTGAAGGCAAGACCGTTCCCGAGCAGATGGACCACAGCGAGCTCGACAGGGAGGTGACTGCGTGAAGTTACCCAAGCAGGTCATCGGAGATCTGATGGTCACACCCGGCGAGGCGGCAGACCTCGGAGATCGGAGCACACGCGTGACGAAGAGTGAGTGGCTCGGCGCTGCGGGGAAATCGAGGTCGAAGGACCTCGCCGAGGCGGACCTTGAAGCCTTCAACGAAGAGCTCGCCGTCGCACAGGAGTTGCTCTACGCGAGCGACACCTACGCGCTGCTGGTCATCTTGCAGGCGCTTGACGCAGGTGGCAAAGACGGAACGATCAAGCACGTCATGTCGGGTGTCAATCCCCAGGGTTGCGAAGTCGTCGCGTTCAAGGCACCCTCCGCCGAGGAACTCAGCCACGACTTCCTCTGGCGGTGTGTGAAAGCGCTCCCCGAACGTGGGCGGATTGGGATCTTCAACCGCTCGTACTACGAGGAGGTCCTCGTCACTCGCGTCCATCCCGACATCCTCGCCGGTCAGCACCTTCCGCCGGACACACCAACGGGAGACAAGCTCTGGCACCAGCGCTACAAGGACATCAACGCGTTCGAGCGACATCTTCATCGCAACGGCACGCGCATCGTCAAAATCTTCTTGCACGTCTCCAAGGACGAGCAGAAGAAGCGACTGCTCGAGCGCCTCGACGACCCGGCCAAGTATTGGAAATTCTCAACCGCAGACCTCGCGGAACGCGCCCACTTCGAGGACTACACGATGGCCTACGAAGCAATGATCACCGCGACCTCAACTCGCTGGGCACCGTGGTATGTCGTGCCCGCCGATCACAAGTACGCCGGGCGGGCGCTGGTCGGAGGAGTCTTGAACCACGTCATCGAGCAGCTTGAGCTTCATCTTCCCGAGGTGGACGCTGCAGGTCGTCTGGCGTTGGAGAAGGCGAGGACAGCGCTCCAGGCCGATTGACCTACGGCCGCGCAGATCATCCCGCAGTCGCTGCTCTTCGAGCACCTTCCCGAAAGCAAGACATAACTCTCCGTCGGTGCGGCACTGCGCTATCGGATCGCCGCCCAATGATTGACGCCTACTCCTCCTCTTCCCACGCCTTGTTCCGTTCTGCGACGAGTTCCTGCCAATTCTCAGCGTCTTCTCGGGACGGATACGGGCCCATGCGATCCACGTGGTCGCACTCGTCGTGCGTTTCGACCGTCTCGTGCTTGAAGCAGTAGTACCACTCGCCCGTTGCGTCGCCGAAGTGCGTTGGTTCGTTCTTCATATCCATCTCCAAGTCTCCAACTCTGTCGATAGCAGCTTGCAACGTGCGTCTTGCGGGCTCCGGTTCAAGTCCTTGACAAGAAGGCGCTTGAGCTACAGATCGTTTGTTGGAGCGCGTTCGTCTGAAGCGGTGACTGCCACGTTGACCGGGACTCGATCGCCAGGAGTGGGTCGTCGGGAAGATGGATGATCTGCAGGCGACTAAGTCGTAGCGACCAACTCCTCGATCAAGCACACTCCGTAAGACGACGCATCGCCCATTTTGAGCGGCACTCGCGGGCGCCACTGATGGCTCGGAGTCGACCAGCATCCCTATCCACGGAGACAACGTCGTCGCTTGCGACTTGCCATCGACCCCTCGGCTGTTCCCAATAAGGTCACATAAGGTCACGGCCACAAATTGTCGCATTACCACTGCAATATCTTAGGGCTCTGACCTGGCCTTTTAGTGGAGGTGAGCGGACTCGAACCGCCGACTTCCACGTTGCGAACGTGGCGCTCTACCAGCTGAGCTACACCCCCAGAGGGCGCCCCACCTGCAATGGGCTGCCGATCCGGCCTCATCAGGTTACTCGACCCCTGCCACCGGCTCACCCGTCACGGCCGCACGTTCGCCGACGCCGGGCGATGCGATGATGACTCGCTCTACGAGGGAGGCTGCGGTGCGATTTGTCATCTACGGCGCGGGCGCGATCGGCGGGGCGCTCGGCGTCCCCCTTGCGATCGCCGGCCACGAGGTGAACCTCATCGCCCGTGGCACCCAGCTGGAGGCGATCCGCGCGGGCGGCCTCACTCTCGAGACGCCCGACGGGAGGACGACGCTCCCCCTTCCGGTGGTCGAGCATCCCGCCGAGCTCCGCTTCGCCCCGGGCGATGTCGTGCTGCTCGCGATGAAGAGCCAGGACACCGAGGCCGCGGTTCGCGAGCTCGCCGGCGTCGCCCCCGACGCAGTGCGCGTCGTCTGCATGCAGAACGGAGTGGAGAACGAGCGCACCGCCCTCCGCCGCTTCGCGCACGTCTACGGAGCAATGGTCATCAGCCCAGCGACCTTCCTCTCGCCCGGCCTCGTGAGCGTGACCTCCGGGCCCTCCCTCGGCCTCTGCGAGGTCGGCCGCTACCCGGCCGGGAGCGACGAATTCGCCGGCGAGCTCGCTGAAGCGCTCTCGGCGGCGCAGTGGGCCTCGCGGGCGCTTCCCGACATCCTGCGCTGGAAGTACGCCAAGCTCCTCGACAACCTCTCCAACGCAGCGCAGGTCGTCGTCGGGCTCGGGGCACGCGGCGGAGAGGTCGCCACGCTCGGGCGTGCCGAGGGGGTCGAGGTCCTCGAGGGGGCGGGGGTCGACGTCCTCCCGCGTGAGGAGATGGAGGCCCGCCGCGCCGAGACGACGAACAGCCGCCCGATCGCCGGCAAGGAGCGTCAGGGCGCCTCCACCTGGCAGAGCGTGCAACGCGGCACCGGGAGCGTCGAGTCGGACTACCTGAACGGTGAGATCGTGCGCCTCGCGCGCGAGACGGGTCGAGGCGCTCCGGTGAACGCCCTCCTGCAGCGCCTCTCCAACGAGATCGCCTGGTCGGGCGGGGAGCGCGGCCCGATGAGCGAGGCGGAGTTCCTGGCCCTGCTCGAGTAACGGCTAGTTCGGCGCCTCGACGATCCGGAAGGCCGGGCGCAGCGCGATCGGAGCCGGCATCGCATGTCCCCCGGCGGTGGCGTAGACGCGCTGCGGAGCCAGCTGCGCCACCTCGTCGGGGAGCGGGGCGATCGGGTAGACGTTGCGCATCGCCTGGCGCTCCCGCTCGGCCATCTCGAGGTGCGTGAAGTAGGCGAGTGACCCGATGTAGGCGGCGATCAGCAGCACGTCGACGATCGCGAGGTCCCACAGGGTGCGCAGCGCGGGGATCGCGCCGAAGACGAGAGCGAAACCGCCGAAGCCGAGGAGCCAGGTGAAGACGCGGCGCCGCCGCTGCGCCCGAAGGCGCGCCCGCTGGCGGTGGAGCCGGCGCTCCTCCTCGGCGCTGAGCGCCTGCTGCTGCAGCGGGGCCACGGCGCGCTCCACGCCGGCGCGAGCACGGCCGAACATCCCCGTGAGGCGGCGGAACTGCGTGACCGAAGTCGCGAGTTGGTGCTCGGAGAGTTTGCGGAGCACGAAGGGAGCGAGTGCCACGATCCAGATCACCACGAGGACGAGAACGATCACGTCGTCAAGATCCCCTTTCGCGCCCGACGGGAGAGGACGATCGTCTCGACGGTAGTGGCTCAGTGCTCGCGGGGGGTGGATCCCCCTGCGGAGAACCGGTGGATTTCCCTGAGGAAATCAGCAAGATGCAGCGCGCGCGGTGCGCGGCGCGACGGCCTCAGATCAGGCTGTCGACGGCGAGGTCGTCAGCGCGGCGCCAGGCTCCGGAGCGTCCGCCCGTCTTCTCGAGCAGGCGCAGCTCGCCGATCGTCATCGTGCGGTCGACGGACTTGCACATGTCGTAGACGGTGAGGGCGGCGACGGCGCAGGAGGTGAGCGCCTCCATCTCGACCCCAGTGCGGTCGAAGGTCTCGACCTGGGTCTCGACCTCGACGAAGTCGTCGCCGATCGTGAAGTTCACGTAGACGCTGCCGACGAGGAGCGGGTGGCAGAGGGGGATGAGGTCCGAGGTCCGCTTCGCCGCCTGGATCCCGGCGATGCGGGCCGCGCCGAGGACGTCGCCCTTGGACATCGCGTTGCTCGCCACGGTCGCCGTGGTCTCGGGGAGCATCGTCACCTTGCAACGGGCGCGTGCCCGGCGGTGGGTGACCTCGCTCGGGGCGCCGTCGGTGACGCGCGTGCCGCCGAGTGGGTCGAGGTGGATGAGGTTGCGCTCTGACACCATCGCCAGTCTATGCGGCGGGGCGGCCGCCGCCCCGGAAGGCGATCGGCGGGCGGGCGATATAGTTGGCACTCGCCAAGCCCGAGTGCCAACGGGAGCCCCCTTTGCCGACTTACGAATACAGCTGCCGGGACTGCGGCGAGCACCTCGAAGTGGTCCAGAGCTTCAAGGACGACGCCCTCACCACCTGCCCGAACTGCGGTGGGTCTCTCCGCAAGGTCTTCGGCGCCGTCGGCATCGTCTTCAAGGGCAGCGGCTTCTACAAGACCGACAACCGCTCGAAGGGCAACCGCGCGAGCTCGCCCGCCAGCGAGCCCTCGGGCGACGGCGCCTCCAAGGAGAGCCCCGCTGCGGCGTCGGGCACCTCCGGTTCAGGAACCGAGACCAAGACCGACAGCCCCTCCCCGGCAGCGGCGGCGCCGGCGAGCTCGTCGAGCCCCGCCCCGACCGGGACGACCGGCACCCCGTAAGGGGCGGCTATTCCCCGCTCATCGCGAGGTCGTCGACCGCGAGCGTGACGCCCATCGCGGATCCGGGGAGGCGCTCCACGTCGCTCCCGATCTCCAAGATGTGCTGCAGCATGCGCTGGATCGTCGAGGCGATGGTGATCTCCCGCACCGGCTCTGCCAGTGCCCCGTCGCGGATGAGGAGCCCCTCGGCGCCGACGGAGAAGTCCCCGCTCACCCGGTTCACACCCGAGTGCACACCGCTCACGCTCTGCACGAACAGGCCGCTTCCCACCGTCGCGAGGATCGCTCCGAAATCCCGTTCCCCCGGGACGAGGCTGAGCGCGCGGGCGCCGACACCCGGCGTCGATTTGAAGCCGGCGCGCACCGCGGAGCCCGTCGATCGCGCCCCGGCGAGGCGCGCCGAGTAGGAGTCATAGAGGAAGGCGCTCAGGCGGCCCCCTTCGATGAGGGGGGTGCGCCGGCAGGCCAGCCCCTCGGCGTCGACCATCGAGGCCCCGTAGGCGTCGGGGTCGGTCGGGTCGTCGACGAGGGTGACCGCGGGGATCGCCACCTCCTCGCCGAGACGGTTGGCGAACAGCGAGCGCCCCTTGGCCACCTCCTCACCGGACAGGGTCGAGGCGAGCACCGCGAGCAGGGTCGCCGTGACGCGGCGATCGAGCACGACGGCGAGGCGGGCGCTCTGCGGCTTGCGGGCGCCGAGGAGGCGCACGGCGCGGCGCACCGCGTCGGTCGCCGCCGCGGCGGCGTCGAGCTCGTGCTGGTCGCGTCCGACGGTGTAGCTCGAGCCCGTCTGGGTGTCGTCGCCCTCGCCGGCCACCGCCTCCACCGCGAGGTAGCAGCCGGTGTCCCGACTGGTCGCCGAGAGCCCGGTCGAGGTGGCGATCGCCGTCTCGGCGAGGCCGTCCCCCCAGTCCGTGCTCACGACCTTGCGGACCCGCGGGTCCTCGGCGAGGACGAGGCGCTCGAGCTCGAGCGCGGCGGCGATCTTGTCCGCCGTCGGGTGGTCGACGAGCGCACCGCGCCACAGCTCGAGGACGGGCGGGGCGACGCCGTCCGGCTCGGCGAGGCCGACGTTCTCGTCGGGGGTGGCGAACGAGGCGTTGTCCCGTGCCTCCGCGAGGGCCTCACGGGCGCGCCCCTCATCGAGGTCCCCGACGTAGGAGAAGCCCTGGCGGCCGCCCTGCACGACCCGTATCCCCACGCCCGCCGACTCGGCGCTCGACAGCGACTCGATGTCCCGCTCGTAAACGCGGACGTCGGTCTCCCGGCTCCAGGCGACGAAGGCCTCGATCTGCTCGCCGCCCTTGGCCTCGGCGGCGATGCGCTCGGCGAGCGCGAGCAGCTCAGGCATCGGCGGTGCCCCCGATCGTCACGCCGGTGACCCGCAGCGTCGGCTGTCCGCAGCCGACAGGGACCGACTGACCGTCCTTGCCGCAGGTCCCCGGGCACATCCCGAAGTCGTCGCCGACGGCGTCGATCTTCGCGAGGACGTCCGGGCCGTTGCCGATGAGGTTCGCGTCACGCAGCGGCTCGGTGATGCGCCCTCCCTCGATGAGATAGGCCTCCGTCATCCCGAACACGAAGTCGCCTGTCGCGGTGTTCACCTGCCCGCCGCCGAGCTGCGCGACGTAGACGCCGCTCGGGGTCTGGGCGACGATCTCCTCGGGATCCTCGGTGCCGGCGAGCAGATAGGTGTTCGTCATCCGCACCATCGGCAGGTGCTGGTAGCTCTGGCGACGTCCGTTGCCGGAGGAGGCGCGACCCTCCTTGCGCGCCCGCAGGTAGTCCCACATGTAGTCGGTGAGGACACCGTTCTCGATGAGGACGTTGCGCTGGGAGGGGCGGCCCTCGTCGTCGATCGCCGCGCTCCCCCACTCGTCGGGGACGGTGCCGTCGTCGACGAGGGTGACGAGCGGGCTCGCCACGAGGTCGCCGCGCCTCCCGGCGTAGGCCGAGGCGTCCTTCAGGATGTGGTCGGCCTCGAGGCCGTGCCCGCACGCCTCGTGGAACAAGATGCCGCCCGTGCCGCTCTTGATCACGACGGGCACGACCCCAGAGGGAGCGGGTCGGGCGTTCAGCTTTCCGAGCGCACGCTGCGCCGCCTTCTCGGCGGTCGACTCGACCGAGACGCGGTCGAAGAACTCGAAGCCGACCGTGTGCGCCTCGCTCTCGTAGCCCGTCTGCAGCCCCGCGTCCCCGGAGGCGACGCACATCACGAACAGCCGGGTGCGCACCTGGTCGTCGCTCGACAGCAGGCCCTCGGAGTTGGCCACCACGAAGCGCCGGCGGCCGTCCCCGTAGCCCGCCGAGACCTGGACGATCGAAGAGCCGGCGGCGCGCGCCGCCTCGTCGGCGCGGCGCAGGATCTCCACCTTGTCGGCCTTTGCGACCGTCTCCGGATAGATCGAGACGGTGTTCGGCGAGGGCACGTGCCGACCCTCGATCGGCACCTCGCGCACACCCCCGCCACCGCGGCGCGCCACCGCGGCGGCAGCCTCGGCCGCGGCGAGCAGGCCCCGCTCGGAGAGGTCGCCGGTATGCGCGAAGCCGGTCGTCTCTCCGACGACGACGCGGATCCCGGCTCCCCGGTCCCTCCCCGAGGAGAGTTCCTCGATGCGTCCGTCGTCGAGCGAGATGCCAGTCGACTGACGCTCTTCCGCGAAGACCTCGGCGAACTCGCCGCCGTGGCGGAGCGCCTCGCCGAGGGTGCGCTCGATGACCGCGGGATCGATGAGGGCGATGTTGCTGTCGGTCACGGGGCTCCTCGCTCGGTCGCCACGGGCAGGCTTCGGCCACCCACCGAGATGGTGCATCGTACCGGCGCACCGCCGGGGCGCCCTCCGGCACGCGACGCGAAGGGCGCGCGAGCGGAGGGTATCCACGGTTTTTCACTCCCTGCTCATTACCATCAGCCGCGTCTCGGGTGTCCCGCCCGCACCGCCAAGCGCGAGGGACGGGCACGACGCACACAGGCGCCGCGGCGTCGGTAAGGGGAGGCGATGGACGAGAACAGTGCGCCGGACGAACTCCACGAAGCGACGCCGATCTTCGGCGCGTACCGCCGTGGCTACGACCCCGATCAGGTCGACCGCTACGTCGCCGACCAGCGGCGGCGCCTCGACGAGGCGCTGACGCGCGCCTCGGAGGCCGAGCGGCGCCTCGCGGCGGCCGTCGGACAGCTCCGTGAGCTCCACCGGCGGGTGGCCGTCCTCGAGAGCGAGGAGCGCACCCAGCAGCCGCAGCCGCTCGACACCCTCGGTGAGCGGGTGCAGCGCATCCTCCAGGAGGCGTGGGACGGCGCGTACGCGATCCGTCAGACCGTCGAGCAGGAGACGAACGAGCTGAAGGGACGCGCCAGCTCCGAGGCCGAGGAGATCGTCGCCGCGGCGCGTCGCAAGGCGGAGGCCGCCGAGGAGGAGATCGGACGTCGGCGCCGCGCCTACCTCGAGCGGATCGAGCAGGAGCGCTCTCGCACCGTCTCCCAGATGACCTACCTACAGGAGCAGCGGACGCTCGCGATCGGCGAGCTGAACCGGATCAAGACCCTCATCGAGGCCACCGTGAGCGAGGTCGACGCGGCGGCCGCTCCCCGGCGGGCCGCGCCAGAGGAAGGTCGGGCGAGCGCCGAGGCGGTGCTCGAGGCGCTCAGTCGCGACGACGCGTCAGAGGTGCTCGCGCCGGCGCCGAGGGCGCCGCGCGAGGGCACCGTGGTCTCCGACGAGCCGCGGATCGGCCCCGCCGTGCGACTGCTCGGTGACGACCTCCAGCGGACGATGCCGGTGCACCGCCTCGACTTCGCCGAGGACCAGAGCGAGGAACGCTCACAGCTCGTCACAAGCCATCGCACCGATGCCCGCGAGCGGCGCGAGGCGCCGGTGCGCGAGCTCGCCGCGGCGCGCGAGCAGCGCTCCAGCATCGGCGTCTTCGACTTCGACGCGGAAGATCCCCGCTAGCCCAGGGCCGGCACGCCGCAGAAAGCCCTGTGGAGGACCGAGAATTCGGCATTTACCTCGCAGACCTCACACACTCATCGCATTTACATCAGGCTCTCCACAGAATTTCGGGGCAGGCTCCCATCGTGTTTGACGACGACGTGGTGAGCATGCCGACCGAGATCGTGACGGCCGAGCTGCTCAGCCCTGGAGGCGGTGCCGCGCTCGAGCTCGAGAGCGCCCTCGCGAGCCTCGTCGCCAAGGTGCAGGCCAACCTCGCCCGCCTCCTCCGCTACGGCGCGACCTCACTCGTCTGCCTGGCGATCAGCGAGGCCACGCTGCTCGTGCTCGTCGAGGTGAGGGTGAACGCCGCCCTCGCGGCTGTCGCTGCCAACCTCGCGGGGACGCTGCCCTCCTATCTCCTCAGCCGCTACTGGATCTGGCGTGAGGCGGACCGCGCCCGCGTCGGCCGACAGGTCTTCCTCTACTGGAGCACCTCGCTGGCGGCGATCCTCGTGACGAGCGTGGCGACCGACGCGGTCGCCCGCCACGCGCCCATCGGCTCGCTCCACCTCCCCTTCATCGGCCTCGGCTACCTGGCGATCAGCATCGTGCTGTGGGTCACGAAGTTCGCCCTCTACGAGAAGGTCATCTTCCCGGGCAGCGACCTCGAGGAGCCGGCGACCGCCCACTGAGCCCGGCGAGTCGCCGCCGGGCCCGGCGGCGAAGGCGAGCGCCGCGAGCCGTCATTGTTAGCGTCGGGCGATGTCCCGACGCGGCTGGCTCCTGTTCGCCACGATGGGCGTGATCTGGGGCATTCCCTACCTGCTCATCCGCGTCGCCGTGCGCGAGGTCGCCCCGCCGACGCTCGTCTTCCTGCGGACGGCCCCGGGCGGCTTGATCCTCCTTCCGCTGCTGTTGCGGCGCGAGACGCTGCGCGCCCTGTTGGCCCACTGGCGGGCGGTCCTCGTCTACACCTTCGCCGAGCTCGGCATCCCTTGGCTGCTGCTCTTCCGCTCCGAGCAGCGCATCTCGAGCTCGCTCGCCGGCCTGCTGATCGCCTCGGTGCCGCTCGTCGCGGTGCTCCTGTCGCGCCTCACCAACCACGAGGGGCCGCTCGGCGCGGGGAGGCTGCTCGGCCTCGCCGTCGGCCTGGCCGGAGTCGGGATCCTCGTCGGCGCCGACGTCCACGGGTCGAACCTCATCGCCTTCGGCGAGATCGGCGTGGTCGCGGTCGGCTATGCCGTCGGCCCCTACGTCGTCTCCCGTTACCTGAAGGAGGTCCCGGCGAGCGGGGTGGTCACCGCCTCGCTGCTGCTCACGGCGATCGTCTACGCGCCGGTCGGCCTCACCCACCTCCCCGCGCACCTGCACGCCGAGGAGCTCGGCGCGTTGGCAGTGCTGATCGTCGTCTGCACGGCGCTCGCGTTCGTGATCTTCTTCTCGCTCATCGCCGAGGTCGGTCCCTCACGGGCGACGGTGATCACCTACGTCAACCCCGCGGTCGCCGTCGTGCTCGGGATCGCGCTCCTCCACGAGCGTTTCTCCCTCGGGATCGCCCTCGGCTTCCCGCTCATCCTCCTCGGCTCGTTCCTCGGAACCGGTGGCCGTTCACGCGCTCGAAGCGCCGCCGACGAGGTCGCGGCGCTGCCGCCCGAGTCGCTCGGCGAAGCCGGGGGAGCCGTCGAGGGCGGAGCCGCCGCCGGTCTCTGAGCGCCGTCAGGCCAGGTGCTCGGCGAAGAACGCCGCCGTCCGCGCCCAGGCGGCCGCGGCCGCCTCGGGGTGGTAGCGATCGGGGTTGGTGTCGTTGTGGAAGGCGTGCTCGGCGCCCTCGTAGATCTCCTTCTCGAAGGACTTGCCGTTGGCGGCCATCGCCCCCTCGATGTCGGCGATGCCGGCGTTGATCCGCTCGTCGAGGCCCCCGTAGATGGCGAGCACCGCGGCGCCGATGCCGGGGACGTCCTCGAGCGGCGGGATCGACCCGTAGAAGGGCACCGCGGCCCGCAGCTGCGGTGCCTTGGTCGCCACCCGCCAGGCCATCCCGCCGCCGAAGCAGAAGCCCGTCACGCCGACGCGGGAGGGGTCGACCTCGGGGAGGGCGCTCAGCTCCTCGAGGCAGGCGAGCAGCTCGTCGACCATCGCGCCGCGGTCGAGCTCGCCGAGCGCGGCGATCGCCGCCGCGGGGTCGTCGAAGGAGTCGGCACCGCCCTTCGGCGTCAGGAGATCGGGCGCCAGAGCGACGAAGCCGAGCTTCGCGAGGCGGCGGGCGACGTCGCGGATGTGCGGGGTGAGGCCGCGGTTCTCGTGGATCACCAGGATCCCGGGAGCCTTGGAGGCGCCGGTCGGGCGGGCGATGTAGGCCTCGACGTCGTCTGGCTCGGCCTCGACGATCCGCCGCTCGATCGTGATCGCCGGGTCGCTCTCGGGGACCGTCGTCCCCTCCTCACCCGTACGGGCCTGGGCGCGCACGCCGCCGGCGGCGCTCGCGGCGCGCCCCTCGAAGAGCGCGAGGCGGCGCTCGAGCTCCGCCTCGGTCATGTAGCCGTGAGCGCCCTCCTCGAGCAGCTCCTCACGTAGGTACTCGCGAACATCCACGGGGGTCCCCCTCTCGCCGGCAGTAAAGCGGCACGGCCCCGAGCCTACGAAGCGCGACCGGGCCGCGCCCTAGCACCCCTCACAGCATCACCCTGCCGCCGGTGACGTCGAGGGTGACGCCGGTGATCCACGAGGCGCTCTCCGAGGCGAGGTAGAGCGCGGCCGCAGCGGAGTCCTCTGGCGCGCCAAGTCTTCCGAGGGGGGTGATCGACTCGACCGAGACCCGTCGCTCGGGACTCATCGTCGCCTCGAGGCGCTCGGTGAGGGTCGTCCCCGGAGCGATGCAGTTGACGCGCACCCCGTGCGGGGCCATCTCCTTCGCGACGTGCTGGGTGAGCATCCCGATGCCGGCCTTCGCGGCCGCGTACGAGGCGGTGATTGTACGGTCGAGGAGGCGGCCGGTGCACGAGGACATCGTGACGACGGCGCCCCGGCGGCGCTCCACCATCGCCGGGAGGAAGGTCTTCAAGGTGAGGAAGGTCGAGGTGAGGTTCCAGTCGAGCACCGCACGGAAGTCGTCCTCGCTGAGCTCGAGAAAGGGCGTCGGGGCGGAGAAGCCTCCCGCGAAGGCCATCAGCAGGTCGACCGCACCGAGGTCGC
>Ga0307372_10010705_pt1 | contig 12368 bp, 12 predicted proteins | sample OX1MG_FD_202533 | JGI IMG/M metagenome (GOLD analysis project Ga0307372, IMG submission 202533) | Soil microbial communities from Risofladan, Vaasa, Finland - OX-1 | ecosystem: Environmental > Terrestrial > Soil > Coastal area > Acid sulfate soil | place: Finland: Risofladan, Vaasa | collected...
CACCGTCGAAGTCGAGGACGGCGAAGACGATGGGCGGGCTGGGCGAGTAGGCGAGCCGGTCGATCGTGTAGGTGGCGATGGTGGCCTCGGCGTCGGCCCGGTCGAACGGGACCATGTCGTCGACGGCACCGCCGGTCATCGACACCCGTGACGGCGGCAGGTGGACGGCCCCCGAGGAGCGGTCCTTGCTGCCCACGAAGCCGAACTTCCACTCCTCGTTGCGCCAGGCGGCCGAGGACGAGACCCGCTGGGGCTCGGGACGGCGGGGCGGCTCCGGGGTGACCATGCCCCGCCACGACAGGAACTTGCCGTAGGGGAGGTCGGCGCCGGCGGCGACCTGGGCGGCCACCGGGTCGGCCGCCGACCAGGCGGCGAGCGCCGGGGTGGTGCGGAAGACGAGGACGTCGGCGCCGTCGGCCAGCGACACCACGGCCACGACCTGGCCCGGCGACGCCTCCTCGAGCATGGCCGCCAGGACCAGCCCGGCGTGGGCCGCGCCCGTCTGCCCGACGGTCGACCCGAGGTCGTCGGCGAGGACGCCGTCGCGTACGCCCAGTGCGCGGCCGACGGCCTTGGCCGCCCGCCCGTGCATGCCGGTCACGACGACCCGGTCGACGGCCTCCGCGGTCACGCCGGCCGCCTTCAGGCCGGCCTGCCAGGCGTCCGCTCCCAGGGGGACGTAGCGCGTCTCGCCGAAGCGCTCCTCCCATGTCCTCGACCGGCGGTCCCCCGCCGTCCGCCAGCGGTCCAGGAACTCGTCGCTCACCGATGCGCCGCCCAGGTACTCGGCGACCACCGGGGTGCCGGGACCGTCGTCGCCGACCAGCACGGCGGCGGCGCCGTCACCGCCGGCCGACTCGTCGGCCGACGTGGGCAGCCCGTCGCGGAGGTCGGACACGACCACGAGCGTGGTGCCCGTGCCGCCGGACTCGAGGGCCGTCCGGAGGGCGCCCACGCCCGAGCGCAGCGCGCCGCCGAAGTCGAAGGCCCCCACCTCGGCGGGCTGGCGCAGGGCGGCGTGCACGGTGGTGGCGTTGGTCTTGTCGAGGTAGGCGGGTGTGGCCGTGGCGAACCACAGTGCGGACGGTGCCGCACCGGGGGCCGACCGCAGCGCCCGACGGGCGGCCTCGACGCCCATGGTGGTGGTGTCCTCGTCGTGGGAGGCGACCGAACGGGTCCCCTTGCCCCCGCCGCTCCCGAACACGGCGCCCACCGCGGAGCGCTGGAGCCGGCGGTAGGGGACGTAGCCGGCGATGCTGACGACGCCCCTGGTCATGGGCGGACCCCGGTCGAACTCGCCTGCTGCATGGTGCTCGTGGTCCCTTCGTCGTGGTGCCGGCCCGGGTGCCGCCCGGCGGGGCGGTGGCAACTTCCGCCCGGTCATCCTATGATGCCCACAGTATCTGACGGTCAGTCAGATAACCACAGCGGCCCGGGCCGCACGTCTGAGGATGGAGGCTTCGACCATGGACTTCGAGTTCACCCCCGAGCAGCTCGAGTTCGTCAAGGACGTGGAGCAGTTCCTCGACGACAATTACGACCCCGAGGTCTTCGACGTCACGCGCGAGAACATGGCCCAGATCGTCGACACCCCGCTGCGCCGCAAGTTCATGGCCAAGCTGGGGGAGAAGGGCTGGCTGGGGATCACCTGGCCCGAGGAGTACGGCGGCCAGGACGGGGACGGCGTCTACGAGTACCTGCTCAACGAGGCCCTGGCGGCGCGGGGCGGGCCCCAGATCGGCAAGGGCGTCGGCATCATCGGCAAGACGATCATCAGCCACGGCAGCGAGCGGCTCAAGGCCGAATTCCTGCCCAAGATCCTGAAGAACGAGGTCGAATTCGCCGTCGGCTACTCCGAGCCCAACGCCGGCTCCGACGCCGCCTCGATGCAGCTCAAGGCCACCCGCGACGGCGACGGCTGGCGCCTCAACGGCCAGAAGACGTGGACGACCTCGGCCCACTTCGCCGACTGGTACTGGGTGGGCGCCCGGACCGACCCGGACGCCCCGAAGCACAGCGGCATCACCCTGTTCCTGGTGCCGATGGACCACCCGGGCATCACGGTCAAGGCGATCTGGACCATGGGCGACGAGCGGACCAACGAGGTCTACCTCGACGACGTGTGGGTGTCCGACGACTACGTGGTGGGGGAGCTCAACCGCGGGTTCCAGTACATCTCGGAGGCGCTCGACCTCGAGCGGTTCACCCTGTTCACCTACTCGCCCACGGCCCAGCGCCTCGGCCTGCTCACCGACTACGTGAAGGGCGCGAACCGGGACGGCGAGCCGTTGAAGGACGACGCCCGGGTGCGCGCCCAGATCGCCCACCTCCACACCGAGGCCGAGGTGGCCCGGGTGCTGGGGCTGAAGTTCGTGGCCGCGGCCAACGCGGGCGGGGCACCGCCCACGTCGGAGGCGTCCGAGTACAAGCTGTTCACCACCGAGTACTCGCGTCGCCTGGCCAACGCCTCGATGGACCTCGCCGGCCCCGGCAGCCAGCTCCGGGTCCACACGGAGGAGGCCCCCATGGCCGGGCGGTCGGAGTCGACCTACCGGTACACGGTGATCGACACCATCGGCGGCGGGTCCTCCGAGATCCAGAAGAACATCCTCGCCCGCCGCAAGCTCGGGCTGCCGAAGAACTTCTGAGCCGTACCCCGACCGTGACCACCCCACACGACCCCTCTGCCGACGCGCCCACCGGTCCGGCCCCCGCGCGCCCGCCGGCGGGCGGGCCCGGCGGACCGCTCGCCGGTGTCGTCGTGCTCGACCTGGCGGCGTTCGGGCCGGCCGCCCGGTGCACCCGGATCCTGGCCGACTACGGCGCCACCGTGGTGAAGGTGGGCCCGGTGCCGGTCGGCGGGGTGGAACCGCCGCGGGCGCAGTACTACCTGTACAGCGGGTCCCGCCACCTGTGTCACGTCGCCGTCGACCTGAAGGACCCCGACGGCCGGGATGCCTTCTACGAGCTCGTGCGCGGGGCCGACGTGGTGGTCGAGAGCTTCCGGCCCGGCGTGGTGGACCGGCTCGGCATCGGGTTCGAGGCGCTGCGCGCCGTGAACCCGCGGGTCATCCTGTGCTCGACCACCGGCTACGGCCAGGACGGCCCCCGATCGGCGTGGGCCGGGCACGACATCAACTACCTGGCCGTGGGCGGCTACCTGGCCGCCACCGAGCCGGCGGCCGACGGCGGACCGCCGGTGTCGGGGGCGACGATCGCCGATGCCGCCGGCGGCGGGATGCACGCGGCGCTGGCCGTGCTGGCCGCGCTGATCGGCCGTGGGCCGGACGGGCCCGGCGTGCACCTCGACGTGTCGATCGCCGACGGGGTCCTGTGGCTCGAGTCGCTCCCCGTGGACGAGTACCTGGCCACCGGCGCCACCGTCGGGTTCGGGCACGACGTCATCAGCGGCCGCTACGCCTGCTACGACACGTACCGCTGCGCGGACGGCCGGTGGGTGGCGGTCGGGGCCATCGAGGCGAAGTTCTTCGCCAACCTGTGCCGCCTGCTCGGGTGCGAGCAGTGGACGGCGCGTCAGTACGACGACGGGGTCCAGGACGCCATCCGGGCCGACCTGGCCGCCGCCTTCGCCACCGCGGGGCGCGACCACTGGGTGGACGTCCTGTCCGGGGCCGACACCTGTGTCAGCCCGGTGCTGAGCGCGGCCGAGCTGGCCGACGACGACTCGTTCCGGGCCCGGCGGACCTTCGTCGAGGCCGAGCTGCCGGAGGGCGCCCGCCCGCCGGGAGGGCCCGCGTCGTTCCGCCAGGTGGGCCCGGTGCTCGCCGGCATGCCCGGCCGGGGGGCGCCGGTGGTGGCCGGGGACCCGTCCCGGTCGGACGCCGAGGAGCTGTTGGGGGCCGCCGGGATGGCGCCCGCGAGGATCGCCGAACTTCGGACGAAAGGAGTGGTGGCATGAGCGCCATCGGCATCGACGACATCGAGGGGGCCCTCGGCGTCAGCCAGTACGAGGAGGAGGGGGAGTTCCCCGTCGAGCAGGGGTACATCTGGACCACGTGCTCGTCGGTCGAGAACGGCAACCCGCTCTTCTGGGACCCCGAGGTCGCCGAGGAGGTGACCGGCGGACCCGTCGCCCCGCCGACGATGGTGTCGGTCTGGTTCCGTCCCCACCACTGGGCGCCCGACCGGTCGACGCCGGGCCTGCCCCTCCAGATCCACTTCGACCTGAAGGAGGGGCTGGGCCTGCCCGAGGCGGTCATGAGCGACAACACCATCGTGTTCCACGAGCCGGTGCGCCCCGGGGACCGCCTCACCACACGCCAGATCCTCCGGTCGGTCAGCGACGAGAAGACCACCCGGCTCGGGACCGGCCGGTTCTGGGTCATCGACGTCGAGTACCACAACCAGCGCGGCGACCTCGTCGCCGTCGAGAGCTACACCGGGTTCGGCTACCGCCGGACCGGTGAGGAGGCGGGCCAGTGACCACCCCCACCCTGCTGCAGCGGGACGTGTCGGTGGGCGACGCCCTGCCCGAGCTCACCTATCCCGTCACCGCCACCACCGTCGTCCTCGGGGCCCTGGCCTCCCGGGACTGGCGCCCGATGCACCACGACAAGGACTTCGCCGTCCATCGCAACGGCACCCGGGACATCTTCCTCAACACCCCCAACCTGGCGGCGTGGTTCGAGCGGTACATCACCGACTGGACGGGACCGTTCGGCCGGCTCCGGAGGGTGACGTTCCGGATGCACGGCTCGATCTTCCCGGGCGACACCATGGTGTTCCGGGGGACGGTGACCGACACCGGCGTCGACGACAGCGGGTGCGGGTGGGCCGCCCTCGACATCGCGGTGTCCGTGGACGGGGATGCGAAGACGACCTGCTCGGCCGTCGTCGCCCTGCCGCTCGACGCCGGAGACAACCCGTGGGCCCGCTCGGGCGACCGCTGGACGCCCTGACCGGACCCGCCCCCGCCCGCCGCACACCGCCACGACCGACCGCTTCACCAGCCGCAGCACCAGCAGAGGAGAGCACGACATGTTGGACCTGACCTTCAGCCCCGAGCAGGAGATGCTCCGGGAGACGGTGCGCGGCGTGCTCGCCGCCACCAGCCCGCTCCCCGTCGTCCGCGAGCTCGAGGACGACCCCACCGGCTACTCGCCCGAGCTGTGGAAGCAGCTCGCCCACCTCGACCTCATCGGACTCCAGCTCCCGGAGGAGTACGGCGGCTCGGGCATGACCACCCTCGAGACGGTGGTCCTCTACGAGGAGTTCGGGCGCGCCATCGCCCCCTCCCCCCACTTCGTCAGCTCGATCCTGTCCGGCGGGGCACTCGCCCGCTCGGGCAGCGCCGAACAGAAGGAGGCCTGGCTGCCCGGGATCGTCTCCGGCGAGTCCATCCTCACCCCGGCCTGGCTGGAGCCCGAGAACAGCTCGGGCCCCAAGGGCGTGCAGCTGCGGGCCGAACCCGACGGCGACGGCTGGACCCTGACCGGCACCAAGCGGCACGTGGCCTTCGCCTCGTCGGCCAGCCGGCTGGTCGTGCTGGCCCGGACCGGCGACGGGCCCGGGGACGTCGACCTCTTCCTCGTCGACCCCTCCGCCGCCGGCGTCACCCTCGCCCAGCAGCTCACCATCGCGTCGGACGCCCAGTACCAGGTGGAGCTCGCCGGGGTGCGGGTCACCGAGGCCGACCGGATCGGGGCCGCCGGGTCCGGCTGGGCCACCTGGGACGCGATCCTGCACGAAGGCATCATCCTGGCGGCGGCGCAGGCCGTCGGCGGCGCGCAGTACGCCCTCGACATCACCGTCCAGTACGCCAAGGACCGCCAGCAGTTCGACAAGCCGCTGGGAGCGTTCCAGGCCCTGGCCCACTACCTGGCCGACGCCGCCACCACGGTGGACGGCGCCCGGGTGCTCGTCCACGAGGCGGCGTGGGCCCGGTCGGAGGGGCGTCCGGTGGCCAAGCTGGCCCCGATGGCCAAGCTCTACGCCTGCCAGACCTTCCGGGACGTGACGGCGACGGCCCAGCAGATCTTCGGCGGGATCGGGTTCACCGTCGAGTTCGACATCCAGCTCTACTTCCGTCGGGCCAAGCAGCTCCAGCTGTCGTGGTGGGAGCCGGCGATCCTCGAGGAGCTGATCGCCGCCCAGGTGCTCGACCGCTAGGCGGACGACCGCGGGAGGACCCCCCGGCCGGGGGGCGGGCCCCCGTTCGGACGTATTCGGTACTCGGGCCCCCGGCTGCGCTACGGTCGGTCGTGCGCCCGGGGAGGGCCGCACTGGACCCAGGGGGAACGACATGGCAGCAGACACGCCGACCGCGCCGGCGACCACGAAGGAACGCGGGGGACTCTTCAACTTCCTCGTCGTCCACGAGATCGACGAGTACCCCGGCACCGGCAAGCGGACCGCCTACCTGGCCTTGGCCGTCCTGGCGACCATCGTCCTCTACTACACCTATTACACGCAGACCGGGGTCACCCCCAACATCCTCGTCTCCTACCACATGTCGTTCTCGTTCTACGTGTGGATCGTGGTCATCTCCAACGCCATCGGCGCCTTCGCCTCGCTACCCGCGTCCAAGACCGACCGGCTCGGAAGGTCCAACGTCGTCATCTACGGACTGCTGATCATCGGCCTGCTGGTGGCGATCGGCGTCCCGCTCTGCAAGACCGAGTGGCAGTTCGCCACCGTGATCTGCGTGCTCGGCCTGGTCGAGGGCGCCATCCTGGTGGCCACCCCGGCCCTGGTCCGGGACTTCAGCCCGCAGCTCGGCCGTGCCTCGGCCATGGGCTTCTGGACCGTCGGCCCGGTGGCCGGCAGCCTGGTCACCTCGATCGTCGCCGCCCACACGCTCGACACGTTCATCAAGAACCACGGCGCCGACGCCTGGAAGAGCCAGTTCATCATCTCCGGCGGCACGTCCATCGTGGTGTTCGTGCTGGCGCTGTTCTTCCTGAAGGACCTGTCGTCGCGGCTGCGCGACCAGCTGATGGTGAGCGAGCACGACCGCACCCTCATCGAGGCCAAGGCCCGCGGGCTCACCGAGCAGGACGTCCTGGCCGCAACCGCCCACCCCTGGCGCCAGATCCTCAAGTGGGACCTGGTCGGCTCGGCCCTGGGCATCTCCGTGTTCCTGCTGCTCTACTACGCGGCCTCGGCGTTCTTCACCATCTACTGGGCCACCGTCTTCAAGAACCCGAGCGGCCTCAACCTCACCACCTCCCAGGCCAACGACCTGAACACCTGGTTCTGGTGGGCCGACATCGTGGCGCTCATCGTCTTCGGCGTCCTGTCCGACATCTTGAAGGTGCGCAAGCCGATGATGCTGGTGGGCGCCGTGGGGTCGATCGTCATGCTGTACTTCTTCATCCAGCGGGCCAACCACCCCTACTCCAGCTTCCACCAGATCATCCTGCTGGAGGTCCTGCTGGCGTCGTGCATCTCCCTCACGTTCGCACCGTGGATGGCCGGCTACACGGAGATGGTGGAGGCCAAGAACCCGGCCCTGGTGGGGACCGGCCTGGCACTGTGGGGATGGCTCCTCCGGCTCACCGTCGCCGCCTCGTTCATCTTCCTGCCGGTGGTCATCACCTCGGTCAACCCGGTGGTCGACAACCTGCACTACGCGCAGACCACGCTCAACGGCAAGCCGTTCAACGCCCAGCAGTTCCAGATCGACCACCCGCAGACGGTCGCCTTCGCCGAGGCCAACGCCAGCTGGCTGAAGGTCCTCCAGGAACCGCAGAACGCGCCGATCGTGGCCGCCGCCAACTCGGACCCGTCGGCGGCCAACATCACCGCCCTGACCAAGGCGGTCGGCCCGGTGGTGTTCGCCAAGGTCGCCGCCAACCTGACGAAGCTGCAGACGCTGGTCGTGCCGTACCAGACCGAACTCGGCTACCTGGCCCAGCACCAGAACCAGCTGAACGACCTGCTCGGCGGTGTGTCCAAGTCACCCAAGCAGTGGCAGAACTGGTTCTGGGTCTGCATGGTCGGCATGTTCGTGTTCATCCCGAGCATCTGGCTGAACCGGGGTCGCTGGAGCCCGGCCCGGGCACGCGAGGACGAGCGGAAGCACGAGGCCGACGTGGCGGCCGAGCTCAAGGCGCTGGTGGGCGCCAACGCCTGACCCGACCGGTCGGCCGGGCCCCGTGACTCAGGGGCCCGGCGCCGGTGCGGCCAGCGCCGGGAGGACCCGGTCGGCGAACAGCTCGAGCGACCGCCACCCGAGGTCGGGATCGAGCCCGCCCACCAGGGGCTTGAGCTGCAGTGCCGACCGTGGGTCGAGGTCGCGGGCGAGCGCCACGCACTCCTCGGGGGTGACCACCGCGTACCGGCCCGAGGCCCGCAGCTCGTCGACCGAGTCGACGGTGCGGTACGGGCTGGCTCCCGGCGCGGCGGCCGCCCACCGGCCGTAGCCGTTGGCCTCGTGGAGGGCGTGGGGCCCGAGTTCGGCCCAGCTGCGGTCCGGGTCGTCGGTGACGAAGACCCACATGGGGCCCGACGGCCACAGCAGGATCCCGTCCCCCTTGCCCAGCCGGCGGCACTCGGCGACGTACGCCTCGCCCAGTGCCGCATCGGGCACCGCGGGCAGGAAGGCGTCCCCCAGCCGGGCGGCGCGCCTCGGTGCGCCGCCCCCCACGATGACGAAGGGACGGGGCCGCTGCACCGGCGGCGGGGTCACGGTGACGGTACGCCCCCGGTAGGTGGTCGGGCCCCCGCCGAGCGCTCCGATGAACGCCTCGAGCTTCTCCTCGAACAGTGCGCCCCGCCCGTCGAAGGGGACGCCGAACATGGCGAACTCGTCCGCCACGTAACCCGGCACGACCGTGAGCTCGACCCGGCCGTCGGAGAGGGTGTCGAGCACGGCCACGTCCTCGGCGGTGGCGATCGGGTCCCGCAGCGTGAGCACCAGTGCCGACACCATGATGCGGATGGCCGACGTCCGGGCGGCCACGGCGGCGCCGAACACGAACGGGGACGGGAGGTAGCCGTCGTCGACCCCGTGGTGCTCGGACAGCACCACCCGGGGGCACCCCCGGGACTCGGCCCAGGCGGTCATGGCCAGGGCCTCGGCGTACAGGCGCACCCGGGGCGTGCCGAACGCGGGCGCCCGCAGGTCGTGGTGCACGAGCCAATTGTCCATCGTCGGTCCCCCGTCCCCGGTACCCCGAGCCAGGCCGGCCGTCCGGATCGGGCGGTCCGCGGACCAGAGGCTACGGCACGGGGCGGTGCCGGCGGGGCGACGCCGCGGCACAGCGAGGATCTACGGTGTCCTGCATGCAGCACAGCGCCGACCACCGGCCGGGGTTCGCCGTCGTGGACCTCGAGACCACCGGGTTCTCGCCCCACCACGAGCGGATCGTGGAGGTGGCGGTGGTGGTGCTCGACGCCCGGGGCGAGGAGCAGGACGCGTTCTGCACCCTGGTCGACCCGGGACGCGATCCGGGCCCCACCCACGTGCACGGGATCACGTCCGGGATGCTCGTCGGGGCGCCGTCCTTCGCCGACGTGCACCCGTACCTGGCCGGGCTGCTGTCGGGGCGCGTGGTGGTCGGCCACAACGTCGACCGCTTCGATCTCGCCTTCCTGCTGGCCGAGTGCCGGCGTCTGGGGGACGGTGTGGCCCCCGCGGTGGTCACCACGCTGGACACGCTGCGGGTGGCCCAGGCCTATCTGGACCTTCCGGGAAAGGCGCGCCTGGTCGACTGCTGCGACCGCTACCAGCTCACCTGGGAGGACCACCACAGCGCCCTGGGCGACGCCCGGGTGACGGCGGCGCTGTTCGCGGCGATGCGTACCGAGCTGGGGGACGACATGCTCGAAGTGGACCGGCTCCTCGACGAGGGCGGGAGGCGGCACTGGCCGGGGGCCGGTGCCGCCCGGCCCGTCGTGCACGGCCGGACCCGGGCGCTGTCGGCCTGACCGTCCGGTGCCGGGAGGTCCGTGGCCGCTGCGGTCAGGGGAGCGCTTCGATCGGCGGCACCATCATCGCCCGCTGACGTGCGCCGCCCAGCTTTTCGTCGTCGGCGTGGCCGCCGGGCGATCCGGCCACCAGCGGCGACCGGGTGAGGACGACGACACCGGCCACGAGCACGGCCAGGGCCAGGACCTCGAGGCCGATCCATGTCACCCCGCCCCGCAGGACGTCGCCGAACAGCGAGATCCCGAGCACGATGCTGACCAGCGGGTTGAGGGTCACGAGGGTGGTGCGCGACGCGGTGATGGGGCCGGCGTGGAGGGCGCTCTGGAGGAGGAAGACCGTCCCGACGCCGACGACGCCGAGCATGTAGGGCTGGAAGTGGGAGAACACGGCACTCCACCCGTGGTCCAGATAGCTGGTGATGGCCTTGGTGAGCGCCGAGGTGTAGGAGGCCGTCACCGCGGTGGCCGCTCCGAGTGCCGCCGCCCGCCACCAGCGGGGACCCCGGAGCCCGGCCACGATGCCGCAGGCCACGGTGGCGGCCACGGCCAGCGTCGCCACCACCCATTGGGAGTCCGACGGGAGTAGCTGGCCGCCGTGGGGGCGGGCGGCGAGGAAGAACCCCCCGAGCCCGGCCACCACCAGGGCGGCCCCGAACCACTCCCGTGCGCCCAGCCGGTACCGGAACCAGACGGCGAGGATGAGGAGCAGGAACAGCAGCTCCGTCGTGAGCACGGGCTGCACCGTGCTCAGCTGGCCGTGCTTGAGCGCGGTGGCCACGAACCCGAATTGCACGAGGCTGAACCCGAAGCCGATCAGCCAGATCCTCTGCTTGACGGCGTGGCCGATGAGGCTCGCCCGGAGGGCGGACGACTCCGGTGCCGTCTCCACGCCCATGCGCTGCAGCACCGAGGTGAGGGCGTTGGTGAAGGCGGCGAGGGCTGCGAACGCGATGGCCACCCTCCTGTTGTAGTCCAGACCGGGCCCCGGTGCGCGGGTGCCGGGGGTGCCGGCTCCCGGTTCAGGGGGACGGAGCGCCGCCTGCCGGGTTCGGCGGGGTGTCCCCGGCCGAACCGCCCGGGAGGCCCGCCGCGACGACGGGCTCGTCGGCTTCTGCGGTGTCGTCGGGGTCGTCGGGGTCGATGCCGGTCGGCACGTCCATGTGCAGGCCGAGGGCGTAGCCCTCGAGGAAGACGTCGGCCTCCCGACGGCGCGGGTAGCGGGACTCGAGCTCCCGGAAACGGGCGGTGTGCCCGGGCTCGAGCAGATGGGCCAGTTCGTGGACGATGACGGCGTCGAGCACCCAGGGCGGTACCACCCGCAGCCGGGAGGAGATCCGGATCTCCCGGGTGGCCAGGGTGCACGACCCCCAGCGCTTGGTCTGGTTGGTGGCCCAGCGGATCGAGGAGGGTTCGACCCCGTCGAGATGGGCGCGCCCGAGCTGGCGGGCACGCGCCGCGAGCTCGTCGTCCGACGCGTGGAGGTGGGGGCGGTGGCGGGTGAGGCGCCGGGTGAGGTGGTCGACCATTTCGTCGCGCTCGGCGCCCCGCAGGTGGGTGGGGACGACGACGACGATCCGGTCGCCCTCCCAGTGGGCGCCGGCCGTCTTCTTCCGACGACGGGAGACGCGGACCTCCACGTCGGGGTGGAGGAGGGTGGCAGGTCGGGGTGTCGAAGTCATGGCGTCACGCTACGGCGGAGGTGTGACGGCCGTGGCCGGGGGCGCGGTGTCCGCTTCGGAGCACGGCGTGCGGAGCTATTCGTACTGCCCGAACGGCGCCGGGGCGACGGCCTCGGACTCCGCTTCGGTCTCCTCGTCCGACGGCGGCCGGACGGCACGCCAGACGCCGGCCCCGAGGATGCCGCCGACCACCGGGAAGACCAGGAACACCCACAGCTAGCTGAGCGCCCAGCTGCCCTGGAACACCGCGGTGGACAGGCTGCGGGCCGGGTTGACCGAGGTGTTGTCGATGGGGATCGAGATGAGGTGGATGACCGTCAGCGTGAGCCCGACGGTGAGGCCCGTCTGGCCGACCGGCATGGACTTGCGGCTGGTGGAGGCGATGACGAAGACGAAGACGGCCGTGAAGAAGATCTCGGCCAGGATCACGACCGAGAGCGGGAACCCGCCGGGCGAATGGACGCCGTACCCGTTGGACGCGAATCCTGAGGTCCTGGCGCTCAGGATGGCGGTGCCGGGGCCGCCCACGACGAGGATCATGGTCCCGATCGCCTCGGCGATCCCGATGCGCAGACGCTCGCTCATGCAGGGTCCTCTCGTCGGGTGCGACGGACACCCGGGCCGCCCCGGCGGCCCGCCGCCGGCGCCCGTGCGTCCAGGCTAGAGAGTGGGCCGCCGCCGGCGGTGGATGGACGGACCCCGCGAATGGGCCGGCGGCGGCGTCCCCGGTACGATGTCCGGGTGCGTCGCTACCTCTCGCCACGGTGCCTGGGCATGCACCTCACCCTCCTGGTGGTG
>Ga0307372_10010709_pt1 | contig 12363 bp, 11 predicted proteins | sample OX1MG_FD_202533 | JGI IMG/M metagenome (GOLD analysis project Ga0307372, IMG submission 202533) | Soil microbial communities from Risofladan, Vaasa, Finland - OX-1 | ecosystem: Environmental > Terrestrial > Soil > Coastal area > Acid sulfate soil | place: Finland: Risofladan, Vaasa | collected...
TGTTGTAGACGGCGCGATGCCGAAAACCGTCCAGGTCGAAATCAGCTTCGAGTTCGCGGTTGACGTGGGTTAGCAGGTTGAAGTTGAAGGTGGCGGTGACGCCCTGCGCGTCGTTGTAGGCGCGCTCAAGTACGGCCACATCCTTTTTCAGGTCGAGCCCGATCAGCAACATGCCGCCGTTGCCGGCCAGCTGCCGCATCAGCTTGAGCAGGCGCAGCGCTGTAGCCCGCTCGAAATTGCCCATGGTCGATCCCGGAAAATACACCACCACCCGGCGTGGCGTCGTCGGCGTCGTCGGTAGCTCAAACGCTTGCAGAAAATCCGCGCATACCGGCAATACCGGCAGTTTCGGATAAGCTGCATCCAGCGTCTGCGCGGCGTGTGCCAAGTGTTCCCGCGAGATGTCCACCGGCACATAGCCCGCAGGTGATTCCAGCTCATCCAGCAGCATGCGCGTCTTCACGCTACTGCCGCTGCCAAGTTCAACCAACAAGGCCCCCGGCCCGATTTCGGCGGCCATATCCGCGGCGTACTCGCGCATGATCGCAAGCTCGGTGCGTGTCGGGTAGTACTCGGGCAGATCGCAGATCGCGTCGAACAGACGCGAACCTCGCTCGTCGTAAAAATACTTGGACGGAATGCTCTTCTGCGGCTGACTGAGACCATGCAGCACGTCTTTAAGGAACTGCTGCTGGCTGGGGCCGAGGTCCTGCAGCGGCAGTGCCGTGGCGGTATCCATAAGCGCAGGTGTCGGAAGGCTAGAGATCGCGCGCCAGCCGCAGGCCGCTGAATTGCCAGCGAGCCTGCGGCGGGAAGAAGTTACGGTAACCGGCGCGTAGATGCGAGGCCGCGCTGGCGCAGGAGCCACCGCGCAACACCCACTGATTGCACATGAATTTACCGTTGTATTCGCCCACCGCGCCAGCCGGAGGTTGATAGCCGGGATAGCCGACATAAGGGCTTTGCGTCCACTCCCAGACATCGCCGTAGAGCTGTTGCAAGCCTTCGCCGCCATCCTCGCCTCGCGGATGCAGGTCGCCACTTTCGACGAAATGCCCGGACACTGGCTGCGAGCCGGCGGCGCGTTCCCATTCCGTTTCACGCGGCAGTCGTGCGCCGGCCCAGCGCGCGTAAGCGTCGGCCTCGTAGTAACTCAGGTGGCAGACCGGCGCGTGCAGGTCCAGCGGCTGCGGGCCGTGCAGGGTGAATTCGCTGTCTAGATCTTCCGACCAGTACAACGGCCGCTGCCAGCCGTCGACCTGCAGTGTGGTCCAGCCATCCGATAGCCAGAGCGCCGTCTGCCGATAACCGCCGTCGCGTATAAAATCCCGATACTCGACATTGGTCACCGGACGCTTGGCCAGCGCATATGCCTGCACCAGCGTGCGGTGGCGCGGACGTTCGTTGTCGAAGGCGAAGACATCGTCCGGCGTGCCGATCTCGACGATGGCCTCGGCAAATTCCTGCCAGCCCCAAGATGCTGCCACCGGGCTGCCAGTACGTCTCGGTTTCGGTCGATACGCCGGCTGCAACGGATTGAGCGAAAACGCGTGCTTGATGTCGGTCAGCAGCAACTCCTGGTGTTGCTGTTCGTGGTGCGCTCCCAGTTCCAGCAGCGACCATGCCGCAGTTGGCAACATATCCAGCGCCATCAACTGTCGCAGATGAGCGTCCACGTGCGAACGATAGTCGAGAACTTGCGCCAGCGCCGGTCGCGTTACCAAGCCGCGTTGTGGGCGCGAGTGCATCTTGCCCACGCTGTTGTAATAGGAATTGAACAGATAACCGAACGCCGGATCGAACACTTCGTATCCCGGCAGATATTCAGACAGCAGGAAGGTCTCGAAAAACCAACTGGTGTGGGCCAGATGCCATTTCGTCGGACTGGCGTCCGCCATACTCTGCACCTGACAGTCTTCCGACGACAGGCCCGCCGCAAGTTCCACGCTGAAATCCCGCACACGCAACAATTGCTGCGCGACGTCGTGTGGCTGTAACTCACCCGCAGCACGGGCTGTAGAAGATGTCGACATCAATGAACGTCAGCAAAAACCTTGTTTACAGAGTAGCCCACGGTGGAAGCTCGGTCAAAGCGGGCACAATGCTGCTGCCAACCGTTTCGCGCTTGACTTGAATAGACCGGGGCCGGTCTAATAGCGCACTTCCAAGCATCGGCTGTCCGCAAAGTGCGGACATTTACTCGCCGATATCGGTACATCCCGGGGCCAGGTAGCTCAGTCGGTAGAGCAGAGGACTGAAAATCCTCGTGTCGGCGGTTCGATTCCGTCCCTGGCCACCATTGCTCGCTCAACGATGGGTAATGGCAAATCTGCGGACGATTCAGAAACCTGATGTCAGAATTAAGGGGGAGAGTCGTCGCCCACGCGCAGCCAACAAGATGCCGACGTTGGAGTACATTCCTTGTGGTCAAAAGTATACTGTTGCAATCGGAGGCCTCAACTTTATGACCCGCGCTACTGTCAACGATATTCGCCGAATGCCGTTGTACTCGGCATCTGAAGCCGCGAGGTATCTGCCCTGCCGGCGTCGACCGTGCGCGCTTGGGCTTTCGGACAACGCTATCAGGTGCGTGATGGTGACCGCCGGTTCCAGCCAGTCATAACTACGGCAGATCGTAAAGCTCGCAGGTTATCTTTTCTAAACCTGATTGAATTGTTGGTGTTAGCGGCGATTCGGCGCAAGCACAAAGTGCCATTGCCACAGGTGCGTGAGGCTGTGCGTTACTTGCGCAAGCGGTTATCAAGCGCCCACCCATTGGCTGATCACCAATTTCAAACCAACTTCGCCGACCGCAGTCTCGGCCGAAGGCTCTGTAACTATACAGTATTGGTTTTCGCGTAACCCATTGATTTTTCGATGTACGGAGCCTTGATAACCCCTTGAATTAACAGGCGCCAACATTAAACGATGACAGAGCCCGGCCGAAAGGTAGTGGTTGAAGCCCTGCGGCAGGCTGGAGCAACGGTGGTTGTGCACGATGAGATTTTTGCTCAAGACACCCCGGACACGACGTGGTTGTCCGAAGCTGGCCGACACCGTTGGTAGTGTTGACTAAGGATAGTGCCCTCCGTCGCAACACCCTTGAGCGGGCCATGTTTCATGACGCCAAAGTTCGCGCTTTCGTGCTCGTCAACAAAAATTTGTGGTTCTGAAATGGCAGCGATCCTGGTTTCAGCACTTCCGGTCATGCGCAAGCGAGCCAGTGATCTTCCCGGCCCGTTTCTGTTCAGCATATCCAAGGCCGGCAAACTTACTCGTTTGGAATAACCCTGCGTATTGCCGGCTTTATCCGGGCGGCATCTACGGCGCAGCGGCCTGCCCCTGATACAGGTATTGCTGGAATCCGACGAACACCCGGCTGATCTCGTCGGGTTGGCCAAGATCGGCCACGGCGTCGGCGATGGAGTTGTGGTACTTGATCCGCAGTAGTTGCGTCAACTTGTCCTGATCCAGCTCGTGTACGCCCTGGCCGACGTAGTGCGAGAGAACGAATTCCAGAAAGACTTGCTGCGCGTAGTTGTAGCGGGAGCCGATCATTGGTCTGGCACTCTCTGCACGTTGTGTGCGGGTCAGCGGCGCGGAGGCGTAGGCGACATACGCGAGTACATCGAACAGGTCGCTGTTCTCGGCGTCGATGATTTTTTGCATCTCGACAAGCTGCCCCTCACCAAAGCCTTTCTCGGCGAGGCCCTCCAGCAGCTTTCTGCGCGTGTCCGGCATGCTCCACAGGACGCGCAGTTCATCTTCGTCGCGGAAAAACTCCGGCAGCTTGCCGAACAGACTTTCCATGAACTGCTGCGCCGACATCGGCGTGCCGTCCGAATGCCAGAAGCTGGTCGCCATCATGTGCCGGATGTTGCGGGCCTTGCCGTCAGCCAGCTTCACTCTGGTTGTTTTCACGCAAACGCAGTGTTGCCGCCCGCATTTTTTGCAAGGCGGTTGCTCACACTCACAGGGCTGCTTGCCGCACACCGCGCAGGGCTGCGGCGGTAGCTTGTCGCATTCGCAGGGATGGCAGCCGCATTTCTTGCAGACTTCGGGATCGAGCGGTTCACCGTCCCATTCGGGGTCGTTGAAGTGCTCGTGCGCTTTGACGAAGTCGTAGATCGTGAAGTAATCCTTGCCGTCGTAGAGACGCGTACCGCGACCGATGATCTGCTTAAACTCGATCATGGAGTTGATCGGACGCATCAGCACGATGTTGCGTATGTTGCGAGCGTCCACGCCGGTCGAGAGCTTTTGTGACGTGGTCAGGACAGTGGGGATGGTCTTCTCGTTGTCCTGAAAGTCGCGCAGGTGCTGATCGCCCAGCGCACCGTCGTTGGCGGTAACCCGCTGGCAATAGTTCGGGTCGCTGCGGGTCTTCATCTGGTTAATCAGATCGCGCACCATCAGCGCGTGGGCCTGGGTGGCGCAGAACACCAGCGTCTTCTCCCGCGGCTTGATCTGCGCCATGAAGATTTCGACCCGTTTGCGCTCCCGTTCCGGGATCTCAATGACGCGATTGAAGTCGGCTTCCTCGTAACGCCGCCCCGCCTCGATCTCGCCTTCGATCACCGTGTCGTCGGCTGTATAGACGTAGTCATCCAGCGTGGTGGCGATCTGCTTGACCCTGAACGGCGTCAGATAACCGTCGTTGATGCCATCCTTGAGCGAGTACACGAATACCGGCTCGCCGAAGTAGCGGTAAGTGTCCACGTTGTCCTTGCGCTTCGGTGTGGCGGTCAGGCCCAGCTGCAGGGCTGGGGCGAAGTAGTCGAGGATGCCGCGCCAGTTACTTTCGTCGTTGGCGCCACCCCGGTGGCATTCATCGATGACGATGAAATCGAAGAAATCCGGCGGGTACTCACCAAAGTAGGGCGACGGCTTATCGTCTTTCGGTGGCCCGCTCATGAAGGTCTGGAAGATGGTGAAGAACAGGCTGCCGTTCTTCGGCACCCGGCCTTTCTTGCGGATTTCGTCCGGTGCGATGCGCACCAACACATCTTCTGGGAAGGCCGAGAACGCATTGAATGCCTGATCGGCGAGGATGTTGCGGTCGGCGAGAAACAGAATGCGCGGGCGCCGGGTCGGTTCGGTATCGTTTTTCCCGTCCGCCAGGTTCCAGCGGCTGTGAAACAGCTTCCACGCGATCTGGAAGGCGATAAAGGTCTTGCCCGTGCCGGTCGCCAGCGTCAGCAGGATGCGGTCGCAGCCGTCGGCAATCGCCTGCATCACGCGCTCGATGGCGATGTCCTGATAGTAGCGGCCCTGGAAAAAGCCGCTGCGATCCTCGAACGGTACGGCAGCAAAGCGATCACGCCAGATATTCCGAGCCGCGAAGCTGCGATTCCACAGTTCTTCCGGCGTCGGGTACTGCGCAAGCTCGGTTTCCGCGCCGGTGTGCATGTCGATGCCGTAGATGCCTTGCCCGTTGCTGGAGTAGGCGTAGCGCAGCTCCAGCTTGCCGGCGTAGTTCTTGGCTTGTCCCACGCCCTCCGTCAACGGCTTGTCCCAGGCTTTAGCCTCGACCACCGCCAGCTTGGTGTTGCGGTACTCCAGCACATAGTCGGCTATCAGCGGTTTGCCGCGCCGGCCGTCGCCTTCCAGACGGCCCAGCGTGATCGGATACTCACGCCGGATACGGCTGTCCGCGACGATGCCCCAACCGGCCGCCGCCAGGGCGGGGTCGATATGTTCGGCGCGGGTCTCGGCTTCGTTCACCGGGCATCGTCCTGCAAACGGACCGGGATATCGCGGCTCATGTGCACGCAGCGGATCACGTCTAGATGATCGACGTGCTCGATATAGAACAGCGCATAGGGGAAGCGCCGCAGCCGCCAGTGGCGCAGTTGCGGGATGTTCAGCTCATGCGCATAGCGGGGTGAACCTGTGGCGGGGTGGGACTCGATATGCCGCGTCGCGCGTTCAAGCTCGACGATGAAATCAGCAGCGGCTTTCACCGCCTCTGCGAGATGAAACGACAGCGCAGCAGTAATGTCTGCCTCTGCCAGCGCCGAGCGGATCGCAGGTTTCACGCCTTGGGCTTACGCGGGACCTTCAAGCGCTTGCGCAGGTCGGCGAAATACGTCGCATCCATGCGGCCCAACGGCTTGGCATTGACGCCGTCCAACAGGTATTGGCGGAACTGCTCGCGGTCACGATCGCGCCGGATCAGCTCGCGCACGTATTCGCTGGAACTGCCGTAGGCTTCGGCCTGGATGCGGTGATCCACAAAAGCCTTCAGCTCATCCGGCAGGGAAATGTTCATGGTGGACATGCGATGACGTTAGCAAGCTTGCCAAATAATGGCAAGATTACAGCTCACCGCTGAAAGCTTGATGCAGCAGTGACTTGTTCAATGATTCCAGCGCAGCGAGCTTCCGCTCGTAGATGCGAGCGAGGCGTTGGGTTTCTTCAGACAAGGCGTCGAACTTTGCGACGGCACGGCGCAATTCCGGCAGTGGCGGCAACGGAATCACGAAGCGAGCCAGCACCTCACCCGTGAAATGCTGAATGCCTGTGCCGCTGAAATGTTGCTTCAGTTCGCCGTTCGCATCTTGGGCGGAGAGGTAATAGACGAACCACTTGTTGTGTTCCGGCTCGTGAAACCGCACTCGATGAAGCGCTTTTTGAAAGTAAATTGGATAGTCTTCTTTCCAAATCGCGGCACGGCCCGGATAGCCGCCTTCGCAAATCAGAACGTCGCCTTTGACTGCTGTGTATTTGTCGGCCTCAGTCGGCAGGAAGGGCATTCGGAGCAAGTTAGACAAGTCGAAGGTGAACCAGCGGACGTTGATGTTTCGTAGGTAAGACTGCGGCTCACCTCTGTTTTTCGCCTTATCCAGCATCTTGCCGAGCGAGTGTTTCGCTATCTCGCCAACCTTCTTCTCCATCCAACCCTCGCTGCGCTGGGTGAAGACGGATTGGAGGTAGCTTTCGAAGAGGGCGCGGGCGTTTTGGAGGTTCTCTTCGGCGTTGGCTTTGGCGGTGGCGATGCCTGCAAACGCATCGTCCAGCAGTTCGACAATCCGCTTTTGCTCAGCCAATGGCGGGACAGGAATCTCGACTTTTTTGAGCTTGCCACCAGACAACTCTTTGAATGTCGTGCCAGTGCCGAGTTCGTTGAGCGAATTCACAATGCTACTAAGGTAGTAATAGAGGAACTTGTGATGAAGTTCGGGCGCAGGAATCAGACCTTTGCAGCCTTGGTTTGTCGCCATTAGGTCGGTGTTGATGACCAGGTGCCCAATTGGCCGCGTGACGAAAGAATGACCGAATACGGCGGCAGCATTTGTGCAGAGCTGTTACGAAGCCCCATGTCCGAAATCATGCGTTTCGTTTCGCTGACGTATGGGTCGAGACGCCTTCCCATTTCCGCAGGTGTTATCCACCGATGTTTGCCATCCCAGTATTCGGTTGCTCCGGTTTTGGGTGTGCCGCCATTTATGACCTCACACGTTGCACCCAGAGTTTTTACCTTCCACCCCTCCTTCATAGCAGCGCCTTGATGGTCCCGAGCACTTCTGCGCTCTCGGCGTCCAATGCGGCGATTTCGTCGAGGATGTCCGTCGGGCTGCGGTGTTCGATTTCTTCGCTGCCGTTCGGGTTCTTCACGGAGAGATCGAAGGTGGCCGGGTCAATCGTCTTGGCATCCACGCTCCAGCTCTTGGGCGAGTCGGCGAAGGTCTTATGCAGCGTCACAAACTCGGCAAGGTCGTCATCGTTGAGCGGATTGGTCTTGCCGAGATTGCGGCCGGGGTCGAGCTGGTAGTACCAGACCTTACGGGTCGGCGCGCCTTTCTCGAAGAACAGCACGACGGTCTTCACGCCGGCGCCCTGGAAGGTGCCGCCGGGGCAGTCGAGGATGGTGTGCAGGTTGCAGCTTTCCAGTAGCAGTTGGCGCAGGCTGGTGGAGGCCTTGTCACTGTTGGAGAGGAAGGTGTTCTTGATGACGATGCCGGCGCGCCCACCGGCCTTGAGTATCTTGATGAAGTGCTGCAGGAACAGAAAAGCGGTTTCGCCGGTGCGGATGGGGAAGTTCTGCTGCACTTCCTTGCGCTCCTTGCCACCGAACGGCGGGTTGGCGAGGATCACGTCGTAGCGATCCTTGTCCTGTATGTCGGCCAGGTTCTCGGTGAGGGTGTTGGTGTGGACGATGTTGGGCGCGTCGAGGCCGTGCAGGATCATGTTCATGATCGCAATGACATAGGCCAGCGATTTCTTTTCCTTGCCGTAGAAGCTGCGCTCCTGCAGCGTTTTGAGATTGGCGGTGGTGAGTTTGGGCTGTGACTTAAGGTAGTCGAAGGCTTCGCATAGGAAACCGGCGGAGCCGACCGCGCCGTCGTAGATGCGTTCGCCGATCTGCGGCTTGATCACTTGCACCATGGCGCGGATCAGCGGGCGCGGGGTGTAGTACTCGCCGCCGTTGCGTCCGGCGTTGCCCATGTTGCGGATTTTGGCTTCGTACAGGTGCGACAGTTCGTGCTTTTCGGCCTGGGAGCGGAAGCGCAGCGCGTCGACCTGGTCGATGATCTCGCGCAGGTTGTAGCCGCTGTGAATCCGGTTCTTGATCTCGTTGAAGATCTCGCCGATCTTGTACTCGATGGTGTTCGGCCCGCTGGCGCGCTGCCGGAATCCCTGCAGGTAGGGGAACAGTTTGTCGTCGACGAACTCGCGTAGATCGTCGCCGGTCAGGGTCTTGTTGTGATCGAGCTTGCCGTGCTCGTCCTTCGGTGCGGCCCAGTGTTCCCAGCGATAGGCTTCATCCAGGATGTGGCGGTAGCGCTTGCCGTCCAGCGCCGCTTCCATCGACTTGTCCTGCTCCAGACCGTCGAGGTATTTGAGGAACAACAGCCACGAGGTCTGCTCGGTGTAGTCCAGCTCGGTGGTGCAGCCGGCCTCTTTCCAGAGGACATCGTCGATGTTTTTGAAGGCTTGTTCGAACATGGCGTTTGGTGACGGATGATTGGAGTCCGGCTCCTGTGAATAGATCCGGGCTGTCTCTCTGTGCGTTCAGTGTGCGCCTCGGCAGAATGCAAGCGAAGGCCCGCATGATAACTACGCGGCGTGGAGGCCGGATGCGGGATAATCCGCGCCATGCCCGATTCATGTTCCACTGTCACACCCATGCGTTTCGAGTTGCTCGCCAGCGATGGCGCGGCGCGGCGCGGGTGTCTGCACTTTGCGCGCGGCCGGGTCGAGACGCCGGTTTTCATGCCGGTCGGCACTTACGGCACGGTCAAGGGAATGACGCCGGAAGAGCTGCGCGAGGTGGGCGCGCAGATCGTGCTGGGCAACACTTTCCATCTGATGCTGCGGCCGGGGCCGGAGGTCATGCGCAAGCTCGGGGGTCTGCACCGCTTCATGCACTGGGACGGGCCTATCTTGACCGACTCGGGTGGTTTTCAGGTGTGGAGCCTCGCGGAGTTACGCAAGCTGACCGAGGAGGGTGTGACGTTCGCTTCGCCGATCAACGGCGACCGTATTTTTCTGTCACCGGAGCGTTCCATCGAGGTGCAGCACGCGCTGGGCAGTGACATCATCATGCAGTTCGATGAGTGCACGCCCTATCCGGCGACAGAGCGGCAGGCGGCGGATTCGTTGCGGCTGTCGGCGCGCTGGGCGGCGCGCTGCAAGGCGGCGCACGGCGATCATCCCGCGGCGCTGTTCGGTATCGTCCAGGGCGGCACCTATCCGGCGTTGCGTCACGAGTCGCTGCAGTGTCTGTTGGAGATCGACTTCCCCGGCTATGCGATCGGTGGCTTGTCGGTGGGTGAGCCGGAGGGTGAGCGATTGCAGGTCCTGGAGGCGTTGACGCCGCAGATGCCCGCTGCAGCGCCGCGCTACGTGATGGGCGTGGGCACGCCGCGCGATCTGGTGCTGGCGGTGGCGCGTGGCATCGACATGTTCGATTGCGTGATGCCGACACGCAATGCGCGCAACGGGCACCTGTTCACCTCCGAGGGCGTTGTCAAGATCCGTAACGCGCGTTATCGCGACGACTCGGCGCCGCTGGATCCGGCATGCGATTGCGCGACCTGCCGCAGCTATTCACGCGCCTACCTGCATCATCTTGATCGTTGCAACGAGATACTCGGCGCGCGGCTCAACACGCTTCATAACCTGCGCTATTACCTGCAGTTGATGGCGCGGATACGGGTGGCGATCGAGGGCGGAACGTTCGGCCATTTTGCTACGGATTTTCTGGCTGGTCCTGCCGGGGCACCGCGTAAAACGTAGCCGGGAGCCACCCGTAGACTCTCTGGATAAACTTTTCTTGCTTCGCTGCGCGGAATCGAGCTGCATCCGAGACGAACTTGAACTCTGCTACGCTCTGTCTGTCGCAAAGCAGGTCATCGAAGAGGGTCATGTATATTTCATCTCAGTGTCCGTAGGAGGTCAGTTTGAAAAAGACAACTCGTTATTTGGTCGTTGCCACGGTGCTGATTTTTGGCAGTGTTTTGGTCGCGTCGACGGTGTCGGCATATAACACGCAGTCGACGACATCCCCGACCGCTCAGGCTGCACCAACGGCCAATCCCAAGGATGCGGGGCCGGCGCCTACCGATGCGGAATTGACTCATTTCGTTGATGCTGCATTTCAGATGCGGGCCGTCAGCAAGCAGATGCGCCCCAAGTATGATGCGGCCAAGACCGATGCCGACCGTGCCAAGATCAAGCAGACAGTCGAAGCGGAGATGAAAACGACCGTTGAGCACAATAAGCTGACGGTGAAGCGCTACCAGCAGATTTTTGTGGCGATGCGAACCAATGACGATGTACGCAAGAAAGTGCAGGCGTTGGTGGAACAAAAGCAGGGCAAATAAATTATTGCCTTGAAACCGTGAAGCCCCGCTGTCAGCGGGGCTTCACTCGTCGGCGCTGAGGCGGATGAATCAGGTCGCGAGACGTTTCTCGATATCCTTGCCAATTACTTCGGGTCTGTCGATCGACCCGTAGCGTTTGACGACCTTGCCCTGTGGATCGATCAGGAATTTGGTGAAATTCCATTTGATGCCTTCGCTGCCGAGGGCGCCTTTAGCCTCACTCTTGAGGTATTTGTAGAGCGGGTGTGCGTCGTCGCCGTTGACCTTGATCTTGGCGAACATCGGGAAGCTGACGTCGTAGGTGAGTGAGCAGAATTCCTTGATCTGTGTCTCGTCGCCGGGTTCCTGGTGACCGAACTGGTCGCAGGGGAAACCGAGGATGGTCAAGCCCTTGTCCTTGTACTGACGGTACAGGGCTTCCAGGCCCTTGTACTGCGGCGTGAAACCGCATTTGCTGGCGACGTTGACCGCTAGCAGCCACTGGCCGGCGTAGCGGTCCAGTTTGGTGTTCTGACCGTCGATGGTTTTAGCTTCGTAATCGTAAACGCCGCTCATGCCGATCCCCCGCTGAGGTGATGCGACGACTGTATCACGGGAAATATCCCCTGGTTTTGGCCGTCTCGACGAACGATCGTTTGGTTTTGATCAAAGAGCTGCGGCGTCGAGTTTCATCAGTTCGGTCGCCGGCGAGCGTACGACGTCGCACAGCGTATGCACCTGCGGCAGCATGTGACTGGCGAAGAACTGTGCGGTGCTGAGCTTGGCGGCCTTGAAGTTCTCGTCGCTGCTGCCGAGTGCGGCCTTGGCCATGCGCAACCAGTTGTAACCGAGGTAGGTCAGCGCAAATGCACGCAGGAAGTCAACGGCGCCGAAGCCGGCGTCGTTGGGATTGGTCTTGTAGGAGTTCTGCAGCCAGTGGGTGGTGCGTTCCAGTTCTTCCAGCGCGTCGCGCAGCGGTTTGGCGATGAAGCCCAGCGGTGCGTCAGCGGTTGATTCAGCACGCAGCTTTTCGAAGAAGCGTCTGGCCAGACGGCCGTTGTGCAGCATCAGCTTGCGCCGCACCAGATCCATCGCCTGGATGCCGTTGGTGCCTTCGTACAGACACAGGATCTTGGCGTCGCGTACGATCTGTTCGATGCCGTGCTCGCGGATGTAGCCGTGGCCGCCGTAGACTTGGATCGCCAGGCTGCCGAGATCGAAAGCGCTGTCGGTGCAGAAAGCCTTGACCAGCGGTGTGTTCAGTTCGACCCAGTCCTGCGCCTCTTCGCGTACGGCGGGGTCGGTGTGTTTCTTGGCCAAATCGACGTATAGGGCAGTCTCGTAGGCCAGCACCCGCGCGCCTTCGGTGATCGCCTTCAGAGTTAGTAACATGCGGCGCACGTCGGGATGGTCGGCGATGCTGGCGCTGCCGTTGAAACTTTTGCCCTGCTTGCGATCCCTGGCGTAGGCGATGGCGTTCTGGGTGGCCAGTTCGCACAGGCCGAGACCCTGCATGCCGACCAGGATGCGCGCCAGATTCATCATCACGAACATG
>Ga0307372_10010713_pt1 | contig 12360 bp, 8 predicted proteins | sample OX1MG_FD_202533 | JGI IMG/M metagenome (GOLD analysis project Ga0307372, IMG submission 202533) | Soil microbial communities from Risofladan, Vaasa, Finland - OX-1 | ecosystem: Environmental > Terrestrial > Soil > Coastal area > Acid sulfate soil | place: Finland: Risofladan, Vaasa | collected...
GTACGCCGCGGCGGCGATCTTGCCCTCCACGCCGCGCTCGCCGAAGCCGCCGGGAATGACGATGCCGTCGAGGTCGCCGAGGTGCGTCTCGGCGAGCATCCCGGTGACCTCGCTCGCCTGGACCCACTCGACCTCGACCCGCACGCCGTGGTGGAACCCCGCGTGGCGCAGCGCCTCGGTCACCGAGAGGTACGCGTCCGGGAGGTCGACGTACTTGCCGATGACGCCGACGCGCACGACGTCGGTCGCCGAGAAGACGCGCTGCACGAAGTGCTCCCACGCGGCGAGGTCGATCGCGTGATCGGGGCCGTCGAGGCGCAGGATCCGGCAGACGGTGTCGTCGAAGCCCTCGTCGTGCAGGAGCAGCGGGATCTCGTAGATGCTCGCGGCGTCGACCGCGGAGACGACCGCCTCGATCGGCACGTCGCACAGCAGCGACACCTTGCGCTTCAGCTGCTCGGAGATCGGGTGGTCGCTCCGGCAGACGATGACGTCGGGCTGGATGCCCCGGCTTCGCAGCTCGGTCACCGAGTGCTGGGTCGGCTTCGTCTTCTGCTCGCCGGATGGTGCGAGGTACGGGACGAGCGTCAGGTGCACGTAGCAGACGTTCTCCCGCCCGACCTCGCGGCGGAACTGCCGGATCGCTTCGAGGAACGGGACGATCTCGATGTCACCGACGGTGCCGCCGACCTCGACGATCACGACGTCGACGTCCTTCACCGCGGTCTCGAGGCGCCGGATCCGCTCCTTGATCTCGTCCGTGATGTGCGGGATCACCTGGACCGTCTTGCCGAGGTAGTCCCCGCGACGCTCCTTCTGGATGACCGCCGAGTAGATCTGGCCGGTCGTCGCGTTGGAGCTCCGGTGGAGGTTCTCGTCGATGAAGCGCTCGTAGTGGCCGAGGTCGAGGTCGGTCTCGCCACCGTCCTCCGTGACGAACACCTCGCCGTGCTCGAACGGGTTCATCGTCCCGGGGTCGAAGTTGATGTAGGGGTCGAGCTTGCACATCGTCACGCGAAAACCACGCGACTTGAGCAGCCGGCCGAGCGACGAGGCCGTAAGCCCCTTGCCGAGCGAGCTCGACACGCCGCCGGTCACGAACACGAACTTCGCCACGCCGTCCTCCGCAGTTAGCCCGCTCCAACCTACTGCCCGTGGCGCGACGCGTCGCGGACCCGCGCGGTCACCGGCGGCGGGCCATCGCGAGCAGCTCGGCCGCGTGGTGGCGGGCGGTCGCGCTCGCCGGCTGGCCGGAGAGCATCCGCGACAGCTCCGCGAGCCGCTCGTCGCCGTCGACGGGACGCGCCTCGGTGACGGTCCTCCCGTCGCGCTCCGACTTCGCGACGGCGATCTGGTGGTCCGCGTGGGCGGCGACCTGGGCGAGGTGCGTGACGACGATCACCTGCCGGTCGGTCGCGACCTGCGCGAGCGAGCGGCCGACCGCGAGCGCCGCCTCGCCGCCGATGCCCGCGTCGACCTCGTCGAACACGAGCGTCGGCGGCCCGGCGGCGAGCACGAGCCGGAGCGCGAGCATCGTCCGGGCCAGCTCGCCGCCGGACGCGGCCTTCGCGAGCGCGACGAACGGCTCGCCGGCGTTGGCGGCGAGCAGGAGCTCGACGTCGTCGGCGATCCCGGTGGCCGCGGTCTCGACCCGGAGGCGCGCGCGTCCGAGCGCGAGCTCGCCGAAGTGCTCCTCGACAGCGCTCGCGAGGCGCGGCGCGGCCGCTCGCCGGACGTCGCCCACCGCGGACTGCGCGGTCTCGAGCGCAGCGACGAGCGCGGCGCGCTCGGACTCGAGCGCCCGCAGGGCGTCGTCGCCCGCGGTGAGCTCCGCGACGCGCCGGCGCGACTCGTCGGCGAACGCGAGCACGTCCGCTAGCCGGTCACCGTGCTTGCGGACGAGCACGTGGAGACGTTGGCGCCGCGTTCGCACGGCGGCGAGCCGCTCGGGGTCCTCCTCGAAGCGCTCCGACGCGTGCCGCAGCTCGCTCGCCGCGTCCTCGAGCTCGGCGAGCACCGAACGCAGCCGGGTGGCAGCGGCATCCAGCTCGGCATGGCGCTCGAGCGTCCCGAGCGCCTCGCCCGCGGTCTCGACCGCGCCGGCCGTGCCGGCCGTGCCGTCGCCGGCCAGCAGCGTGTAGGCGGCGTGCGCGGCCTCGCGCAGCGCGACCGCGTTCGCGAGCTCGGACTCCTCGGACGCGAGGAGCTCGTCCTCGTCGGCCGAGGCGATCCCCAGTGCCTCGATCTCGCCGAGCTCGAAGCGAAGCAGATCGAGCTCGCGGCCGCGTGCCCGCGCGTCGCCGCCGAGGGACGCGATCTGCTCATCGACGCGGGCGACCCGGGCGCGCAGCTCGCGCACCGGCCCGAGTTCGACGCCCGCGAAGCGGTCGAGCGCGTTGCGCTGGGTCGCCGGCTGGAGCAGCGACTGGTGCTCGTGCTGGCCGTAGAGGTCGACGAGCGAGCGCCCGAGCTCGGCGAGCTCCGACGCCGCGGCCATCCGGCCGTCGACGAAGCCCCGCGACCGCCCGCTCGCGGGCACGACGCGCCCGAGCACGACCTCAGTGCCGGCCTCGTCGACGAACCTGCCCTCGATGACCGCCTCGTCCGCGCCCGCGCGCACGACCGACGGGTCCGCGCGGCCGCCGAGCAAGAGCGCGAGCGCCTCCACGACGAGCGTCTTGCCCGCACCGGTCTCCCCCGTGAGGGCGGTGAGCCCCGGACCGAGCACGACGTGGAGCTCCGCGATGACCCCGAGCTCGCGCGCGCGCAGCTCTAGGAGCACGGGCGCTCCTCGGGTCGGAGCAGGGATCGAATCACCGGTCCGTGAGCCCGAACTTCCCCCGGAGCACCGCGTGGAAGTCCGGGCGGCCGAACCGGACGACGCGCGCGGCGCGTTTTCCCTCGCCGACCTCGACGGTCGCACCGAGGCCGAGGGGCACGACCGTCGAACCGTCGACCGTGAGCACCGCGCTGCGTCCGTCGAGCAGGCGCAGGCCGACCACCTCGTCGGGCTCGAGCACGAGCGAGCGGTCGAAGAGCATGTGCGGGGAGATCGGCGTCAGCACGATCGCTCGCAGCCGCGGCGACACGATCGGTCCCCGCGCCGAGAGGTTGTACGCCGTCGAGCCCGTCGGGGTCGCCACGATGATCCCGTCCGCCACGTAGGTGAGGAACGGCCGGCCGGCGATCGAGACCCCGACCCGGATCGTGTGCCCGGGGACGCTCCGCTCCGTCGCGACCTCGTTCAATGCGACGAGCGTACGCAGCGCCGTTCCCGGGCCACCTACCGTGACGCGCAGCGTCATGCGCTCCTCGACGTCGAACTCCCCGGCGACGAGGCGCTCGAACGCGTGCTCGATGCCCGCGGGCTCGACCTGGGTGAGGTAGCCGAGGTTGCCGAGGTTCACGCCGAGTACCGGGACCTCGCGGTCGAGCACGAGCTGCACGGTGCGCAGCATCGTCCCGTCGCCGCCGAGGCTGACGGCGAACGCGAGCGGGACGTCGTCGAGGGCCGTGGCCTCGGAGCCGTCGTGGACGAGCACTGCGTAGCCACGCGCCTCCCACCACCGTCGGGCGCGCTCCGCGAGCGCGTTCGTCGCGGGGCGCGTCGCGTTCACGACGAGTGCGACCGAGCGTCTGCCGGGATCTGCCACGTCGACATCCTCGCGGGCCCCGGGCCCCGCGGCAACGAGAGGCGGCGGGCGCGGTCCCGGCGCCGAGGGCCCGGATGGTCCGCGACCGAGCCGGGAGGGCCGGCTCAGGACCCGGAGCGGCCGCCCGCGCTGGGTCCGAACCCGGCACCCGGCGCCTTCCTGGCGGGCGCGTCTCCGCGCGCCGGAGACTTCGCCGGAGGCGCTGCGGGCGCCGCCCCGGCCGTCGGGGCCCGCTTCGCAACAGCCTTTCTCGCGGGCGCCTTCTTCGCGGCGGCCTTCTTCGCGGGCGCCTGTTCGGCGGGCGACTTCTTCGCGGGCGCCCCACTCGCGGGCACCTTCTTCGCGGCGGCCTTCTTGGCGGGCGCCTTCCTCGCGCCGGCCCCCGTCGCCGCTCCCGAGGACGAAACCTGCGCAGGTGCAGCCCTCCCCGCTGGCGCCTTCCCCGGGGCGGGCCTCTTCGCGGCCGGACCCGCGGCCTCGGGAGCCGACGCGGAAGCGTCACCCGCACCCGACGCGGTGGGGCCCTCGGCACCGGTCCGGTCGCCACGATCGCCGGGGGCGTCCCGCTCGTCGCCCGGGCGCCCGCCGTCCGGTGAGCCGGCTGCAGTCGGGCGCGCCGGACCACGCGGTCGCGTCGCGCGCGCCGACCCGACGACCTCGCCCACGAGGTCACCGACGATCGAACCGACCTTGTCCACGATGTCCGCGAGGTCTGCCCGCCCCTTCGCCGCGAGCGCGCGCAGCATCTCCTCGCGCCGACGAGCGGCGCGCGCCGCGAGCTCGCGGCGGATCTCGGCGCGGACGACGTCGGCGAGCTGCTCGGCACTTCGCCTCGAGCGCGCGACGAACTCCTCGACGAGGTCCCCGACGCGTTCGCGACTCGTCGCGGCCTCTCCCGCGAGGTCGCGCACGAGGTTCTCGACCTCGCCACGGCCGTAGCGCGAGAGCGAGGCACCCGCCTCGAGGTAGCGCTTCACGTTCTCCCGGAGCTGCTCGCGATCTGGCACGCTCCAAGGATAGCCTCCGTGCTTGCAAAAGCTAGCGCGCGCTCGCGCGCTCGCCACCGATCGCGCCGGCGGCTGCTACCCGCGCCCTGCGAGCAGCAGCTCGACGAGATCCGCGACGTCCGCGGCCTCGACGTCCGGCGCCGGGTCGAGCGGGCCGTGGTGCGCGGGTGTGACGCCCGAGTGCACGAGCGCGAACCGGCTGCCGAGCCCGCGCGCGAGCGCGCCGTCCGTCGAGGGCCGGTCGCCGACGACGACCGCCGGCGTCCCGAGACGGCGCCTCGTCAGCTCCACCGACGGCGCGTAGGGCTTGCCGGCGACCACCGGTGTCACGCCGGTCGCGTACGCGACCGCGGCCAGGATCGCGCCGCCGCCGGGGAGCGGCCCCGCGGGCGTCGGGAACGTGGGGTCGTCGTTCGTGCCCACGAGGCGGGCGCCGCGCCCGACTGCCCGGGTCGCCCGCGCGAGGCGCTCGGCGTCGAGCCCGGGGTCGATCCCGACGAGCACGACGTCGACCGCGTCGCCGACGTCGGCGCTCGCGTCGCGCGCGTCGACGCCTCTGTCGCGAAGCGCCTCGACGATGCCGGGTCCGCCGAGGACGAGCGCCCGCTCTCCGGGGTCGCACAGCTGCGCGGCCGCCTCGGCCGAGCTCAGCAGGTCCGCGTCCTTCGGCGCGAGACCGAATCGGCGGAGCTTGTCGAGGTGGTCGGCGCGGCGCGGGAAGGAGTTGTTCGTGAAGTAGGCGGCGCGCCGTCCGGTCGAGACGAGCCGGGCGATCGCGTCGGCTGCGCCCGGGATCGGACGACCGTCGAGCCACACCACCCCGTCGAGGTCGAACAGCCAGCACTCCCGAAGATCGCTGCTCATGGGTGATCGGTCCGTGCGGGCACGGCGCGATCCTGCCACCTGGAGCGGTGTCGGCGGTTCGAGGCGGGCGCTCGCGATGTGCTACGCAGGAGAGATGCCACGTTTCGAGCCGTTCGCCGGACTACGCTACGACGCCCACGCGGCACCGCTCGCGGACGTCATCGCGCCGCCCTACGACGTCGTGAGCGCCGGCGACCGGGCCCGGCTCGCCTCCCGGAGCCCGTTCAACTCGATCCTGGTCGAGCTGCCGGAGGCCGACGAGGCTGGCGGCACCGACCGGTACGCGACCGCGGCCGCGCTCCTCGAGAAGTGGGAGCGCGACGGCGCGGTCCGGCGCGACCCGTCGCCGTCGTTCTACGTGTACCGGATGAGCTTCGAGAGCGAGGACGGATCGCAGCGCTCCACGACCGGTGTGATCGGCGCGCTCGCGCTCGACCAGGTCGGCGGGAGCGAGGTCCTCCCGCACGAGCGGACGATGCCGAAGCCGAAGGGCGACCGCCTCGACCTCTTGCGCGCGTGCCGGGCCAACCTCTCCCCGATCTGGGGCTTGTCGCTCACCGAGGGCCTCGCGAAGGCGTGCGTGGCCGCGACGGGCTCCGCGCCCGCGCCGATGTCGGCCGCGGACGAAGAGGGTGTCGTGCACGAGCTCTGGCCCGTCACGGACGCCGCGACGATCGAGACGATCGCGGCGCTCGTCGCGGCGACGCCTGTCGTGATCGCGGACGGCCACCACCGCTACGAGACCGCGATCTTCTACCGCACCGAGCGCCAGAACGCGAACGGCGGGGCACCCGGCGCCTACGACCTCGTGATGGCGCTCGTCGTCGAGCTCACCGCGGACGAGCTCGTCGTCCAGGCGATCCACCGGCTCGTGTCCGGCCTTCCCGACGACTTCGACCCCACGGTCTGGCTCGCCGAGAGCTTCGAGCTCCTCGACGGCCCAGCGGACCCGGGCGAGCTCCAGGCCGCGATGGCGGGGGCGGGGGCGCTCGGGCTCGTCCGGCCCGAGGGGAACCTGCTGCTCGTGCCGCGCCCGTGGGTGCTCGAGTCGGCCGAGGCCGACCTCGACTCGAGCCGTCTGGACGTCGCGCTCGCGGCGCTTCCGGCGCACGAGCTCGCGTACCAGCACGGCAGCGGCCTCGCGGCCGAAGCAGTCGCGTCAGGCCGGGCGCAGCTCGCCTTCCTGCTCCGGCCCGCGACCGTCGCGCAGATCGCGGACACCGCGCACTCGGGGCGGCGGATGCCGCCGAAGACGACGTTCTTCCACCCGAAGCCCCGCACGGGGATGGTGTTCCGGCCCGTCCCGGGCTGACCCGGACGTCAGCTTCGAGGCGTCAGCCGACGGTCCAGGTCGTCGCGGACCGGAGCAGCGCCTCGAGGTCCCCGGGGCCCTTCCGCTCGCGGACCTGCGCGATCTGCTCGTCGACGAGCTGCCCGTACGCCGGCCGCTCGACGGCCCGGAACACGCCGATCGGCGTCGGCTCGAATGGGCCGCGCGCGAGGCGCGAGAGCATGAACGCGAGGCTCGGGTCGCTCCGACGCTCGTCGTGGACGAGCAGCGCGTCGACCCCGGCGGCGTCGACGTCCTCGATCCGGAGCTGCGCGTCGGCCCCGAGGACCACGCCCTTGCTGCCGTCAGGGCCGAAGCGGATCGGCTCGCCGTGCTCGAGCGGCACGAGCATCTGCTCCCGGTTCGCCTTGCCCGTGATCGCCTCGAATGCGCCGTCGTTGAAGACGTTGCAGTTCTGCAGGATCTCGACGAACGCCGCGCCCTTGTGGTCGTGCGCCCGGCGGAGGGTCGCCATCATGTGCTTGCGGTCCATGTCGTGGGTCCGCGCGACGAACGACGCCTCGGCGCCGATCGCGACCGAGAGCGGGTTGAACGGCGTGTCGAGCGAGCCGAACGGCGTCGACTTCGTGACCTTGCCGTGCTCCGACGTCGGCGAGTACTGGCCCTTCGTGAGCCCGTAGATCTGGTTGTTGAACATGAGGATCGTGATGTCGACGTTGCGACGCAGCGCGTGGATGAGGTGGTTGCCACCGATCGACAGCGCGTCGCCGTCGCCGGAGACGACCCACACGTCGAGGTCCGGCCGGCTTATCGCGAGGCCCGTCGCGATCGCCGGGGCGCGCCCGTGGATCGAGTGCATCCCGTAGGTGCTCATGTAGTAAGGGAAGCGCGCGGCGCAGCCGATGCCGGACACGAACACCGTGTTCTCCCGCGCGACGCCGAGCTCGGGGAGTAGGAGCTGGACCGCCGCAAGGATCGAGTAGTCCCCGCAGCCCGGGCACCACCGCACCTCCTGGTCGCTCGCCCAGTCCTTGCGCGTCGTGAGCGCGACGGGCGTGTCGGCCGTCGCCGTGGTCGCGTCGGTCGTGGTCACGCGATCGCCTCCTTCGAAGCCGTGAGCGGCGCGAGCAGGTCGACGATCGCCTGTTCGACCTCGCTCACACGAAACGGCCGGCCCTCGACCTTGTTCAGCCCGATCGCGTCGACGAGGAACGCCGCCCGCACGAGCTTCACGAGCTGGCCGAGGTTCGTCTCGGGGACAAGCACCGTGTCGTACCCGGCGAGCACCTCGCCGAGGTTCGACGGGAACGGGTTGAGGTGCACGAGATGCGCTCGGGCCACCTCGAGCCCCCGCGCCCGGCTGCGCCGCACCGCGGCGGCGATGGCGCCGTACGTGGACCCCCAGCCGAGCACGAGCAGCCGCGCGGGCGATCCCGTCGCGGCGCCCGGGTCGTCGAGCTCGAGCGGTGGGATCGTCCGGGCGATACCGGCGATCCGCTCGGCGCGTAGCCGCACCATCAGCGCGTGGTTCCCCGGGTCGTACGACACGTCGCCGGTGCCGTCCTGCTTCTCGATGCCGCCGATCCGGTGCTCGAGACCCGGTGTTCCCGGGATCGCCCACGGTCGCGCGAGCGTCTCCTCGTCGCGCAGGTACGGCCAGAATTCCGGTGTGCCGTCGGGGGCCGTGTGGTTCGGCTCCCGGCGGAACGCCGGGTCGATGGTCGGGAGCGTCGCGACGTCGGGCAGGCGCCACGGCTCCGCGCCGTTCGCGAGGTAGCCGTCGGACAGCAGGTACACGGGCGTGCGGTAGGTCACCGCGATCCGGACCGCTTCGATCGCCGCGGCGAAGCAGTGGGACGGCGTCGACGCCGCGACGATCGGCACGGGCGCCTCGCCGTGCCGGCCGTACATCGCGTGGAGCAGGTCGCCCTGCTCGGTCTTCGTCGGGAGACCGGTCGACGGCCCGCCGCGCTGCACGTCGACGATCACGAGAGGGAGCTCGAGGCTCACCGCGAGACCGATCGTCTCGGATTTGAGGTCGATCCCGGGTCCCGAGGTCGTGGTGACCCCGAGGGCGCCGCCGAACGACGCGCCGAGCGCCGCGCCGACTCCTGCGATCTCGTCCTCGGCCTGGAGCGTCCGGATGCCGAAGTGCTTCTGCTTCGCGAGCTCGTGGAGGATGTCCGAAGCGGGAGTGATCGGGTACGAGCCGAGGAAGAGCGACAGACCGGCCTGGTGCGCCCCTGCGATCAGGCCCCAGGCGAGCGCCGTGTTGCCGGTCACGTTCGTGTACGTGCCGGGCTCGAGCGTGGTCGGCGGGATCTCGTACGAGGACTCGAAGAGCTCGGCCGTCTCGCCGAAGTTCCACCCGGCGCGAAGTGCGAGCGTGTTGGCCTGGACGACGAGGGGGCGCGCCGAGTACCGCCGCTCGACGAACTCGATCGTCGGCTCGAGCGCGTGATGGTACAGCCAGGACACGAGACCGAGCGCGAAGAAGTTCTTGCTCCGCTCCGCGTCGCGGGGCTTCGCCCCGATGGGCTTGCACGCCTCGACCGTGAGCGTCGTCATCGGGACCTCGTACACACGGAACTGGGCGAGGCTGCCGTCGCGGAGGGGGTCGGAGACGTACCCGGCCTTCGCGACGGCGCGCTCGTCGAACGCGTCGGAGTTCACGATGATCGACCCGCCGGTCACGACGTCCTCGACGTTTGCGCGGAGCGCGGCCGGGTTCATCGCGATGAGCACCGTCGGTGCGTCGCCGGGCGTCAAGATGTCGTGGTCGGCGATGTGCACCTGGAACGCGGAGACACCGGCGAGGGTGCCGGCAGGTGCCCGGATCTCGGCGGGATAGCTCGGGAACGTCGCGAGGTCGTTGCCGAACAGCGCGCTCGCGGCGGTGAACTGGTCGCCGGTGACCTGCATCCCGTCCCCGGAGTCGCCCGCGAAGCGGACGACGAGACTGCCGATGCTCGAGACGGAGTCTCGAGGGGGGTTCATGGTGCTCGACACGTGGCCTCCTCGTTGAGGCGATGCTCCCTGGGTGATCGCTGCGTCCGGTCGCTGGTGCCACGGGCCCCGCGTCGATGCGCCCGGGCGATGCTAGCTCCGGGCGGTGCGCGCGGCGTGGCAGCCGCGAACCTCAGGCGACGGTGACCGCCTCGTCCAGGTACACGTCCTGGACCGCGTTGATGATCGCGACGCCGTCGTCCATCGGACGCTGGAACGCCTTGCGCCCGAGGATGAGCCCCATGCCGCCGGCGCGCTTGTTCACGACCGCGGTGCGGACCGCCTCGGCGAGGTCGTCGGCCCCGGAGGACTCCCCGCCGGAGTTGATCAGCCCGATCCTGCCCATGTAGCAGTTCGCGAGCTGCCAGCGCGTGAGGTCGACCGGATGGTCGGTCGTGAGCTTCGAGTAGACGAGCGGGTCGGTGCGGCCGAACCCGATCGCCGTGTACCCGCCGTTGCACACCGGCTGCTTCTGCTTGATGATGTCCGCCTCGATGGTCACGCCCAGGTGGTTCGCCTGACCCGTGAGGTCCGCGGCGAGGTGGTAGTCGGCCGCCGGTGTCTTGAAGGCGTCGTTCCGCAGGTAGCACCAGAGGACCGTGTACAGCCCGTGGCGGTGCGCCTCGGCGAACGCGGCACCGACCTCTCGGATCTGCCGTGTCGACTGCTCGGAGCCGAAGTAGATCGTCGCGCCGACGCCCGTGGCGCCGAGGTCGACCGCCTGACGGACGGACGCGAACATCACCTGGTCCGCCCTCGCGGGGTACGTGAGCAGCTCGTTGTGGTTGAGCTTCACGATGAACGGGATCTTGTGCGCGTAGCGCCGGGCGACGGCGCCGAGGACGCCGAGCGTCGAGGCGACCGCGTTGCAGCCCGCCGCGAGCGCGAGCTCCACGATGTTCGCCGGGTCGAGGTACGCGGGCTCCTTCGCGAAGCTCGCGGCGGCCGAGTGCTCGATGCCCTGGTCGACCGGAAGGATCGAGAGGTAGCCCGTGCCGCCGAGGCGACCGTGGTCGAACGTCTCCTGGAGGTTGCGCAGGACGGCGATCGGCCGGTCGCTCGAGACGAGGACCCGGTCCACGTAGTCCGGGCCGGGCAGGTGGAGCTGCTCGCGCGCGATCGTCGTGCTCTTGTGGTTCAGCAAGCTCTCGGCCTCTGCGCCAAGCAGACCTGCGACGTCGACCCCCATCGGTCAGCCTCCCGTGCTCGCCCGGACCGTGCGTGCCGGGCCGACCCCAACGTAGTGCGCCGTCGGGACGACCTTGGTCACGCCGCCTCGCAGGCGTCAGCGCAGGCTGGCGAGGCGGACGACCGCGTCCGACAGCTCGGCGTCCGCCTCGACGACCCGGCGGAACAGCTCACGCGCGCGCGGCAGGTCGCCGCTCCGCTCGTAGAGGTCCGCGAGCGCGTACCACTGGCGAAGGTGCCGGTCGAGGGGCCTGCGGACCTGTCGATGGACCGCGGGCTCGAGGATCGCGATCGCGTCCGCGATCCGCCCACGGTCGGCGAGCGAGCCGGCCATCACGAGGCGGCCCTCGGCGAGCACGTCACTGCCCGCGCCCGCTCGTCGCAGCTCGGACCAGAGCGCCTCGACGCGCGTGTGGTGGCCGAGCGCCCGCTCACAGTCCGCGAGGACCGGGTGCTGGTCGACCGACGAGGTGAGGTCCACGAACGCGTTGAGCTCCCGCAGCGCGTCCTTCCACCTCCCGAGGCGGTAGAGCGTCAGCCCGTACAGCTCCCGCACGGACGCGACACCGGGAACGGTGCGCGCGATCTCGCGCAGCGAGGAGAGGGCCTCGACGTACCGGTCCCGCTCGTACGCTCGCGCCGCGTCGGCGAGGCGAGCTTCGAGCGCCGCTGCCTGGCGCGGCGTCCCGAACGACCGGATCTCCGTCGCCACCGCGCCCGGGACGGTCCTGCGACGAGAAGTGCGCTGACCGGTGCCCTGCTTGTCCGCGTCGTACGCGGCGCGGGCGGCAGCGATCGCGTCACGGTCGGCGGCCGGTGCGGGCCGCCGGTCCGCCGTTCGTCGCTCGGCCGACTTCGGCGGCAGGACCCGCTCCTTGAAGAGCTCGTCCCGTCCGCGCGCGGGGGCAGCGCGCCTCGCGCCCGAGCCGGTGGGCCAGCGCGCGGGCGCGGCGGCGCGACCATCGCTCCGCACGCCGATCGCACCGCGGCGCGCGACGCCGCCCCAACCCGCGCGCTCCGCCCGCCTGACGTCCTCCGCGCCGTGGTCGCCCGCGCGCTCGCCGAGCCTGCGGCCGTCGGGGCTCGGGGCGCCGCCGGCACCGCGACGCGGTCCGGTGACCGCAGGGCGCGAGCTCCGGGTCGTGCCACGGTCCGTGCGGCCGGCGCCGCGCGTCGGCGCCCGTTCTGACCGGTCGGTACTGCGGGCGGGGCGGTCCGCGCCCCGCGCAGGCCGGTCGGTGCTGCGGGCGGGGCGGTCCGCGCCCCGCGCAGGCCGGTCGGTGCTGCGGGCGGGGCGGTCCGCGCCCGGCCGAGCGGACCCGCGTACCACGCCGCGCCCGTCGCCGCGGTC
>Ga0307372_10010716_pt1 | contig 12358 bp, 8 predicted proteins | sample OX1MG_FD_202533 | JGI IMG/M metagenome (GOLD analysis project Ga0307372, IMG submission 202533) | Soil microbial communities from Risofladan, Vaasa, Finland - OX-1 | ecosystem: Environmental > Terrestrial > Soil > Coastal area > Acid sulfate soil | place: Finland: Risofladan, Vaasa | collected...
ACAGCCCCGCCACCGCCGGCCGCGGCCGCTCCGCCGCCACCGCCGATGCCAAGCAGCACGCCGAGCTGACCGAGCGGCCCGGCTGGCGTGAGCGCTGCGAAGCCGCGACGGACTCGCTTGAGCTCCCCGCGGTAGGCGTCGCAGCTCGAGCACTCGGCGCAGTGACGGCGGGCACGCCCACTGATTCGCACGCTGCGGTCGGCGGCGCCGATCAGCTCGTCGCGGATGTCGCCGCACGGCGTGTCACGTGCGCTGGCGAGGTCGATCAGGCCGGTGCGGGCGCGCAGCAGCAGCGACTTCACGGCCGGCACGGAAACGCCGAGCGCGCTGCCGAGCTCCTCGTAGCTCATCCCCTGGAGCTCGCGCATCAACAGCGCCGAGCGCTGCTGACTCGGAAGCGTCTGCACGTCCGCGACGAGCCGCGTGAGCGCGGCGTTGCGCTCGGCGACGGCGGGCGGCTCGGCCGCCGCGCGCGGAGCGCTGAAGGCCGGCTCGGCATCCGCGGCCAGCTCGCTCGGCACCGGGCAGGGGCGTCGCAACTCGTCGATGCAGCGGTTGTGCGCGATGCGATAGAGCCAGGCCCGCAGCGTCACCGGTCGGTCGCTGGCCCGCAGCGCGCGATAGGCGCGCATGAAGACGTCCTGCAGGGCATCCTCGGGGTCGCTGACCGCGCCGTGCAGCATCTGGCGTGCGTAGGCCAGCAGCCGCGTGCGGTAGCGATCGTGGATCGCGCGAAACGCGTCATCGGAGCCGGCGCGGAAGAGCGCCACGAGCTGCTCGTCGGAACGCAGGCGCAGAAACGTGGCCGAGAGCGGGGCCCGGCTGCGAGTCAGACGTGTTGGGAGAGCTGAGGCTTCCACGCGCGATGCGTCCTCGGACTACTCTGATCCACTCTAACGGGCGCATCAGCGCGAAGTTCCGCTCATCCGCGTGCCGCGATAGTCTCGGCGGCCATGCCCGCTGCCCCTCGAAAGCCTGTCGCGGGGCGGCCACGCGCGAAACCGGCTGCGGTGCGGCGCGGTTCCGACACCCCACGCAAGACCCGGCCTGCGATCACCCCGGCGCAGTGGAACGGCTCGCCGTTTCCGCCGATTGCCGACTACGCGTTCCTCTCGGACTGCCACACCGGGGCGCTGATCGCGCCGGACGGATCGGTGGAGTGGCTGTGCCTGCCGCGCTTCGACGGCCCGAGCATCTTCGGCGCGCTGCTCGACCGCAGCGCCGGCGCGTTCCGCCTCGCCCCCTACGGCGTCGACGTCCCGGCCGGCCGCCGCTACCTTCCCGGAACCAACGTCCTCGAGACGACGTGGATGACGCCGACGGGCTGGCTGGTCGTGTGCGATGCGATGACGATCGGAGACTGGCACGGCAGCGAGCCGCAGGGCGCCCACACGCGCCCGCCGACCGACCACGACGCCGAGGCCCTGCTGGTGCGCACGATCGAGTGCGTGCAGGGCGAGGTGCCGGTCGAGCTGATCTGCTCGCCCGCGTTCAACTACGGCCGGACACCGGCGCGCTGGAAGGCGCTGGCCAAGGAGCCGGAGTACGCCCTCGACGCCACCGACGGCAAGACGACCGTACGGCTGCTGAGCGACATGCGGATGGGGATCGAGGGTCCGAGCGCCCACGCCCGTCACACGATGCGCGAGGGCGAGCGGCGCTTCTGCGCGTTGTCATGGACCGCCGAGCTGGGCGGGCCGCGAACCCACGAGCAGGCCCACGGGCACATGGTTCGCACCGCCCACTACTGGCGCGAATGGCTTGCCGCGGGCTCCTACCCCGACCATCCGTGGCGGGCCTTCCTGCAGCGTTCGGCGCTGGTGCTCAAGGGGCTCACCTACTCGCCGACCGGCGCGATGGTCGCCGCCCTCACGACCTCGCTGCCGGAGGCGCCGGGCGGGGAGCGCAACTGGGACTACCGCTACTGCTGGATGCGTGACGCCACGTTCACGCTGTGGGGGTTGCACGCCCTCGATCTCGACTGGGAGGCCAACGACTTCATGGAGTACCTCGCCGACCTGCCGCGCAACAAGGACGGCTCGTTGCAGATCATGTACGGGATCGGCGGGGAGCGGAGTCTCAAGGAGACGACGCTGCGTCATCTCAAGGGCTACCTCGGGTCGCGGCCGGTGCGCGTTGGCAACGGCGCCTACAACCAGCGCCAGAACGATGTCTTCGGCGCGGTGCTCGACTCGGTCTATCTGCACACCAAGCGCCACGATCACATCCAGGATCGACTGTGGCCGGTGCTCAGCGCCCAGGTGGCGTGTGCGTCGCGGGTGTGGCGCCGCCCCGACCAGGGGATCTGGGAGGCTCGCGGCGCGCCGCGCCATTACGTGTCTTCCAAGCTGATGTGCTGGGTCGCGCTCGATCGCGGGGCGCGGCTCGCCGAGCTGCGCGGGGAGCCCGAGCTCGCCGAGCGCTGGCAGGCCGGCGCCGACAGGATCCGCGAGGACATTCTCGCGCGCGGCGTCGACGAGCGTGGCGTGTTCGTCCAGCACTACGACACGACGGCGCTCGACGCGTCGAACCTGCTGATCCCGATCGTGCGGTTCCTGCCGGCCGACGACGAGCGCGTGCGCGCCACGGTGCTGGCGATCGCCGACGAGCTGAACGACCACGGGCTGGTGATGCGCTACCGCACGGAGGAAACCGACGACGGCCTGGGCGGCGGTGAAGAGGGCACGTTCTTGATCTGCTCGTTCTGGATGGTCTCGGCGCTGTCGGAAATCGGCGAACGCGCGCGTGCCCGCGCGCTCTGCGAGCGGCTGCTGTCGCTCGCCTCGCCGCTCGGGCTCTACGCCGAGGAGCTCGACGCGCGCAGCGGCCGTCACCTCGGCAACTTCCCCCAGGCGTTCACGCACCTCGCGCTGATCAACGCGGTCGCGCACGTGATCAACGACGGCGGCTGAACCAAAACGTGCGCCGGGTGACGCGCCGGCGCGGCCCTGTCATCGTGTAGCGCTGGATGGCCGACACGCGTCAAACCGACACGACCCACGGACCGCGCACGCCGGATCCGGTGCCGAGCCTGCGGCGCGCGGGCGCAATGGATCCATGGGATCGCCCGCGCACGACGGCGACGCCGTTCGACGACCGGGTCGCGCGCACTTCGCCGTTCCCGCCGATCGCCGACTACGCGTTCCTCTCCGACTGCCATACCGCGGCGCTGGTTGCCCCGGACGGGACCGTCGAATGGCTCTGCCCGCCGCGCTTTGACTCGCCGAGCGTGTTCGCGGCGATTCTCGACCGCGGCGCCGGCGGGTTCCGGCTCGGTCCCTCAGGGATGGGAGTTCCGGCCGGCCGCCGCTATGAGCCGGGCACCAACGTGCTCGAGACGACCTGGCAGACGCCGACCGGCTGGGCCGTCGTTCGCGAGGCGCTGATCCTCGGCCCCTGGCGCGCGCGCGAGATGGGCTCGGCGACGGCGCACACGCGGCCGCCGGCCGACCACGACGCCTACCACGTGCTCGTTCGCACGATCGAGTGTTTCCACGGCTCGGTCCAGGTCGAGCTGCTCTGCGAGCCGATGTTCGACTATGGCCGAACCCCCGGGGTCTGGAGCCCGGTCGAGGGCGACCCGCGCGCCTTCGATGCCGAGGGGGCCGGGCGAACCCTGCGTCTGCACAGCGATCTGCAGCTCGGGATCGAGGGCGGCTCGGCGCGCGCGCGTCACCGCCTCGTCAAGGGCGACCGCCGGTTCTGCGCGCTGTCGTGGTCACGGCTGCTCGACGGCCCGCAGACCTATGCGCAGGCCGCCGACAGCCTCGCCTCGACCGCCGAGTACTGGCGCAACTGGCTTGACACCGGCGACTTCCCCGACCACCGTTGGCGGGCGCAGCTGCAACGCTCGGCGCTGGTCCTCAAGGGCCTGACCTACGCGCCCACCGGCGCCGTCGTCGCCGCACCGACGACCTCGCTGCCGGAGACGCCGGGCGGCGAGCGCAACTGGGACTATCGCTTCACCTGGATGCGCGACGCGACGCTCACGCTGTGGGGGCTCTCGTCGTTGGGGCTGAGCTGGGAGGCCGACGACTTCATCCAGTACGTCGCCGACCTCGAGCGCAACACCGACGGCTCGCTGCAGATCATGTACGGCGTCGGCGGTGAGCGCGACCTCACCGAGCACACGCTCGACCATCTGACGGGCTACGAGGGGGCGCGTCCGGTGCGGATCGGCAACGACGCGGCCAGCCAGCGCCAGAACGACGTCTATGGCGCGGTGCTCGACTCGCTCTACCTTCACACCAAGCAGTACGGACACAGCTCGCAGCGCCTGTGGCCGGTGATCGAGGCGCAGGCCGATCGCGCGGCAGCCGTCTGGCGCGAGGCCGACCACGGCATCTGGGAGGCCCGCGGAGAGCCCCGCCACTACGTTTCGTCGAAGCTGATGTGCTGGGTCGCCATGGACCGCGCCGCGCGGCTCGCGGCACGCCGTGGACGCGAGGCGCTCGCCGACCGTTGGCGAGAGGTCGCGAACGAGATCCATGCCGACATCTGCGAGCGCGGCGTCGACGAGCGCGGCGTGTTCGTCCAGCACTACGACACCGTCGCCCTCGACGGCTCCAACCTGCTGATCCCGCTCGTGCGCTTCCTGCCCGCGGAGGACCATCGCGTGCGCGCGACCGTGCTGGCGATCGAGGACGAACTGACCGAGCAGGGCCTCGTGCTCCGCTACCGCCCCGACCAGACCGACGACGGGCTGGCCGGCGCTCACGAGGGCTCGTTCCTGATCTGCTCGTTCTGGCTCGTATCGGGACTGCTGGAGATCGGTGAGCGCCGGCGCGGACGGGCGCTCTGCGAGCGCCTGCTCGCCCTCGCCTCGCCGCTGGACCTGTTCGCGGAGGAGCTCGATCCACTGAGCGGGCGCCACCTCGGCAACTTCCCGCAGGCGTTCACCCATCTCGCGCTGATCAACGCGGTGCTGCACGTGATCCGCGACGAGGAGTCGGCCCCGCTGGGTGCGTAGGCCCGCGGCGCGGCCACCCCGGACTCGCCCGGTCCGCCCGCGGCTTCGCCGCCGGCGGACCGCGGGTTGGCGGTCGGGACACGGCCTCTACACTGCCGTGGCAAGCAAGCGACAGGAGCGCGGGGCGTGCCCTACTTCAACGATGAGCAGGAGGTCTACCGCTACCTCGGCCAGCTGTTCCTCGACCTGCTCGCCGATGAGGAGCTGGCACCGCAGTTCCGTACGGCCAACACCGTCGTTCAGTACCGCTACCACAAGCCCGAGTCGCAGATCACGGTCAAGCTGCTCGAGGACGAGGACGGGCAGGTCGACCTCGGCGCGACGCAGCTCGAGCCCGAGGTGATCATGACGATGGACGCCGACGTCGCCCACCGCTTCTGGCTTGGCAAGGTCAACGTGACGATGGCCCTGGCCAGGGGCCAGATCAAGGCCAAGGGCCCGGTCGCGAAGATCCTCAAGCTCGTGCCGCTCGTCAAGCCCGTGTTCCCTCGCTACAAGGCCCAGCTCGAGGCGGCTGGGCGCCACGATCTCGCCGAAGGCTAGCGATGCGCCGGAGCCCACCGACGGACTCGCCGGCGGCGCTGCGCGCGCGAGTTGCCGGCGGGGGCCACTAGCGTGGCGGAGCCCGCCGATGACCGTCAGATGGCGGGCTTCAAGGACTTCTACCAGTTCACCGCGCCGACCCGGGTGATCGCCGGCCGCGACCTGCTCGCTTCCGCCGGGTTCGAGTTCGCCAAGGAGGGCGCGCACCGCGTGCTGCTGGTCACCGACAGCGTGATCCGCGCGACCGGACTCGTCGATCGCGTGGCCGAGGGCGTGACCGCCGGTGGTTTGGCGCTGACCGGGATCTTCGACGAGGTGCCCCAGGACTCCGGCGGCAGCGTCGTCGCGGCGATCGCGGAGCTCGCCGGCGAAACCGGAGCCGACGCGTTCCTCGCCGTCGGCGGCGGCTCGGTCATGGACAGCGCCAAGGTCGCCAACGTGCTGTTCACCCACGGCGGAGCGGCCCGCGACTGGGAGGGCTTCTACGGGCTGCCGCGCGCCGGCGACGGTGACGGCCGGGCGCTCGATCTGGCGCCGCTCGGGTGCATCCCGACCACCGCCGGGACCGGCTCCGAGGTCAGCTTCGCCGCGGTCATCAAGGATCGCGAGGCGCGCGTGAAATACCAGATCGCCGACTTCCCGCTGATCCCGCGGCTGGCGATCCTCGATCCGGCGGCGACCGCCACGTTGCCGCCCGCGATCGCGGCGGCGACCGGCATGGACGCGATGACCCACGCGATCGAGGGCTACGTCTCGCGCGACTGGAACCCGCACGGCGACGCCTGCGCGCTGCACGCGCTGCGGCTGATCCGCGCCAACCTCGAGCGGGCGGTGCACCGCCCGGATGATGTCGCGGCGCGTGGCAACATGCTGATCGCGGCGTCCCTGGCGATCGCTCCGACGACCTCCGGAGCACTCGGTATCGCGCACTCGCTCTCGCATCCGTGTGGTGCGTGCTACGACGTGCCGCATGGGATCGCCAACGCGATCAACCTGCCCGTGAGCATCGAGTACAACGCGGCCGGCGGCGAGGACATCGCGGCGCGCTATCGCGATGTCGGTGAGCTGCTCGGTCTCCCCGCCGGTGGCGACATCGGCGAGGTGCTCGCGGCGCACGTCCGTGAGCTCGTGCGCTCGCTCGGGCTGCCCACGCGGCTGTCAGAGGTCGGTGTGCCCGAGGCGGGCATCGCATTGCTCGTCGAGGGCGCGATGGGCGACGCCTGCACGCTGGTCAACCCCCGGGCGCCGAGCGCCGAGGACCTGGCCGCGTGCTACCGGCGGGCGCTCTAGTAGGCGCGCGAGGCCATGGGGCCGAACGCCTGGGCGAGCACGTAGTCGAGGCCGGCCTGGCTGATTGGCTTGCCGCTGTAGTAGTCCATTCCGGCCGCGAGGCAGCGGTCGGTGTCGCCGGGCATGGTGCTGGCGGTCATCGCGATGATCGGCGTGTGCCGCGCGCTGCCCTCGCGGCGGCGGATCTCGCGGGTCGCCTCGTAGCCGTCGAGCTCGGGCATCTGGCAGTCCATGAAGATCGCGTCGTAGGGGGACCGCTCGTGCATCTCGACGGCCTCGCGGCCGTCGGCCGCGACGTCGACCTGGTAGCCGCGCTTCTCCAGCAGGCGGACCGCGACGAGCTGATTGACGACATTGTCCTCGGCGACCAGAACGCGCCGCGCGGTGGTGGCGACCATCGGTTGCTCGGGTTCCGCGGTCACGCTGTCCGACGGGCTCGCGGGATCGGCTCCGACCACCCGCACGATCTCGTCATAGAGGCGCGCCTGACGCAGCGGCTTGGTCACCACGCCGTCCAGCTCGGCGATCAACGACGCCGCGCGGGTATCGCGCGCGGCAACCATCATCACGAGCGTGGTCGCGCTGAACGCGGGATCGGCCCTGATCGCGACGGCCAGCTCCCCGCCGTTCATCCCGGGCATCTTGAAGTCGATCAGCACGAGGGCGAAGGGATCGCCGTCGCGTTCCGCGACCTGCAATGCGGCGAGCGCCGCGGGCCCGTCCGCGGCGGTGTGGACCGTCATGCCCCAGCTGGCAAGCTCGCGGTCGAGGATGCCGCGGTTCGTGGTCTTGTCATCGACGACGAGCACCCGCAGGCCCAGCAGCGCCGGGTCAGGGGGCGGCGGCGGCTCGGACGGCGCGACGCGCAACGGCAGCGTGAACCAGAACGTGCTGCCCTCGCCGCGGATGCTGTGCACCCCGATCTCGCCGCCCATCAGCGCGACCAGCTGCTTGGCGATGGCGAGCCCGAGCCCGGTGCCGCCGTAGCGACGGGTGTTCGAGCCGTCGGCCTGCGCGAAGGACTCGAAGATCGTCTCCTGGGCGGCTGCTTCGATGCCGATTCCCGTGTCGACGACCTCGAAGCGCAACTCGGCGCGGTCCGCGGTCTCGTCGCGGCAGCTGACGTTGACCGTCACCTCGCCCGCCTCGGTGAACTTGACGGCGTTGTTGGTGAGGTTCGTGAGGATCTGGCGAACGCGATTGGCGTCGCCCCAGACGTTGACCGGCAGGGTCGGGTCAACCGATGAGATCACCTCGACGCCGCGGCTGGGCTGACCCACGGCGACCATCGAGGCGACATCCTCGACCACCGTCCGCAGCTCGAACGGCTCGTCTTCGAGCTCGAGCTTCCCGGCCTCGATCTTCGAGAAGTCCAGGATGTCTTCGATCACCGCCATCAGCGCGTCCCCGGATACGCGCAGGGCGTCGACGTACTCCGCCTGCTCGTCGCTGAGCTCGGTCTGCAGCAGCAGGGCGCTGATCCCGATCACGCCGTTCAGCGGGGTGCGCAGCTCGTGGTTCATGTTCGCCATGAACTGGGACTTGAGCGCCGACGCCTCGACCGCCCTCGCGTGCGCGGCGGCGAGCGTGGACTCGGTGTTCTTGCTCTCGGTGATGTCGCGGCCGATCGCGGCGACACCGATGATCTCCCCGCCGGCATCGATGATCGGCGAGAGCGTGGTCGCGACGACGACCTCCCGCCCGTCCTTGGTGACGCGACGCGACTCGAGGGCCTCGACCCGCTCGCCCCGCAGGATCCGCTCCCAGTTGGCGGCCATGGACTCGCGCTCCTCGGGTGGTACGACCAGGCTGGGCGGCTGGCCGATCGCCTCCTCCGCGGTGTAGCCGTAGAGCTTCTCGGCACCGCGGTTCCAGCTGACGAAGACACCGTCCCGCAGACAGGCGGTGATCGCGTCATCGGAGGCATCCAACACGGTCGTGACGTTTCGCAGCTCCGCCTCGGTCTGCTTGCGGTCGGTGACATCGCGGGCGGTTCCGAACATTCGCAACCGCCCGCCGTCGTGCTCGGCGCTGACCTCTCCGCGTGACTCGATCACGCGCGCCTCGCCGTCCGCCCGGATGATCCGGTACTGGTGGGCGAACGGCCGGTGGTCTTCGCGGGCCGCCTGATGGGTCGCCAGCACGGCGTCACGGTCATCCGGATGGATCAGCACGATCAGGTCCGCGACGGTGAGCTCGCGCCCGGGCTCGACTCCGTAGGCGCGGTAGAGCTCGGACGACCAGTCCACCTTGCCGGTGGACACGTCGCAGTCCCAGGTGCCGATGCCCGCGATGGCCTGGGCTTCGAGGAGCCGGCGCCACTGGCGCTCGATCAGCTCTTCGGCCAGCTTGTGCTCGGTGATGTCGCGCAGGATCGTGAAGTGGCGGCCCGGGGCCACCCGGGCGGTGGCGGTGTAGGACATCGCCAGGCGCGAGCCGTCGTCGCGCAGCAGCTCGTATTCGCCCTGGTCGTGGCCGTTGAGCAGGAACGCCGCCCACGTGCTCGCCATCAGCTCGTCGGTCATCGGCGGGGCGAAGTCATCCATGCGTCGCCCGATCAGCGGGTGCACGTCGATATGGAGCAGCTCGTAGGCGGCGGGATTCGCGTCGACGATGTAGCGATCGTCGTCGATCACGAAGATCGCGTCGAGCGACGCCGAGAATGCCGCGGCGAAATAGCTCTCGCGCTCCGGCCCCCACGAGCTACGCTGCTGCTGCTCGCGCGTGCTGCTCACGGCGCCACGCTGCGCGGGCCGGATTGACCCACGACGCCCCCGACGGGCGATCGCATCGCCTGCTCATTTGCGGGCTGCGCCCGCCGATATTGTTCGATCTCGCGCATCGCCGGCTCCGCTTTGTGGGCCGGCAACTCATTCGGGAGGCCGGCGGCTGCTCGCCGCAGTGCTTCCCGTCCGAGCCCCCGTGCTCGACCACCGAGAATCACGCCCGCGGATGCAAGTGGTTATCGGCACGAACTTGACGCAGCGTTAGCCGCAGGCTCGCGACGTACCACACTCCGAAACGTCCGTCCAGAGGCTGGCACTCGCCGTTTGATCGACGCGACCCCGACGCGCAGCGCCGGTGCGACCTCTAAGCTTGCGGCATGTCGACCGCGGCCCTCCGGTCCGTTCAGCGCTGGCACTGCGAGTCGTGCGGCTACATCTATGACGTCGCCGACGGCGACCCCGACGGCGGGATTCCGCCGGGGACGGCGTTCGAGGACATCCCCGACACATGGTTCTGTCCGGTCTGCGGCGCGCGCAAGCGTGACTTCACCCCTTACGAAGACTGACTGTGAGCAAATCCGCACAGGCGGTACCGCCGGCACAGCGTGTGCTTGCGCGGCTGACCGGCGCACGCCTGTGCTTCGGCCGTCCGGTCGAGGTCAAGGGTCGCACGGTCATCCCGGTTGCGAGCGTGCGAACGGCCGGGGGCTACGGTTTCGGCGGTGAGCCGCTCGGGCGTCAGCGCTCCGGGGGCGGCGGCGGGGGCGCGCTCGATGCGCGGCCGGTCGGGTTCATCGAGATCGGGCCCGAGGGCACGCGCTTTGAAGCAATCGACGATGGTCGCGTGGCGCTCGGCACGATCGCCGCAGGGTCACTGGCTGCGCTCGTCGTCGGCCGGGCCCTGATTCGGCGCCGGCGCCGGGCACTCAACGGCGGCCCGGCGCGGCTGCGCCTGCGCCGCGGCGCTCACGCCAGCCAACGGTCGTAGGGCAGCAAGGCAGCGGCGCTCGCCAGAGCGGCGGCGCTGAGCTCGGGCACCATCGCCAGCGTGGCGACCTCGACCAGGCCAAGCCGCTCGACCGTCGCCAGGTTGGATCGCTCGAGTACGCCGGGGTCAGCGGGCCACGGCGTCATCACGACCGCGCGCAGATCGAGGCCGACCGATCGCGCGGCCTCGATAGTGAGCAGGGTGTGGTTGATGGTTCCAAGCCCCGGACGCGCCGCGACCACCACGCCGAGCCCGAGCTCGCGGGCGAACCGGCGCACATCCCAGCCCTCGGCCAGCGGGACGAGCAGGCCGCCGATCCCCTCGACGATCACCGGGCCGCTTGCGCGCGCGTCGTCGAGCAGCGCCGCGACGTCGATCGCCTCGCCGGCGAGCTCGGCGGCGAGATGGGGTGAGACCGCCGGACCGTAGCGCGCCGGGGAAACCGCTTCGGGCGGCTCACCGCTGAGTGAGGCGAGCAGCTCGTGGTCGGGCAGCGCGCCGTGATCGCCCTCGTCGACGCCCGTGATCACCGGCTTGCGCGCGCGCACCTGCACGCCGCGGGCGCGCAGGCCGGCGACCAGCGCGCCGGCGAGAACCGTCTTGCCGACGCCGGTGTCGGTGGCGGTGACGAAGCAGCCGCGAAGCACTCGGCGCCTTATGCGGCGCGGGCGACAGGCTCCGCGGCGCCCGGGACCGGAGCGAACGTCACGCCGACCTCGTGCGCGGCGTCGCTCAGCGCCGCGACGGCGCCGGCGAGCTCGGTGGCGGTGTGCGACGCCATCACGGTCAGCCGCAGACGCGAGCTGCCTGCGGGCACGGTCGGCGGGCGGATCGCCTGCGCGAAGACGCCGCGCGCCAGCGCGGCATCCGACAGGCGCACGGCCACGTCGGCATCGCCGACGATCAGCGGGATGATCGGGGTGCGTCCGCTCGGCGCCGGCATCCCGGCAGCCATGAGCTGCCGGCGCAGCAGCTCGGCGGTCGACTGGAGCTTCTCGGGGCGCAGCGGCTGCTCGATCAGCAGCTCGAGCGCCGCGAGGGCGCCCGCCACGGCGGGCGGTGGCGGCGCGGTGGAGTAGATCAGCGAACGCGAGCTGTTGACGAGCAGCTCGACGATCTCGTGCCTGGCGCAGACGTAGCCGCCGTAGGAGCCGAGCGCCTTGCTGAGGGTGCCGACGAGCACGTCGACCTCGCCCTCGAGCCCGGCCTCCGCGATCGCGCCGCGCCCGCCAGGGCCGAGCGTGCCGGTTGCGTGGGCCTCGTCGACGACGACGAGCGCACCGTGCTGGCGGGCCAGCGCGACGATTCCGGCGAGCGGGGCGACGTCGCCATCCATCGAGAAGACCGAGTCGGTGACGATCACGTCGCCCTCGCGTCCACGCTCACGCAGCGCCCACTGCAGGTGTTCGAGATCGCAGTGGCCGTAGACGACCGTGTCGGCACGCGCGAGCCGGCAGCCGTCGATGATCGAGGCGTGATTGAGGGCGTCGGAGAAGATCGTCTGTCCGGCGCGCCCGAGCGTCGTGAGCACGCCGATGTTCGCGAGATAGCCAGAGCCGTAGAGCAGGCACGACTCGGTGCCCTCGAACTCCGCCAGGCAGCGCTCGAGCCGTTCGTGGATCGTCATCGTGCCGGACACCAGGCGCGAGGCGCCGGCGCCGACACCCCAGCGCATCGCCGCGTCGGCGGCCGCCTCGCGCACCCGTGGGTGGTCGGCCAGACCGAGGTAGTTGTTCGAGCACAGCAGCAGCACGGGCGTCCCGTCGAGCATCACGCGGGGACCCTGCGGGCCGCTGATCAGCCGCGTGCGGCGGTCGAGGCTCGCCTCGCGCAGTTGCGCCA
>Ga0307372_10010717_pt1 | contig 12358 bp, 16 predicted proteins | sample OX1MG_FD_202533 | JGI IMG/M metagenome (GOLD analysis project Ga0307372, IMG submission 202533) | Soil microbial communities from Risofladan, Vaasa, Finland - OX-1 | ecosystem: Environmental > Terrestrial > Soil > Coastal area > Acid sulfate soil | place: Finland: Risofladan, Vaasa | collected...
TCCTCGACCCTCCGAACCGCACCCCGGGGGGATACCGGGACTACGACCCCGAGGCACTGGCGCGACTCGCCTTCATCCGGGCCGGACGCTCCGCTGGGCTAACCCTCGGCAAGCTGCGCCAGGTCATTGCTCTTCGCGACCGAGGCGAGACGCCTTGCGCGCACGTGAGCGATCTCATCACCTCCAAGCGGGTCGAAGTCGACTCGCGGATCGCCGAGCTGGAGCACCTGCGCTCCGAGCTCGCCGCGCTCGAGCAGCGGGCACGGCGCCTCGATCCGGCTGACTGTGACGCCTCCAAGGTCTGCCACATCATCACCACCCAGCGCTGAGGTTTCTGTGGGTATCCCAGAACGACGCCGAGTCGAGCCGGCCGACCTCGCCCATACCGCCGGATGGTGGGCACGAGCCAATTGCCGAGGAGAAGGAGATCGAGCTAGGTCCTTCTGGCTCGCCAGACCTCTTCACAGGGCCAGCGGTTGGCCCACGACGGCTCGACAAACCCGTATGACGATGTGGCGCCGGGTGGAGGCCAGAGTTCAATCAGGTCGAGGATCTCGAAGCTGTTCTCTCTCAACAGTCGTACCCAGTCACCATGGCCGAGGTGAAACTCGATCGTCGGGTCGTCGGACCACTCGAAGCGGTGCATGCCGAGCTGGGGACGGCGGAGCTCGGCACTGGCCGGCGCCTCGGCTTCGTCGGGGACACAGAGCATCAGTAGCGTGCTGTTGCCGAGGAAGACGAGCTCACCTCCGGTTCGGAGCAGACGGGACGCCTCAGGTATCCAGACATAGGGATCGGCCCAGATGGCCGCTCCATACTCGCTGATTACGAGATCGAACGAGCCGTCGGTCAGGGGGACGTTCTCACCCGAGGCCCGTACGAGGGGAAACGGTAGCCCGAACTCAACCTGGAACTGGCGAGCAATCGTCAGTTGGCCACGAGAAGGATCGAGTCCGACCGGCCGGGCCCCGAGCCTGGCCAGCCATGCCGAGACATAGGCCGTGCCACACCCGAGTTCGAGCGTGGCTTTGCCCTCGAGAGCATCGGGAAGTAAATGAACCGCTCCTTCGGGTACCCCGAAGATCCCCCAGGTGGGCTCGCTAGCTGACCACTCTCGACGCGCCGTCTGCAGCTGATCCTCGTGACGGTCATCCCACGCCGCGGCGTTGACCTTGATGTAGTCGACCGATCCGGTGTCCACCCAATCCAGGCTAGGACACGCCATCGACATCACCGCAGCTTGGGCCGCTCCATGCACTGGGGAGGCTGACTCATCTATCGGAGACGCCCCTCCTTGGCTGACCCTGGCCGCCAGGCGACTGCTCGCTATAGACGGGAGCTCCGGCGGCCATCTAGTGGCCGATGTCCGCGTCCCCTATCCGCGCTGTTCCAACTGCCCAGATGGCGCCCCCATCCGCCGGCTCTGCGACCAAGCGAACGAGGCGGCCAGATCATCCCCCGCGTAGGCTTGGACCTGGCCTCGGAGACAAGTTGGGGATCGTCTGATGGAACGGGTTGTGACGGGGGTGGAGGAGGTACCACCCGAACCGGGGGTCTACTTCCTCGTGGATCAGGACCGCCGGCTTCTGCTGCCTGCCCCTGATTCATCGCCGGACCGGCGGGCGCCCCCCTGTGGCCGATTGTGTTACGGATCGAGACGTGGGCGCTCCCCGCTCATCACACGATCGAACGCCGCCCGGGCCACAGGCAGGTAAGCCGGGACGATGGGAGCCAGGTAGGCAAAGACGGCTAGCACCCAGCCGAGCGTGTAGTGGGCCAACCGGTTTGACGCGTCGGCATCCAACTTTCCTCCCGCCGAGCGGTAGGCCCGGCAGAAGGCCACGAAGCCTGGAGTGGTCCAGTCGAGCCCCAGCGTTCTGAAGTCCTCAAGCCGGTCGCCACCAGCGGAAGACTCGAAGTCGATCAGCCCCGAAATGCGTCCCGATGAGTCGACCAAGACGTTGCGGGGCTGAACGTCCCGGTGGGCGAGCACCGGAGTGTCGGGCACGCTAGTAAGCACCGCTCGACTGGCGTCCAACGCCTCCAGGAGTCCTTCCAACTCGGCTGCTGGAACTACCCGGAGGTCGTGGGCCATCCCCGCCAAGACCCCTGAGCGTCGCCGATCCAATTCGACCAGCGTGGTAGGGCTCATCGTCCAGTCACCAAAGGAAGGGGGCGCCGCCGTGTCGTGTAGCCGGGCGACCACCGCCCCCATCCGGCGGGCCAGAGACTCAGACAGCTCATGGGCGGGTCGCTTGGCGTCGTCGGGTGGATCACCTTCGAGCCTGGACATGACCAACCAGGGTCGTCCGTCCGGGAGTGCCCCCGTGGCCAACAGCCGTGGCACCGGCAGGTCCGATCCGGCCAACAGGCTCAGAGCATTCTTTTCTCGCGCGACACCGCCCCGATCAGGGCGATAGTCGAGCTTCACTACCACGTCCTCGAGGACCCAGATATAAGTACGTCGAGGCCCGCCCAGATCCGTCGGCAGCTCGCCGGGACTCCGGGTGGAAAGCCCGGCCTCGGCCAATATCGCGCCGAGGTGGGCCACGGTCGGTGGGTCTAGCGCCGCGTCGGGCACCGCAACATCATGGTTCCCGCAGGGGCATCTCCGCTGCCATTTACCGTGACTCGGCGGACCAGGGGGTCAGCCCGGAGTGGCTCTTGGTTCTAATGCAAAGGTCCGTGGCAGCCGGCAATAGGTTGCTTAGAGCCGGCAGCTGACGCTTAGTTCACCTCCTTCAGAACCCTGAGTACCTCGCCAATCTGGGACCGGAGATTTGCGATGTCGGCTCGCACTCCCTCAAGCTCGCGTCGCATCTGGGCCTGGGACTCCTTGATCTCACTCGCCGCCGTGTCAAGAGCCTGCGGCGCGGCCATGGCGCCGGGGGCAGAGCTTCGGAACATCGCCCAGCCACTCACGGCCAAGAATGCGAAGCCGGCGATCCCGATCGAGGCGATCGGCCAGCTGAGGGCGAAGACCATGTTCACACTCCCTCTTCCGACGATGGCTTCGGATTGGCCGAGAGCGTGTCTGCGGCCTCGACGACAACCTGAGGGGTCAACAGAATGCGGAACTTCGTCACCTCGAAATACTTCATCGCTTTGCCATCCTCCGATAGCTCCAGATGGCCCTCTACTAGGCCAGCCTTCTCAAGACGTTGCAGGTGCATGTGCACAAGAGGCCGGCTGAGGCCGACCACCCGGGCAAGCTCACTTACATGAACTGGCCGTCGGGTCAAAGCCGCCAGAAGCCGAAGCCGATGCGGATTCGCCAGCGCAGCCAGCGCAGCCGCCAGGTCATCCCCCGTCCACCCACTTCCAGCATCCTGCCGTGTCACATGTAAGCCAAATATGACATGTGGCGTGGTTGGTGTCAAGAGCGGCAATGAAGGTTCGACCGGGGGGGAGTCCCATCGATCGACGGCTGACCGTCCGCAGCCGCGCGGGACAGCCCGGACAGGTGCGCGGGTGTCCCCGAACAACACAGGGTCCCTGGAGGGAGACTGCCCCCAACCGCCGGGAGTCGGACGTCCCGGAGTTGTCGCGCACCAGCGCCGCGCGGTGTCGATCAGCACCCAGGGGCCTGCTCGTCGGGCGGAGACAGAGGACCACGCTTGAGTACCTCAGCCAGCACCTGCGCCGTCTCGGCCAGGGCGGCGTCGTTGCCAACCCAGACGTTCCAGCCCAGGTGACCGATTCCGATCTGGAGCTCGTAACAATGGTGCCGCTCAGCCGCGTCGACCAGCGCCGCCGGGTCCCCGGCGATCACCTCGGAGCTGAAGACGGCTCTCCACGGATCGGCTGCCGCGATGCCCGGGTGGACGCCGCCCCAGAAGCTGCACCAGGCGACGTCATAGAGGAAGTCCCCCCGGACTGAGCACTTCCAAGAGAAGACGGCGTTGACTTTTGAGGCATCCCCGCTGACGAGGACGTTGGCGTGGAGAAGATCGCTGTGGACCAGGTCCCGGCGCTCGGGGAAGGTTGGGACCAGGTCTCGGATCCGAGAGTCCGCCGCCCGGAAGAGGCGCTCCAGGTCGGGCTCAGACGCCAGCTTCCGCTCCCAGCGGGGGAGGTCACGCTTCGCGTCGTGAACGAGGCCGGCCAGCAGCCAGTCCTTCCAGCCCATCTCCGGCTTGGGCGGTTGCCAATGCCAGCCAACCGGTAAATCGGGGCTCTTGGCGACCAGGAAAAAAGACTCGAACAGCTGCTTCAACATTGGAGCCGCCTGTGCGGACTGTTCCGGACTGATCATTTCCAAGTAGGACCCGTGGTGACGCACGGAGATGGCATAGGCCCCACCAAAGGCAGCACCGATCTCGACAACTTCGGGAACGGGGAGGTCAGGACTGGCGAAGGCCATTGCCGACCGGTCGGCCTCGAACCAGGACCGGTCCTCCCCGAAACGGACCACCAGCTCCCTGCCCTCAGTCTTGAAGGCGTAGGCCGCCGACCAGAAGCCGCCTCCAAGCCTCTCGAGGCCCTCCACCTGGCCGAAGCGGCCGTTGAGGAACTCCAGGACTTCCCGGTTGCTCAGGGACGGTGCGGCCACCGAGTCATTCTCACCGGCTGGGCTGGCGGTGGCCACGGATTAGTGCGGCAGCCAATCCCCGCGCTGGCCAGGGCGACCGCCGAGCCCGCCGAAGAGGGCCCCATAATCCCGCCAGCCCGGCAGCGCTCGACCATCCCCATCCGCCGGACGTCGGCGCATCGCGACGATCCTCATGTCCTCGATTAGTGCCACTGCTTCGGCCGGGATCCAACACCGTCGCCAGCAGCTGCCGACCATTCTGCCCGTTCGGACCAAGCCGACGTTGGAGTGCCCGGTGTCAACGGCAACTTCGAACCTACCGAACGGGCCACGGACAAAAGGATCACCTTTCGGTCTGGTTGTCATTCTCAGGACCGACCTGTACGGCATCACAGATCCCATCGCCGTGACCGGGTGCAGAAGTTGTCTCGCTTCCGGCTTCAAGGCGCTGGGCCTCGTAGGGACCGGCGGTGTCAGCGCACGGCGAAGGGGCGATCGGCGATCCATCTCTTGGGACGTTTGTACCCACCCAGGGCACGGGTTCTAAAGCAACGGGGGGTGGAACGAGCTTCCGGGTCGAAGGTACCGATTCAGTCCTTGTCGTGTGAGCGGACTGCAGCGGTCGCACTCACGCACAGATCCGCCCAGCAGGACAGGAATCGCTGATCTTCGATCTGGAGGGGCGGGCTGGCAAAGGTCCAAGTGGAACGCCGGTAGTTGATGAGGGCCCCGAGGAGGACGACGGAGAGGGCCTCGGTGTCGATGGTGTCAGCCGCCGCACCCAACCAGCGTCGGGCCAGGGCGGCGGCGGCCCGGTAGCCGGCATCAACCACTCGTTCCCGGAATAGGTCGCGGATCTGGACCAGACGATCTCCGTCGTGCTCGAAGATCCGCATGATGACCCGCTCCCGGTCGAGCTCGCCCAGGAGCCAGGCACCCATGGCCATGGCCTCGGCCCGCAGGTCGACCAGGGGAAGCTGTGTGAGCGCCTCACTGGCCTCGTCCACGGCCTGGAGCCGTTCGTACAGTGCGGTCTGGAGGAGAGCCTCCTTGCTGGTGAAATGCCGGTATAGGGCGCCCCGACGGGGCTGCAGTCCGACCGCCGCTTCAATGTCGCCCACCGTGGTCTGACGAAATCCCCGTTCAGCGAAGAGCTGCATGCCGGCCTCGACCAGGCGCTGCTTGGTCGGTTGACGACCGCGCCGATCTTGAGTAATCATCTGATTACTATAACCGAGTGATTATTAAGGCAGGTGTGGATGGAACCGATTCCGCCCCCCAAGCTCTCCACCGCACAGCGCGCTCAGCGCTGGATCGAAAAGCACCTCAGCAACCCGCCCATGCGGGCCGCTCTGCGCCTCGGGATAGCGCCTGGCGCCTTCGCTCTGTTGGAGACCACCGGAAGGCGAAGCGGAAAGCGTCGCCTCACGCCGGTCGGCAACGGACTCGACGGGAACGTCTTCTGGCTGGTGTCTGAGACCGGGGAGGGCGCCAGCTACGTGGCCAACCTCCGGGCCAATCCTCGGGCCCGGGTCAAGGTCCGGCGTCGCTGGTATACGGGCGCTGCTAGTTTCGTGCCCGAGGACGACCCCTGGACCCGCCGCCATGACATCGACGGGGCCAATGGACTGGTCGGGCGCCTCGACGGTGTCATCTTCCGGGCCTCCGCCAAACGCTTCCAGCCAATAACCATCCGGATCGACCTGGTGGACCACAAGCCTTGAAGTGGCAAGCGAAAGGTGTCGCCGGTTAGACACTCCGAGTGCAGACGCACAAGCACGTCGGAGACGCCGGCGACCTCGCCTTTGACCAGGGCGACATAGTGCTCGTCGCCTGTTAGAGCCCGATAACCGACGATTTGGAACTCACCGAAGGAGGTTGGGAGCTTGGTCTCGATGATGCGTTCGACCAGGCTCTCAGGCACCGACAAGAGCGGCCACCTTGGCACAGGTCATCGCGCACGCCTTGGCGGCCTCGCGGCCCTTGCCGATGAGATGCTCGGCGAAGAACCGCCGGTGGTCTTCGTGCTCGTGGAACTGCTGGGGGGTGAGCACGGCTGAGAGTATGGGAACGTCGGTGCGCAGCTGAACATCCATCAGACCGCTGATCACGGCCTGAGCGACGAAGTCGTGCCGGTAAATGCCGCCGTCGACGACCAGGCCGGCAGCCACCACCGCGTCGTAGCGGCCGGAGCGGGCCAGCAACTGGGCATGCAAAGGAAGCTCGAAGGCGCCAGGGACCTCGAACAGTCCCACCTCCCGGTCCGGGTCCAGGTCCCCCAGGGCCTCCACGAACCCGTCCCGGCAGAGGTCCACCAGTTCTCGGTGCCAGCAGGCCTGGACGAATGCCACCGGTTTCACAGAATCCTCCCCACGTCGACGTTTCCGGCATGCTAAAACTTCAAGTAATGTCGAAGTCAAGCCTTGGACGTGATGAGCTGACCATCGGGGAGGCGGCCTCCCGTATTGGCGTGTCGACCTCGGCACTTCGCTTCTACGAAGACGCCGGGCTCATAACCGCCGACCGCACCGATGGAGGCCAGCGTCGCTACGCCAGAGACGTCCTCCGGCGAGTGGCCTTCATCCGCGGCGCCCAGGCCGTGGGGATGAAGCTCACAGAGATCAAAGACGCCATCGACCACCTGCCTCGACACCGCGCCCCGAGCAAGGAGGAGTGGCACGAGCTCTCGGAGCTATGGCGGCCTCAGCTCGACGCCAAGATCGTGGTTTTACTGGCCATTCGCGATTCACTTGATAAGTGCATAGGGTGCGGATGCCAGAGTCTGGACAGCTGCGCCATCTTCAACCCAGGCGACATCGCGGCCAGCAACGGCCCCGGCTCCGTTCTCGCCCGGCAGTGAGCCGCGCCAGGGCAGGACCAAGGGCGATCCCGGCAGAGGGAGGGCGCCCATAATCCCGAGCATCCGGGGATGGTGACCTATTGGTGGAGACCGCCGGCCCGGGGACAGTCGGCCCGAGGACGGCCGGCCCCGAATTATGGACGAGCAGAATTGGTTCCCGATCCGTCTCGGGCACCAAGCTCGGCCACGATTTCGTGGTGACCCGACACCCAGAACCGGGCGTTCGGCTGCTCAAGGTAGAGCGGAGAGTCCGGCTTTAAGGTGGGACCATGACCGATCTCGACCGTCCGTGGGAGCCGCCTCTCGCCGGCACCGAAGCCGAGCACCTCGTCGGCGCACTTGATCGACTGCGCACGACTTTCCGGTGGAAGGCCGACGGTCTCGGCGCCGCCGCGCTGCAGGCCCGCATAGGTATCTCCTCGCTGACCCTCGGCGGCCTGCTCAAGCACCTCGCTGCCGTAGAGGACCATATCTTCACCACCCGGCTCCGCGGCGAACCGATGGGCGCACCGTGGGACGCCATGGGCGGGGACGCCACCAGCGACTGGGTCTTCACCTCCGCCGCGCAGGACCCACCCGAGCAGCTGTACGCCCTCTGGGATGGCGCCGTCGAACGGTCCCGCGGGAGGCTCACGGCAGCTTTGCTCGAGGGTGGACTGGACCAGCTCGTCCACGCTTCGTGGCCAGACGGTCGCCATATCAGCCTCCGGAGGCTCGTATGCGACCTGATCGAAGAGTATGGACGACACACCGGACACGGCGACCTGCTCCGAGAGGCCGTGGACGGACTGGTCGGCGAGGACCCCCCGGCCCGATGGCACCCAACATAAGGCCCGTACAGCTGAGGATCTAGGCAAACGATCTGCACGGCGGGAGGTGACCAGCGCTCGGGCTTCCCGAGCGCCTGGCTCGGCGATCTGGCGCTCCGGTGGTGCCCCCGAACTCGCGCCCGCGGACTCCTTGAACCTGCCACTAGCGGGGTATCCCCATGCGCCGGCATGGGGAGGGCTTCCCGAGATCAGCGGCGACAGGCACTTTCGAGCACTGGCAGCCGCCGGCTAGCAGCTCGCGATGGCACTTTCGCGCGGATGTCTTGGAGGGCAAGAGCAACCTGAGCGGGACGTCGTTGGCCGCTCGGCGGGCCTCAGCCTCGGCTCCTTAGCCTGATCCTGTCCGAGTAGCCGTCGGCCAGTTGGAGCGGGTCGCCGCCTCGAACGAACCGGAAGTCGCACTGGCGGGCGCCGAGCGCGATCGTGCCCGTCCGTCGCAACCCTTGGTCCAGCTTGTCGCTGACCACATCGTCGAGGGCGCACATGTAAGGGACCAGTTCCATGGCCCCATACTTGGAGAACTGGTGGCAGATCCCGCACGACTTGACATTCATCGACACGTCCGGGCCCGACGGGTCGTCCAGTACCTCGAACACGAACTCGCCCTCCTTCGGCTCCCGCTGTGACCTCTCGGCCGCCGCCTTGAGGGCGTGCAGAGCCGACTCGTTTCCGAACTGATCGGGCGGTGCCGGAACCATCGTGAACATCTCGACCACGGTCGCCCCGAAGTCGTGAACCTTCACGCCGCGGGCCTTGAGAGCCAGGTACACGGCCAAGGTCATTGCACACTTGAACAGGGAGTCGGCCATCGGATGGTCGGGCTCTTCCAGGTAGGCCAGATCGGGAACCATCTGGTCGTAGAGCGCCGCCGCCTCGTCCACCACCGCCTCAGGGTTGTCCACGAACCGGGCGGCGATCATCTGATAGCCAGGGCGCATCCCGACAAACTGGTTCCGCACCGCCTCGGCGTTGTCCATCTGCTCCCCCTCGGCGGCGCCAACCGGCCTAGGCCGCTCCGGAGGAGAGGGTACCGCTCCCCGGTCCCTCCTCGCTCGCAAGGTCAACTATCCGCTCGGACTGGGATCGAACTGTGGCACCAGCGAATCAAGTCGGATGTGCCAGTTTCTGTGCCCTCGACGTCTTCTGGGGAGGGCTCCCCATAATCTCCGGGCGCCAGGTACTCGTGACCGGTCCCTGACCGCCGGGAGCGGGCACAGATAGGAAAGGGCATGCTGGAAAGGAATGACCACCGTGGCGTTCCGTCCGTTGACCGAGGAAGATCTCCCGCTCGTGGCCCGCTGGCTCCGTGAGGAGCACGTGCAGGAGTGGTGGAAGGATCCCTCCGCACCGGACGGGGTGCGAGAGAAGTATCTCCCGAGGATCCTCGGCGATGACCCGACAGACGTGTTCGTCGTCGTGGCCGACGGTCAAAATGTCGGAATCATCCAGAGCTACCGGATCAGTGACTACCCCGGCTGGGTCAAGACCATCGCTGGCTCGGGCGTCGCTTTCCCATCGGCCGCAGGCATCGACTACCTCATCGGTGAGCGTGATCTCGTTGGCCGAGGCGTCGGATCGGCGTCAATTCACGCGTTCACGGACTTCGTGTTTGCTGCGTACCCAGACGTGGAGCGCATCGTGGTGACTCCACAAGCCGCGAACCGTGCGTCGTGTCGGGTGCTAGAGAAGGCCGGCTACGAGCTCGTCTGGTCTGGCCTGCTCGACTCCGACGACCCCTCCGATTCGGGTCTGGCGGCTCTGTACGTGCGGAGTCGATAGCGGAGCGAGAGCGGGGTCAACTGCCCCATATCGTCGGTACGAACTTGACGGTCGACCTCGCCTGGAACGCCGGAAGGGTTCCCATATGCTGCGGCGTCCAGCGGTGCCGGCAGCATCATGGTCTTGTCGCTACGCAGGCGTAGCCGGCGAGCTTGCCGATCAGCCGGTATACGTGCCAGAGGCAGTCCATCAGCATGATGTCGTAGTTCGACTGTCCGAATCGGGTGATGTAACGCTGGGGATCGCGCCTGAGTCGAGCGGCGTACAGCAACCGCTTGCCCGCGGTCCCTTCCCGCTCTTGAGCGCGCTCGCCCCACTCGCTCGAATAGTCAACCCGGGTGTGGATGACGAGTCCGGCCCCGGTGAGGGCCTCGTCGAGGTCGTCGGGACGCATGAAGCGGCCCCCTTCCGCGCGGGTCAACGCTTCGGCCTCTACGTCGCTTAGCTCCGGACCCCGGAGGACCTGATAGGCCAGCACGTGCCCGCCAGGTCGCAGCACCCGATTGAATTCGGCTGCCGCGGCGGCCAGGTCGGCGAACATCAACGACTCCCGGCACCAGAGCAGGTCCACCGAAGCGTCCTCCGCCGGTATGGCCTCGGCCTTGCCCTGGGCGAATTGGACCAAATCCCTGGCGACATCATCGATCCCAGCGTCCTCGCCCGGACGAGGTTGTCGCGGAGTGGGGTCGATTCCGAGAACCCGGTAGCCGAACCGGGCCGCCAGCTGCAATGAGGCCTGGCCCCGGCCACATCCGACATCGACGACAAAGGCGCCGGCGGGCACAGCGAGGGCTGTCACCAGGTCGTAGAGACTCTCCGGTCCCTGCGGACCAAGGCTCTCGTCCAGGAAGGCGTGAAACTCCTCCTCGACGTCATCGAAGCTGCCCGGTACTTCCTCTGCCACGTTGCCCACGGCCATCCTCCCTCACTGGACCGTGGTCCCACGGTAACTTGGTCCCTGCCAGCGTGCTGTGAATTTCGGAGGTGCAGGTGATCGAGCGGGTCCAGATCGGTGTGCGGATGGAGAAGAGCATGGTGAAGGTGCTCAAGGCCCTGGCCGAGTTCGAGAGCCTCACCCTGGGTCAGCTGCTCGAGAAGATCGTGCTGCACTCCTTCGAACCCGTACCCGGGCAGGAGGGGGAGATGTCGGCCAGCCCCCACAGTCGGGCGGCGTTGGCGGCGGTGGCTGACTTCAAACGGATCTACGGCATGAACCTGGATGACCGGGAACTGCGCAAGCCGGACCCCAAGGCGTAGCTGTCAGCCGCCTCAACAGCATTGGGGGGACTGTCCCCGAAGACCGGGGGCTCACGGTGGCAGAAGTGTCACCGACCGCCGGCAAGGGGCTAATCGTCCGGCCGCGGCGTTCCGCTCTAGCGTGACCTGGATGGGGTGCTGTACCCACTGACTGAGGAGAACTGACTGTGAAAATCCTGCTCATCGCCGGGCTCTGGCTCGACGGGTCCGTATGGGGGGACGTCGTGGCGGCACTCGAGGCACTTGGCCACCATCCCGTTGCACTGAGCCTCCCCGGCCAGGGTGATGGAGCCACCTCCTCCACCCTCGACGACCAGCTCTCAGCGGTGATCGCCGCCGTGGACGCAGCACCCGGCAGGGCCCTGGTGGTGGGCCACTCCGCGGCTAGCACGTTGGCCTGGATGGCGGTCGATGCCCGGCCGGAGAAGGTCGCCAAGGTCGTGTTCATCGGCGGCTTCCCATCCAGCGACGGGCAGCTCTACGCCGACTTCTTCGAGCCGACCGGAGGCGTCATGCCCTTCCCCGGCTGGAAGGCATTCGAAGGGCCCGACTCCGCCGACTTGGGCGCGGAGGCCCGGCGCCGCTTCGAGGCCGGCGCGCTCCCTGTGCCAGAGGGGGTGACCAAGGCGACGGTTCGCCTGTCGGATGAGCGACGCTTCGACGTACCCGTCGTGGTGGTCTGCCCCGAGTTCACCCCGGCGGCCGCCCTGGGCTGGATCGAGGCCGGTGGGATCCCCGAACTGGCCAGGGCCAAGCAGGTCGGCTTCGTCGACATCGACTCCGGGCACTGGCCCATGATCACCAAGCCGGCCGAGCTCGCCGGGATCCTGGCCGCGACAGCTACCGACGCGCCGAGTAGATAGACGAGAGTCCCAGAATTGAACGGGACTCGCCAGGGAGTCAGAAGACGCCGATGGCCGCCTCGATCTCGGGTGACTGGTTTAGCTCGGCTACTGCAAGACGGGATGTTCGGGGGTGGGGCTCCGTCGTGCCGCCCAGGGCCTTCGCGGACGCCGTCCGCGTCGGGGACCTCGCCGTGGCAAACGTCTGCACCGCCGCCCGCCGAGGCGGCCGCGCCACGGCGCCGATCCGGGGGCTGCA
>Ga0307372_10010718_pt1 | contig 12358 bp, 10 predicted proteins | sample OX1MG_FD_202533 | JGI IMG/M metagenome (GOLD analysis project Ga0307372, IMG submission 202533) | Soil microbial communities from Risofladan, Vaasa, Finland - OX-1 | ecosystem: Environmental > Terrestrial > Soil > Coastal area > Acid sulfate soil | place: Finland: Risofladan, Vaasa | collected...
CGATCAACCCGCGGCACCGCCCAGGGCGGCCCCGCGGCGCAGCTTCTCGTAGCGGTGTCCCAGGTAGCCGGCAGCGGCGCCCCAAAGCGCCGCCGCACCCAACCCCACGGCGATGCCGCCGGTGAAACCGAAGCGAGTCAGTCGCATCGCGGTCTGCATCCAGGCCGAACTCCCGGCGCCACCTCGGCTGCAATGCGCAGCAGCCGCGGCATACGTCAGCGGATGCGCCAGATCAGGATCACAGCCGCAATCGTCAGCAGTCCGGTCGGCACCCAGGCGAGCAGCAGCGGATCGACGCGGTAGACCTGCGCGCCGCTCTCGACCAACCGCTGCATGAAAAAGTAGATCACCCCGAGAGTCAGGCCCAGCGTGGTGCGCGCACTCAGCGTGGCCGAACGCATCGAGCCAAAGCCGAACGGCAGCGCGAACAGCAGCGCGGCCAGGATCCCGGCCATGCGTGCGATGCGTCCCCAGAACGCGATCAGGTAAGGTTCGGCGGCCAGGTTGTTATGACGCAGGTAGACGATCGCCTGGTAGAGGGTGTGCAGCGCCAACTGGGCCGGGCTCGCGACCGCGAAGCGCAGCAGATCGCTGCCGGCGGAGGTCACCAGCAGTTGCTGCGGCAGATTGCGGCTGGTGACCGAGTCGGGCCCAATGCTCGATTCGGCATAGCCGAGCAGCCGCCACGAGGTCGGCCCGACCGGGTTGGCGCGCTGCGCCCGCGCCACCGAGGCGAGGCGGTTGTCCGGGGTGAGCTTGAACACCATCATGCCGGCGAACTCGGCCGAACTGGACAGCCCGTGCACCTCGAGAATGGTATCCCCGCTGCGTATCCAGGCACCGCCGCCGCCGGCAAAGCTGACGTTGGCGTAGCGCTCGAAGGCCTTTTGCTGGTCGGCCAGCTGCCCGAGCGGCTGCGCCAGGAATTCCCCGATCACCATCGCCACGGCGATGATGATGGCCGCACTGAACAGCACCGCGACGCTCAGACGCAGCTTGGACATGCCCGATACGCGCATCACCGTGAGCTCGTGACTGCGGGCGAGGATGCCGATGCCGAGCAGTGCCCCGATCAGGGCAGCGGCCGGGAACCCCTCGAGTGCAAACTGCGGCAGCGTCAGCGCCGAATAGCTCAGCGCCTGGACCATGCCGTAGTGGCCGGTGCCGACGCTGGATTGCTCGCCGATGAAGGTAAACAGATACCCGAGCATCAGCAGCACCGCCATCGTCAGCCCCACCGCCGCGAGCAGCGTGCGTGCGATGTAGCGATCCAGCATGTTCATCGCGGCCGCCTCGCCCGCCAGGCACGGGCCACGCGTGGCTGCAGCAACGCCCCGATGGCGAGGCACAGAAAGATCGCGTGCACCCACCACAGCCCCATTGCAAGCGGGGTATCGCCGTGCTCGATCCAACTGCGACCGGCCTGCGCCAGCACCGCATACAGCGCGAACAGCAGGATCGCGAGCCAGATATGCGCATAGCGGCCCTGGCGCGGCCGCAACCGGCCGAGCGGCACCGCCAGCGCGCCGAATATCAGTGTCATGATCGGTAGTCCGACGCGCCACTGCAGTTCGGCCTGCAGACGCGGATCGCGGCTGCCGAACAGCTGCGCGGTGCTCATCTCGTCCACGCGCCCGCGCGCAGCCCCGGTATTGGGCGCATTGAACGGAATGATCTGGCGCTGGAAGCGCATGATTCGGTAGTGATTGGCGCCGGGCGCGCCCTCGACGCGCTCGCCGTCATAGAGCGTGATGACCTCCCCCTGCGCGGTGATGGCGTAATGCGCACGGCGTGCCAGCGTGGTGTCGATACTGTCGCTATCGTTGCGCTCGACGAACACGTCGCTCAGGTCGCCATTGGCCTCGGCGGCGCGGGCGTAGACCACGATGTGGCCGAAGGAGCGGAATCGGCCCGGCTGCAGCGGCGCGAGAATACCGGCGCGCAGCGCCTTGGCGCGCAGGTTTTCCTCGGCCACCGCGGCGCGCGGGCCGAGGTAGAAATTCAGCCACACCCCGAGCACGGCCACCGGTATCACCAGCAGCCACACCGCGGTGAATACCCGCCCCAGGCCGACGCCGGCGGCCTGGGCGGCCGCCATCTCGCTGTCGTGATACAGGCGACCGAAGGCCAGTACCAGGCCGAGCAGCAGGCCCACCGGCAGCAGCAGCGCGAAATTTTGCGCGGCGCTCAGGCCGATCAGCTCGAGCACGAAGGTCTTCTGGTACTGCAGCTCCGCGGCGCGCGCGAGCACTTCCCCGATGGTGTTGACCAGCATGACCGCGGCAGCGACCACGGTCACCCCGAGGAAGTCGACGGTCATTTCCCTGAGCAGGTAGCGTTGCAGAATCCGCAATCGGTCCTCATCCTCATCGCCGCCTTCGGCTACACTTCGAAGCACATCCGCCGCTCCCGCGCAACCACGGTAATCGCGGCGGCGGCCGCTACGTTATACGAACAGTTCGCGAGCAAACAAGGATCGAGAGCATGCGATTCGAAGCATTTAGCCGCCGGGCGGTCCAGCAGCGCGGCGATTGTCTGGTCATCGGCGTATTCGAGCGCGGCGAGCTCGGCCCCCTAGGCACCGCCGTGAACAGCGCCCTGCGCGCGCGCATCAGTGCCCTGCTCGCCCGCGGGGACTTCGCCGGCCGCCCCTGCGATACGCTGCTGGTCGCGGAGTGCGCCGGGCTGCCCGCGGGCCGGCTGCTGCTGGTCGGGCTCGGGCCGAAGGCGCAGTTCAACCGCCGCGTGTGGCACAAGGCGCTGCAGGCGGCGATCGCAGCGCTGGCCCGCACCCGCATCAGCTCCCCGGTGCTGGCGCTGGAGCGCCCGGCCCACGCCGAGCTGGATGATTACTATTTCGGCCGCGCGGTGGCCGAGATCACCGGCAATGCGCTCTACCGCGTCAATGACCTGAAGAGCACGCGCCGGCAGCGCCCGCCACCGCTCGCGCGCCTACGCATCGGGCCGGTCGAGGATGGCGCGCTGGGCGCGGTGCGTCGCGGCCTGGCCGCCGGCGCGGCAGTCGCCGAAAGCGGCGCGCTGCTGCGCGATCTGGGCAACCTGCCAGCCAACGTGTGCACACCGCGCTACCTCGCCAACCAGGCGCGCGAGCTGGCGCGCCGTCACCGCCAGCGCGTGCGGGTTCGCATACTGGATGAGGCGGCGATCCGCCGGGCACGCATGGGCTGTTTCCTGGCCGTCACGCGCGGCAGCGAGGAGCCGCCGCGCTTCATCGTGCTGGAATACCGCGGCGCTCGCCGTGCTCGTGCACCGATCGCGCTGGTGGGCAAGGGCGTGACCTTCGACACCGGCGGCATTTCGCTGAAGGACCCGCCGGCGATGGACGAGATGAAGTACGACATGTGCGGGGCAGCCACGGTGCTGGCGGCCATCGACTTCGCGGCGCGCGCGCAGCTGCGGCTCAACCTGGTCGGTCTGGTGCCGACGTGCGAGAACATGCCCGACGGCCGCGCGGTCAAGCCCGGCGATATCGTCACCAGCGCTTCCGGCCAGACCGTGGAGGTGCTCAATACCGACGCCGAGGGTCGCCTGATCCTGTCCGACGCGCTGGACTATGCGCGCCGCTACCGGCCTGAAGTCGTGGTCGACTTCGCGACCCTGACCGGCGCCTGCGTGGTCGCGCTCGGTCATCATTACAGCGCCGTGATGGGCAACGATGATGCGCTGGCGCGCGAGCTGGTCGAGGCTGGCGCCCGCACCGCCGACTGGGCCTGGCAGCTGCCGCTGACGGAGGATTATGCCGAGCAGCTGCGCAGCAACTTCGCCGACATGGCCAACGTCGCCGGTCGCGACGGCGGCGCCATCACCGCCGCGGCCTTCCTGGGAAAGTTCACCGCCGGCCTGCGCTGGGCGCACATGGACATCGCCGGCACCGCGTGGGCGAGCGGCAAGGACAAGGGCGCAAGCGGCCGTCCGCTGTCGCTGGTGGCCGACTTCCTCAGCCGCCGCGCAACGGCTTGAGTAGTCGGCCGGTGGCCGGGAGCGCCGCGCGCGTGGACTTCTACGTGCTCGCCGGTGAGGATGCGCGCGCACGGCTGAAGCTCGCCTGCCGCCTGGCGGAGAAGGCGTACCTCGCCCGGCAGCGCGTACTGGTATGGGCGGATGAGGCCGCGGAACTGTCGAGCTTCGATGAGCTGCTGTGGAGCTTCTCCGACTGCAGCTTCGTGCCGCACGAGCGTTACCAGGACCCGCAGCAGTGGGACGAGACCGCGGTGCTGCTGGCCTGCGGGCCGCAGGCGACCGCCGCCACCGACGTGCTGCTGAACCTCGGCAGCACCGTGCCGCCGGCCGCGGCGCAGGCCGGGCGCATCCTCGAGATCATCGACTCGGAGCCGGCACGGCGGCAGGCCGGCCGCGAGCGCTTTCGTCACTACCGCGACCAGGGCTTTGCACCGCAAACCCACCACGTTGCGATGCAAGAGTCTGCAGCGGCGGGGCACGAGCCGGCTGACTGACACGCACTGCCGATGGATAAGGTCTACTCGCCCGTCGAAATCGAGCCGCGTCTGTACCAGCGTTGGGAGGCCGCCGGCTACTTCGCCGCCGGCGCCGGCTCGGCCAGCGGGGCGCGTGGTTATTGCATCGTGATTCCGCCGCCGAACGTGACCGGAACGCTGCACCTCGGCCATGCCTTCCAGGACACCATCATGGACGCGCTCACGCGCGCGCACCGCATGCGCGGGGATGCGACGCTATGGCAGCCGGGCACCGACCATGCCGGCATCGCCACGCAGATGGTGGTCGAGCGGGCACTCAACGCCGAAGGCAAGCAGCGCACCGACCTGTCGCGCGCGGCATTCCTGCAGCGGGTATGGGCCTGGAAGGAGCAGTCCGGCGGCACGATCGGGCGGCAGATGCGCCGGCTCGGCGCCTCGGTGGACTGGTCGCGCGAGCGCTTCACGATGGACGCGGGGCTGTCGCACGCGGTGCTCGAGGCGTTCGTGCGCCTGCACGAGCAGGGGCTGATCTACCGCGGCCAGCGCCTGGTCAACTGGGACCCGCAGCTGCGCACCGCACTGTCAGACCTGGAGGTGCTCTCGTCCGAGGAGGATGGGCACCTGTGGCACCTGCGCTATGCGCTCGCCGACGGGCCGCTGCCCGACGGCACCACGCACGTGGTGGTCGCGACCACGCGGCCCGAGACGATGCTCGGCGACACCGCGGTCGCGGTCAATCCGAGCGATGAGCGCTACCGCCACCTGGTCGGTCATCGGGTGCACCTGCCGCTGACGGGGCGGCAGATTCCGATCATCGCCGACGACTACGTCGATGCGAGCTTCGGTACCGGCTGCGTGAAGATCACCCCGGCGCATGACTTCAATGACTACGCCATCGGCGCGCGTCACCACCTGCCGCTCATCAACATCTTCACGCCCGATGCACGTCTGAACGAGCAGGCCCCGGCGCACCTGGTCGGACTGGATCGCTTCGAGGCGCGCACGCGCATCGAGGCCGAACTCACTGCCGCCGGGCTGATCGAGCGCGTCGAGCCGCACAAGCTGATGATCCCGCGCGGGGATCGCAGCGGCGTCGCGATCGAGCCGTACCTGACCGACCAATGGTACGTGCGCATCGCGCCGCTGGCGCAGCAGGCGATTGCAGCGGTGCAGGATGGCCGCGTGCGCTTCGTACCGCCGGGCTGGGACAGGACCTATTTCCAATGGATGCACAACATCCAGGATTGGTGCATCAGCCGTCAGCTGTGGTGGGGCCATCGCATCCCGGCCTGGTATGACGCGGCCGGTGAGGTCTACGTCGCCCGCAGCCAGAGCGAGGCACTCGCGCAGGCGCACGCACGCCATGGCCACGATGTGCCGCTCACGCAGGATGAGGACGTGCTCGACACCTGGTTCTCCTCGGCGCTGTGGCCGTTCTCGACGCTCGGGTGGCCCGAGCGTGACGCTGCGCTGGCACGCTTCTATCCGACCGATGTGCTGGTCACCGGCTTCGACATCATCTTCTTCTGGGTTGCGCGCATGCTGATGTTCGCCCTGAACTTCACCGGCGAGGTGCCGTTCCGGCAGGTCTACATCACCGGCCTGATTCGCGACGAGCACGGCCAGAAGATGTCAAAATCCAAGGGCAACATTCTCGATCCGCTCGATATCGTCGACGGCATCGCACTGCCGGCACTGATCGCCAAGCGCACCTCGGGCCTGATGCAGCCCCACCTGGCCGCGGCCATCGAGAAGGCCACGCGCAAGCAGTTTCCCGACGGCATTGCCGCGCACGGCACCGATGCGCTGCGCTTCACGCTGGCGTCGATCGCGACCCAGAGCCGCGACATCAGCTTCGATCTGGGACGTGTCGGCGGCAACCGCAATTTCTGCAACAAGCTGTGGAACGCGGCGCGCTTCGTGCTGCGCGAACTGGAGGGCGAAATACCCGCAGCCGCGCCCGCGGCCGGACCGGCACCGGCTGAAGACGTCACGCTGTCGGCGGCGGACCGGTGGATCCGCTCGCGGCTGGGGGCGGCGATCAGCGCGGTCGATGAGGCCTGGAGCGAGTATCGGTTCGATTTCGCCGCCGCGGCATTGTACGAATTCACCTGGCACGAGTTCTGCGACTGGTACCTGGAGATCGTCAAGCCGGTGCTGAACAGTGACGCCGATCAGGGTGCGCGGCTGGCCGCCCGCGCTACGCTGGCCACTGTGCTGGAAACCCTGCTGCGCGCGCTGCACCCCCTGATGCCATTCATTACCGAGGAGATCTGGCTGCGCGTCGCGCCGCTGGCGGGCGCCGGCGGCGCGAGCATCATGCTCGCCCCGTGGCCCCAGGCGGCGCAGTTCCCGCACGATGCGGCCGCCGAGGCGCAGATGGGTTGGGTCAAACAGGTCGTGCTCGCCATCCGGCAGATCCGCGGTCAGATGGACATCGCACCATCGCGGCGGCTGCCGCTGCTGCTGCAGCACGCACAGCCGCAGGACCTGGAGCTGCTGCAGCGCTATGAGGCGCTGTTGTCGCATCTGGCCGGACTTGCGTCGATCCGGGTGCTGGCCGCCGGGCAGAGCGCACCGCCGGCTGCCGCGGCGCTGGTGGGGCAGCTCGGGCTGCTGGTGCCGATGGCCGGACTGATCGAGCCGGCCAGTGAGCTCTCGCGGCTGGGCAAGCGCCTGCATAAACTCGCCCAGGAGATCGCCCGCGCACGCGGCAAGCTCGGCAATGAGGAGTTCGTGCAGCACGCCCCGCCGCAGGTGGTCACTCAGGAGCGCGAGCGGCTCACCGAGTTCGAGCACGCGCGCGCAGGGCTTACGCGGCAGCTCGAGCAGGTGCGCCAGCTTGCGGACGGGCGCGACGCAGCGAACGGGAGCGGCGCGTGAGCCTGGAGCTGACCGACCGGCTGCGGGCCGCGCTCGGAGCAATCGAGCGGGTCATCCTCGGCAAGCCGGTGCAGATACGCCTGTGCGTGGCGTGCCTGCTGGCGCGCGGCCACCTGCTGATCGAGGATGTGCCCGGGGTCGGCAAGACCACGCTGGCGCACACGCTCGCGCGCGTGCTGGGCCTTGCATGGACGCGACTGCAGTTCACCAGCGACCTGTTGCCGGCGGATATCATCGGCGTGTCGATCTTCGATCGTGGCACGCAAAAATTTCAATTTCGTCGCGGCCCGGTGTTCACCCAGCTGCTGTTGGCCGATGAGATCAACCGCGCCAGCCCCAAGGCGCAGAGCGCGCTGCTGGAGGCGATGCAGGAGCGCCAGGTCAGCGTCGAGGGAATCACCTACCCGCTGCCGGACCCGTTCTTCGTGGTCGCGACGCAGAATCCACATGAGCAGCTCGGCACCTACGCACTGCCCGAGTCGCAGCTGGACCGCTTCCTGATGCGCGTGAGTCTGGGCTACCCGGACGCGCTCTCGGAGCGGCAGGTGCTGGTGCAGGGCGAGCGCCGCGACCTGATCAACGAGACGCCAGCGGTGCTCTGCGCCGCGCAGGTGCAGGCGCTGCAGGTGCAGGCGCGACAGGTTCATGTCTCCGACATGCTGCTGGATTATGTGCAGGCGCTGGTGAGGCGCACGCGCGCCGAGCTGACGATGGGTCTGTCGCCGCGTGCGGCACAGGGTTTGCTGCATGCCGCACAGGCCTGGGCATTGATCTGCGAAGACAGCGCGGTGCTGCCCGAGCATGTGCAGGCCGTGTTCACGGCCATCGCGGCCCATCGCCTGGAGCCCCGGGAAGGCGAGGGGGCCGCCAACGGCAGCGAGATCGCCGGTGCTCTCATCAAGACCATTGCAGTTCCTGTCTGAGCCGCGAGCCGCCGGCGCCCGTGCAGTGGCTGCGTGGGCGCGGGCGCGCCAGGGCGAGGATGCGCTGCCGCTGACGCTGCGGCCGCGGCGCGTCTACATCCTGCCGACCCGTACCGGAATCGGCGCCGCGGTGCTGCTGTTCCTGATGCTGCTGGCGGGGCTGAACTACAACAACAGCATGGCGCTGATGCTGTGTTTCCTGCTCGCCGGCGTGGCGCTGGTGAGCATGTACGAGTGCCACCGCACGCTGGCGGGGCTGAAGCTGCCCGCGGCGGCCGCCGAGTCGGCCTTTGCCGGCACCAGCGGGCATCTCACAGTGCATTTCGACAACGACGACACGCGCGCGCGGGCGCTGCTGCACCTCGGCTGCGAGCGCTCGGCCCCGAGCCTGTTCGATCTGCCGCCGGCGGCGATGCGGCCCATCCGGGTGCCGTACCCCGCACGCTCGCGCGGACGGCAGCGCATCGGGCGATTGGAGCTGGCGACGGCGGCGCCGCTGGGCCTGTTCCGCGCCTGGTGCTGGCTGCACCTGCCGCTCGAGGCGGTGATCTATCCGGCGCCCCGTGGCCGGCGGCCGCTACCGCCGCCGGCGGGCGAGCCGCTCGAGGGGCACCGTCGCGCCCACGAGAGCGGCGATGAGGATTGGGCCTGGCTGCGGCCCTTCCGCGAGGGCGACGCACCGCGCAGCGTCGCCTGGAAGGCCTACGCGCACGGTGGCCCGCTGCTGGTGGCGCATTACGAGGCGCCCGCCGGCGCGCATCGAGTGCTCGACTTCGCGCTGCTGCACGACCTGCCGCTCGAGCCGCGCCTGTCACAGCTGACGCAGTGGGTGCTCGATTGCGAGCATCGCGGCGAGAGCTACGCGTTATCGCTTCCCGGCAAGCATCTGCCGGCGCGCCACGGACCGGCGCACCGGCGCGCCTGCCTCGAGGCCCTGGCGCTGCACGGCCTATGAACGCACGCGGCTGGCTGCAGGCGCTGACGGTGGGGCACGGCCGCTCGCGCGCGGGACCGGCGGCACGCGGCAGCGCCCCGCAGGGGGTGCCGGTGCAGGCGATCGGCTGGGTTCTGGCGGGGTTTCTGGGCGCGGTGGCGCTGAATCTGCATCACACCGCGTTGTGGTGTGCGCCGCTGGCGCTCGGAGCGGCCGCGTGGCGCGCGCGCGCCTGGCGACGGCGGCCACCGCTGCCGCGGGGGCTGCTGCGCATCACCGTGGTGGTGGTGCTGACGCTGGCGGCACTGCTGGATTTCCGCCGCGGCGGCAGCCTCGGTGCCGCCGCGAGTCTGCTGGTGGTCATGGCCGCGCTGAAGCTGTCGGAGACGACGCAGCGGCGCGACTGGTTGATCGTCATCAGCGCGGCACTGTTCCTGCTGCTGGCTGCCTGCCTGGATGCGCAGGCCCTGTGGCGGCTGCCACTGTACGCGGCCGAGCTGTGGCTGCTGTGTACCGCGCTATACGCCCTGCACGCCAGTGCCAGTGCCGGTACCGGTGCCGCTGCCGAGGCCCCTGCCGGCGCAGCGGGCAGCACCGGCGGCGGCGGCGGCCTGCTGCCCAGCAACCCCGGCCGGACACCTGAGCCTGCCCGAGCCTCTGCGCTGCTGATCACCTCGGCGCGCAACCTCGCGGCGGCGCTGCCGCTGGCGGTGCTGCTGTTCCTGTTCTTCCCCCGGCTCCCGGGCGCGTTCTGGGCACTGCCACAAGGCGATCAGGCGATGACGGGGCTCGGCAACGAGATGAGCCCGGGCAGCATCACGCGGCTGTACGAGTCGAATACGCCGGCGCTGCGCGTGCGCTTCGACGGACCGCTGCCGCCGCCGGCGCAGCGCTACTGGCGCGGCCCGGTGCTGCATGATTTTGATGGTTATACCTGGCGGCGGCGCCCGATGACCCTGGGCGCCCCGCCGCCGCTGCAGTTCAGCGGTCCCGCCTATCACTACCAGGTCACGCTCGAGCCCGACGAACACAACGTGCTGATCGCATTGGCGATGCCGCAGGCCGCTCCGAGCTCACTGCCCTCATTCGATACCTTCGATTACCAGCTGGTGACGCGACGGCCGGTGCTGCGGGCGGTTACCTATGGGCTGGTGTCCTATACGAGCTACCGCAGTACCGCGCCGCTCTCACCGCTGGTGCGGCAGATGGACCTGTGGTATCCGCCCGGGCGCAATGCGCGCAGCGCACAGCTGGCGCGGCGGCTGCGCCAGCGGGCTGGCACCGACGCCGCATTCGTCACCGCAACACTCAACTACCTGCGCGACGGCGGCTTCAAGTACACGCTCACCCCGCCGCGGCTGGGGATCAATTCGGTCGATGACCTGTTGTTCCATACCCGCGCGGGCTTCTGCGAGCACTATGCATCCGCCTTCGCGATGCTGATGCGCGCCGGCGGCGTGCCGGCCCGGGTCGTGACCGGCTACCTGGGCGGGGAGTGGAATCGCTTCGGCGGTTACCTGCTGATCCGTCAATCCGATGCGCATGCCTGGGACGAGGTCTGGCTCGACGGTCAGGGCTGGGTGCGGGTCGATCCCACCTCCGTGATCGCGCCCGCGAGCCTGACCGATCTGCTCGACGGGCTGCAGCCGCCGATCGGGGGGGCCGACCCGCGGCTGCAATCCGCCTCATGGATGTTCACGACGGTGCAGGCCTGGCAGGCGGTCAACGCCTGGTGGCAGGACCAGGTGATCGGCTTCAACTTCAGCCGGCAGCTGCACCTGATCGGTCAACTCGGGCTCGGCGCGGCGCAGTGGCAGGGGCTGGTGTGGCTGCTGGCGATCGGCGGGGCGCTGTGGCTGGCGCTGGTGGCCTGGAGTCTGCGCCCGCGCGTGCGGGTGCGAGCCGATCCGCTCACGCGTGCCTGGCGCCGCATCGAGCGCAAGCTCGGCAACGGCGTGGCGCGGCGAGCCCCGTACGAGGGCCCGGTCGCCTACGCCGAGCGCATCGGCACGCTGCATCCGCAGCTCGCGTCGGGCCTGCGCGCGCTGGCGCGCCGCTACGCGCGGCTGCGTTACGGACCGGCCGCCAGCGCCGCCGAGCTGGCGCGCTTCCGCCGCGCGGTGAAGCTGTGGCGGCCGAGGACGCCCAGGGCGCGGCCCCCGCGAACGCGCGGCTGACGCACCAGTCTGGTTGGCCCCCCGGGGGTGGGGTAGAATTCAGCATGCTCTCCACTCGCCACCGCCTGTTCGCGCTAGCCGCAACGTTGCTGATGTTGCTCACGGCGGCGGCACTGGTGCCGGCGCTGGCCGCTCACGCGGACAGCAGGCCGGAGGATCTGCAGATCGAGCAGGCTTGGATCCGCTGGCTGCCGGCGAACCTGCCTGCCGGCGGCTACCTGACCGTGGCCAATCGCGGCGGCCGGGCCGTGGTGCTGGTCGGTGCCAGCAGCCCCGACTACGCCGGGGTCGGTCTGCACCGCAGTGTCATCCAGGGCGGCCTGAGCAAGATGCAGCCGGTCGAGCGGATCGTGATCGCGCCGCATTCGACGCTGGCTTTCCGCGCCACCGGCTATCACCTCATGCTCACGACGCCGACGCGACCGGTCGCCCCGGGCGCTCGCGTGCCGATCACGCTGCACTTCGCCGATGGCCGCTCTCTGGTGGTGAATTTCGAGGTGCGCAAGCCGGACGCCAGCGGCCCCGCGGCGATGCCGTCGATGCCGGGAATGCCGGGAATGCCCTCCGGGCCGGCGCGCCCCGCCAGAGCGTCCAAGCTCGACCGGCCACACTAGCGGGCGCTGAAGGCGACCGGCGCCTGCCCGTCCTGGTTGTGCACGCGCGCGTCGCGCACGCGAGCGAGCAGCGCGCCTCCTGCGACAAAGAACACGATCAGCACCAGGATCGACAGGCGTTGGTTGCCGCTCACCAGCGCGACCAATCCCATCGCGAGCGGGCCGAGCACCGCGGCGAACTTGGCCAGCATGTTGTAGAAGCCAAAGTATTCGCCCGAGCGCTCGCGCGGGATCAGGCGTGTGAAATACGAGCGCGACAGCGCCTGCACACCGCCTTGCACGGTGCCGACGATCGCGGCCAGCACGTAGAACTGCGCCTCGCTGTGCATGAAATAGCCGTACACCGTCACGCCGATGAATACCACGAGCC
>Ga0307372_10010725_pt1 | contig 12354 bp, 8 predicted proteins | sample OX1MG_FD_202533 | JGI IMG/M metagenome (GOLD analysis project Ga0307372, IMG submission 202533) | Soil microbial communities from Risofladan, Vaasa, Finland - OX-1 | ecosystem: Environmental > Terrestrial > Soil > Coastal area > Acid sulfate soil | place: Finland: Risofladan, Vaasa | collected...
CTCGATCATGGTTACTGGCCGTACGAATGGATGTTCTCGCTGGGGCTGGTGATCGGCGGCGGAACCTCTCACATCCAGAAGAACATCATCGCGGAACGCGGCCTCAAGATGCCCAAATCGCGCTAGATGTCGCGCTAACCGACAGGAAGATTTATCAAAATGGATTTCGGACTTGGCGAAGAGCAGCAGCAACTGAAAACCAGCGCGCGCGAATTTCTGGCCGACAAGTGCTCGACCGCCGCGGTGCGCAAGGCGATGGCGGCGGACGACGGCCGCGCGCCCGAACTCGAGCGCGAGATCGCGAAGCTCGGATGGACCGGGCTCATCGTGCCGGAGAAATTCGGCGGCGCGGGCCTCGGAATGCTCGACATGGCGGTGATTCTCGAAGAGCAGGGTTACGCCGCGATGCCGGGCCCGTACCTGTTTTCCTCGGCGCTCGCGGCTGACGCGCTGGTGCGCGGCGGTTCTGACGAGCTGAATGCGAAATGGCTGCGCGCGATCGCCGACGGCGGCGCGTTCGGCACGGTCGCGATCGTCGAGGCCTCCGACAGCCTCGCGCCGGCGGATTTCGCGGCGGTGGCGCATCCGGACGGCGCGCGCGCGCGGCTCTCGGGCGTCAAGATGTTCGTGCCGTATGGCAGCGCCGCGGATTTTATCGTCGTCGCGGCGCGCGCGGGCGGCGCCACGGCTGACGCGGCGCTTTACGTGGTCGAGACCAAGGCCGCCGGCGTACGCATCAAGGCGCTCAAGAATCTCGATCTGACGCGGCGGGTCGCGCGCGTCGAGTTCGACGGCGCGGCGGCGACTGCGCTGTCGGGCGGCGCGAAGCTGTATTCGCGGATGCTTGATATCGGCGCGGTCGCGGCCGCGGCCGACTCGCTCGGCGGGATTGAGCGCGCGCTCGACATGGCGGTCGATTACTCGAAGGTTCGCGAACAATTCGGCAAACCGATCGGATCGTTCCAGGCGCTCAAGCATGCCGCCGCCGAGATCGTTTCCGAACTCGAACCGGGACGCGCGCTGGTGTGGTACGCGGCGCACGCGCAGGACGCCGCCGCGGCCGATGCGTCGCGGGTCGCCTCGATGGCGAAGGCGCGGCTGTGCGATGTATTCATGCGCGGCGCCGACCGCGCGGTGCTGATGCACGGTGGAATCGGCTTCACCTGGGAGCACGACATCCATCTATGGTTCAAACGCGCGCGCTTCAACGAATCGTATTTCGGCTCGCCGGCGTATCATCGCGAACGCGTCGCGCAGCTCGGCGGCTATTGAGTTGCACGCATGAAATTCGACATCTTCTATCAGCTTCCGAAAACCGACGCGCAGCAATCGGCCGATCGATATCGCGATCTGATCGCCCAGGCGGTCGCCGCCGAGCGGCTCGGCTTCGACACGGTCTGGCTCGCCGAGGTTCATTTCGCGCCGCACTTCTCGATCATGCCGGCGCCGATGATGATCCACGCGGCGATCGCCGCGCGCACCGAGCGAATTCGCCTCGGACTCGCGGTCAACCTGATGCCGCTGCATCATCCGATGCGCCTGGCCGAGGAGACCGCGATGCTCGATGTGCTGTCGGGCGGGCGCGTCGAGTTCGGCGCCGGGCGCGGGGCGTTCCCGCTCAACTATCGCGGCTACGGGGTACCGATGGCGGAGAGCCGCGGGTTGTTCGAGGAAGAACTTGAGTTTATTCGCGCGGCGTGGACCCAGGATCGGGTCACGTTTCACGGGAAACATTTCAACGTTGATCAAATCCAGGTAGTGCCTAAGCCGCTGCAGAGGCCGCATCCACCGATCCGGATCGCGGCCAACAGCGCCGACACCTTTACATTTGCGGGCGCGAATGGTTATCGGATCTTCGCCGGCGGCCCGGTCAACCCGTTTCCGGTCCTTGCCGATCGGCTGGCGATTTACGACCGCGCGTTGAACGAAGCCAACCGCGCGCGTCCCGCCGATTGGTTCGCCGGCTTGCTGATGGTCTTCGCGGGGCGCGGCCGTGCGGCGGTGCGCGCGACGCTCGAGCCGAGCCTGCGCAACTATTTCAACTCGATCGCCGAGATCGTCGAGCCGGACACGCTCGCGCCCGGGCATCAGGCCGAGTTCGAGAAGGTGCGCACCCGCCTGCTCACGATGCAATACGAACAGGCCGACTCACTGATGGGCGCATTCGGCGACCCGGAATATATCGCCGACCGGATCGCCGAGCTCAAGGAACGCTTCGGCTTCACGCGGCTGGTCTGCTGGTTCGAGACCGGCGGCATCGCCGGCCACGAGAATATCCTCGACTCGATGCGCCTGTTCGCCGAAAAGGTTATGCCGCGGTTCGGGTAATGATCGAGCGCGGCATTACCTAATGACGACGTTCGGCGGGTGTTCGCCAACGGCAAGGAAATCGAAAACTATTCCCTCGCCCAGCCTTACCCCAGCCGATTGCTCTTGGACTGGTGCGGTCCACGGCCGATTCATATAGTTGTCGCTGACAATAAGGCCGACAATGAGATTATAATTATTACTGTGTATGAACCCGACTCCGATCGGTGGGAGAGCGGATTCGAAAGGAGGAAACTCCAATGAAGTGCGTTATCTGTACAGACGGTCAAACGCAGCCAGGAAAAACCACCGTCACTCTCGAGCGCGGTGGCGCCACGCTGGTAGTCAAGGGAGTTCCCGCCCGGGTATGCGATAATTGTGGCGAAGCCTATGTTGACGAGCAGGTCACACGGCGACTGATCGAGACCGCCGCCGAGGCTCTTCGCGCCGGAGTTCAAGTGGACGTTCGCGAGTTCGCCGCTGAGGTCCAATGACCGCGCACGGCGCCCCGCCCCCGTCAGGATGCGGAGTGGCGATACCGCGCCGTTTGTTGTGCGTTCATCGCTTAACCAGTTAAGGTAGGCGCGTTGCCTACTTCGCCCGACACAACCGCCAGCAATCCTACCCGCGAGCTTGCCGCGATCATGTTCAGCGACGTGGTGGGCTACACCGCGATCATGGGGCGCGACGAGAATGAAGCGCTGCGCGCCCTGGACGCGCACCCGCGAACTGCTGCGCGGCTTGATGGCGAAATTCAACGGCCGGATGGTCGGTGAGATCGGCGACGGCACACTGACCGCATTCCATAGCGCGATCGACGCGGTCAACTGCGCGCGCGAGGTGCAGGCGAGCCTGCAGGATCAACCCGAGTTGCAGGTGCGCATCGGGATTCACCTCGGCGACGTGGTGTTCTCGAACAACACTGTCCTCGGCGACGGCGTCAATGTCGCGTCGCGGATTCACGCGCTGGCCCCTCCCGGCGGCATCTGCGTATCGGCGAACGTCCACGACGAGATCCGCAACAAGCCGGGAACCCGTTTCAAAGACCTGGGCGAGCAGCGGTTCAAGAACGTGTCGCGCCCGATCCGCGTGTATCAAATCGTCGCGAGCGATCTCATCGCGCCGGCGGCGCAGGCGAGCGGGGGCCGGCGCCCGACCGCGATCATCGCAGGCGCGGGCGCCGTGATACTCGCCGCGCTCGTCTTCCTGCTCATGCAATCGAAATCGCCGGTGCCCGCATCACCGCCAACGCAGACCGCGAGCGTCGCCAAGCACACGATCAGCTCGCTCGCGGTTCTTCCGCTCGATAACTACTCGGGCGATCCGAATCAGAACTACTTCGCCGACGGCCTGACCGATGAGCTGACGACCGACCTGGCAACCATCAGCCAACTGCGCGTGATCTCGCGCGGCTCGGTGATGCAGTTCAAAGGCGCGCATCGGCCGCCGACGCCGGAAATCGCCAAGCTGCTCAACGTCGATGCGGTGGTCGAGGGTTCGGTCATGCGCTCTGGCGACAAGGTGCGGGTCACCGCGCAGTTGATCGATGCGCGCGCCGATAAGCATCTGTGGGCGAAAAGCTACGAGCGCAATTCGCGCGATGTGCTGGCGATGCAGGATGACATCGCGCTCGCGATCGCTCACGAAATCAACGTCGAACTGACGCCCGGCGAGCAGGCGCGATTGAGCGGCGCTCCGGTCGTGAATCCCGAAGCGCACGACGCCTACCTGAAAGGCCGATATTTCATCAGCCGACCGAGTGATGAAAATGTCAAGAAGTCGATCGCGCAATTCGAGGAGGCGGTACGGCTGGACCCTGACTTTGCGCCCTCGTATTCGGGCCTCTCGGACGCTTACGTTTGGGCTGGCCTCAACGAAGGCTTCCTCACGTCAACTGAGGCGATGGTGAAGGCCAGGGAGACGGCGGTGAAGGCCGTTCAATTGGACGACAAATCAGCCGACGCGCACACATCGCTCGCTGTATTCAAAGCTTTCTATGAATTCGATTGGACAGGCTGCGAAAGGGAATTTCATCGTGCACTCGCACTCAATCCAAACTACGCATTCGCGCATGATCAGTTCGGTTTGGCGCTCGCCCTCCAGGGACGGCTCGATGAAGCGGTGGCCGAAGGCGAGCGCGCGGCTGAACTCGACCCGTTGTCTCCGCAAATTCTGACTGATGCGACCTTCGCTCCTGCCTGGCAGGGCCATTACCAGGCGGCGATGGAACTGGCTAACAAGGCGGCGGAACTCGATCCGGGTTTTTTCTTCAGTCAATTTGCGCGCGGATGGGTCAATATCGCTGCGGGGAAAGCCGACGCCGCGATCCCAGACCTACAAACGGCAGACTCGACTGAATCACCCTCGTGGGTTGCTGGATGGCTCGCTTATGCGTATGCGGCGAGCGGAGACCGCGCCAAAGCAACGGCAATCATAGAAGAACTCAATCGCAAGTCGCTGCACGGGTATGTGCCGCCGTCCAATCTGGCCTTGGCCTATCTCGGCATGGGCGATCGCGTACGCGCAATGGACTACCTGGAACGGGCATATTCAGCGCACGCGCAGTGGCTATGCTGGATCAAGATGGATCGCGTTTTCGATCCGTTAAGAAAAGAACCGCGCTTCATCGCGCTGCTGAAAAAAGTCGGCCTCGACAAGTGACCGCGCGCGGCGTCCGCCGCCGGTTTTTTTGGGTGATTTGATGCACTGTGCAAAATGCGGCTTCGACAATCGCGAGGGACGCAAGTTTTGCGCCCAATGCGGCACGGCGCTGAACCTCCGGTGCTCGTCGTGCGGCGCCGAGAACACGCCCGGCGAAAAGTTCTGCGGCGAATGCGGCGCCGCCCTCGCGGCAGGCGGCGCCGCCGCGAGCGCGCATAAGGCATCTGAATTAAAGCCAACCGCGCCGGGTATCCGGGTCACGCCGGAGCATCCCGATTCTTCCGCCATACTCGAAGGCGAGCGCAAGACGGTCACGGCGCTGTTCGCCGACATCAAAGGATCGATGGAGCTGATGGAGGATCTCGATCCGGAAGAGGCCCGCGCAATAGTCGATCCGGCGCTGAAGCTGATGATCGACGCGGCGCATCGCTACGACGGTTACATCGTACAATCCACCGGCGATGGGATCTTCGCGCTGTTCGGCGCGCCGGTCGCGCATGAAGATCATCCGCAGCGCGCGCTGTATGCGGCGCTCCGGATGCAGGACGAGGTAAAGCGACATGCCGAGAAACTGCGCGCCGAGCGGGGACTCAATCTCCAGGTCCGGGTGGGGGTGAACAGCGGCGAAGTGGTGGTGAGATCGATCAAGACCGCTGAGGCGCATACCGAGTACACGCCGATTGGACACTCGACGAGCCTGGCCTCGCGGCTGCAGGCGCTGGCCGCTCCGGGCTCGATCGCGATCAGCGAGACCGTGCGCAAGTTGGTGGAGGGCTACTTCGCGCTGAAGGCGATGGGGCCGGCGCGAATCAAAGGCGTCAGCGAACCAGTCAACGTTTACGAGGTGACCGGGCTGGGGCCGCTGCGCACGCGATTGCAACGCTCGGCGGGACGCGGGTTGACCAAGTTCGTCGGCCGCGAGCGCGAGATGGACGCTATGAAAGCCGCGGCAGATCGTGCAACCTCCGGCCGCGGTCAAATTGTGGCGGCGATGGCGGAAGCGGGCGCCGGCAAGTCGCGCCTGTTCTTCGAGTTCAAGGCCAAGAACCAATCGGGCTGGATGGTGCTCGAAACGTTCTCGGTCTCGCACGGCAAGGCCAGCGCGTATTTCCCGGTGATCGATCTGCTGCATGGCTATTTCAAAATCGAAGGAGAGGACGATCAGCGTGCGCGCCGGGTGAAGGTCAATGGCAACGTCCTGACCCTCGACCGCTCGCTGGAAGACACGCTGCCCTATCTTTTCGCGCTGCTCGGTATCGTCGAGGGCGATGATCCACTGGCGCAGATGGACGCGCAGATCAAGAAGCGGCGCACGCTCGAGGCGATCAAACGCATCCTGCTGCGCGAGTCGCTCAATCAGCCGCTGATGGTAATCTTCGAGGATCTGCACTGGATTGATGAGGAGACCCAGGCGTTCCTGAATCTGCTCGCGGATTCGATCGGCACGGCGAAGATTCTGCTGCTGGTCAACTACCGGCCCGAATACTCACATCAATGGAATAGCAAGACCTACTACACCCAGTTGCGGCTCGACCCGCTCGGCAAAGAGAGCGCCGAGGAGATGCTCTCCGCGCTTCTATTCCAATCCCCTCTCCCCCCGGGAGAGGGCCAGGGTGAGGGTGCTGATATTTCCGCGCTCAAGCGGCTGATAATCGAGAAGGCCGAGGGCAATCCATTCTTCATGGAGGAAACCGTGCAGGTGCTGCTCGATGAGGGCGTGCTGGTGCGGGAGGAGTCGCGGGCAGGGACGCCCGCGCCACCGGTGAGATTAACCAAAGCGCTGGGCGAGTTGAAGATCCCGCCTACGGTGCAGGGCATCCTGGCCGCGCGTATCGACCGGCTGGCGCAGGACGCCAAAGATTTACTGCAAACGCTGGCCGTCATCGGTCGGGAATTTCCGCTGTCATTGATTCGCGCGGTGGTTGCGAAATCCGATGACAAACTCAACCGAATGCTCAATGACTTGCAGTTGGGCGAGTTCATCTACGAGCAGCCCGCGGTCGGTGACACCGAGTACATCTTCAAGCACGCGCTGACGCAGGAGGTTGCGTACAACTCGGTTCTGATTGAGCGGCGTAAGCAACTGCACGAGCGCATCGGCGCGGCGCTCGAAACGCTCTATGCAAGTTCGCTCGATGATCACTTGGCCGAACTCGCGCATCACTATTGCCGCGGCAACAATCCCGGCAAGGCGGTCGACTACCTTGGTCGCGCGGCGCAACAGGCGGCGTCACGCTCGGCCTTCAACGAAGCGCTCGTTCATGCACGCGCGGGAGTCGCGCTTATCTCGGCGCTGCCAGCGACGGCCGAGCGCGGCCCGCGGGAGTTCGACCTGCTTTCCGCGCTGGTACGCGCGGCGGTCGCGATCGAAGGGTGGGGCTCGCCGCAGACGGCGCAGGGCTATCGGCGGATGCTCGAGCTCGCGCGCGAATCTGGCGGTGACTCCGAGCTATCGACCGCGCTCTACGGCAGTTACCTGGACAACCTTGTACTTGCGCGTCACCAGGAGGCATCGGAAATGGCCGGGAAAATGCTCGAGGTGTCCGCGCGCACAAAGAACCCTGCCGAGCTTGCCGATGCTCACACTGCGAGTGGATGGACGCTAATTACGACAGGCCATGTTGGCGAATCTCTGAACCAATTTAACCGGGCGCTCGAGTTCGGCGCCAATGGGGCCACAGGATTGAGCGTCGAAGGACTGGACCATCTTGCCTGGGCGCTCTCCGGGACGGCCCGCGCCAATTGTGTCGCCGGCTATCCTGATCGCGCTGTTAATTTGATTGAATCTGCGATCAAACGGTCTCGCGAGCTGAATCAGCCGTTTTCACTCGTGTACGCGTTGTTCTGGGCGACTGTAGTTCGCTCTTGGCGGGGCGAGGTGTTGGAGACTCAACATCTTTGCGAACAGATTGACGCGCTGGCCGAGGAGGGAGGATTCGCCTCGTTTGTTGCGCTGAATCGCATATTCCAGGGATGGGACGCAAGTATGCAGGGACAACCTGAGCAGGGAATCGCGCTGATTCGCAAGGGCATCGCGGATTGGAAGAATCCATTTTTCCTGACTCACCATAGTTCAATTCTCGCCGAAGCGTGCGTGCGGGCCGGCCGCTACCAAGAAGCGATAGATGCAGTTGCCGCGGGCCGCGAGCATGCGCAGAGAACTGGTGAGCATTTTGCGGAATCCGAGATCGAGCGTATCGCGGGCGGGACTCTTCTGCTGATGGGTGCGGAGAATGCCGCTGAGGCCGAACGATGCATGCGGCGAGGGATCGCGATAGCCAAAGAGCAAGGGGCGAGATCATTTGAGTTGCGCGCGACGACCAGCCTGGCGAGGCTGCTGCGCGGCACGAATCGCCGCGGCGAGGCGCGCGCGATGCTCGCGGAGATCTACAACTGGTTCACCGAGGGCTTCGACACCGCCGATTTGAAGGACGCGAAGAAGCTGCTGGACGAGTTGAACGCGTAGCAATTTTCTCCGCTACGCGTTACTTCGCCGGGGATCGCTACGTGAGATGTCCGACGATCGTCGGTGGTGCGGGCGTCGCGGGGCCGTTGCCGACGGCGCGCAGGATGTCGGTCTTGGTGATGATTCCGGTGACCTCTTCAGAGTGTACGCGCGTGACCAGCAGCAACTGATCGCCGCCCTCGCGGACCAGGAGCCGCAGCGCCTCGCTCAGATCACAATCCTCGGCGACTCTGGTGACTTCGCGATCGGCGATCGACCCGACGGTTGTCGTCCTCCACTTTTCGGGCGCGACGCGGCCCAAGTCCGCCGCCGACACCATCCCGATCACCTGGCCGTTATCGTAAACCGGGAAGTGCGCATGATTATGATGCGCCGCCACCGCGCCGGCGAAATCCGCGATCGTGGCGGAGGCCTGCACTGACACGATCTGGCGCTGCATCACGTCGCGAACCGCCAGGTTCTTTAGCTCCGCGATCTTCGCGGTCTCGTGCAGATGCTGATCGCCCGAGACCGACGCCTCGCCGGAGATCGCGTACGCGACCGCCGCTCCGATCAGGCTCGGGATGATGAATGCGTGGCCCCCCGTCGTCTCGGCGACGAAGACCACCGCGGTCAGCGGAGTTTTGTAGCCGGCCGCGATGAACGACGCCATCCCGACTGCGGCGTACATATCAACCGCGGGCGAGTGCATGATCGATTGCGCGAAAGCGCTGCCCAGGCATCCCCCGGCCAGCAGCAGCGGCACGAACATCGCGCTGACTCCCCCCGAGCCGAGCGAGCAGATGGTCGCGGCGAGCTTCGCAATCGCGAACGTGACCAGCAGATGCGAGGGATACGGCGTGCTCAGCACGTAGCGCACGGCTTCATAGTTGGGGCCGATCGGAATCAGCTTGCCCGGAAAGATCGCCAGGAAGAGCATCCCCCAGAGCGCGGTGCCGAATCCGCCCGCGAGCAGTTTGAACGTATGCGGCGCCCTGCTATGCACGAAAAACGTCCGCACCCGGCGAAACGTGATGTCGAAGACGATCGCGATTAGCCCGATTCCCGCGCCCAGAAGCGCCGACCAGATCACGTCGGAGGAGTGGAACACCGCCCGCGCGTGAAATCCGAACAGCGGCTCCGCACCAACGATCGAGACCAGCGTCGCGTACGCCACCACCGACGCGATGAGTGAGGGCAGCAGCGCCTCATGCGCGAGGTCGTCTTTGTAGGGCATCTCGAGCGCGAACACGATTCCGGTCAGCGGCGCGCGAAACACCGCCGCCATCCCGGCCGCCGCGCCGCTGATCAGCATGATGCGCCGATCGCGCGATTCGAGCCGCGCGACACGGCGCAACTTCGTCCACAGCCATGATCCGATCGCGCCGCCGCCGTAGATGCTCGGCCCCTCGAGCGCGGCGCTGCCTCCCGAGCCGACCGTTGTCACGGCGGCCAGCAGCTTCCACCAAAACGGTTTGAAATCGATATCGCCCTGATGCTCGTGGTACGAGCGGATGATCTCTTCGGTCGAGTGCTCGTCGGGATCGGGCGTGCGGAACTGCATAATCAGTCCGGTCAGCAAAAAGCCGAGCAGGAGGCCCGGCATGATCATCCAGTGATGCGCCAGATAGAGCGGCAGCAGCGTCGCCCAGATCTTGCCCAGAATCAGGATCGTGATTCCGGCGATCACAATGCCGGTGATGATTCCGACAATCGGCGCGACCAGCAGCCACTTCTGTATATCGCGCGAATAAGTAGCGTTCAGATCTTCGCTGACCAGCGCGGTATATTTTTTTATCAGCGGATGCTGCAACAGCGGCGAATCAAAAACCCGAGCCAAGACTCCCACCCCGAGTACTCCCTTCTCTTCCCGCGCGCATCGCGGCACAGCGAGCATTGGCACTCGCCACACGGCGGCCGGAAAGCTGTGCCGTCCTGAAACAAGAACAGCGTCGCAGTGTAGCACGTGTGCCACATCCGGAAAGCGCCGGAATTTGCGATGTAAGCTGAACCGCGCGAACTCAGCGACATGAGAGCCAGAGCGGTGCGGAATACTCGACATTGACGGCACGTTGTCCGATTCGTACTCCGCTGCTGCTTCTAGAGATGACAAAGCTAAACAACCTGACCGATATGACAGCTTTGCCGAATCAGACTGACTGATGGCACGGCAATTGGATCATCCGCGTTACCGTAAAAAATTGTTCAGTTTGGCGAAATTTCTGATCGAAAAGGCGGATTTTTAGCCGCAAATGAAGTAGCCTGATGGTCTTGGCGGTGACGTGGGGAAGCATGGAGAACGACGAAAATAATCTGGAAGGTTCCGGTCCCTGCGTCCGGATTTTCCTCGTCGAGGATAATCCCGATCACGTCTTCATCGCGCTGACCGTGATCCGCCAAGTGCTGGGTGACGCGATCGAGATGCTCCACGCGCAAAACGCCGAAGAAGCGCTCGACATGATCGGGCAGTTCACCGAGTACGATCGTCCCGATTTGTTCTTTGTCGATCTGCGCCTGCCCGACAACGGCGGCTTCTCGGTCATGACCGCGGTGCGCGGCAGCGAAGTCTGCTCGATGGTGCCGCTGTTCGTCGTCACCAGCTCGATGTACGATCGCGATATAGCGGAGAGCTACGAGCTTGGCGCTTCGGCGGTGCTGTCCAAGCCGCTGTCGCGTGCGAAGCTGCGCGAAGAGCTGACCCGAATCGGCGCGCTGCCGCCCTCAGGCGAGCCGCCCCCACGCACCACGTATCGCCACTGATTGACCCGCATAAAACGCGTCCGCGTGCCGCGATGCCGCCCTGGCGGCGGCGTGCGCGCGCGGTGCGATCGCGGTGGAATCGTATTCATCCTCGACGACGTGTTCTTCACCTGAGAGTATTTCACCAGCTTGATTCCAGCTTGATTCCGATGACGGCTTCCCTGGCCTGCCTGCGGGAGCTCACGGCGACCGATGGCGGCGCGCGGATGCGGATGCTCGGCGAGAAGTTGCTCGACGGGATGCTCGCGCGGGTCTCGACATAACCGGCGGCGCGGGGCGGGCGATCCGCTGGCGCTGACGGTGGGTTTTCTTTTACTGTCTGGGCGGGATCAAAAGCGTTGCGGCCGCGGCGGACAGTGCGCCGCGGGCTCCGGCCGCAACCTAGCGCCCGCGGCAGTTTGACTGCCTAACGGCTGTTAGATAAACTATAAACTGCGAGCTGTGGGACTATCATGCGAAGCCATCCGAAAGCGTCCGCCGCGGGCAGCGGAACCAAGGTCGTTCCGCTGCATCGTGGTATCGATACCCGCGACCGCGTCCTGATGGTCGCGCTGCCGCTGTTCGCCGAGCGCGGCTACCGCGGCGCCAGCCTGCGCGATATCGCGCGGCGCATTGGGATAAAGGCGCCCTCGCTGCTGCATCATTTTCCCTCCAAGCAACAGCTCTACGTCGCGGTGCTGGACCAGATCTTCGAAGGGATGGAAGCCGCTGCGCAGCGCGTCGCCACCGGCAAGGGCAGCAAGCAGGAGCGCCTGGTGCGGGCGATCTGCGACGCGATTGACTATATCGCGAAGCATCCCGATTCGATGAAGCTGCTCTGGAAGGAGATGGCCGACGAAAGCGGAGTGGGCCGCAGTCTGCTCAAGCGCCGGATGCCGCCGCTCGACGCGATCGTGACGAATTTCATTTTCCGCGGACAGCGCGAAGGCGAATTCCGCGCCGCGCTTGACCCGTTTCATTTCATCCGCAGCCTCGAGTCGATCACGATCGGATATTTCGGCACCGCCGCGATGGTCAAGCGGCTATGGAACGTGAACCTGCTCGAACCCGCGATCATTGAACGCCGCAAGCGCGAGGTCGTCGATATGGTCGAGCGCACGCTGTTCGTCAAGCCTGCCGTATAGGTGCGGTGCTCAATTCGCGCATTACACCCAAGAAGAAGAGGGTAATAGCCATATGAA
>Ga0307372_10010726_pt1 | contig 12353 bp, 12 predicted proteins | sample OX1MG_FD_202533 | JGI IMG/M metagenome (GOLD analysis project Ga0307372, IMG submission 202533) | Soil microbial communities from Risofladan, Vaasa, Finland - OX-1 | ecosystem: Environmental > Terrestrial > Soil > Coastal area > Acid sulfate soil | place: Finland: Risofladan, Vaasa | collected...
CACCCTGGACTGGGCGCCGGCCATCCCGGGCCCGGCTCGCAGCTGCCGTCGAGCGGGCCCAGCGCCAGATGTCCCGCAGTCGGGTCATCGCCCAGCTCTCGGTCTGCGCCCTCCAGCACAACTGCCTGACCGCCCAGAACACCTTCCTGCGCCGTTTCGAGGGGGCCCTGCCCACCTCGGCTGCCTGCAACGCCGACTGCCTGGGCTGCATTTCCCTGCAGACCGACTCGGGTGCACCCACCCCCCAGCCCCGGATCCCCAGGGCCCCCACCGCCGAGGACCTGATCGAGGTCGGAGGCTACCACCTGGAGGGTGCCCGGGAGCGCGGTGAGCCGGGCATGGTCAGCTTCGGTCAGGGCTGCGAGGGGGAGCCCCTGCTCCGCGAGCGCACCCTGCGGCCGGTGGTCCAGGAGTTGAGACGCCAGTTCCCCGAGGCCACCTTGCACATCAACACCAACGGCAGCCGCCCGGCCGCCCTCCGCCGACTGCTGCGGGCTGGACTGAACAGCTGCCGGATCAGCGTCTTCAGCTTTCGCCAGGAGCTCTTCGCCACCTACTACCGGCCCCGGGGCTATTCGATCGAGGAGGTGCGGGAGTGCGCCCGGGTGGTCCGCCGCGAGGGCGGCCAGCTCTCCGTCAACCTGCTGACCTTCCCCGGGGTCTCCGATTCGCCGGGGGAGGTGGGGCTGACCGTGGCGGCGCTGGCCGACCTGGGGGTGGAGCAACTCCAGCTGCGCAGCCTCAACGTCGACCCCCACTGGCTCTTGAAGCGGATGCCGGAGCTGGGACCGGGGATCGGTCTGGGCCCAATGATCGACCAGTTGGGGCGGGAGCTGCCCCAGCTGCGGATGGGCAACTTCACCCGGCCCCTGGCGGTGGCGCCGATCGGGTAGCCGCGGCGGCTGGCATATGATCCCGGCATGAGTTCGCCCCCCGAGGGTCGGGACGGCTGGGGGTGGGCCGGCTCGCCACCTCCGACCGAGCCAACCGGTCCGCAGCGCCCCGACCCCGGGCCGCTTGTCTCGGTGGGGGAGCGGCCGGCTCCGAACCAGCCCGGCTCCTGGGGCCCTCAGTACCCGAGCGCCCCCGATCCCGGCTCGCAGCGGCTCCGCCGCCGGGGTATCTGGGGCTCGATCCTCTTCGGCGGCTACGCCGTCTTCAAGTACGGATTCCTGCTGCTCAAGCTGGGGGCGTTCAAAGGAACCCTGATCACCATGGTGATCAGCGTCGTTGTCTACTCGCTCTTCTTCGGCCCGGTCTTCGCGGTGGGCTTCGTGCTGTTGATCCTGGTCCACGAGATGGGCCACTACCTGATGGCCAAGCGGCTGGGCCAGTCGGTGTCGGCGCCGGTCTTCATCCCCCTGCTGGGCGCCCTGATCAACATGCGCCGTCAGCCGGCCTCGGTTCAGGAGGAGGCGACCCTGGCCCTGGCGGGTCCAGTGGCGGGCACCGCCGTCTCCTGGCTCTGTGTCGGCGTAGGGGTGGCCCTCCACTCCGAATTCTGGGCGGCTCTCGGCTACCTGGGCTGCCTGCTCAACCTCTTCAACCTGATCCCGGCCAGTCCCCTGGACGGGGGTCGGGTCACCGCCGCCATCTCCAAGTGGGTAAACCTGGCTGGCCTGGGCATCCTCGGCCTCTACGCGGTCTGGGCCTTCACCCTGGGCCGGGCCGTCAGCCCGGTGATTGCCATCATCCTGCTCTTCGCGATCTTCGGTACCATCTCCAGGTTCCGCCAGGCCCGGCGCTTCCCCGAGTATCTGGCGGCTTCGCCTCGCCAGCGCTGGCTGTTTCTGGGCCTCTACCTCACTATCGTCCTGGCGGCTGGGGTGGGGGTGGTCACCGGCTATCCCTACCTCACTCACGTGCACACGGTGCATCTCCCGTTTAGCTTCTGAGCCTGCCTGGTAGACTCGGATAGCAACCATGAAGGCAATTCACCCCGAGTATTTCCACGACGCCGCGGTCACCTGTTCCTGCGGGAACACCTTCGCCACCGGGTCCACCCAGAAGACGCTCCACACCGAGGTCTGCAGCGTCTGTCACCCGTTCTTCACCGGGCAGCAGAGGATCGTCGACACCGGCGGCCAGGTCGAGCGCTTCCGCCGCCGCGCCCAGCTAGCCCAGCAGTAGATCCGGCCGACCCGGGGTGGGCCTGCTAAGTCAGAGGTCGAATCCTGGTTAGCCCCAACCGGCCCCAGCCCGGGGCCGAGATGGTCCCTCCGCTGGGGACTAACCCGGCTACGCCGACCGGGTAGCGACACCTCACGCTTCCGTAGACCTGCAGCCGCGCACCTCTCGATCGGCGCGGCCAACTTCCGGCATTCGAGTAGTGCCGCGATCGCTTGCTAGACTTGAAAGAGGTCGGCGCAGGTGAGTAAGGCGTGCCGTCCGGTCACCTGGACAACTTTCCAAATCTGCGGCGCTACTGGGGCCGGTCCCAGACCGGTCACCGCCTAATGTCGGTGGGCAGAGCGTGGCAGCGGCGTCGGACCCAGCCGCCCAGCTGCGGCGGAAGATGTCTGCCGGAGAGGGAAAACGCTACTCATCGGAGGAGTGACCGATGCTTGACCCCGGCCTGGAGGACCGGCTGGAGAAGGTGCGCCAGCGCTCTGAGGACATAGCCGACCAGCTTCAGCTGCCCGACGTGAGTCGGGACCCAGGGCAATTGGAGCGGCTCGGCAAGGAGCAGGCGGAGCTTCGACCGGTAGTGGAGGCCCTGGCCGGGCTCCGAAGCGCCCAGTCGGGCCAGGCCGAGGCCCACGAGCTGGCGGGTGCTGAGGTGGACTCGGAGATGCGGGCCTTCCTGGAGTCAGAGGCGCGCCTGGAGGGGCAGCGTGCCGAGCAGCAGCTGGCCGAGCTCAAGTTGCTGCTCCTGCCCCGTGACCGTGACGAGGACCGCGATGTGGTGGTGGAGATCAGGTCGGGCAGCGGCGGCGCGGAGGCAGCGCTTTTCGCGGCCGACCTGATGCGCATGTACCTGCGCTTTGCCGAGCGCCGCCACTGGCGAGTGGAGCTGCTGGACAGCTCCGCCACCGAGGGGGGCGGCTTCAAGGAAGTCGTCTTCGAGGTCCACGGCAAGGGCGCCTATGGCAACCTCAAGTTCGAGAGCGGGGTGCATCGGGTCCAGCGCGTCCCCAAGACCGAGTCTCAGGGCCGGGTCCACACCTCGGCCGCCAGCGTGGTGGTGCTGCCTGAAGTGGACGATCTCGAAGTGGAGATCAGCGACGAGGACCTCCGCATCGACGTGTTCCGGTCCACCGGACCAGGTGGTCAGAGCGTCAATACCACCGACTCGGCGGTGCGGATAACCCATATCCCCACCGGCCTAGTGGTCACCTGCCAGGACGAGAAGTCCCAGCACAAGAATCGGGCCAAGGCACTGCGGGTCCTGCGCTCACGGCTCTACGACCTCAAGAGCGCCGAGCGCGATGCCGAGCTGAAGGAGACCCGCCGCTCCATGGTGGGCCATGGCGACCGCAGCGAGAAGGTGCGCACCTACACCTTCGCAGAGGGCCGCGTCACCGACCACCGGATTGACCTCAAGCTCTACCAACTGGCTCGGATCCTCGACGGCGAGCTGGAGTTGCTGATCGACCCTCTCAAGGCCGAGGAGCAGAGCCGGCGCCTGAGCGGGGAGTCCTGACCGCCCCCACCTAGGCCGGCCGCTGGGCCTCGGGAAGTTCGGCCTCGGTCCCAGCTGCGGCGGTGCCGGTCTCGGCTCGGCCCCGCCGGCCCCGACCGCCCCGATGACGACGCCGACCGGGGCCGGCTGCCGCAATCACAGTGGTGGCCGGGCCCTCTTCGGGGAGCGCCGGAGCCGGCGGAGCGGGTGCGACCCGGCGCGGGCGGGGTTTAGGGGTCAGCCGCGGTGGCGGTGGCAATCCCACCGCCACCAGATCGCCCAGGGTGCGCCAGGCGAATTCCTCCTGTCCGATCCGGACCAGCTTGACGAAGCAGTCGGCGGTGGCTTCGGCGTCGGCCAGGGCGAAGTGGGGGCTGCGATGGGTGACCCCCAGCCGCTCGCAGAGCCGCTCCAGGCCGATGGTGTCCTTGAGCTGGAAAAGGAAGCCGGCAATCCGGGAGGTGTCCAGGTGCTGGTTGGTGAGCGGCTTGCCCAGCGCCCGGGAGACCAGGCGGGTGTCGAAACCGTCGGCGCTGTGCTCCACCAGGACGGCACCCTCCGCCAAGTCGTCGAAGGCGGTGGCGACTTGGCGGAGGGTGGGCGCCCCGCTCAACATCGACCGGTTGATCCCGTGGACCCGGCGCGCGTAGGGGTTGATGTGGTCGACCGTGTGCACCAGGCTCTCCAAAGAGATCCGGCCCTGGGGGGAAGTCTGATCGTCTCCCAGTTGGAACCGGACCGCTCCCAGCTCGACCATCCGGTGCGGGAAGTGGCCGGTGGTCTCGCAGTCCAGGGCCACGAAGCTCAGTTCGGTAAGCCCGGTGCTCTCCGGGATCCGCTCGCCGTTTCCATTCCCGGCCAGCAGACCGTTTGGTCTGAGCCGGGGAGGCTCGGGATTGTGGAACGGCGCCAGCTCGGGGGCAGCCGGGCCCAGCCTGGCGACCAGGCGCTCGCCGGGGCCACCGACCCCGCGCTCCCGGCCGCGCCTGGGGCGCGGACCTGGGGCAGATTGTCCAGCTGGTGGGTCGTTCGTCGGTTCGGCAGGTGGACGGTCCACCTGCCCATCCTATCCGGGGACTGGGGGCGGCACCGGCTGGGTGGGCCAGTCCGATCGGGAAGCCTGGTCCTCAGGGATATACTCGGCTCCAGTTTGCCGTTTCTCGCCACCGGGCTCAGCCACCACCTGGCGCCCTTACCGGTTCGGGAGCGACTCCACCTGGACGAAGTTCAGATCGTGGAGTCGCTGCGAGCCCTAGCCGGCCACGCCGGTCTGACCGGCGCAGTGTGCCTTAGCACCTGCAACCGGACCGAGTTCTACCTGACCACCCGGGACGACTGGCACAGCCAGCAGGCGACCGCCCGGTTCTTCCACTACCTGTCGCCCGATCCCACCTATGCCGAGCTGATCTACAGCCACCCCGGGGGACTGGGGCTGCGCCACGCCTTCCGGGTCGCCAGCGGGCTGGACAGCATGGTCCTGGGGGAGGCCCAGGTCCTGGCCCAGTTCAAGCGAGCCCACCGGCTGGCCCAGCAGGCGGGCACCATCGACGCCGAGCTCGACCTGATCATGCGCCGGGCCGTGGAGACGGCCAAGCTGGTCCGGGCCTCCACCGGGATTACCCGCCAGGCGGTCGGCTACGGCCAGGCGGCGGTCGCGGTGGCCCGCGACCGACTCGGGGACCTGACCGGCCTGGGGGCGGTGATCGTCGGTGCCGGCGGCGTGGGCAGCGCCACCGCCAGGCTGCTCCGGGGGGCTGGTGTCTCGCCCCTCTTGGTGGCCCGGCGGGGGCAGAAGGCGGCGGCCCTGGCCGCCGCGCTGGAGGCGGAGTTGGTCGATCTGGATCAGCTGCCCCAGCTGGCTCCCAGGTTCCGCCTGATCGTATCCAGCACCAGCAGCGAGGACCGGGTGCTCAGCTGCGAGCTGGTGGAGCAGGTCCGCCTGGCCCAGGCCAGCCAGGATAGCCTCGTCATCCTGGACTTGGCGGTGCCCCGGGACGTCGAGCCCGAGGCCTCGCAGCTGGCGGGCGTGGAGCTCTTGGATCTGGACCATCTCGGCGAGGTGATACGCCACAACCTGACTCAGCGTGAGCGTGATCGCCCGGCCGCCGAGGCGGTGGTGGAGACGGCGGTGGCCGGGCTGGAGACTGAACTGGGACGACGGGCGGCGGTCCCGCTGATCACCGCCCTGGTCGACCGCGCCGAGATGGTGCGCCAAGGCGAGCTGGCCCGGACCCTCTCCCGGATGCGCCCCCTCAGCGAGGAGGAACGGGCCCATCTCGAGCGTCTCACCCAGGCGATCGCCTCCAAGCTGCTCCACCACCCGATCGCGTTCCTGCGCGAGCATGCCGAGGATCCCCAGCGGCGCCGGTTCCTGGAGGAGGCCTTCGGTCTGGAGGGAGCGGCGGACGATTGATCGCGCTCGCCACTAGGGGGAGCGCCCTGGCCTTGGCCCAGACCCAGCTGGCGATCGCTGCGCTGGGCGCCCGGTTCCCGGGACTGGAGCTGGCGCCGGTGGTGGTGGACTCCGACGGTGACATGAGCTCCGCCACCCAGGCCCCCGACTTGCCGGGCCAGGGCTGGTTCACCTCCCGGCTGGAGCGGGCCCTCAGCCTGGGGCAGGTGGAGGGAGCGGTCCACAGCGCCAAGGACCTACCCACCGAGATGGACGCGGGCCTGACCGTGGCCGCATTTCTGCCCCGCGCCGACCCCCGGGACGCCATCGTCGTGGCCGGAGGACTCAGCTGGTCCCAACTTCCGAGCGGGGCCCGGGTCGGAACCTCCTCGCCCCGGCGGGCGACTCAGCTCCAGGCCATCCGGCCGGACCTGGAGATTGTGGCCATGCGGGGAAACATCGACACCCGGGTCCGCCTGGTCCGAGAGGGGGAGCTGGACGCCTGCGTGATCGCCCTGGCCGGACTGCTCCGGCTCAGCCGAAGCGCCGACGGGGTGGCCCTGGACCCGCTCCTTGAGTGCACCCCGGCCCCCGCCCAGGGGGCCATCGCCATCCAGGCCCGAGCCGGCAGCCAGTTCGCCGAGCTGGCCCGTGCAGTCGACGACCCGGTGACCCGGTGCTGCATCGAAGCGGAGCGGTTGGTGCTGACCCAGATGGGAGGCGGCTGCCGCCTGCCGCTGGGCACCCTGGCCGAGCCGCTCGCCGAGGACCGGGCCCGGCTCACCCTGGCCTGGTCGCGCGACCCGGGCCTGGGGGTGCGGCGGCTCAGCCGGGAGGGCCGCCTCGACGCCTTGCCAGAGCTGGCCCTGGCGATGGCCAAGGAGCTGCGGTGAACTCGTCCCTGGAGAGGCGGCGGATTCTGGTGACCAGGCCAGAGCACCAGGCCGAGGAGCTGGTCGAGCTGCTCCGCTCCCGGGGCGCGCTGACGACATCGGTCCCGGTGATGAGACTGGTGCCGCTCTTGCAGCCCGAACAGCTGGCGGAGCTGGGCCGGGGGATCGCCGCGGCAAGGTGGGACGACGTCGTCTTCACCAGTGCCAACGCGGTGGGGATGGTGCTGCCCCCGCCTCCGGCCGCCGGGCCCCGGGCTCGGATCTTCGCGATCGGGCCCGGCACGGCGGCCGCGGTAGCCCGAATGGGATGGCCGGTCGAGCCCCTCCCCAAGACCTTCGTGGCCGAATCTCTGGCCGCCACCATGCTCACCCGCGGGGTGAGCGGTCATCGGGTATTGCTGCCGCGGGCGGCCGAGGCCCGCCCAGTGCTGCCCCAGTTGCTGGAGCGGGCGGGGGCCGAGCTGGAGACGGTGGCCCTCTACCGAACGGAACCTGAGGAGGAATCGAGGGAACCGCTCCGGGAGGCGCTCTCCGACCCCTTGCTGGACTGCATAGTCTTCACCAGCGGCAGCTCGGTGGAGTGCTTTCAGTCGCTCCAGGGCGGGCTGCCCCTGCCCCCCTCGGTGATGGTGGCCTGTATCGGGCCCATCACCGCCAGCGCCGCCCGGGCGGCCGGCCTGGAACCAAGCCTGATCGCCCGCGAACACTCGCTGCCCGGATTGCTGGCGGCTTTGGAGGTCCACCTGGGCCCCTTACCGGAGAATGGTCGGCAGGCATGAGCTTCCCCGAGGACCGACCCCGCCGGCTGCGCCGCCGGGCCTTGCTTCGCAACCTGGTCCAGGAGGTCCAGCTGGCCCCTGCCGACCTGATCCTCCCAGTCTTCGTAAGTGAGTCCCTGGAGGCCCGCCGGGAGGTTGCCACCATGCCCGGGGTCTTCCAGGAGACCATCGAGTCGGTGCTGCGGCTGGCCGAGGAGGCGGTCGAGCTGGGGATCCCCGGGCTGATCCTCTTCGGCATTCCCGCCCACAAGGACGCCCAGGGATCGTCCGCCTGGGACGACCAGGGAGTGGTCCAACAGACGCTCCAAAGGCTGCGGGGCGCGGTCGGCGACCGGCTGCTGCTGATCGCCGACAACTGCCTCGACGAGTACACCGACCACGGCCAGTGCGGGGTCCTCACCGGGAGCGGCGAGGTGGACAACGACGCCACCATCGCCCTCTATGCGCGCACCGCCGTAAGCCAGGCCCTGGCCGGAGCGGACATCATTGCGCCCTCGGGGATGATGGACGGCCAGGTGGGGGCGATCCGCCAGGCCCTGGACCAGGCGGGGCTGGCGGACACGTCGATCCTGGCCTACGCGGCCAAGTTCGCCTCCTCTTTCTACGGACCTTTCCGGGACGCCGCCGAGTGCGCCCCCAAGGTGGGCGACCGCCGCAGCTACCAGATGAACCCGGCCAACCGCCGGGAAGCCATGCGGGAGATCGAGCTGGACCTGCTGGAGGGGGCCGACCTGCTCATGGTCAAGCCAGCCCTGGCCTATCTGGACGTGGTCCTGGAAGCCCGGCAGCGCTTCGATCAGCCGCTGGGCGTCTACAGCGTCAGCGGCGAGTACGCCATGCTTCGCGCCGGTGCCGCGGCGGGGGGGCTGGACCTCAGAGAAACGGTCCTGGAATCCCACCTGGCCATGCGCCGGGCGGGCGCGGACTTCATCCTCACCTACTTCGCCAGAGAGATATGCCGATGGCTCCGGGAAGCCGACTGATGAGTTCCACCCCTAAGCGGGCGGGCGGGACCCTGGTGGCCGGGATCCTGGTGGTAGCGGTCGTCGGCGTCGGCGCCTACTTCATCAACCTAGCCGCCACCAAGAGGAGTGCCTCAGTGACAACCGCAGACTGCGCCGGAGCCAATTTCAGCGCTCCATTAGGGCCCCTGGACCAGCCCAGCTCGGTCCACCACTACTCCAAGCAGCCCCCCTTCACGATCGACACCCAGCGGCTCTACCAGGCCACCATCTCCGGCCCCAAGGGCGACATCGTCATCTGCCTGGTCCCCGGCTGGGCGCCGGTCACCGTCAACAACTTCGTGACCCTGGCCCGCAACCACTACTTCGACGGCCTGCTCTGGGCCCGCGACCCCTCCTCGGCTCCAGGTGGGCCAGTGATCCAGGGGGGCAGCCCCAACAACAACCTGACCGGTGGCCCTGGCTTCCTCTTCAAGGACGAGCCGGTGACCAGCCCCCTCTACAAGAGCGGCTCCTACCAGCCCGGGGCGGTGGCGATGGCCAACTCGGGCAGCAACACCAACGGCAGCCAGTTCTTCATCACCGTGGCCTCCTTCACACTCCCAGCCTCCTACAACCTCTTCGGCGAGGTCATCTCCGGACTTGATGTGGCCGGTCGGGTCCGCCAGGGCGATCGGATGTCCATCACCGTGCAAGAGCAGCTACCCTGACCGACTCCATCGGGCTCTCCCTGGAGCGCTCCAAGGCCGCCATGGCCAGGGCCCGTCGCTCCTTGCCGGGTGGCGTGAACAGCCCGGTCCGCTCCTTTCGGGGGGTGGGGGGAAGCCCGCCCTTCTTCGACCGCGCCGAGGCCCAGTGGATTTTCGACATCGACGGCAACCGCTACCTGGACATGGTCCTGGCCTATGGCCCGCTGATCCTCGGCCACCTCCACCCCCAGGTGGTGGAGGCGGTCCGCCACCAGCTGGAGCGGGGCGAGGCCTTCGGAGGCCCCACCGAAGCCGAGGTGGAGCTAGCCGAGCAGATCGGCCGGAGGATGCCCAGCGTGGAGATGCTCCGGCTGGTCAACAGCGGGACCGAGGCTGCCATGAGCGCCGTCCGGCTGGCTCGGGCCGCGACCGGCCGGGACCTCCTGGTGAAATTCGCCGGCTGTTACCACGGCCACAGCGACGGCTTGCTGGCGGAAGCCGGTTCCGGGCTGGCCACCCTCTCGATACCGGGTTCCCGGGGGGTGCCCCAAGCCACCGTGGCCGACACCCTGGTGGTTGACTTCAACGACCTGGAGGCGGTCCGGGAGCTGTTCTCCCAGAAGGGCGAGCGCATCGCCGCCCTGATCGTGGAGCCGATCCCCGGCAACATGGGCGTGGTCCTCCCTCGCCCGGGCTTCCTTCAGCTGCTTCGCGAGCTGACCAGCGAATACGGCAGTCTGCTGATCTTCGACGAGGTGATCACCGGCTTCCGGGTCGGGCCGGGCGGGGCCCAGCAGCTGTTGGGGATCAGGCCCGATCTCACCTGTCTGGGCAAGGTGATCGGCGGAGGGCTTCCGGTGGGGGCCTTTGGAGGCCGCCGCGAGCTGATGTCCCAGCTCGCCCCCGAAGGTGATGTGTACCAGGCCGGCACCCTGAGCGGGAATCCCCTGGCGGTGGCGGCCGGACTGGCGACGCTGGCGGTCCTCGAGGCAGAGGATGCCTACCTCCAGCTCGAGCAGCTGGGGGCCCAGCTGGAGAGCGGGATCGCGGCGGTGGCGGAGCGGGCCGGCGTGGCTGTCCAGATCAACCGGCAGGGCTCGATGGTGACCGTCTACCTGAGCCAGCAGCCGGTCCTCGACTACCCCAGCGCCCTGGCCGCCGACAGGCAGCAATTCGCCACCGTCCACCACCAGCTCTTGGCTGGCGGGGTGTTCTGGCCTCCCTCCCCATTCGAGACCGCCTTCCTCTCGCTGCGCCACCAGCCCCCCGATATCGAGGCTCTGGTAGCCTCCTTCGAAGCCGGTTTGAAGCGGCTTTAGAGTGCGCCCGGCAACTTGTCCGGTTGGGAGGATTCGATCTAGCCTGGGCCGGGAGGCGAATTCGGCCCGGTGCTATACTCCGGGCACTCCGACGGCTCGCACGAGGCATTTGCTGTGCTCGGATTAGACCGCTGGCCGATCATCGTCCTGGTCCTTCTGATCGCCTTGGTGATCTTCGGCCCCAAGCGACTGCCCGAACTGGGTCAGGCATTGGGCAGGGCGATCAACGAGTTCCGGCACGCCACCACGGCCGTGGACGACGAGGTGCGCTCCCTGGGTTCGCCCCGGCCCGGCCCGGCCCCCACCACTGAAGGGGATGGCTCCGGTGAGCGGGAGGGCGCCGAGGTTGGCCCGGCGGCGTCGGCGCCGGGCCGCTCCGATTCAGCCAGCTGAGGCCGCCTCCAGGCACGAGAGAGTGGCCACCGGCCGGCTCGCCGGACCGGCGGTGAAGGGAGCCGACCAGGAGCCCTCGCCGGTCCCCGACCAACGTGAGATGTCCCTGCTGGAGCATCTCGAGGACCTGCGCCGGGTGGTTCTGGTCAGCCTCATCGCCTGGGCGTTGGCGACCGCGGTGGCCTTCATCTTCAACCACCAGCTGATCTTGATCCTGGAGCGGCCCCTGCACCTGGCGCTGGCCCACACCCATTCGCCCTTCGGGCAGAAGGTGGTGGTCACCAGTCCGATCGAGGGTCTGACCATCCCCTTCAAGGTGGCCGCCGTGGGCGGCGTCATCCTTTCTTTCCCGGTCCTGGTCTGGCAGATCTGGAGCTTCGTCCGGCCCGGCCTGCGGCCCAGCGAGCGCAGCCTCGCCTTTCCCTTCATCTTCGGGACCCTGTTCTTCTTCGCCCTGGGCGGCCTCTTCGCCTACTTCATCCTGCCGGTGGGACTGGCCTTCCTGGCCACCTTCCTGGGAACCAATGCGATCTACCTGCCCGACCTAAGTGCCTACATCAGCTTCCTGGCCCTGGTGGTGGTGGTCTTCGGCATCACCTTCGAGATGCCGGTGGTGCTCTGCACCCTGGCCGCGGCCGGGATGCTGAGCAGCGCCAAGCTTCGTAGGTGGCGCAAGGCCGCGATTTTCATAATGGTCCTCGTGGCCTTGGTGGTGACTCCCGGAGCCGACCCGTTCACTCCGACCTTTCTGTCCTTGGCCCTGATCCTGCTCTATGAGGGCAGCATCCTGGTCATCGACCACGCGCTCCACCGCTGATGGCCCGCCCCGACGGCCGCGCCGCCGACCAGCTCCGCCCGGTGGTGATCGATACCGGGATCCGCAGCTGGGCAGAGGGCGCGGCCCTGATCAGCACCGGCGAGACCAGGGTGCTCTGCACCGCCACCGTGGAGGACCGGGTCCCGCCTCACCGGCGGGGCTCGCACGCCGGCTGGGTGACGGCGGAATACGGGATGCTGCCCCGAGCCAACCACGACCGCCATCCCCGCGAGCGGGGAGGCAGGGTCGACGCCAGGTCCCTGGAGATCCAGCGCCTGGTGGCCCGCAGCCTGCGAGCAGCTGTCGACCTGCGACGCCTGGGCGAGCGGACGGTGATCATCGACTGTGACGTGATCCACGCCGACGGGGGCACCCGCACCGCCTCCATCAACGGGGGCTTCGTGGCCCTGGCCCTGGCCTGCCGGCGCCTCCAGGAGGCGGCCATGGTGCCGTCCTCTCCCATCTCCGGGGCGGTCGCGGCGGTGAG
>Ga0307372_10010728_pt1 | contig 12349 bp, 11 predicted proteins | sample OX1MG_FD_202533 | JGI IMG/M metagenome (GOLD analysis project Ga0307372, IMG submission 202533) | Soil microbial communities from Risofladan, Vaasa, Finland - OX-1 | ecosystem: Environmental > Terrestrial > Soil > Coastal area > Acid sulfate soil | place: Finland: Risofladan, Vaasa | collected...
CAAATCGGGCACTCGCCGGGTGCATCGCGCACGATTTCAGGGTGCATGGGACACACCCATTCGGTAGTCGTAGCCGCTGGCGATAACTCGCTTCGTTCAAGCGCCATGCCACACACTGGGCAGTTACCGGATGTTGTGGATGAGACGTCTGGATGCATGGGACAGGTATAGCGTGCTGAACTCCGCTGCTGCGCGCGCTTTTTGCCCGCATGTGTTGTGTGTTGGTGGGTGGTATTCATGCTTTAAAATCCGCTCGGAGCAATACTCCTCGTCTGCAATATGTTAGTTTTGCTCAACTTTCGGCATATTCCCATGACTTGGATCAATACTCCAGGAATATCCACTATCAATTGACTTGGAGTTAACCCTTCTAACTGGACTGCATGTGGATAAAGTTTAGGCTACGCTGTTGGGGCTTTATGGAGATGGCCCGTGAAATCGAGACACCGTCACAATAAAGAGTTCAAACGCCAAGTATGTTAAGAGCATCTGAGCCAGCGTGCGGGGGTGGCGCAGCCATCGGCACATGAGCAGCAGCTGGCCGCACGCATGGCAGAGTTGGAGCGCAAGATTGGCCAGCTGACCTTCGTCCCGACTTCTTTCTTAAGCAAAACAATCCGGCATAGTTTCAAAGTCGATTAGATTCAAGAGATTAGAATGGGATTTGTCAAATGACATGGTTAAGGCTTGGCGACAGGGTCTATTTGCTTATACGGCATATGGCCCCCTAGTTCCTACACATCACTAGATATAGCTTTTTCTATCTAGGAAATATCCCCCGCTTTCATCTCGACGAGTAACTGACTTAGCTGTTTATCAAGCTGTTGCCGGTCCGTGCTGGCGAGTGCCCCGAGCTTTGCATAAGCGTCAATCTGGCCACTGCAGAACCAGATCTCCTCACGCAGGTTTCCCCGAAGTATCGTCGTAGTCGAACTTCCATCTATCAGAGTGTCGAGCTTGTCATTAAGATGGTTGATATCTTCTTTAATTTCAGCGAGCAAAGTTGGATTCGATGCCATAGAATACCCTCCCCTTAATGTGGGATTCGGGTTGAATCAGTTAAATACTGACATATTGATAACAGCCCGGTCATCCCGCCAGCTCTTTTTCGAACAGCACGGCGGTGTCAATAGAATATTTCTTTGGATCTACGATATCGGTTATCGAGAGTTTGCTCTCTGGTAAGACCGCAAGATTGACCAGTCTATGGGGGCGTATTTCTATGCTTTTTTCATCACGCACCAGCATTATCAACGGCCGCATGCGTGTTTTTGGATCTGCGGAGAAAACAACTGCGATATCACCGGAACTAAGTTTCACGACGCTGCCGATGGGATAAAGCCCCATGAAACGCATGAAATCCTGCAGCAGGTCTTTCCCAAAACATTCGGTGCCTGTGGTGCGCAGCCGCTGCAGCGCTTGTACAGGCGTGAGAGCCGGCTGATAAAGGTTGTCGGTAGTAAGTGTTTCAAAAGCATCCGCGAGTGAAACAATGCCAACGGATAGCGGGACGTCATTACCCTTAAGTCCGTTTGGATAGCCACTGCCATCAACCCGTTCATGATGATGACGGACCATGTTTAATACTTCATCAGGAACATTATTTGAGGCCATGAGCATTTCGTAGCCTTCATTCGGATGGCGTTTTATGACTGCGAATTCCTCATTATTGAGTTTGCCAGGCTTGTTGAGGAGTTCATGTGGTATGCGGGTTTTACCGATATCATGCAAAATTGCACCCAAACCCAACGAGTGTAATCGTTCCTCTGATTGACCAAGATGCTTTCCAAAGGCAATCGCCAGTATTGCAGTATTCAATGAATGCCCGGCTTCTCGGTCCTGTCTGTTGCGCAGATTTGACATCTGCATCATCAAATTATGATTGACTGATTGCTGAACAAGACGGGTGACAATCACTTGTGATTCTTTTATATCGATTGACTCGTCTGCTTTTGCAATCGCCAGAATTTGTTCAATATTCTCTCGCACACTTGTGTGTGCATTGGGAGAGCGGCCCGCAGGTTGCGTTGATAGCTTGGCTGCATCGTTAGCTTTAGCTAGTGCTACATGATTATCGACTGGTTTTCCTGCAGATCCAACAGCAATTATGGATTGTGAATCATCAACCACGACGAAGGTGCACAGTGATTTTAACTGTTCCAATTCTTCATCGGTTTCAATCAGAAAACCCTGGAACATGAACGGCGTGCCGACCCAAGGTCGGTCCAATTCGATCACATACATTCCGTGCTGCAAATCACCAACGTTGACCTTATAACGCATCTTAGTTGCTCGTTATCATATGATTAGATATTAACATGAGATCATTGAGTGTCTGTTCGCTAACAGATATGTTGATTGAATAATGAAATACGCGTTATAAAACACCGCCTATATAAAACGGTTGTATCGATATGCAGCTACATCAATCTCAGGTCTCAATCCCGATACCATATCTGCGACGCATCGTGCAGAACCCGCGCCCAGGGTCCAACCAAGCGGCCCGTGACCGGTGTTGAAAAACAGGTTGGTGTACGGAGAAGCCCCCAGGATCGGGGGGCCATCGCATGTCATCGGGCGCAAACCTGTCCAGTGTGTTACTCCCTCCTGCTTGGCCGAATCTTCAAGCCAAGGAAGAATGGCAACTGCCTGGCGCAGTATATTCGCGCCACGTGTCAGATTAAGCGCGGTGTCGTAACCATTAAATTCTGCAGTGCCGGCAATGCGCAGCTGCTTACCCAAGGGTGTAATTACGATCTTCTGCTCAAAGTCCACTATCGGTACTCGCATACTGTGATGAATATCCGGTGTTACGGTGACTGAATAACCCTTTACTGGATAGATTGGTAGCCGCAACCCTAACAGTCGTGCCAACTGTGGACTGTAACTGCCTGCAGTCAGCACGTAATTATCTGCGATTATTTCGCCCTGCTCCGTAAGCAGCGCTTGGATACGCCGACTCTGGCTACGTATCTGACTTACGCAGGCATTGAAATGGAATTTCACGCCTGCGGCAATAGCATGTTTTTGAATTTCGCAGGTGAACCGATAGGCATCCCCGCTGCCGTCCCTAGGATAATAGATGGCACCAACCAGTTGCTTGGATACGTCTTCTAGCAGAGGCTCAAAGCCGACGGCTTCTTCGGGATTCAATAGACGGGATTCCAAACCTAAGTGCCGTAACGAATCTGCCAGTTCCAAGGAATTGTTCAGCGCTTTACGATCCCGAAAGATTTTCAGAGTGCCGTTGTGCAGACGGTTGTAATTCAGGGACAGCTTTTGATCAAGTTCATCGAGACTGCTGAGACTGTAAAGAGCCAAACGCAAATTAGCCATAGTGGAGCGTAAATGCGGTTCTGGCCGTGAAGCACGCAGAAATTTCAATCCCCAACCCAGCATTCCAGGCAGTGCGCGTGGACGCAACAGCAGCGGCGAATCTTCGCGTCCTAGCCAATGCAACAGACGTCCCAAGGTACCCGGCGCATTCCAGGGATCCGCTTCGCTGGGTGTCAGCAGGCCGCCATTGGCAAAACTGGTTTCGAGTCCAGAGTTTTCCCGGCGCTCCACTACCGCTACGTTTAAGCCACGTTCTGCCAGGTACCATGCAGTCGTGGTGCCTATAAGTCCAGCACCGATGACAATGACATCACGCTTCATGGGGTGTGATGCCTATTCATTCGAAGGTTAATTGTTATCGTTCAAAAACTGTTGCGCAAAAAAATCGGCAGTCGCCTGATCCGCTTCCAGCCAGGAGTGGTATCTCAGGAAACCATGGATCTCATTCGGTATAACGATTTCTTGGTACGGTACATGCTGGAGCTGCAGGCGTCTGACCAAGTCCACCATCTGATGGAAATGCACGTTGCGGTCATCATCACCCTGTATCAGCAACACCGGAGATTTCCATTTCGTGATAGCAGAATCCGGCGACGATTGCCAAAAGACTTTCATCAGCATTTTCATATCCGGCATCTGATAACGCTGAATTGGCTTTCCAAACCAGTCATCCAGGAACATGGACCAGTCATGCACGCCATGGAAATCGACGCCGGCTTTGAAGATATCGGAGTTACGTGCCAATGCCAGCGCCGTAAGATAGCCACCATATGAGCCACCCCAGATGCCGATGCGCTTGGCATATACCTGTGGATCCTTTTGCAGATAACGCGCACCCGCGAGTACGTCCTTATATTCCGATGCGCCCGTGGGACCCCAGTGAGCTGGATAGTGAAAATCATGACCATAGCCAATTCCCAGGCGGTAATTGACTGACAAGACGATAAATCCATGATTGGCAAGATATTGATTTACAGCATAGGCATTGCTGTAGTAATCCATGTTGTGCCAGGTCAACAGCATCTGTCGCGGTGGTCCGCCATGAACGAAAATAATTCCGGGCTTTTTCGCGGCATTATCCTGCTTTTCAAATAATTGACCTTGGATCACCCACCCGTCACTTGCGCGAAAGCTCACGAGTTGCGGTACAACCAGATCAGCGCTGGGAAAATCTCCAGGTACCTGATCGCCATCCACAGTCTGCCAATGATCATCGCCCGCGAGTGGACCTTGCATGACCAAAGGCGGTTGCCGGGCACCAGCATCCACAAAAGCGATGGTTTTACCAGCATCCGTCACCACCGGGCTCCATTGACTGTGAGTGCCGCGGGTAACCGGCTGCGGGGCTCCGCTCAGAACAGACACTCGATACAAGTGGCGACGGTCATCGTCACCAGGCGTGTTGCCGAGGTTGGCTGTATAAATTAGGTTCTTCAGATCGGGGGTGATGGTCACATCTTCGATCATGAATTGTCCGGGGGTAAGCAGCCTTGCGGTTCCTCCTTTGGCGGATACCACATAAAGATGTGGCCAGTTGTCCATTTCAGATATGAAAGCTAGTTGATCATCCGCCACCCAGCGCAGATCCACATCTCCGCCATCCTGGGGGAATGAGCCGCGCAAAGTATCGGGGCTCTGCCACACACGCTCGCCGGTGCCGGACTTCACCTCCGCGACCCAAATGGACCAGGGAATCGAATGCCAAGCCAGAATTGATTGGGGCGGACCGCCGTTACCGGGCGTGCGCGCGAAAGCGATACGTGTGCCATCCGGCGACCAGCGTGGTTCCAGGTCACTGGCGGTGGACGGTACCAGATATTCGATGGGTGTACTGTCATCGCGATACACGCCTATGAAACTGTGATCTCCACGGCCGGAAACGAAGGCAAGCAACTTGCCATCTGGTGACCATTGCAGATCAGAATCCTGGCCGTGATCGAAAAATAAACGTTGCGCCTTTTGGCTGCCGTCAATGGGTACCCACCACACGCTATTCTCGGGCAAATGGATGAAGGCCACGCGCTGCCCGTCCGGTGATATGGAAGGCGTGTCACCTTCACCCAATACACGCGGTTCACCGGTAGTCAGTGATACCGCCCACACCTGCATCTGCGGCTGTACCGGGCTTGAGTTGGGATCCGGTTGCAGGGTTTCCGGCCAATTAGCATCATGATCGCCGCCGCGAACATACACCAGGTATTTGCCATCACGGGAAAAACTCAGGTTGCTGAGTTCCTGACCACTATCCTGCGAATAGCCTGTCAGCATACGGGGTTGGTAATCCGGGCCCCGGGCAACCCAAATGTTGCGCACACCGCGCTCGTTCAGGACCCACGCAAATGCGTTGCCTTTTGGTGAAGAGACTATGCCTGAAGGATATGGATAGCCCAGAATCTGTTCCATTGTGAAATCATGTCCAGGCTGTTGTGCATCAACGGGTCTGCTGAATGCCGCACAGCTGATGGTTAACAGGAATATCACGAGAATCTTTGCAGAACAATGCGGCATATAAATCTCCTAAAAATGCAGCTGCGATCGACAAAACCGCCGAAACCGTAGCCGTAGTTCGCTATTATCGTGTGTTTGCTCAGGACTATCCAGCATATGGAGTCGACTGATTGTGTCGCATCTCCTCGATAAATCAGCGTGAGTCAGTATGTTTTTTGCCGTATTCTTATGTTGACGCTAGCGCTAAGGATTGCCATACCCACCCTTCCACCAGCATGGAGTACCAGCGTGAGTCCGATATCCACATCCAACCTCTCAGAGCTTGCCCGCTGGGCTCCACGCGTGGTGTTACTGAGCACGATCATCGGTGGTCTGGCTATATTTAGCGTACTGCTGCCTGGTCCCTTCTACCGTTTCGGGCTTTATGGTTTGGGTGTTGCTTTCGCGATGATCAAGGATGGGGCTTACGGCGGTATACCCGCTGTTTTTATTGCCCTAATCGGGCTGATCCTGATACTGTTGGCTCGGCGTCCACAATACTTTATCGGCGTAATTATCGGGAGTGTGCTCGGCAGCATAGCTTGGGGTATCCCATATGTGGCTTAAAAAGGCCGAGTCCGTGCCGGCCATCCATGACATCAGTACCGACACAGCTATTCCACCACGGTTCCTGCCGGATGTGTTGGCGCTCAGGAAAAGGGCAGAGAATTCGGTAACCTGCGGCGGGGCAAAAATCGCTGCTCTGCAGGCAAAAGCCTATCCTGATATTCAGCCTTTAGTGTTCAAGCTGCCGGCGACCACGGTGTATGCCGCGGCGCTGAGGACGGTGCAGACCATGGGTTGGAAGCTGGATTCCAACGATTCTGTAACTGGCTTCATTGAAGCCAGTTACACAACTTTCTGGTTCGGCTTCAAAGATGATGTGGTGATCCGAGTCCAGGCAAATGGCAATTCTACGCGGCTGGATATCTGTTCTGAGTCACGCATCGGCAAGAGCAACGTGGGCAAAAATGTGCGGCGTATTCGTACTTTCAGAACCGCGCTTTACAAACAACTAGGATTGCAACCGTTGGGGCAGCGCTAGATATATGCAACGCACTCCCTGCACTATCGCGTTGCTGTGCAAGGCCCCGATTCCTGGATTCGCCAAAACCCTGCTAATTCCGCATCTGGGTGAAATGGATGCCGCTCATCTCCAGGAGGAGCTAATCATGCAGGCGGTTGTTACCGCACTGGATGCCGCGGTGGGACCGGTGGAATTGTGGTGCGACCCGGATGAATCCCACCCATTCTTTGGGAAAATCATGAAAAAATACCCAGTGCGGCTGACTGCGCAGCCGCCGGGTGATTTGAGTACACGTCTACACACCTGCGCTGCTGGCTCACTTATAGCCGCGGATGCGGTTATTCTGATGAGTGTGGATTGCCCGATCATGCCGACCTATTATCTAGAGGAAGCCGCCATGGCGCTGGCGCGGGGCTGCGATGCGATCGTGGGGCCCTCCGAGGATGGCGGTTATGTATTGCTGGGGCTGAAACGTGTCAATGAAGAATTATTCGATGATATCCCCTGGGGAACATCCCTAGTGCTGACTGAAACCCAGGCCCGCATCACGCAACTGGGCTGGCGCTGTCACACGCTGTCCACACTTTGGGATGTGACCACACCCACGGCTTATCAGCGTTGGCGTCTGATCACCGAGGCCATGCCGAGCCGCCCCGATGTTCAGCGCCTCTGATATTGGATTTTGCTGAATATAGTTTTTTTCTGATCTGATATACCCGCATTCTGTTTAATTAGGTTGGTAATGCTCTTCACAGCCAACGTCTGGCAATCCAGCCGATGAATTCCAGTATCCTTGAATACCAACCGCGCTTTATCCAATGTTTCAAATGAATCTGCTCGGATTCAGCCAAGTCGGTCTGAAGCTGGCTTTCCAGTGCAACTGCTAATTCGAGGTTATCGCTCGCGAGGTTCAGTTCGTAATTCTAGAAAAAACTCCGGTAGTCAATGTTAGCGGTGTCGACACTGCTCCATTTGCCGTCAAATATTGCGGTTTTTGCGTGTAGCATGCGCGGATGGTATTTATAAATTTTATCACCGGCATTGAGTAGACCCGCGTAGCCAGCGTGCGCTGCCCACTGGGCTGCGCGTTGCCAATGTACTCAAGCATTTGTGCATACAGCACCCCACCTCACCTTCCGTGTTTATGCGTAGGACCCTCTCATTTGAAGTCCCTGTATTAAGAAGTCGTCATAGGTTGCTGCATGCTTAAGGATGCACTCAGGACTGGTATAGTGTGATCCCCAATAAATATCCTTTCGCTGAATCACAAGCTTTCAGCATAGCCGATGCGTCTATTGCTCTATAACATACGTTATGGAACCGGGCACGGCCCGAGATTCCATTTTCCACTGCCCGGTGTTGGCGGCTACTTGCGTGGTACCTCACGCAATTTCCAGCGCATTGTGGAGTTTATTAGGTCGATTACACCTGACATCGTGGGCCTCATTGAGGTGGATATGGGTTCGGTGCGCTCGAGCACTGTCAATCAGGCGGAGGCCATCGCCACCTCAATCGGACATTCATCCTCATATCAAAACAAATATGGGTTGGCCTCGATCAACCAGCGATTACCGATCATCCGCAAGCAGGGTAACGCATTCCTCACGCGCTTTCCCAGCGCCGTCCAGCGAGTCCACTATTTCGATTTGGGCATCAAGCGGCTCATCATGGAGCTGGAGCTGGACGATGTTTGCCTTTTTCTGGTGCATCTATCGCTTAAATACCGCCATCGTCAGTATCAGATGCATCATCTAGTTTCTTTGGTGCGCAGTTCCAGCAAACCGGTTATCGTGGCCGGTGATTTCAATACGCTTTGGGGAAGTTATGAGATCGACTTGTTCGCCGCAGCTGCCGGTCTGCATAGCGCCAATCCCAGAAATTTGCCTTCCTGGCCGAGCAACCATCCATCGCGACAACTGGATTTCATCCTGTATGGACCCAAAGTTAAGATTACCCATTTTGAAATGCCACAAGTTGAGTATTCTGACCATCTTCCTCTGATCTGTGATTTTACGGTAAAGCGCAGTCAATGATATGTGGCTGGTTATCACTATCGTAGCGCTGATGCTGCTAGGTATAGTTACACTGGTTATCCGCCAGCCATCAGGATTGCTGGACAGATTCCGCCAGCGCAACCGGCAAATCAGCATGGAAGACATCTGGCAATCCTGGCTGCATGAAGGTAGGGCGCGTAGTACTCAAAATAGTATGCAGAATGAATTAATGAATACAGTTGATGAGACTGTATGCGAGTCAGTGCACCAAAGCCTGATGGAACTGGAGGACCGGCTGCATAATGACGGCCAACCCATGCTGGCAGTGCGCAGGGAGCTTATGGACAGCATTGACCGGCGCCAGCTTAATTCAGAGATCCTTAAATTGCCGTTAAATGTCCGCGCAGATTTGCGCAAAAGCCATCCGGATATATTGCAGACCGATGAAGCAGCACATATATATATAAGTGCAAATGAAATGCATATCGCAGTGCTGCGTAAATATGCCGGTTTGCGTTATGGGGATTGTGCCGAGGGTGACTGGTTCGATGTTTATCAGAAGGCGTCAAGCCTACGCCAGCGCGGTACCCGCAGCTACATTGAACGTGCTGTTGGAGGTACGCAGAGTGCTACTGATGATGTCCGCTTTCAGGCCATGACACTGATGGATAGCGAAATCCGTAATCGTTTATTGCAGGTACCGGCAGGTACGCGATTTCCTGGTTTCGGTAAATCTGTGGAACAGATCAGCGAGCAAGTTTAAGTAAGTTGCGGCGGACGCCCGCCCTTCCTATGATTAACATTCTTTCCGGATTTATGACCTAATAGGCCACGCGGCCCACACGCCAAATCGGAGTATCTCCATGCCCACCAGCGCTTCCCAGACCAACTGGAAAATCGACTACGACACCGACGACATTGCCTGGCTCGGCTTCGACAAGGTGGGTGGCAGCACCAATGTCCTTTCAGGTCAGGTTCTGGCAGAACTCGGTGAGTCGCTGAAGCAGTTGGCTACCAAGCCACCCAGGGGCCTGATCGTTTATTCCGCAAAATCTAGCGGTTTCATCGCTGGTGCCGACATCAAGGAATTCACCGCGCTCAAGACTCCGGAAGATGCCTTCCAGATGATCCGCCGTGGCCAGCTGGTGTTGGAACAGCTTGAGCGACTGCCATGCCCAACTGCGGCCCTCATCAATGGCTTCTGTCTGGGCGGGGGCCTGGAGCTGGCGCTGGCTTGCCGATACCGGGTCGGCATAGACGACGATCGACTCAGTCTCGGGCTTCCGGAAGTAAAGCTAGGCATCCACCCGGGTTTCGGCGGCACAGTGCGTTCTACCCGTCTGGTAGGCGTGCTGCCGGCCATGAGCTTCATGCTCACAGGCCGCAGTGTCCGCGGCAGCGAAGCCCTGAGGATCGGTCTGCTGGACCGCCTGGTGAAAAGTGATGCCGCCAGGCAGACCGCGCGCACTCTGTTGCTCAAGAACCCGCCGAAGAAAAACGTGCCTTTTGTACAGAAACTGCTGGCTCAGGCTTGGTTGCGGCCGTTGGTGGCCCGCATTCTCACCAAACGCGTGTCTGCAAAGGTACGCCGCGACCATTATCCGGCACCTTACGCCATCATCGATCTGTGGAAACGCTATGCCGGCACTGATGAGATGTATGTGCAGGAAGCACATTCCATCGCGCGCCTCATGGTCAATGATACTGCCCGCAATCTGGTGCGTGTGTTCCTGCTGCAGGATCGGCTGAAATCCCTCGGCAAGAAATCCGACCTGGTACTTAAGCACGTACATGTGGTGGGCGCCGGTACCATGGGCGGCGACATCGCCGCCTGGTGCACACTGCGCGGTTTCAATGTGACTCTGCAGGACCGCGAGGAAAAATATGTGCAACCCGCGTTGGTGCGCGCACAAAAGTTGTTCGCAAAGATACTCAAAGGAACCGAGATCCTGAACGCGACTAATCGGCTCAAGATGGATGTGGCCGGCGATGGCGCCAAAGATGCGGATGTGGTTATTGAGGCGATCTTCGAGAACATCGAGGCAAAACAGGCCTTATACAAAGCGCTGGATGCGAAGATGAAACCCAATGCCATCCTCGCCACCAACACGTCCAGCATAAGATTGGAAACCCTGCGTACAGTCCTCAAGAACCCACAACGGCTGGTAGGGCTGCATTTCTTCAATCCAGTCGCAAAGATGCCGCTGGTGGAAGTGATTCATGCAGATGATACTTCTAGGGATGAGATCGCCAAATGCTTGTCGTTCACCCGCCAGATTGACAAGCTAGCGGTGCCGGTGAAGAGTTCGCCAGGCTTCCTGGTGAATCGCATCCTCATACCCTATCTGATGGAAGCCATGCTGGCCGCCGATGAGGGGGTGCCGCTGGAAGCCATCGACCAGGCTGCCCTGGATTACGGTATGCCTATGGGCCCGATGGAACTCACCGACACTGTGGGCCTGGATGTGTCGCTGTCAGTGGCCCAGGTATTCGCCATGGAATTCCACAAGAAGATTCCCGACAGCCTCACCAAGCTGGTAGCCGAGAAAAAACTAGGGCGCAAGACCGGCGAAGGGTTCTATAAATACCAGGACGGAAAGCCCGTGAAGGATAAGAGCCGCGCCCGTCAGATGCCCGCTGATCTGCAGGATAGGCTGATATTGCCGATGGTCAACGAAGCGGTGGCGGTGCTGCGCGAGCACATCGTGGATGACACAGATCTGCTGGATGCCGGCGTGATCTTCGGCACGGGTTTCGCGCCCTTCCGTGGCGGCCCAATCAACTACATTCGCGCCACCGGCGTACGTAATCTCAGGCAACGTCTGGAAAAACTGCAGGCAAAGCACGGGCAACGCTTTACACCGGATTCGGGCTGGAACGCCCCTGCCCTCAAGGAACCCAAAGCATGAAATTTGAAACCATGCCCAAGGACCATGAGGCGGCGGTCCGCACCCTGGCCATGCCCAAGGATACCAACGGCCTGGGTGATATCTTCGGTGGATGGATTATGTCGCATGCTGATATAGCCGGTGCCATCATCGCCTTCCGGCGCGCAGGTGGCCGGGTGGTGACCGTGGCCGTGAACGAATTTGTGTTCGTGAGCCCTGTATATGTTGGAGACGTGGTGAGTTTCTATACTGATATTGCACGCGTCGGCAACACCTCCATCAGCATCGACGTGACAGTGTTTTCACAGCGCAATGATGGTGAACACGAGTCCTGTGTGAAAGTGGCCACGGCCCAGATGACGTATGTGCGTGTAGGTGCCAATCGCCGGCCGGTACCGATCGCCAAGTGACCTTAAGCATGCCGACCACAGTCCCCGGCGCAACACCACCGTCCGCATACTTACGGATGGGGCGATGATGCGGCTTGCCAAGGAGATTTTTAAGGCCTGGTTAATCGAGCCACAGCACCAGCGGGTTGGACTCGAGGAAGCCAAGCAGATCGTGGCCGCAGGCGGTCACTGGCTGGATGTGCGCCCGCCGAGCGAATTCAAGACTTA
>Ga0307372_10010730_pt1 | contig 12348 bp, 10 predicted proteins | sample OX1MG_FD_202533 | JGI IMG/M metagenome (GOLD analysis project Ga0307372, IMG submission 202533) | Soil microbial communities from Risofladan, Vaasa, Finland - OX-1 | ecosystem: Environmental > Terrestrial > Soil > Coastal area > Acid sulfate soil | place: Finland: Risofladan, Vaasa | collected...
ACGCGGCTCGGCCGTGGCCTCGCGCCTCCTCGGTTGGCCCGCCAACTTGCGGCGAGCCGGCCGGTTCCCGACGCGGCGCGCCCGCGTCGTCGGCTGGCCTCCGCGGGAGGAACATGCTAGCTGGATCCGCGAATTCGCAAAACCAGGATTGGCGCTCCGGGCTTTGGCGCCCTAAATGGTCGAGTTTTCCGCGCGGCCGAACGGAGCGGTCGCGCGCCCAACCACGAACAGGGACTTGGAGCTGAATGTCGGACATTCTCGAGCGCGTGCGAAAGATCGTGATCGAACACCTCGACGCCGACCCTGAGAAGGTCACCGAAAAGGCCAGCTTCATCGACGATTTGGGCGCCGACAGCCTGGACAACGTCGAACTGGTCATGGCCTTCGAGGAGGAGTTCGACATCGAGATCCCGGACGACGCCGCCGAACACATCCAGACCGTCGGCGACGCGGTGAAGTTCATCCAGGAGCGCCTCGGCGCCTGACATCGAGCGTTCCGCGTGCCTCAGAGTGCTTTGCGCCGCGTCCGCGTTGGGTTAACCGGGCGCGGCGATTTCGTATTCGGCCGGCGGCGGGGAGGCTGATCCGAGCATGCGGCGTGTGGTCGTCACCGGGATCGGCGTCGTCTCGCCGCTGGGCTGGGGCTTCGAGAACAGCTGGGCCGCGATCCTGGCCGGCCGCTCCGGCGCCGGCCGCATCAGCCGCTTCGATCCCGCCGAATTTGGCTGCCAGGTGGCCTGCGAGGTGCCGAGGGTCGATGGCCATGGCGGCGGCGGTCCGCACACGCCCGGGTCCTTCGATCCCGACCAGGTGATGAGTCCCAAGGACCAGCGGCGCGTCGACGACTTCATCCTCTATGCCGTCGCCGCCGCCGACGAGGCGGTGAAGGACGCCGGCTGGACGCCGCAGGACGAGCACGGGCGCCAGCGCACCGGGGTGATCATCGGCTCGGGCATCGGCGGCCTCGCCACCATCGCCCAGACATCCCTCGATCTTCAGGAGAAGGGTCCGCGCCGCGGCGTCTCGCCCTTCTTCATCCCGTCGGCCCTGATCAATCTCGCCTCGGGCCAGGTCTCGATCCGGCATCGCTTCAAGGGCCCCAATCACGCCGTCGTCACCGCCTGCGCCAGCGGCGCCCACGCCATCGGCGACGCCATGCGCATCATCCGTTACGGAGACGCCGAGGTGATGATCGCCGGCGGCGCGGAAGCGGCGATCTGCCCCATCGGCATAGCCGGCTTCGTCGCCTGCCGGGCCATGTCGACCAACTTCAACGAGACGCCGCAGCGCGCCTCGCGGCCCTACGACAAGGACCGCGACGGCTTCGTCATGGGCGAGGGCGCCGGCGCCCTGGTGCTGGAGGAGCTGGAACACGCCCGCGCGCGCGGGGCCAGGATCTACGCCGAGATCATCGGCTACGGCATGGCCGGAGACGCCTATCACATCACCGCACCGGCCGAGGACGGCGATGGCGGCTATCGCGCCATGGAGGCGGCGATCGGGCACGCCGGCATCGCGCCGGGCGAGATCGACTACATCAACGCCCACGGCACCTCCACGCCCCTCGGCGACGAGATCGAACTGGGCGCGGTCGAACGGCTGCTCGGCCAGGCCGCGGCCGGGACCGCCATGTCGTCGACCAAGTCCGCCATCGGCCATCTGCTCGGCGCCGCCGGCGCGGTGGAGGCGGCGTTCACGGTGCTGGCGCTGCGCGACCAGATCGCCCCGCCGACGATCAATCTCGACAATCCGTCGGTGCAGACGCCGCTCGATCTCGTTCCCAACCGGGCCAGGCCGATGCGGATCGACATCGCGCTTTCCAACAGCTTCGGCTTCGGCGGCACCAACGCGTCCCTGATCTTCAAGAAGCTGTCGTGAGCCGCCCGCCCGCCCGGCGTCCGCCCGCGCGCCGCAAGGGCGCAGGGCCGCAGGCGCGGCGGCGCATGATGACGGCGGCAGGGGCGCTCGCCACCTTCGGCGTGGCCCTGGGCCTGGCGCTGGCGTGGGCGCTGTTCGCCTTCTTCGGTCCTGGACCGGCCGCCCGCCAGGGCGCTTCGACCGACCTGATCCTGCGCCCGCACGCCGGCGTGCCCGAGATCGCCGCCACTCTGAGGCGCGCCGGCGTGATCCCCTCGGGCGTGCTCTTCGTGGTCGCGGCCAAGGTCACGGGCGAGGCGAGGCGCCTGAAGGCGGGCGAGTACGCCTTCGCCTCGCACGCTTCCATGGCCGACGTGCTGAACGCGATCGCCGCCGGCCGGGTAGTGCGCCACTTCATCACCATCCCCGAAGGCGTCACCTCCGAGACGGTGATGCAGATCCTCGCCAGGGCCGCCTTCCTCACCGGCGTCGCCCCCGCCCCGCCGGAAGGCTCGGTGCTGCCGGAGACCTACGAGGTCGAACGCGGCGCCGACCGCGCTGCGGTGCTGCAGCGGATGATGGATGCGCGCGACCGGCTGCTGGCCTCGCTGTGGGCGCAGCGGCGGACCGGCCTGCCTTACCGCACGCCCGAGGATGCTGTGACGCTCGCGTCCATCGTCGAGAAGGAGACCGCCAAGCCCGACGAGCGGCCGCGCGTCGCGGCGGTGTTCGTCAATCGCCTGGAGGCGGGCATGCCGCTGCAGGCCGATCCGACGGTGATCTACGGCCTCACCGGGGGCAAGCCGCTGGGCCACGGCCTGCGCGCCTCGGAACTCGCCTCGCAGACGCCCTACAACACCTATCTGGTTCCCGGCCTGCCGCCGGGCCCGATCGACAATCCGGGGCGAGCCTCGCTCGCGGCCGCCCTCGATCCGCCCCGCACCGACGAGCTCTATTTCGTCGCCAACGGCGCCGGCGGTCACGTGTTCGCCGCCACGCTCGCGGCGCACGACCGCAACGTCGCGCGCTGGCGCCTGATCGAAGCGGCCGCCCACGCCTGCCCGGCGCCGGCCGCGGCGCGCGGCAAGGCGGCGCCATGCTGAGCCTCGTCAGCATGACCGGCTTCGCGCGCGCCGACGGTGCGGCGGGCGACTGGACCTGGGCCGTCGAAGCCCGATCGGTGAACGGCCGCAACCTCGAGGTGCGATTTCGCGGGCCGCCCGGATTCGACGGTCTGGAGCGCGTCGTCCGCGAAGCCGCCCAGGCGCGGTTCCGGCGCGGCCAGATCAGCCTCAGCATGCAGGCGAAGCGGCTGGAGACGGCCGCCGGCGTCCGCGTCAACCTCGGCCAGCTCGAGCGCTACGCCGCCATCGCGTCGGAACTGGCGGCGGGGGGACGGGCGGGCCTCGCCGGCGCCGACGGGCTCATGGCCCTGCGCGGCGTCATCGAGGCCGGCGAGGAGACCGAGGACCCGGCCGCGCACGCCCGGATCGAGGCGGCGATGGCCGCCAGCGTCGGCGCCGTCCTCGACGCCCTGGCGCAGGCGCGGGCCGAGGAGGGCGCCGCCCTCGCGCCGCCCCTCGCCGGCCTCCTCGACGCCATCGAGCGCCTGACCGGCGAAGCCGAGGCGGAGGCGGCGGCGCAGGGGCCGGCGCTGCGCGACCGCTTCGCCCGGCGGCTCGGCGAACTCCTCGGCGAGGCCGCGCCCCCGGAGCGGGTGCTGCAGGAGGCCGCGGCCATGGCCGTCAGGGTCGACGTGCGCGAAGAACTCGATCGGCTCGCGAGCCACGTCGGTCAGGCGCGCGCCCTCTTGGCCGAAACGGCGGCGTCGGGGCGGCGCCTGGATTTCCTGACCCAGGAATTCATGCGCGAGGCCAACACCTTGTGCTCGAAATCGGCCACCATCGGCCTGACCCGGGTCGGTCTGGCGCTGAAGGCCGCGGTCGACCAGCTGCGCGAGCAGGTGCAGAATGTCGAGTGAGCGCCTGCGCCGGGGCCTGATGCTGGTGATCTCCAGCCCCTCGGGCGCCGGCAAGACGTCGCTGTCGCGCCGCCTGGTCTCCGACCATGCGGATCTCGCGCTGTCCGTCTCGGTGACCACGCGCCCGCCGCGGCCGGGCGAGGCGGACGGCCGGGAGTACCATTTCGTCTCGCACGCGGCGTTCGCGGCCATGGTGGCCGGCGAGGCGTTCCTGGAGTGGGCCGAGGTGCACGAGCACTGCTACGGCACGCCCAAGGCGCCGGTGTCCGAAGCGCTGGGCCTGGGCAGGGACGTCATCTTCGACATCGACTGGCAGGGCGCGCGCACCATCAGCGCCACGGCCCCTGCCGACGTCGTGCGCGTCTTCGTCCTGCCGCCCTCGATGGACGACCTTTCCCGGCGGCTGCACGCCCGGGCGCAGGACCCCGAGGACGTCATCGCCCGCCGCCTCGGCCGCGCCAAGGGCGAGATCGCCAACTGGCTCGACTACGACTACGTCATCGTCAACGACGATTTCGACGGCGCCTATGCCGAACTCGCGCACGTCTATCACGCCGAACGCCTGCGCCGCGCCCGCAACCCGTGGCTCGTGGACTTCGTCGGCCGCCTGATCGACGAGCCGGTGCGCGCGCCCTAGTCGCCCGGTGGCGAAGCGCCATCGCTGCGACCAGCCGCGCCGCGCCCCTTCCACCCCCGCGCCTGCCGGCGCGGCGGTCCCCGCAAGCGGGGCGGGATGAAGGGAACTTCCTCCTCACCCGTGCAACGGGGGAGGTGGCGCTCGGCGCGGCAGCGCCGGGCGGCGGAGGGGGCTGCGGGCGATGAGTCGCATGCGGCCCCACCACGCACGGCCTGGGCGGCGGAAGTCAGCTTGCGACCCGGACGGGCTCTAGCGGCAGACCGGGGCGTTCGGATTCAGGCGCCGCACGCCCCAGGTGGTGGAGCGGCCGAACCCGGAGAGCCACTGGCGCGGCCAGTAGTGGGTGACGAAGCCGTCGGCGCCCGATCCGGCGAGATCGGCGCGCGGGTAGCCTGCGGCGACGATCGCCGCCTCCAGCGGGATCGGCCGGGTCCCGGTCTCCCAGACGGCGACGCAGTCCAGACCGGCGCCCGCGGGTCTGGTCGGCGCAAATCCGGGCATGACGATGCGCGCCTTCGGCAGCTGGGCGCGCAGGTTGCCCGCCGTGTAGGGGTCGAGCACCACCAGGGTCGCCTCGGCGGCGCCCATGGTCTCGAGGTCCCTGGCGAGCGCGGGGTAGGGGGTCAGCTGGCCGCAGCGGCCGCAGTAGGCCGCGTCGGGAACCAGGGCGCCGGCGACGCTGATCGAGGCGCACGCCGCCACCGGCACGAAGACGATCCATGGCCACAGCCGCAGGCGGCGCGCCGAGACGCCGCCGCGTTCGACCCGGGCGAACAGCCATAGCGGCAGCACCGCGAACACCGGCAGGACGTGCCAGTCGCGCACGTAGATCGATCCGCTCGCGACGATGCCGATCGCCGCGAGCGCCGCGGCAATAAGGCTGGTGCGGCCGAAGAGCCGCGCATGCGCCGCGGCCGCGTCGGCGCCGGGCGGGGCGGTTGCGAGCGGCTTCCAGAACGCCAGCAGCGCCAGCGGGACCAGCGCCAGCGAGAACTCGACCAGCGAGAGCGCCAGTCCCGAAAGGCCCTGGCCGACGCGGGCGAGATAGGGCGCCCTCGCGCCGCCTTCCATGATGTTCACCGCCGCCCGCGCCACCGGCTGCCCGCTCACGGCGACGCCATAGACGAACGGCGCCGCGATCGCCGCGGCGACGAGGAGCGACAGCGTCAGCGGCGCCGGCCTCAGCCGTCGGCGCAGCGTCGGCTCGGCGAGGCATGCGCCGACGAGCCCTAGGCCAAAGAGGGCGAAGTTGAACTTGGCGATGAGGCCGGCGCCGAGGGCGGCGCCCAGCAAGGCGTAGTCGAGGGTGCGGCCGGTGCGCAGCGCCCGAACGAAGGTCCAGGCGGCGGCGGCGCAGCAGCAGAGCAGCAGCGAGCTTTGCGTCAGCCGCTCCAGCATGGTCCAGGCGACGTTGTAGAAGAGCCCGTACGAGAGGACGGCGACGGCCGCGAGGCGCCGATCCTTGATGGCGTAGCGCGCCGCGCCGAACAGGAACACGGCCGTGAGCGTCATCAGCGCGTCCTTGACGATCAGGAAGCTGACGGCGTTCGGCCCGGTGAGCCGTTGCACCGGCCACAGCAGCCACTCGAACAGCGGCGGCTGGCGCAGCTGGTAGACGAGGCGCAGCTGCTGCGCCCAGACGTTGTCGGCGACGTTGTCCATGCCCAGCGCCGGCGAGGCGAGGGCGATGGGGATCGAGTAGGCGATCCGGTAGAGGGCCACGATCGCGGCCACGCCCCAGAAGCGGCCGAGCCACTGCGGCAGGACGCCCGCCGCCGCGGGGCCGCGCCCCGTGGCCTCGCCGCCGGCTTGCGAGAGCGCCGTCACGGCGCCGATGCTTCGAGGCGGGCGCGCGCGAGCGCCAGATAGCCGGCCACGCCGACATCCTCGGCCCGCAGCGAAGCGGCGAGCCCGGCGCGCGCGCAGAGCGCCTCGCCGCCGAGCTCCTTCAGGCTGGACCGCAGCATCTTGCGACGCTGGCCGAAGGCGGCCGAGGTGACGTGCTGGAGCCGGTCGAGCAGGGCGCCGGCCGGTCCGTCCGGCCTCGGCGTCAGCCGCACCACCGCCGAATCCACCTTGGGCGGCGGGGTGAAGGCGCGCGCCGGCAGCTCCATGACGATCTTCGCCTCGCACAGCCCCTGGGCCAGGACCGAGAGCCGGCCATAGGTCTTGCAGCCGGGCGGGGCGACGATCCGCTGCGCCACCTCCTTCTGGAACATCAGGGTCATGGCCTTCGGAAGCGTGGGCGCGGTTAGCCATCGGACGAGCAGCGGCGTGGCTATGTTGTAGGGGAGATTGGCCACGATGGCCGCGCCCCCCGCCAGCGATGGCGCATCCAGGGTCAGGGCGTCCGCCTCGACGATCCTCAGCCGCCCCTCGGCTCGCTCGGCGAGGGCGCCGAGCATGGCGAGGAACCGCCCGTCCTTCTCCACGGCGAGGACCGATGCGCCCGCCTCCAGCAGCGCGCGCGTCAAGCCGCCGGGGCCGGGGCCGATCTCGATCACCGTCTCGCCGGCCAGCGGCCCGGCGAGACGCGCGATCTTGCGGGTCAGGTTCAGGTCGAGCAGGAAGTGCTGGCCCAGGGACTTCCTGGCCGAAAGCCCGGCGCCGGCGAGGGCGTCGCGCAGCGGCGGCAGATCGTCCCAGGTCACGCCGCGCGCCGGCGCGCGGCGATCTCGGCCGCCAGCCGGATCGCCGCGATCAGGCTCTGCGGACGCGCCAGGCCCTTGCCGGCGATGTCGAAGGCGGTGCCGTGGTCGGGCGAGGTGCGCACGATCGGCAGGCCCAGCGTCACGTTCACCCCGCCCCAGAAATCCAGCATCTTCACCGGGATCAGCGCCTGGTCGTGATAGAGGCAGAGCGCCGCGTCATAGCTGCGCCGCGCCTCGCGGTGGAACAGGGTGTCGGCCGGCAGCGGGCCGCGGGCGTCGACGCCCCGCGCCCGCAGATCGGCCACCGCCGGGGCCACCGAGACGATCTCCTCGCGGCCGAGCGCGCCGCCCTCGCCGGCGTGCGGATTGAGCCCGGCCACCGCGATCCGCGGCGACGCCACGCCGAAGTCGCGCGCCAGGGCCTCGGCGGCGACGAGGCCGGCGTGCAGGATCCGCTCGCGGGTCGCCAGCGCCGGCGCCTGGGCCAGCGGCTCGTGCACGGTGACGAGCGCGACGCGCAGATCCTTGGCCGTGAGCATCATCACCGGTCCCCGGGACCCGCGATGGGCGACGGCCCGGGTGAGCTCGCCGATGAACTCGGTGTGCCCGGGGAAGCCGAAGCCGGCCTGGTAGAGCACCTGCTTGGCGACCGGCGCCGTCACCACGCCCGCGGCCTCGCCGGCGATGGCAAGGGCGACCGCCGACCTGATCCAGGCCACCACCTGGGAAGCGGCGGCGACCGAGGGCTGGCCGGGCGTCGCGGGCGCCTCGAGCGGCAGGTCGAGCACCGGCAGGGCCTCGGCGAAGAGGGCCGGCGCCGCCGCCGCGCAGGCGATCGCGCGCACCGGCCCCGCGCACGCGCCGGCGAGCGCGCCCAGATCGCCCACCACCACGAAGGCTGGACCCTCCCGGCGCAGCGCCGCCCAGGCCTTGCCGACGACCTCCGGCCCGATCCCGGCGGGGTCCCCGAGGGTGACGGCAAGCGGGGCCTGGGTCACCGGGTCTCGATGTCGGCCGAGTTCCTCAGATCGCGGACGTAGCGGCGCGAGATCATCGAGAGCTGCCGGCCGAAGAGCAGGTTCTCGATCTGGTCGTGGTCCATCCCCTGGGCCGCGTTGGTGCGCTTGTTGCAGACCGCGATCAGGTGCAGCCCCTCGTCGCTGCGCAGCGGCTGGGAAACGTCGCCGACGTTCATGGCGAGCGCGGCGGTGCGGAAGGCGGGGGCCAGATCCTTGGCTTCGGCTTCACCGAGGTCGCCGGCCACGATGCCGTCGACCTTGCCGGCGATGGCCAGGAAGTTCGTGCAGCCGTGCAGCCTGGCGCGCAGCCCCTCGAGCTTGGCCGTCGCGGCGTCCACCTGGGCCTGGGACGCGTTGGCGGCGAGCGGCACGGCCGCCTGCATCAGGCTGATCAACAGCGTGTTCGCGCCCGCCGCCTTGTTGCGCAGGTAGATGATGTAGATCCCGTCCTTCGTCGGGATCGGCGCCGAAAGCTGGCTCGGCCGCATCTGCTGCAGCGCCGCGTCCACCTGCGGCGGGAACTCGCCCGCCGTGACCCAGCCGGCGTCGCCGCCGTTGGCGGCGGTGGAGTCGGCCGAGAATTGCCGGGCGACGGCGCTGAACGGCGCGCCCTGGTGGATCTGGGCGACGAGCTGGTTGGCTTCCTTCATCGCCGGCGCCTCGCCGCCGGCGCGCTGCGGATCGATGAGCACCTCCGACACCTGGTAGCGCGGCTTGTCGGCCTCGGCCGCCTCGCGCGCCTCGAACGCCTTGATCTGGTCCTCGCCGATCTTCAGGCGCGATCCGTAGCGGCCGCGGATCCAGCGCTGCCAGCTGATCTCGGCGCGCAGCTGGTCGCGGAAGGTCTTGGCGCCGACGCCCTGCTGGGCGAGCGACGCCAGGAGTTGCTGGGGCGTGGTGTTGTTGTTCTTGGCGATGTTGGCGATCTCGTCGTCGATGTCGGCGTCGGTGGCGATGATGGAGAACTTCTGCTGCTTCTCCTCGCGCTTGAGTTCCTGCAGCTCCAGCCGCTCGTCGATGAGCGAACTCAGCGCCTCGCGCTCCAGCTGCGGCATGTTGTCGTTGGTGGGCTGGATGCCGGCCGTGACGATCAGCAGCCGGATGCGCTGGCCGAGGTCGTAGGTGGAGATGACGTCGTCGTTGACCGTGGCGATGACGCGCTCGTCGAGCGGCGCGGGGCCGGCCGGCGGCGCAGTCGCGGCCGCGGCGTCCGGCGGCGGCGGCGCCGCGGCGTCCTGGGCGGCGGCCGGTCCGGCCCTGAGACACGTCACAAACAGGAGACACGTCACAAACAGGAGACACGTCGCCAAGAGGCTGCACGCCGTTCCCCCGAGGGCGCGCGCGTGCTTGCTGAGCCACCGCATGCTGGACCTTTTCTTTACTTCCCTTGACCGCTGCAAGGCCGCATCTCAGGGCCCGGGTACGCTCGAAGTCGGGCTGTACCCTGAATTGCCCAATGTGGCGAGGGAAAGGCGCAGGAACACGCCCGAGGTCGGCCCCAGGGTGCGGTTGAAGATCTCGTCCTGACGGTACACCACCTCCACCCGGATGCAGTCGTCGCGATAGACGACGCCGAAGCCGCGCCGTCGCCACTCGCCGCTGAGGAAGTCGCGGTCTCCGTAGGCTGTGACGCCCCAGTGCTTCAGCAGATACACCTCGCCGCGGAAGTCGAGGTACTTCACCGGCGCGCCGCTGGGGTCCTGCGCCTCCTCCAGGTAGCGGATCGATCCGGACACCCGGCGCGAGACCAGGTCGACGCCCGTCTCCATCCGGTTGATCGAGAGGCTGCGCGAATCCAGCCGCCAGCGGCTGAAGAAGTCGAATCCCTTGATGGGCGAGCCTTCCACGCCCACCACCCAGTCCGAGGCCAGGCCCTCGAGTCCGGTGCGCGCCGGAAGGCTGGGGTCGGGCTCGGCGCGCAGGCTGCGCCCGAAGATGACGCTGGCGTTGCGGCCGTCGCCGAATTCGGCGCTCGCCTCGCCGCCGAGGTCGAGGATCTGGCCCGAATCGATGAGATCGAACCCGGGCGACTTGTTCACCTGGAAGAGGTTGGTGGTGTCGAACACGAAGTCGGCGCTGTCCTCGTTGGGAATGCGCGGATCCTGCTTCACCAGCGGCGCGATCGACAGCTGCGCGATCGGCTGGACGATGTAAGTCACCGGCCCGGCGGTCTTGTAGAACGGCCAGCTGGCGGTGAAGCCGGCCGCGCCGAAGCCGCGGGCGATGGTGGCGTTGCGGGCGAACGGCGCCGGCAGGTTGGCCAGGTTGTAGATGTCGACGCGGCCCTCCACGAAGGGGTCGATGCGGATGCCGTCCGCCAGGATGATCGAGCGGCGCCAATCGCCCTGAAGCGTGGCGCGGCGGCTGTCGACGCCGAGTTCGGTGGGATCGATCGGCGATTCGTCCCTGGTCAGCACCACGCCGCTGGCGTCGATGCGCAGGCGCCCGCCGAGGATCGGCTGGTCAGGCTCGTAGCGCGCCTCGATGAGCGGCGCGATCAGCGGGAAGGCGCCGTTGACGTCGGTGGGCCTCAGGCCCTGGATGTCGATGGCCGCCACCGAGATGTACGAGTTCTGCTTCTGCCGCACCGCGTAGAGCTGCGAGATCAGCCGCTGGTCCTCGGCGGCGTAGAGGCCGCGGTCGATGAAGACATCGCTGATCCCGTATTTCTGGAAGATCAGCGGATCGGAGGTGCGCTCCGCGGTGAAGCCCCATTGCCAGTCGTCCGGGCCGGCGAAGAGCCCCTTGGCCAGGATGTAGCTGCGCGACGTCAGTGGGCCAAAGCGGTGGCCGCTCGAGGTGAAGTCGCGCTCGTAGGTATAGCCGGCGCGGGCCTCGATGGCTCCGGACCAGAACCGCTTGCGCCAGTCGAGATTGAGGAACGGATTCACCTTGGTGTTGAGCTGCGGACTGATCACCAGGTCCTCGGAGGGCGAGATCACCTGCAGATACGGCTGTTCCCAGGAGAAGCCGCGCAGCCCGGAGTTCGAGACCTCGGGCGTCAGCAGCCCCGACTTGCGCGCCACCGACGGATCGGCCTCCCAGAACACCGGCAGATAGAACACCGGCAGGTCGTGGATCTCGATCACCGCGTCGCGGAAGTAGACGATCTGCTTCTTCTTGTCCTCGACCGCCGTCCGGGCGCGGATCGACCATGTCGGGGTCGGCTCCCTGGCGCAGACCGGGCAGGGGGTGAAGATCACCTCGTTGAGCTGCTGAAAGCTCGCCGAGCGCCTGACCGCGCTGGCGGCGGCGATGGTGACGTGCTGCTTCAGGCGCGTGGAGAAGGCGAACGCCACCCCTTGCGAGAAGGTCCCGTTCAGCACCGCCGAGCTGGCGAACTCGGCCGTGCCGTCCGGATTGACGATGGCGACGTGGCCCTTGGCCGCGACGATCCCGGTGGCGCTGTCGTAGGTCACCTGGTCGGCCCGCAGCACCCGGCCGCGGTAGCGCGCCTCGACGTGGCCCTGGGCAGTGACGGTGTGGTCGGCTTCGTTCTGGATGAGTCGGTCGGCCTGGATGAAGAACCCGCCGCCGGCCAGACCGTCGCCGGGGGGAGGGGGCCGGATCGTGGGAACCGCCGGCGCGGCCGGCCTGACCGGCGGCAGCGGCGACTCCCTCGGGCTCGCCAGAGCCAGCGCGGGCGCCAGCGCGACGGTCAACGTCCCCGCCAGCCAAGCGAGTTTCACCAGGCGCCCCCTCTGGCCATCGCTTCAGCCGTCCTCGGTATAGCAAAGCAAGGTCAGGCCGGCGAGCAGGGCCACGGCGGGCGGCGCCCAGGCGGCGAGCACGGGCGGCACGACTTCGGCCGCGCCCAGGGCGCCGCACAGCCGATCGAAGAAGAAGATCACGAAGCCGAGCGCGACTCCGGCGCCGGCGAGGCCCGCCAGGCCGCCCAGCCGCATCAGCCGCAGCGAGAACGCCGCGGCCAGCGCCGACATGCCGGCGAAGAGCAGCGGCGTGGCCATCAGCTGCTGCAGCCGCAGCCGGTAAGGCGCCGACGAGAAGCCGGCCGCGTCGGCGCGCCGGATGGTTTCGGGCAGGCGCCAGAAGCCCACCGCGTCCCTGGCCGCGAACCGCTCCATCGCGGTGCGGCGATCCAGCGACGATGGGATGGACAGGGTCTCCGAACTCACCGACCCCTCGCCGGGCGTCGCCTCGCGCACGTTGCTGAGCCGCCAGAATCCGGGTTCGAGCGTGGCT
>Ga0307372_10010733_pt1 | contig 12344 bp, 11 predicted proteins | sample OX1MG_FD_202533 | JGI IMG/M metagenome (GOLD analysis project Ga0307372, IMG submission 202533) | Soil microbial communities from Risofladan, Vaasa, Finland - OX-1 | ecosystem: Environmental > Terrestrial > Soil > Coastal area > Acid sulfate soil | place: Finland: Risofladan, Vaasa | collected...
AGATAGCGAACGGCGTCAGCGTACGGGTCCAAAGCGCACTCACGAACGGTCCCGATGACAGGCAGCAATGGCGTTCGACGCTCGTGCATCCGTCCCGGAGCAGGAGGTTCGGTCGTGCATCGACGTACGGAAATAACGACAGGACCTGTCGTCCTCCAGAGATAGTAGAGGCTGGATCCGCCGCGGATTGACGGGCCGCGGGTTCATGCCTAGTATCGCTAGGTATGAACTCCGAGAAACTCAAGGGCAACCTCGACCTGCTCCTGCTATCGGTGCTGGCCGCCGGCCCGGGCCACGGGTACTCGATTATCACGCGCCTGCGCGAACGCAGCGCGGGCGCCTTCGACCTGCCCGAGGGCACCGTGTATCCGGCGCTGCACCGGCTGGAGGCGGCCGGGCTGCTCGACAGCACATGGGAGGTGGCGACGGGCCGTCGGCGCCGGATGTACCGGCTGACGCTGACCGGCCAGGAATCGCTCGCCGACCAGGCTCGGCAGTGGCGGTCGTTCAGCGGATCGGTCGCCAGGGTCATCGGCGGCACCGCATGAGGGCCGCCGATCCCGTGGAGGACTACCTGGACCGGCTGCTGCTGACGCTCGGCGGATCCCCGCGGCAGGTCCGGCACACGCTGGCCGAGGTCGAGGCGCACCTGCACGACGCGGTGGCCGCCGGGATAGCCGCCGGGCTGCCCGAGCATGAGGCGCAGGCGGCCGCCGTGGCGCGGATCGGGCCCGTGCACGCGGTCACGGGGCGGATCGCGGCGTTCTCCCGGCCGAGCGCCGCCCTGATCCGCCGGACCGCGCTGGCCGGCTCGCTGGTGGGCGGGGTCGCGCTGGTGGCGGTCGGGGTCTCCGGGGCAATCAGCTGGCTGCTGGCCATCGCCGGCGGGGGGACCTTCCTGACCGCCCCGTTCCCGCCGGGCAGCTACACCCGGGCCGACTGTGCCCGGTGGCTGGCCGCGGATCCCGCCGCGCACAGCTGCGTCCGGGCCATGACTGACGACCACACCGGGGAGGTCATCCTGGGCAGTTTCGCCGCGGGGATCCTCGGGCTGGCGGTGCTGGCGGCGTTCTGGTGGATGCGGCGGCGCTGGCAGGACCGCAGCACGCTGACGGCGCTGCCCGTCGGCAGCGCCGAGGCGGCCGGGGTGATCCTGGCCGGCCTGGTCACGGTGGTCACGCTGGGGACGGGCATCGACGCCGAGCTGGTCCAGCGCGGCGTGGGTGCCGGCCGTCCGTTCAGCCTGGCCATCGCGGCCCTGGCCGCCGCCGTCTACTTCGCGATCCGGCTCCGGCGGATGGTCCGGCTCCGGGCCGCCTGAGGCCGGATGGGACGCGGCGAGCGGGGAACAACCTCGTTATGACGGAAATGGTGCAGTTCACGATCGGAGCCGAGGCCAGCTGCACGGACGGCGTCTGCGGGGTGGTGAGCCGGGTGGTGGTGGACCCCCTCGCCCGCGCGGTCACCCATCTGGTGGTCGAGCCGAAGCATCGCGAGGGACTCGGCCGGCTCGTCCCGCTCGGCCTGGTCGACGTCGCGGGGCGCGACACCACGGGGCGCGACACCACGGGGCGCGAGATCCGGCTGCGCTGCAGCCTGGCAGAGTTCGACAAGCTGGATCTGGCGCAGGAGACGCAGTTCCTGCCAGGACACAGCGGCTACGCGGCCTACGGTCCCGAGCAGGTGCTGGCCTGGCCGTACTACCCCCTCGGCGGGATCGGGGTGGGCGGCCTGGGCCTGGGCGGTCCGGCCGCGGCCGTCGGGGCGGGGCCGCCGACCATCACCTACGACACCCTCCCCGTGGGCGAGGTGGCCGTGCGGCGCGGCGACCACGTGCACGCGACCGACGGCAGTATCGGGCGGGTCCAGGGACTTGTCATCGAGCCGCACAGCCGCCACGTCACCCACGTCCTGCTCCAGGAGGGGCACCTGTGGGGCCGCAAGGAGGTGGCCATCCCGATCAGCGCGGTGGCCGACGTGGCGGCCGGGGTCCAGCTGCGCATCAGCAAGCAGGACGTGCAGGACCTGCCCGCCGTGGACGTTGACCTCGGGTAGCAGCCCTTACGCGGGGTGCTCGGTCCGGTCGCCCGCCCACTCGGTGTGGAAGCTGCCCTCGGCGTCGACGCGCTGGTAGGTGTGGGCACCGAAGTTGTCCCGCAGGCCCTGGATCAGCGCGGCGGGCAGCCGGTCGCGGCGCAGCCCGTCGTAGTAGGCGAGCGAAGACGAGAACGCGGGGGTCGGGATGCCGGACATCGCCGCCTGGGCCACGACGTGCCGCCAGCTGTCGACGCCGTCGCGCACCGCGTCGGCGAAGTACGGCGCGACCAGCAGGCTAGGCAGCCCGGCGTCCTGGTCGTAGGCCTCGCGGATGCGGTCGAGGAACCGGGCCCGGATGATGCAGCCGCCGCGCCAGATGGTCGCCATGGCGCCGCGGTCGATATCCCAGCCATACTCCGCGCTGCCCGCCGCGATGTGGTCGAAGCCCTGGGCGTAGGCCACCACTTTTGACGCGTACAGCGCGCGCCGGACCTGCTCGATGAAGGCGTCCCGGTCGATCCCCGTTACCTGCTCGGCCTTGCCCCCGAACGCCTCGCGGGCAGCCGCCCGCTGATCGGCGTGCCCGGACAGGGACCGGGCGAAGGTCGCCTCGGCGATGCCGGTGATCGGGATGCCGAGATCGAGCGCGCTCTGCACGGTCCACCGGCCCGTGCCCTTCTGCTCGGCCTGGTCCAGCACGACGTCCACGAACGGCTGGCCGGTCCGGGCGTCGGTGTGGGCCAGGACTTGCGCGGTGATCTGGATGAGGAACGAGTCCAGGTCGCCATCGTTCCAGGTGCGGAAGATCTCGGCGATCTGGCCCGGCTCCTCGCCCAGGCCGGTGCGCAGGATGTCGTAGGCCTCGGCGATGAGCTGCATGTCGGCGTACTCGATGCCGTTATGCACCATCTTCACGAAATGACCGGCGCCGTCCGGGCCGACATGCACGCAGCAGGGCGTTCCGTCGACCTGCGCGGCGATCGACTCGAAGATCGGCCCGAGCTTCTGGTAGGACTCGGGCGAGCCGCCCGGCATGATGCTCGGCCCGTTGAGCGCGCCCTCCTCGCCGCCGGAGACGCCGCAGCCGACGAAGTGCAGGCCATGGCGGCGCAGCGCCGCCTCTCGCCGCCGGGTGTCGGTGTAGTGCGCGTTGCCGCAGTCGACCACGATGTCGCCCTCGTCCAGCAGCGGCACCAGCTCGTCGATCACCGCGTCGGTGGCCGCCCCGGCCTTGACCATGATGATGATCGCTCGCGGCTGCTTGAGGCTGGCCACGAAATCGGGCATCGACTCACTGGCGACGAACGTGCCCTCGTCGCCGTGCTCCGCCACCAGGCTGCGGGTGCGCTGCGGCGAGCGATTGTGCAGCGCGACGGCGTGGCCGTGCCGGGCCAGATTACGGGCCAGGTTGCGGCCCATGACCGCCAGGCCGGTGACACCGATGTCCGCGGTCGCTTGCTCAGTCATCGGGCGGCTCCTCGGTTAGCTCGGCAGGCCACCACAGCAACCTACAACGGGCGTCGGCCCCGGGTGCGCGGGGGCGGGCGGCCAACTAACATGTGCAAGCGGACGCCGAGCCGTTATCCATCGGTATCGATCGGCGTCCACTGGCCAGCGGGTCAGGCACGGCAGGTTTGGCAGGCACGGCGGGTTTGGCAGAGAAGAGGAAGCACGTGGCAGGCGAACCGAGCGAGCTAGAGTCGACAGCCTTCCGCTCCGCCCTGGGCGTGATCCGGGCCGTCGAGCCGCGGGTGGCCGACGCCATCGCGGCCGAGCTCGCCGATCAGCGCGAGATGCTCAAGCTGATCGCCAGCGAGAACTATGCCTCGCCCGCGGTGCTGCTCGCGATGGGCAACTGGTTCAGCGACAAGTACGCCGAGGGCACGATCGGCCGCCGGTTCTACGCGGGCTGCAAGAACGTGGACACCATCGAGGCGCTGGCCGCCGAGCACGCCCGCACGCTGTTCGGCGCGCCGCATGCCTACGTGCAGCCGCACTCGGGCATCGACGCCAACCTGGTCGCCTTCTGGGCGGTCCTGATGCAGCGGGTGGAGCATCCCGAACTGGAGCGCCTGGCCAAGCGCAACGTCATGGACCTAGACGACGAGCAGTGGGCCAAGCTCCGCGCCGACCTGGGCAACCAGCGGCTGCTCGGCATGTCGCTGGACGCCGGCGGCCACCTGACCCACGGGTTCCGGCCCAACATCTCCGGCAAGATGTTCGACCAGCGCAGCTACGGCACCGATCCGCAGACCGGGCTGCTGGACTATGACGCCCTGCGCGAGCAGGCCCGCGAGTTCCGGCCGCTGATCATCGTCGCCGGCTACTCGGCCTACCCCCGGCTGGTTAATTTCGCGCTGATGCGCGAGATCGCGGACGAGGTCGGCGCTACGCTCCTGGTCGACATGGCGCACTTCGCCGGGCTCGTCGCCGGCAAGGTGCTGACCGGCGACTTCGACCCGGTCCCGTTCGCCCATCTGACCACCACCACCACGCATAAGTCGCTGCGCGGCCCGCGCGGCGGCATGGTGCTGTGCGGCGACGATCTCGCCGAGTACGTCGACCGGGGCTGCCCCGCCGTGCTGGGCGGCCCGCTCTCGCACATCATGGCGGCCAAGGCGGTGGCGCTGGCGGAGGCCTCGACGCCGGACTTCCGCGACTACGCCCGGCGCATCGTGGAGAACTCCAGGGCGCTGGCCGAGGGCCTGCTCCGGCGGGGAGTCACCCTGGTGACCGGGGGCACGGACAACCACATCGTGCTGCTGGATGTCTCCTCGTTCGGGCTGACCGGCCGGCAGGCCGAGTCGGCGCTGCTGCAGTCCGGCATCGTCACCAACAGGAACTCCATTCCGCGCGACCCCAACGGGGCCTGGTTCACCTCGGGCATCCGGACGGGCACGCCGGCGCTGACCACCCGCGGGCTCGGCCCGGACGAGATGGACGTGATCGCGGACCTGATGGCCACGGTGCTCAAGGAGACCTCTCCGGCGACCGCCGCCAGCGGATCGCCGGCCAAGGTCAAGTACCTGCTGGACGGCAAGGTCGCCGAGCGGGTAGCGCGGGAGGCGGCCGAGCTCGTGGCCGCCTATCCGCTCTACCCGGGGGTAGATCTCGGGTAGGAACTGCCGCGCAGTCCCCAGCGCCCGGATACGGCGAGCGCCACCAGCCCGAGCGCGGCCAGCAGCAGCACCAGGGGCGTCAGGTCGAGCACGATCCGGTGGTCGAGCGCGTGCAGAAGCTGGTCGGGCATCCGCCCCCCGTTGCCAGGCATGTTGGAGATGGTGGCCAGGGTCAGCCGGGCCAGCACCAGCCAGTCCAGCCGCGAGGCGGGATAGAGCACCAGGACGCAGATGATGATCGCGTCGTACCAGGGCAGCTGGTAGGGCCAGACGAACAGCCAGGCGACGCTGATGGCGAGCGCGGGGCGCAGCGCCGGGCGGAGCCGGTCGCCCGGCGGCATCCGCCACAGCAGCAGGACCGCCATCAGGACGACGATGAGGACGGCCAGCACGACCAGGTACTGGACGTGCGCCGTGTTCGCGAAGAGGACTCGGTAGGGCGTGTCCGCGCTCACCTTGTTGCGCCGGGCGAGCAGCGCCCGCACGGCCGGTGTTCCCAGCCAGGCATAGGTGGGGACCAGCACGGCGAGCGTACCGCCGGCCGCCGTCGCCAGCGCGGCGGGCGAGCGGCGCAGGGCCCAGGCCACGCCGGCGGCGAACAGGATGTAGTTGATCTTGATGTCGGCCGCGACGCCGACCAGCGCGCCCGCGGCCAGCGCGCGCAGCAGTCGCGGCTGGCTCGTCTTCGATTGCCGGCCGAGCGCGAGCAGCCCCAGCAGGCCGGCCGCGGCCGCGAGCACGTCGACGTGCCCCGCCGCGATCAGGTCCCACAGCAGCAGCGGGTTCAGCGTCCAGAGCAGGTGGGCGCGCAGGCGCTGGGCCGGGTCGCCACGCAGCAGCCTGTCCAGGACCACCGCGACCCCGCCGAAGGCGAGGGAGTCCCACAACTTGAGCCAGAAGGCGACCCTGGCTATGTAGATCCCGCCGAGCTTGGCCGCGAGGAACTGCTCCAGGGTGGCGAAGGGCCCGTAGAGGCTGACCTGGTGCTGCCACTCGGTCGGCACGGACCGGGCAAACGCGTCATGGGTCGCGCGCAGGAAGTGGGGCGTCGTCACGTAGGGGTTATGGCCCAGGACGAGCAGGCGTCCGTAGACCGCGTAGTCGAGCACGTCGGTGGAACCCGCCGGCGGGAGCACGGTCAGCGCGGCCACCGCGGCCACCGCCGCTACCAGGATGAGCCGCATCGACGGCCGGGCGCCCTTGCTGGCGGCCAGCAGTCCGGCCGCCACGCCGCCGACGGCCAGGACCGCCGCGACCCAGAGGGCGGCGACTACCAGGCCGGGCTTCACATGTACCGGGTGAATCTCCCACGGCGGGCCGGGGCTGGGTATCCGCAGCGGCGGGAACATCCAGTCCCCCCGGATCAGCGATGCCCCGATCATGATCAGGATCGAGCTGCCGATGCCGGCGGCGGCCAGCCAGCCGAGGGTCCGCACGTACCTGGCGGACGGTGTCATCGCCGGGCTAACCGCGGGTAGCGGGGGTATCCGGCGCAGGGAGTCGGTCATAGTGCCTTCGAGCGGGAATCGGCAGCCGGACGCGCCGGATGACGGCATGACGACCATGCCGACGGCTGGCTGCGTGGTGGCTCTGTCACGTAGGCGCCGCCGATGTCCTCATCGTCGTGCGCCGCAGGTCGCTGCTCTGAACTCAAAGTGGGAAGCGGTCACCGGCCGAGACGGACTGCACGAGCCCGCTCCCAGACTGCCGGTCGGCCGACATTAGCTACTAATCGGTCAGCCCGGTCCTTAATCTACCCTGCACGGCGGCTGAAGATGCCGCCGGCGGGCCGGCGACTCCCGCGGGGCGCCCGGTTTGACGTCCTAGCTTGTACTGGTTATCATTTTCATTTATACAACGAAGGGCCGTGCCGGGCCGGGTGCGCCCGGCCCGGGCCGCCCGGCCCGCCGAATTCCTGCTGGAGAGCCATGTCGCTGCGCCGGATGGCCGCCGTCGTCGCCACGACCGCAGCCATGAGCATGCTAGCCGCCGCCTGCGCCTCCAGTTCCGCGACTAGCACGGCCACCGCCCGAAGCGGGGTGGTCGTGGCCGTCGGCGCCGAGAGCCAGTACGCGAACGTGATCTCGCAGATCGGCGGCAGGTACGTGCGGGTCACCGCCGTCGAGAATAACCCGAACAGCGATCCGCACAGCTTCGAGGCCAGCGCCAGCGTCAGCCAGGCGGTCGGTGCCGCCGAGCTCATCGTGCAGAACGGCATCGGTTACGACTCGTACATGAACACCATCGAGAGCGGCTCGCCCAACCCGGCCCGCCGGGTCATCGACGTGGCGCACCTCCTGGGGCGGCCCGATTCCACGCCGAACCCGCACCTGTGGTATTCGCCGGCCACGATGCCGGCCGTGGCCCGGGCGATCGCCGGCGACCTGTCGAAGCTCCGGCCCGCACACCAGGCTTACTTTCAGGCCAGGCTGGCGAGGTTCGACGCGTCGCTCCGCCCCTGGCTGAGCGCGATCGCGAGCTTCAAGGCGGCCCGCGGCGGGACCCCGGTGGCCACCACCGAGCCGGTCGCCGGCTACCTGCTGGCGGCCCTCGGAACGCGGGACCTGACCCCGTTCGGCCTGCAGGCCGACATTATGAATGGCGTCGACCTGCCGCCGCAGTATGTGACGCTGCAGGACAAGCTGCTCCAGCAGCACAAAGTCAAGGTGCTCGTCTATAACCAGCAGGTAGTGGATTCCGTCACGCAGGCCTTCCTTGCCGCGGCCAGGAGCGCGGGGATCCCGGTGGTGGGCGTCTACGAGACGATGCCAGCCGGCTACAGCTACCAGTCCTGGATGCTGGCCGAGGTGCACGCGCTGCAGAAGGCGGTCACCGGAAAGGGCTCGACGGAGAAGCTATGACCATGACCCCCGTCACCGTCGCCCGGTCCGACCGCGCGACGGATGTGCTGGCCATCGAGGACCTGGGTGTCCGGCTGGGCGGCCGGGACATCCTGGCGGACGTGCGGTTCACGATCGGCGCGGGCGAGTTCGTCGGGCTGATCGGGTCCAACGGCGCGGGCAAGACCACCCTGCTGCGGGTCATCCTCGGGCTGGCGGCGCCCACGACGGGCACGGTCAGCATCTGCGGCGAGCGCCGTGCCGCCCGCAAGGGACTGGTCGGCTATGTGCCGCAGAAGATCCAGCTGGACCCGGACATGCCGGTCCGCGCCCGCGACCTGGTCGGGCTCGGACTGGACGGGCACAAGTTCGGCCTTCCGCTGCCGTCCCGCGGCCGGCGCCAGCAGGTGGACGAGATGCTCCGCGCGGTCGGCGCCGCCCGGTTCGCCGACGAGCGGGTCGGCAACCTGTCCGGCGGCGAGCAGCAGCGGGTCATGATCGCGCACGCGCTGATCAGCAGCCCCCGGCTGCTGCTCCTGGACGAGCCCCTGGCCAACCTCGATATCAGCAGCGCGCAGGAGATCATTGCCCTGCTCGCGAGGGTCTCATCGCAGCGCGGGGTCTCGGTGCTCATCTCGGCCCACGAGATGAACCCGTTGCTGCCGGTCATGGACCGGATCGTGTACCTGGCCGGCGGCCGGGCGGCGAGCGGGACCACCACCGAGGTCGTCCGCTCGGAGGTGCTGAGCGGGCTGTATGGCCACCACGTCGACGTGATCCGCGTGCATGGCCGCGTCCTGGTCGTCGCCGGGACCGGCGACGGGCTGGACATCCCGGCGGAAGCCGGCGCGGTGGGTGGCGCGGTGGGCGAGGCCATGGCCGCCGACCACCCGCCGTCCCTGGGGGAGCAGGTTGGCCACGGGCGGTCCCTCGGTCACGGGTCGCCCGACGATGGGCAGCCGGGGGACCAGGCGTGACCAGCCTGCTGCATCTCCTGTTCGCGCCGGGCTTCTTGGCCAGTCCGCCGGTTCGGCTGGCGCTGCTGACCGGGGGCGTGGCGGCGTTCGTCTCCGGCGCGGTGGGCGCGTTCACCGTCCTGCGCGGTCAGTCCTACGCTGGCCACGCCCTGGCGGACCTCAGCGTCACCGGCGGGTCCGGTTCCTACCTGATCGGCATCAGCCCGCTGCTGGGGTTCGCCGGCACTGGCGTCCTGGCCGCCGGCGTCATGGACATGATCGGGATTCGCCGGCCGCGCGGCCGGGATCTGGCCACCGGGATCGTGCGCGGCGCCGGGCTCGGCCTGGCGGCCCTGTTCCTGTTCTGGGACACCACGCACACCAACACCAGCGGCGTCGCGGTCACCATCTTGTTCGGCTCTATGTTCACCATCAGCCCCGCGGTCATCCCGCTGGTCGTCGGCTGCGGCCTGGTGGCCCTCGCGATCGTGGCCGTGTTCTACCGGCCGCTGCTGCTGAGCTCGGTCAGCGCGGACCTGGCCGCCGCGCGCGGCATCCCGGTCCGCGCGGTCGGACTCCTGTGCCTCATCGCGATCGCGCTGGCCGTGTCGCTGTCCGCGCTGACCATCGGCACGATCTTGTCCACCGCGCTGCTGGTCGGCCCGGCGGCGACGGTGCTGCGGATCACCGACCGTCCCGGTCGCGCCACCGTGATGGCGGCCCTGCTCGGCGTCGCGGTGACCTGGCTGGGCATCGTCTTGGCCTACGACAGCTTCACCTGGCCGCCGCGGCACGACGGCTGGCCGGTGAGCTTCTTCGTCGTGGCGCTGATCTTCGTCGGCTACCTGCTCGCGCAGCTCGTGGGCAGGCGCAGGCCCGTCCGCCGGGTGGAGAGCTAGCCGCCATGTTCGCGCCCTTCATGATCAACGCCTGGATCGTCGCCACGATGGTGGCCGTGGTGGCCGGGATCGTGGGCTTCTTCGTGGTCATGCGCGGGTCGGCGTTCGTGGCCGACGCCGTTCCGCAGGGCGCCTTCGCCGGCGCGGCCGGTGCCAGCCTCATCGGCGTCAGCACCCTCGTCGGGCTGAGCGTCTTCGCGCTCGCCGGGGCGCTCGGGATCGGCTTGCTCGGCCGCCGCGGCCGCCATGATGTCGCCACGGCGCTGACGCTCGTGCTGATGCTCGGCCTCGGCGCGCTGTTCCTCAGCTTCACGACGCAGTACTCCTCGGAGATCTTCGCGCTGCTGTTCGGCGAGATCCTCGGTATCAGCTCCAGCGAGATCCTGCCGATCGCAGTCCTCGGGCTGGTCTGCATCGCCGCGATCATCGTCATGTACCGGCCGCTGCTGCTGTCCTCGCTGGCGCCCGAATCCGGCGAGGCGCGCGGCGTGCGCGCCGCGCGGATGGAATTGCTGTTCCTGATCGTCGTGGCGATCGCCACCAGCATGACGCTGCCGGTGGTCGGCGCGTTGCTGATCTTCAGCCTGATGATCGGCCCGCCTGCCGCGGCCCGGTCGCTGACCGGCAGCCCGCTGCGCGCCATGGCGCTGTCAGTCGTCATCGCCGTGGCGCTGGCCTGGGTGGCCATCGCGGCATCCTACGAGACGGACTGGCCGGTCGGGTTCTTCGTCGGCGTGGGCGGCGCGGTCTGCTACGCGGGCGGGCGCGGCTGGGCGGCCTGGTCCGCCGCGCGACTGCCCTCCGCCGCCCCCTCGCCCCCCGCCGCCCCCGCCGCCACTGTCGGCTCCTGACCCGCTGCCGCCACTGTCGGCTCCTGACCCGCAGCCGCCCCCGCCGGCCCCCGGCCCGCCGCCTGGGCCCGCCGGCGCTGCCACACGGCCAGGCCGCCCGCGATTACGCCCACCGCGATCGCGGTCACGTGCCCGACGGCCGCGACCCGGAGACTGCTGAGGCCGCCGAAGATGTCCCCCACGAAGGTCAGCAGGGCCAGGTCCGCCGCGGCCGCCGCGCGGGCCAGCCAGCTCCCGTACATGATCGCCACGGCGATGGCCGCGACGACAACGTAAGACGGTCCCACGTCGAGGATGTACCGGTCGGCGGCGGGGAGGGCGTGGTGTGTTACCCGGTATTCCAGGATTCCCTCGCTGACCAGCGTGCCGATGACGTGCCCGGCGGCGCAGACCGCGGCCGTTCGCCAGTTCCCGAGCACCTTGTTGGCGCCGAACAGGGCCAGGGCGATCAGCCCCGGCCACCAGATGGCCGGCTCGGTCGGGAAGAACGCCGACGCGATCAGGCTGCCGGCCGGGTCGTGCTGCAGGTTGTGTACGTTCGTGCTGGCCCAGGCCAGCAGCGCCGCCTGATCATGGCTGGGCAGGGCCGTGTAGACGATCTCGCCGGCGCTCACCCCGACCAGGTAGATCCAGGCGACCGCGTACCTGGTGAACAGCGTCAGGTCGGCGTAGCGGCGCATGACCATCAGGTTAGAGAGGCGCCCGGCCGCCTGTCGCGGCGCACTGGCCGTTGGCGGTGAGGCTGACGACTTCAAACGCGTAGTCGGCGGGGGTGGCGAGACGCTCCGCGGCTCGGGCAGCGTCTGGCCGGTTTCCATCAGGGCCCTTGAGGCTGGCGAGGATCGCCGACCAGCCAGCTCTGGGGGGGAGCTTGACGTAATCGAATAAACGTTCGATAGTATGGACCATGGGGCGGAGGTCGCGCAGACAGGGGATCGCGCAGATGGGGATCGCGCAGGCTAGGTCGCTGGCACCGGGGAGCGCGGTCCCGGGGGGCCTGGCACCGGGTGATGCGGTGTGGCCGGGGCAGGACATCCTGCCGGTGCTCCCTGCGCTGCAAGGGCTCCTGCCCGCCGGGCTGCAGCGCGGCCAGGTGGTGACGATCGAGGGCGGGGGACTGCTGTGCCTCGCGCTGGCCGCGGGGGCGTCCGCCGCGGGAGCATGGTGCGCCGCGGTCGGCCTGCCGTCGCTGGGGGTACGCGCGGCCATCGATGCCGGCCTCGACCATGACCGGCTGCTGCTGATCGCCGACCCCGGCGCCGCCTGGCCCCAGGCGGTAGCCGCCCTGCTGGATGGCTGCGACATCGTCCTGCTGCGCCCGCCGGGCCGCCCGCCGGCTCAGCTGCGGCGCAAGCTCGAGGCGGCCGCCCGGCGGCACGGGAGCGCGCTTCTGGTCGCGGGGGAGTGGGAGGGTGCGCAGACCCGGCTGCGCGTCGCCTGCCGGGAGTGGGCCGGCATCGGCGCCGGCCACGGGCGGCTGCGCGCTCGCCGGGTGCAGGTCGTGGCCGAGGGCCGGGGCGCGGGGACCCGGCCGAGGACGGCCTGGCTGTGGCTGCCGGGCCCCGACGGCGCGGTGACTCCGGTGGCTGACCCCGTAAGCACGGGCCTGGCGAGCACGGGCCTGGCGAGCACGGGCCTGGCG
>Ga0307372_10010734_pt1 | contig 12344 bp, 11 predicted proteins | sample OX1MG_FD_202533 | JGI IMG/M metagenome (GOLD analysis project Ga0307372, IMG submission 202533) | Soil microbial communities from Risofladan, Vaasa, Finland - OX-1 | ecosystem: Environmental > Terrestrial > Soil > Coastal area > Acid sulfate soil | place: Finland: Risofladan, Vaasa | collected...
CATAAAGCCAAATTTATAGAGGAAATTTTTACAATCGGCACATAAATGTCATTTTTAGAGCTAAAAAGACTTGACAATCGACATTTTGCATACTAAACTATTCTTAATACAGATATATAACGACATTCAGACAAGGGAGTCAACGATGAAACGCGAAAGATCAGACGATGCTGCACGCATCTCGCCAGACCCTTTACCGGCTGTTCCCTGTGATTTGTCTCCTTATTCTGATGATAGCTCTGCTGCCGGGCCGGAAAAATACGGTTTCTCGTACATTCTGGCGCTGGCGCGCACGGCCCATCCAGATATTGCTGATGCCGATCTGCAAGATATTGCTCAGGAAGCCTTCATCGCCTTCATACCCAGGTTGGAGCGTAGAGAACTTGCTCATCCCGATGCCTATCTCGCGCAGATCATCCGCAATAAATGCAACGACCATTATCGCCAGCAAAAGCGCCGTACTCACCTGCCAACGGTGTCGCTTTCGGCAGATGATGGTCCTGACAGGCAGGTTGTGGAGGAGGCTAGAGATGGGCTGGCGGATCCGGCCAATATGCTGGAAGAGAGTCTGTTTCTGGGAGACTTCTACAATGATCTCGCCGCCGCGATTACAGAATTGCCTCCCTGCCAGCAGCGCGCGGCGATCTGCACGCTGATCGATAAAGCCGACAATCCCGTCCCGCTCATTCGCGCGTTCAAGGCGCGCAACATCGGCGAAGCGCAGATGCACTGGCCGGCGGATCAGCGTGAAAAGCGCGATTTGCAAGCCTCGTTGTCCGCCGCTCGCCACAAACTTGCCAACTTTCTCCACATCGATCTCTCTCAGTATAAGCAGCGCAAGCGCCGCTCTGGCCCGCCCGGTTCCCAGAGTAATCAACTGTAATACCGATACGCGGTGGCATCGTGTAACTGCGCAGCGACACGATGCCACCGCGTTTGGTATACTATCCGCAAGAAAGGCGTCGCTGCGCAATCAATTGCGCAGCTAAAAGAAAATCTCATCATCATGACCAAACTCATCATCGGTGGTCAAACCCTGGATTATACCCAATACAGTGACGGCGATCTGCCTCTGATCTTCATTCACGGCATCGCCAGCAGCCAGCACTCCTGGCTGGATTTTCCCTTGCGCTTCACTGACTATGGGCGCGCGATCACGCTGAGCTTGCCGGGGCATTACCCTGCACGATTTCCAGAGCGAATGCGGCGGGCGACACTGAGCGATCCCTGGATCGGCGACATCCTGGGCGAAGCCATCGAGCGGATCACCAAAGGCACACCTGCTCTGCTCATCGGTCACAGTACTGGCGGCTACGCGGCTCTGGCAACCGCCTGGCGCGCGCCGCAATTGGTGAAGGGCGTAATCACGCTGGCCGGTTTCGCGCGCGGCGTGTGGGGCGGCGCGTTGGGCTTAGCGCAGCGCCTGCACATTCTCGGCGCGCCGGGCGCGGAGTTGTTCAACGCATTGCTCACTGGCAACGCGCGCGGTGCGGCGCTGGTTGATCTGGCCTGGCAGCACTGCTTCCATGACAAAGCGGCATTCCACGCTTGCACGGCCTATCAAGCCGCGCGCGCAGATATCATAGCTGACCTCACCCGCATGGACGCGCGATCATTGCGTCTGTGGTTTTACCAGATGCGTACCGTCAGTAACCTGAAGCCGTACCTGTCTCAGATCACTGCTCCTGTCCTTGCTATCGCAGGCAAATGCGATCGCACTGTGCCGCCTGAACAGACGCTGCTCATCGGTCACAACGTTTTTTATGGCACAACCATCCTGCTTGACGACCTCGATCACGCGCTTTACATGGAGGAACCGGATAAGATTGAGCGGTGTATGCGCGATTGGATCAACGAAAATATGCTTCGCTAAGAGAATAGCAGGCGCATAATCACGCAGGCAACCTTTGCTGTAGCGCAGCGTATATCTATCAGAGCAGGTAATCACTCGCCTGGGAGATAACACAGTAGCACGCGACAGAAAGGCAAAATAATGAAGCGCATTCTCTTCTTACTGGGTTCGCTTTTCCTCATCCGGGGTTTCATGCGGCGGGGAAGGCATCATCGCGCATTCCGCTATGACTAGTTTGGCAACAAAAGAGGGCTTCTGTGCCAACCAGACAGTTGGCACAGAAGCCCTCTTTTGTCATTCCACGCCAATGTCCCATGCCTGTTGAAGATCCGCGCGCGAATAACGCTGGAAGGCCATCAGCGTGTGCGTTTTGGTGATCGAGGACAATTGCATCATGCGGCCTGTCACAACATCGGCCAGGTCGTCGTAGCGTGGCAGGCGCAGCAGCGCGACGAGGTCGTATTCGCCGGTGACGGAATAGACTTCCGCCACGCCGTCGATCTCTAAGAGGCTCTGCGCTGTCTCGTTGACCTGCCCGCGCTGGACGTTGATCAGAATCAGGGCAGTGATCATGTATTTCTCCTTCTACGGCTACATGCAGCGTCCCCCTTGTGGAGGGCGCTTCCAGGTGTGGTGGCGCGATGAATCGCGCCACCACACCGCACCACAGCGGCCTCTACGCGAAGACGGGCGGGGGCGGCACGGTGGGCAATTCCATGCTCAGGCCGATGACTTTGATCTTCTTGCGCAAGGAATCGACAGCGTAGCGCGGGCCAACCCAGGGATCGAGCTGCATGGCGAGAATCTGCTGCACATCGTTGTCGTCGGGCGAGATGGCGGTAATGGCTCTCTGCGCGTACTTATTCACCGCATCATAGACGATCTGAGCGTTGGCGTGGTCGCGCTGAATCATTTCGCGTAAGAATTTGACGCCGAAAACGACGTGGCGCGATTCGTCGCGGGCCACGGCCGTGAAGCCGCCGCGGAAGGCCGGGAAAAGATCATTTTTCCGGTAGAACTCGAGGATCGAACGCTGTCCGGCCAGCGCCATCGTGCCTTCGACTATGACGTGATAGAGCGTGATGCCCTCGACCAGATGCGCCAGATTTGACGGCTCCTGGCGAATGCGCTCCGCTACCTCTGAGAGAGAATCTACCAGAATGTACTTGAGATCGCTGCTCATATATTGCAGAGCCACATCAAGCTGCTCTTCCATGCTGGCTTTGTCAACGCCCAACACCTCCTTGAAAAAGCGCGCGAAGAATACGGTGTGCCGCGCTTCATCGGCCTGCTGCGTGGTGATGAAGATGCGCATCTCCTCGTCGGGCATGGCCGCCACATAGGGACTGAGCGTGTCTGTTACGCACGCTTCGCCCTTGAAGAAGGCCGACAGGCCGTACAGGCGATCCTGGCGCTCTTCCTCGTTCATCTGCTCCCACTGCAAGCGATCGGCGCTGAAATCGATCTCCTGGGACTGCCACTGCTGCCGTTCCCAGCGATAATATAGTTCGCGATAGGACGGCAGGTGTACCAGCCCCTCGTCGATGATCTGCAAGACGTTATCAATCGGCGTTTGCTGGAGTTGGGTCAACGAAGCGGTTTCTAAGGGCATATCAATGGACATAGCGTTTCCTCAATTCTTTCTTGTCGATCTTGCCAATAGCGTTGCGCGGCAACGCATCCACAAACTCAAGCTCGCTGGGCGTTTTATAGTTCGCCAGCGCTTCACGACAATACGCCATCAGGCTCTCTGCGTCAACCGGCTCGCGCGTGACGACAAAGGCTTTGACCTCTTCGCCCATGCGCAGAGATGGCACACCGACCACCGCCGACTCGATCACCGCCGGATGCCTGTTCAATACTTCCTCAACATCGCGCGGGTAGACATTGAACCCGCCGCGAATGATCAGATCCTTCTTACGCTCTACGATGTACAGGTAGCCGTCTTGATCCAGGTAGCCCATGTCGCCGGTGTGCAGCCAGCCGTTGCGCATGGCGGCTGTCGTCTCTTCGGGCATGTTGTAATAACTCTGCATGATGTTGGGGCCGCGCGCAATGACTTCGCCGATCTCGCCCGCCGGAAGCGGTTGATCTCTGGCATCGACGATCAGCAGTTCGACGCCGGGCAAAGGCACGCCGACGGAGCCTGGCTTGCGTGGCATGGTGAGGCTGTGGCCGGTGAGGGCGGCACTGGCCTCGGACAGACCATAGCCCTCCAGTATCGTGCAATTGAATTTCTTCTCGAAGCCTTCCAGGATCGCCAGGGGCAGCGGCGCGGAGCCGCTCACGCAGGAGCGCAGGCTGCTAGTATCGAACCTGTCCGCGTCGGGCGAGTAAAGCAGGGCCACGAACATCGCTGGGACGCCCGCGAAGGCCGCGATGCGATAGCGTTCAATGGCCGAGAGGACAGCGCTGGTATCGAAACGCGGGTGGGCTATGACGGTCATGCCGCGCAGGAAAAAGACGTTGGCGACGAGAATACCGAAGGCATGGGCCAGCGGCAATACGGCCAGTTGCGTCTCTTCATCGCGCGTTTCATATGCAGCGCCGCGTCCGGCGAGGGCGTTGGCGATCAGGTTGCGATGCGTCAGCACGACGCCTTTCGGGTTGCCAGTCGTCCCTGACGTATAAAGAATCACGGCGGCATCGTCCGACGCGACGGACAGGTCGCCTGCCGTCGCGAGAAAATCATCAGCGCGCGCCGCGCCTTTTGCCACAACATCACTGTAGGCATGGACGGTTGGCGCTGTGTCCGTGGGAACGAGCGCGCTGGTGACGATGATATGCTGCATGGTGGAAATACTGGCGAGTGCGCCCTGCACCAGAGGCAGCAGGATCGGGCTGGTGAAGATGGCTTTGGCGGCGGAGTTGCGCGCGATATATTGCACTTCGAGCGGCTTGAGCAGGGGCATCACGGGAATGATCACGCCGCCAGCCCGCGCGATGGCCTGATACGCGATAATGACTTCGGGACAATTGATCATCATCACCATGACGCGGTCGCCTTTTTCGATGCCCAGCGCGCGCAGTCCGTCGGTGAGTTGGGCCGCTTCCCTGGCGATGTCGAAGTTGCTGTACTCGCGCACTTCTTGCTGCTGCTGATCCTCGTAGATGATGGCTTTATAGAGGCCAAAATGCAGGCAGTTGTAGCGCGAGAGGTCGGAAAGCGTGTTCAGGTCTGCATCGGTCATGACAGGTTGTTGCTTCGTCATGCATGATCCCTTTCTCTAACGGGCGTAATCAACCACGGAGAGGCTGTCGGCCCTACGAGTTCGCGGCGAGGATGGCTTCGCCGCTGGTGACTTTCTCGCCTTTCTGGTTCTGCGCCCAGCACTCGATTGTGACCGTTCGTAGCCCAGCGCTTTCAGCATTTGCTGTGACGGTTCCCAGGCAGGTCAATGTATCGTCGAGGTGTACCATGCCGGAAAAGCGCACTTTGAGCTGCGCGACAAATGCCTCCGGCGTGTCCGCGATCTGTTGCTCGGCGAACTGGCCCAGGAAGGCCATGCTCAACATGCCATGCGCGATCACGCCGTCCAATCCCACGCGGCGCGCGGCCTCTTCATCGAGGTGGATGGGGTTGTGATCGCCAGAGGCGTCGGCATAGCGCCGCAATTGCTCCTGCGCGATCGCGGGCTTCACAAACGGGATCAGCGCCTCGCCAACGGCGGCGTTCCAGATATTCATCGAATAGCGTCTCCTTATCGAGAACGAGTGGGCGCGATTATTACCTCTCTCCCAGAGAGGCTTCTAGCCCCTACGCATCTATACGCGGTTGAGGCGTTCAGGTTGCTATCACTGTAGCATGTTTCGCGAACCATGCGCAAGAGGAGGGTATGCTATAATCCGTAGGGGCGCGGGCTTGCCCCGCCCTGGCAAACCCTTGCAAATCAACAACGCCGGGTTTTGGGCGGAGCATATTACCTCTCTCCCAGAGAGGCTGCGCGCCCCTACGAATTTCCATGTAAGTTATGAAGAGCCGCTGTGCTATAATTTGAAGACAAGCCAATGCCAACCGTTTGATGGACAAGGATCATACCGTATGACACATCTTTATTTGATTCGCCATGGGCAGGCTATCAGCGCCGTGGAAAACACGGTTGCCGATACAGGCTTATCGCCGCTGGGCGTGAGACAGGCTGAGCGACTGCGCGACCGCCTGGCCGCTTCACACGAAATCGCTGCCGATGTGCTTATCGCCAGCACCTTCTTGCGCGCCAAAGAAACGGCGGAGATTATCGCGCCGGCGCTGGAACAGCCGATCATCTTTGACGACGAAGTGCAGGAATGGCGGGACGGCCTGCATGGCGACGATAGTTCCAGGATCGAAGAATATGTCGCGGAATTTAATCAGGCTCCGCTCGATCAGAAGCCCTTTTTCCGACCCACTCCCGCTTCCGAGACCTGGGCTGAGTTTGTCTTGCGCGCCTGTACCACCCTCAGCCGCATCACGCAGGAACACGCGGGCAAGACCATCGTGATCGTCTGTCATGGCGGCATCGTGGACTGCTCGTTCATCTATTGCCTGGGCCTGAGTTCGCTGTTTTTTCCGCGCGCGTTCTTCGCCACGCACAACGCGTCCATCACGCACTGGTTTCGCGGTTCGTATGCCGAACTGCCTGAGAGCTGGATTCTCGAACACTATAACGATGCCACACATCTGCGCGACCTGGATAGCGAGGTCAAGATTCCCTGGCGGCAGATCGCAGCGCGCCCCGTGCTGGGCAAAAATCAAGTTGTTGTGCCGACGGAGACGCAACAGGCAGAGTAACCTGGAGGAGTAGTATCAGCATGAATATCATCGATTTTTTTCGCGTTGAACAGAAACGCCTGCACCTCTGGCTGCGGGCTGCCGTCAGCGATCTGACGCCCGACGAGTGGCATTACACTGGCCCCGGCACGAGCAACAGCATCGCGTTTTTCATGTGGCACTGCGTGCGTACCGAGGATAACATCCTGCGCTTTATTTTGCAGGGTCGCCCGCCGCGCTGGAACGAGGAGGGCTGGCACGAGCGGTTGGGCCTGCCGCCTCGCGCGCAGGGAACGGGCATGGCGGCAGAAGAGTCGCGCGCGTTTCACATCGCCGATACTGGCTTATTTATGGAATACGCGGAAGCCGTCTGGCGCGAGTTTGAGGATTACCTGGCTTCGGTGCAGGACGGCGGCGCGGAACTTGGCGAGCGCGTCGTGACGGTCAAGCCGTTGGGCGAGCTGCGCGCCCTCCAGGCCATCGGGCAGGTCTGCATCAGCCATCTCTTCATCCACTACGGCGAGATCGCATCCATCCGCGGCGCGTTGGGCAAAAAGGGGCAGCCAATTTAGGATGCGATAGGGAAGCAATCAGGAACATGATAGGGAGCGATCAATCGGTCCCTACGGAGGATATTTCATGGCCTCTCTCGGTTTTATTGGCCTGGGCGTCATGGGCGGTCGCATCGCGAAGCGCCTGCTGGACGCGGGCCATACAGTTACTGGCTATAATCGCACGAAGGCTAAAGCGCAATGGCTGCTGGATGCCGGAATGCGCTGGGCCGATACGCCACGCGCGGTCGCTGAAAACGCCGAAGTGATTTTCAGCATGGTGACGGACACGGCTGCCGTGCAGGAGATCGTCAATGGCTCGCGTGGCATTCTTCCCGCTTTGAAAGCGGGTAAGGTATATGTCGATATGAGTACCATCGACCCTGATGTGTCGCGGGAACTGGCGGAGCAGGTGGCCGCGCAAGGCGCGCGGATGCTTGAAGCGCCGGTTTCCGGCAGCGCGATCACTATAGAACAGGGTAATCTGTCGATGATGGTGGGCGGCGATCAGGCCACATTCGAGCAAATTCGGCCCGTATTGCTCGACATCGCGCCGCGCGTCAATTACGTGGGCGGTAACGGCCAGGCGCTTTTGATGAAGATTGCGCTGAACCTGACGTTGCCAGTGCAGTTCCTTGCCTTTTGCGAGGGCGTGCTGCTGGCGGAAAAAGGCGGCGTCCCGCGCGAAACCGCCGTCGAGGTGTTTCTGAATAGCGCGGTCGTCTCACATGCCATGCGATTTCGCTGTCCTCTGGTGGTGAAGAAGGAAGACGAGGTCTGGTTCAACGTGGGCATGATGCAGAAAGATATGCTGCTGGCTCTCGAAATCGGCAGGAAGTCCGGCGTGCCAATGGCGAGCGCGGCCCTCGCCAATGAGTACCTGACGGCAGCGCGCGGCCTGGGATTGGCCGAGGAAGACTTCGCGGCCATCTTCGAGGTGGTGGCCCGCATGTCCGGTATGTAAAATCTTTTGGGAGCTTATCATGCATTATGTAGGAACGCTGGATGAGATCGGTTTGCATGTCCCGCCGCTCTGCGAAGGGCATAGCCAGGGCTATAGCCGCGCGGCGCTGGTTGACCACACGAGAGGGTCGGTGCATATGGGGTTAGGACTGTGCCAGTTGCTGCCGGAGGGCAGGCTGAACGCGCACGTTCACTCCTATGAAGAGGCGTTCTTTATTCTGGAAGGGCAGGTACTGGGCAGCATCGACGGCAAAACGTATCAGTTCGGCCCAGGCGATTATGGTATTATCCAGGTGGGAGCGCCGCACGCCTGGCGCAACGCCGAAGCGCAGCCAGTACGCTGGCTGGAGATGCAGGCCGCGCAGCCAAAGCCACCGGAGCGCGGGCGCGATACGTTCTTTTTGAAAGAGAACAATGTATTGAACGAGGGCGTGCGGCCCGACTGGCGCGATCCGCGCACGCGCGGCATCGGCCATTTCGACGACGCGCAATTGCCGCCTTCGGGCAAGATGCAGATGGAGGGCGACCGCGGCGGCAACATCCACGGTATTTCGTTGAAGATGCTGATCGATCACTCGCTGGGAGCGCAGTTGCTGACGTTGTTCATGGTGCAGTTCGCGCCGGGCGGCGAGGGCGTTGTGCATGACCACCCCTTCGAGGAGTCGTATTTTCTGCTCAGCGGCGAGGCCGAGGCGCTGCTGGACGGGAAACGCTATCATGTCAAAGCCGGAGATGTGGTCTGGACAGGCGTGGGCAGCACGCACGGCTTCTTTCAACGCGGCGACGTTCCGGTGCGCTGGATAGAGACGCAGGCGCCGCAGCCCCCACGCCAATACTCCTTCCGCTTCCCCGCCGATTGGGACTACCTGGCGGAGAAACTGGAAAGCTGACCCAAATAGGCCACGGTGCTGAACTTTCTTGTTTGTTCTGGTAAAGTAATTATATCCAATTAGAACAGGTGTAAGAATATGCTCAAATATGATCAGGCGCTTTTATGGTCTCCAATAGAGAGCCATGTAGAAAATCTTGTCCAGCCGTCAAGAACTGGTAAGCTTACTTCGTTTATCAAGTGGGCTGGAGGAAAAGAACAAGAATTGAAGCATATCCTTCCCTTAGTTCCTTCGTTTCGCGATTACTATGAACCTTTCGTAGGTGGAGGCGCGGTATTTTTTGCAATTCAAGCGAAGGGGAAATTTATTAACGATAGATCTTCTGAATTATTTAATCTCTATACAATGATCGCTCAGCATAATGCCGATTTTTTTGATGCGTTGGATACATTGCTGGCGGGATGGCAACAAATAAGTGAGATTGTAGATAAGTCTGCAAGCGATCTTATTGTACTCTACAAAGCTTACTCTTTCGATAGAGACTCGGCAGATACAATGAAGAAAAAGCTTCTGGAGTTTATTTCATATCATGCCGAGGAATTTCGCAAGATGTTTATGGTTGTCTACAACCAGGATATTGAGAATTTTTTTCGGGAACTCCAACGCAATTTATTCAGTAAAACGAGCCGGATGAAAGAACTAGAGCATAAGAAATGGAAGTTGCCAGAACAAGATATTCTGGCAAATATAGAGAGTGCTCTTAAAAGCGCCTATTATATGCATATGCGATATCTTTATAATAACATAAACAACTATCAAATACCGTCGCCGTTGGCTTCCGCCATATTCTTTTTTGTCAGGGAAAATGCTTATGCTTCTATGTTTCGTTATAACAGCCGAGGTGAATTTAATGTACCCTATGGAGGATTGTCGTATAACAGAAAAGATTTGGTTCGCAAAATCTCCTATATGCGTTCCGACGAATTGCGATTTCATTTCAGGAACACAGTCATCGAAAACCTGGACTTTGAGACATTTTTGCTCAAGTATACGCCACAAGAAAACGATTTTATCTTTTTAGATCCGCCTTATGATAGTGAATTTAGCACCTACGCACAAAACGAATTCAGTATGCAGGATCAGGAACGTCTAGCCAGCTATCTACAGAAGCATTGTAAGGCAAGATTTATGCTTGTCGTCAAGAATACTCCAGCTATTTTCAAGCTGTATGATCAGAAAGGTCTCACCATTCGTATGTTCGATAAAAAATACCTTGTCAGCTTTCAAGATCGCAATAATAAAGACACCGAGCATTTAATCATCACAAATTACGAGATCGAATAAAGTGTGTACAAATGTCTTTGTGGCTGCTCAATAATTATCCAATCTCGATCCCCGTCGGCACGGGTGTCGCTGGCAGCGCGGCCAATGTGCCGTTCGAGTGGTGATCCTCGCGAGTGAGAGCAGGATCAGGCGTCGGCGCGGCAGGCGACACGGGCAGGTTACTGTCGGAGATTGTGCCACTATCAATTGAGAGGTGATATGGAAACATCGACGGCTCGAAGGCGCTGCTTTGCGAGACGAGCAGAATTTGCTCGAAGTGCTGGCCGAGCATCTCGCCCGTCACAATATCCACCAGCGCCCGCGAGCGCCCGCGATCAAAGTTGCTCAACGGCTCGTCGAGAATGAGGAAGCCGGGAGCAGCGCGCAGTTCTCGCGGCAGCGATGCAATGGCAAAGGCCAGGCGCAGCGCCAGCGACAACTGGTCGGCTGCTCCGGCGGACAGGGCAGATTTGTTGATATACGCTTCCGCCACGCTATCCCATACGCGCAGTTGCAGATCTTCTTCCTCTTGCCAGCCCACGAGATGCACGTCCCGATAGCGGCCGCCCGTCAGCAAGGGAACAAGCTGTTGCAGGTAGTACTCGATGCGCGGCTGCATTTTCTGCATCAAGCGCTCGCGCACCGCTTGCAGTAGCAAACCGCCGCGCTTCTTGGCCGCGTAGAGGCGTTGTTGCTGCTCCAGGCGCGCGCGCAGGTCGTCCAGATCAAGCTTGACGCCGTCTATGTGCAGCCTGGTACCCAGCGCCAATTCTTGCTCCTCCAGGCGTTCCAGTTCTTGTTCGAGCGTCGCCTGCTCATCTTCCAGGCGCGCGCGCTCTTGCAAGGTGTACTGTCCCACCAGGGGCCAGACGGTCACAATGTCGGCTGAGCGATAACCAGCGGTAGACGGGCGGTGGTGCTGCGCCAGCATGGCGGCGATGCGCTCCTGCGCGTTTTCGATCTCCTGGCGGCAGAGTTCGATTTTGGCTTTGGAGGCGTTTTCTTGGAGCCGCATAGTTTCAAATTCGCGCGTGATGCCGCGCTCGTCGGCTTCGATAATTTCTTGCTGGCAGCGGGTGCGCAGGCCGGTCAAGATGCCGACAAAGGGATTGCCGGGTATGATCCAACTGCCAAGCGTCGCGCTGAATTTGGCGAGCCGGTTATAATGTTCGGCCAGAGTGTCCTGGCTTTCTTTAAGCGTCACGGCATAATGATCGCAGCGTTTTTGCAACTCAACGCGGCTGCCCAGCGTAATGTGCAGCGCCTCAAGCTGCCTGCGCGTCGCCAGTTCCGCGCTGCTGATAGCGGTCTGCCCAAAAGAGACGCCGAGCGCGCGCACGCGCTGGCGCAGTGAATCTTGCAGGCTTTGCAGCGCGCTGCTCAAGGCCGCCTGCTGCGCGCGCGCTTGCTCGATCTGCTGCGCGGGATCGTGTTCCTGGAAACGCTCGCTGCGTTCCGCGAGGGCGCGCTGCTTCTCCAGCAGGCGCTCCAGCGTTTCCTGCGTGGTTTGCAGTCGCTGCGGCAGGTCTGCCGTCATACTCAATTTGCTGTCGAGAGTCACAATTTCGCGTTCGGTCGTGCTGATGGTCTCACTCACTGTTTTTCCCAGGTCGGCGGGAGATGGCGCGGCAGCCGAGGTGGCTGTGGGTTCCCGATTTGTCGTGGAACTGGCCTCGAAGAGGGGGATAGGCAGGCCCTCCTGGCCGGCCAGCCCGGCGATCTCGTGTCGCATATCCTCGATGGCGATCTTGTCGGCGCGCAACTTACTTTCAATATCATCCCAACCAGCGGCTTTGCGCTGCTCTTCCAGGCGCGCGCGTTCTTTACGCAGGGCGGCGACGGCCTCCATCGTCACATTCACCTGGTTGCGCGAGGCGTTGGCGGCCTCGCGTTTCGCGGCCACTTGCTGCTGGACATCGGCGAGGCTGTCGCCATTGTCGGCGGTTTGTCGGAGTTGTTGTTCAGCTTCCTCGGCGGAGCGCGGCACTGTTCCGCCCAGCGCCTGTATCTCGTGTTCGATCTGTGTAAGAGCGTTGTTGTCGCCAAGCATTCGGCGGGCGGCCTCGCGGGCGGCC
>Ga0307372_10010736_pt1 | contig 12344 bp, 9 predicted proteins | sample OX1MG_FD_202533 | JGI IMG/M metagenome (GOLD analysis project Ga0307372, IMG submission 202533) | Soil microbial communities from Risofladan, Vaasa, Finland - OX-1 | ecosystem: Environmental > Terrestrial > Soil > Coastal area > Acid sulfate soil | place: Finland: Risofladan, Vaasa | collected...
GCTTCCCGCGTTTGTGCCGGATCGATGATGGCATCCACCCACAGCCGCGCCGCACCGTAGCGCGGATCGGACTGGTGCTCGTAATTGGCTCGAATCGACCGGAGCATCTCTTCCTTTTCTTCTTCGCTTAACTGTTTCCCGCTGCGCTCCAGTTGCTTGACCTTGATTTCCACCAGGGTGTTGGCCGCCGAATCGCCGCTCATCACGGCGTAGCGCGCCGTGGGCCAGGCAAAAATAAATCGCGGATCGTATGCTTTTCCGCACATGGCGTAGTGCCCCGCGCCGAAACTGCCTCCGCAGATCACCGTAATCTTGGGAACCACGCTGTTTGAAACAACATTCACCATCTTGGCTCCGGCGCGGATGATGCCGCTCCATTCGGCTTCTTTGCCCACCATGAATCCGTTCACGTCGTGGAAGAAGATCAGCGGAACCACGTTCTGGTTGCAGTCCATGATAAAACGCGCGGCCTTCTCCGCCGATTCCGCATAGATCACGCCGCCAAAATGGATTCGCTTTTCGCCGCTCTCGCGCGAGACGGTCTGGACGCTCTTTTTCTGGTTGGCCACAATGCCCACGGCCCAGCCGCCAATGCGCGCGTAGCCGCATAAAAGCGTCCGGCCATACTCGGCGCGGTATTCCTCAAAGCTGCTGGCGTCCACCACGCGCGCCAGAATCTCCCGCATGTCGTATTGCGCCGTAGGGCCGCCGGAAAAGACCCCGTAGATGTCCTCGGCCGGGTAGGCTGGCGGTGTCGCTGGTTGTTTGTCAAATGCTGCCAATGGCTTACGGCCAATTTTATCAACCAATGCTCGAACTCTGGAGAGACAGCTTTCATCGTCCGGCTCGCGGAAATCGACCGTGCCGCTGATCTGCGCATGCATCTTTGCGCCGCCCAGTTCTTCCGCCGAACTCTTCTGTCCAATGGCCGCCTGCACCAGCGCGGGCCCGGCGAGAAAAAGCCCGCTGCCCTCGGTCATCAGAATGTGGTCGCACATCACCGGCAGGTAAGCGCCGCCCGCCACGCACATCCCCATGATGGCCGTGATCTGCGGAATGCCCATGGCGCTCATCACGGCGTTGTGGCGAAACACGCGGCCAAAATCGTCGGTATCGGGGAAAACGTCTTCCTGCAACGGCAGGAAAATTCCCGCCGAATCCACCAGGTAAATTGTGGGGATGCGATTGTCGATCGAGATCTGCTGCGCCCGGAGCACTTTCTTGGCGGTCATGGGAAAGAACGCTCCGGCTTTCACCGTGGCGTCGTTTGCCACGATCATGACCAGCCTTCCTTTGACGCGCCCAAGCCCGGCGACAACGCCTGCCGCGGGCGCGCCGCCCCATTCCTCGTACATTTCGTGCGCGGCGTAGATGCCCAGCTCGAAGAATTCGGTGCCGGGATCGATCAGCAGGGCCATGCGCTCTCGCGCCGTCAGCCGGCCCTTTTTGTGCTGCGCTTCGACGGCCTTCGCGCCGCCGCCTTCGCGGATGGCTTCCTCCTGGTTGAGGATCCCGCCGACCAGTTCCTTCATTCGGCGGGCATTTTCATGGAACTCCGCCGAGTCTCGATTCACGCGGCTTTCAATGACTGGCCGTGACAAAGTAATAACCTTTCAGTGGAATCCGGGGGAAGTGCCGTCACGCCGCCTGCTTCACGTGGCTGCGGATGAAATCCACAATCGCCTGGGTGGACGCTCCCGGCTGAAACACCGCCGAAACTCCCGCCTCTTTCAGTTTGGGGATATCTTCATCCGGAATGATCCCGCCCACAATCACCAGCACGTCCTGCATGTCCGCGTCGTGCAGCAACCGGCAGATGCGCGGAATGATGGTGTTGTGCGCGCCGGACAGAATTGAGATGCCGACCACGTCCACGTCTTCCTGGATCGCGGCATTTGAAATCTGTTCCGGGGTCTGGCGCAGGCCGGTATAAATCACTTCCATGCCGGCATCGCGCAGCGCGCGCGCCACAATCTTGGCGCCCCGGTCGTGCCCGTCGAGGCCCGGCTTGGCAACAATCACGCGAATTCGTCGGTCAATCATGTTTATTGGTCCATTGAGTGATTAAGCGATTGTGTGATTGCCTCAACTCCTTTTGACTGTCATCCTGAGCGCAGCGAAGGACCTGCTGTCAGCCCGCTCAAAATGATTCTATCGAAATGCCGGCTCTTCGTACGTCCCGAACACGCGGCGCAAGACATCGCACATTTCGCCCAGTGTTGCGTAGGCGCGCGCGCATTCCAGGATGTAGGGCATCAGGTTCCGGTCGGTTGCGGCGGCGCCACTAAGCGCCTCGAGGGCCGGCTGGACGCGCGCGCTATCGCGCTTCTTCTTCAGCTCCGCCAGCTTCTCCCGCTGGCGCCTGGCAACCGCTTCATCGATCACCAGAATATCGACGTGTTGTTCCTTGTCCGCGACGTAGTCGTTGACGCCCACAATGATCTTTCGCTTGCGCTCCACTTCGCGCTGGTAGGCGTATGCGGCCTCGTGAATCTCGCGCTGCGGAAAACCCTTTTCGATGGCGGCCACCATGCCGCCCAGGGCGTCGATCTTGTCGAAATATTCATAGCAGGCACGTTCGGTATCGAGCGTCAGCTTTTCGAGGAAATACGAACCGCCCAGCGGGTCGGCCACGCTGGCCACGCCGCTCTCGTGCGCGATTACCTGCTGGGTGCGCAAGGCCAGGGTTGCGGCGTGTTCGGTGGGGAGCGCCCAGGCTTCGTCCATCGAATTCGTGTGCAGTGACTGGGTGCCGCCCAGCACCCCCGCCAGCGCCTGGATCGCCGTTCGCACCACGTTGTTGTAAGGCTGCTGCGCGGTCAGCGAGCATCCCGCCGTCTGGGTATGGAAGCGGCACATCCAGGAGCGCGGGTCCTGCGCCCCAAAGCGCTGGCGCATCACCGCGGCCCAGATCTTGCGCGCCGCCCGCAACTTGGCGATTTCCTCAAAAAGATCATTGTGCGCATTGAAGAAGAAGCTCAAGCGGGGCGCAAAATCGTCCACGTGGAGGCCGGCGCGGCGCACCCATTCCACGTATTCGATCCCGTCGCGCAGAGTGAAGGCCAGCTCCTGCACGGCCGTCGATCCCGCCTCGCGAATGTGATAGCCGCTGATGGAAATCGGGTTCCAGCGCGGCGTCTCGCGCACGCTGAAAGCGATGGAATCCACCACCAGGCGCATCGAGGGCGCGGGAGGAAAGATGTATTCCTTCTGCGCGATGTATTCCTTCAGGATGTCGTTCTGGAGGGTGCCGGAAATGTGCTTCCAATCCGCGCCGGCCTTCTCCGCCGCCACCAGGTACATGGCCCAGACCATGGCGGCCGGGGAATTGATGGTCATGGAAGTGGTCACGCGATCGAGCGGCAGCCCCTCCAGCAGCGTCTCCATGTCGGCGAGCGATGAAACCGCAACCCCGCATTTGCCCACTTCGCCTTCGGCCAGCGGATGGTCGGCATCGTAGCCCATCAGGGTAGGCAAGTCGAAAGCGATGGAAAGCCCCGTCTGGCCCTGCTTCAGCAGATAATGCAGGCGCTGGTTGGTGTCTTCCGGGCTGCCAAAACCCGAAAACTGGCGCATCGTCCACAGCTTGCCGCTATACATGGTGCGGTGGATGCCGCGCGTGTAGGGGTATTCGCCCGGATCGCCGAGGTCGCGCGGGTAGCTGAAATCTTTGAGGTCGTCTTCCGTATAAAGCGGCCCGACCGGAACCCCCGACAACGTGGTGAACTTCTCCTGCCGCTCCTTTAGCGCGCCGGCCTTGCGTTCGCCCGGATTGGCTGTTTTCCCCATCGCAGTCGGCTGCCACTTTCTGGCCCTATCTTATTCTGGCGGCAAAGATAAAGTCAAACCGGCGCGTTTTGTAGGGGCGGGCCTTGTTTCCGCCCGTGGACGCCTCGGCGAAAGGCGTGGGCACCCCAAGGGGCGCCCCTACAAAGCTCGCAGCCTGGTCCATTTCTAAGATTGATCTGGACTGGACCCGCGAAGCTTGGCAGAATAGAATTCGACCGTCTGCGCGAAGGCCGCACGGAATAACTGGCCGTCGCGCGGGCCGGCCGTTTTGTCGGGGCGTGGCGCAGCCTGGTAGCGCGCTTGCCTTGGGCGCAAGAGGTCCGCGGTTCGAATCCGCGCGCCCCGACCAATTACATTGTCCGTTCCAACCAACCCTTCCAACAGGATGTCTGGAAGCTCTCAGGCGGTCCCGCGAGGCGCGCCGATCCATGCAGGTGTGCGGTCGATCACGCCGAGGAGTGATCAGGGTCACAGCCTAATCAGGCTTGCGACGTTAGATTACATGCGTTTCGTATCGGTCACTTGGGTTGGCAGGAAATCGGCCTGGACGGTGGCATTTGATGGGTCCGGTGGACCTCTGGAAAGAAAAACGCGCGCATGTTCTGGATGAGGCATCACTTGCGCCTCGCTGGCGGCGTCTGATGCGCAGCCACAGGCGGCTGCGCGCCTGTACCGGGTGTCCATCGATAGCCGTCAAACATTGGCCAGAGGGACCCGGCCGGGCGGTGCGGGCGCGTGGTGTGGAACGTCCATGAATTTTATCGGGAGGCAGGGGATGGTCAAAGGTTCCTACCTGCTTGTCTTCATGTTCATGTTCATACCGTCAAGCGTATCGGCTGCATCACAAGGGCCGCAGAGCGCGGAATACTGCGGAAGCTGTCACCGCGCAATCGAACAGGGATGGAAGGAATCGGTGCACTCGCAAGCCATGGAGAGCCGGCTTTTTCAGGACGCCTTGCAGATGGCTGGCTCTGATTTCGGCGCTCATGCGCGCAGCATTTGCCTGGGCTGCCACTCGCCCACAGTAGCGGCGACCGGCGATCTGTCACTAGGGCTTAAGGTGAGCTGGGAAGGCATCACCTGCGACTATTGCCACTCGATTCGAAGCGTGTCCACGGCCGGTCCCAACCCCAAAGCCGTGGTGGCGTATAACAACGTCATGGAGGGTCCGTGGAAAGGGGTCACTTCACCGGTGCATGGAACCGCCTACTCCGGCCTGCACACCTCCTCGCTGCTTTGCGCGACCTGCCACGAGTACCGGAACTCGCTGGGATTCCCGGTGCTGACCACTTACACCGAATGGCAGAAAGGCCCGTACCGCGCTGAGCATAAAGGATGCCAGTCCTGCCACATGTATCGCGTTGAGGGAGCGGTTGTGGACCCGCGAGTGAAGAAGACGCCCGACCAGGGCATCAATCTCCATCAGATGCCCGGCAGCCACTCGCTGACGCAACTGAACAGGGCCATCCGGGGGCAGCTTTCCGTCACCCACGAAGGCGGCCAGCTCCACGTGGAGGTTGATGTGACCAATCAGGGGGCGGGGCACATGGTGCCCACGGGCTCGCCCCTGCGAAAGCTGATCCTGCAAGTGAACGCCGTGCCTTTCAGTGGACAGGCATTTCACGAAAGGCGGGTTTTTACCCGGGTCGTGGCCGATCAGCAAGGCAAAATTCTCAACGTGGAAGACCGGGTGTTCATCAAGGCGGCAAAAGTGGTGTCGGACACCCGCCTGGCGCCAGGCGAGACGAGAAAAGAATTCTTCACGTTTAAGGTGCCGCAAGGCGTCAGCTCAACCGTGGAGGCAGACTTTATCTACTACTATTCTCCGATGGCCACAACCCAGGCACAGCAAGAGGTGAGATTTTTGAGCTTCAGACGCTTTGTGCAATAAGGTTATTTTTGCGGTGGTTCAGCCCGGCCCGGAAGATCTGGTCCCCGAGCGGACCGGTTGGCTTTGCGCGCCGATGGAAGGCGACGGAGAACAGAACGATATCCGTGGTTCAGGGACGAATGGAGGGACGAATCCCATGAAGGGTGATACCAACTCTGAGAAATGCCCTGTGGGCGCCGGAGAGGAAAAGCCCGACCCCGGGCGCCGTTGGGTCAACCTGCTATTGGGCACCGGGGTTGTCGCGACGATTGCCTCTTTCGTCTACCCGGCGATCCGCTATGTGATCCCGCCGCCGGTCAGCGAAGCGAGCAACCTGTCGGTGGTAGCCGCGAAGATCGGGGAACTCAAGAATAACGCAGCGAAGGTTTTCAAGTTCGGTTCGGAACCTGCCATTTTGATCCACACTGTGGGCGGGCAATACCGGGCGTTCACCGCCGTGTGCACCCATCTGGGCTGCACGGTGCAATACCGCTCGGACCTGCATGAAATCTGGTGTCCGTGTCACAACGGCATCTACAACTTGCAAGGCCGCAACGTCAGCGGGCCGCCTCCGCGTCCTCTGGCGCAGTACCAAGTTCACATTCAGGGCGAGGACGTTGTCGTCGTCCGCAACGCATAACCATGGCTGGAATTAAACGTCGCACTTTAAACTGGATTGACGAGCGCCTCGGCGGTGGAGGAAGCATCGAGGAATTCCTTCGCCATAAGAAAGTGCCTCTTCATCGCCATACGGCATGGTACTACTTCGGTGGCATCGCGCTGTTCCTCTTCGTCGTCCAGGTCCTCACCGGCATCCTTCTGCTCATGTATTACCGGCCCACGGCCAGCGGAGCATTCGAGAGCGTGCAGTTCATCGTGACCCAGGTCAAGTTCGGATGGCTGATCCGGTCGATCCACAGTTGGTCCGCCAATCTGATGATCCTCATCGTCTTCATCCATATGTTCAGCGTCTATTTCATGAAGGCGTACCGCAAGCCGCGGGAGTTGACCTGGGTCAGCGGCATGGTGCTTTTCTTTATCGTGCTGGCCTTCGGCTTTTCCGGCTATCTTCTTCCCTGGAACACCCTGGCATTTTTCGCCACCAAAGTGGGCACGGACATGGCCGGCTTTGTGCCCTTCATCGGCCCATGGATCAGGGTGTTTCTAAGGGGCGGCAATGAGGTCACCGGCGCCACGCTGACGCGTTTTTTCGGGTTCCACGTGGCGGTGCTGCCGGGGCTTGCAACCCTGCTTCTGGCCCTCCACCTGCTGCTGGTGCAGCGTTTGGGAATGAGCGTTCCTCCCGGCGTGGAGAAAAGGATCAAGGAGGGGAAGGAGCGCGAACGTTCGATGCCTTTCTTCCCGAACTTCCTTCTGCGCGACATCATGGGATGGTACGGCGCGCTCGGCGTGCTGGGAGCGCTGGCGGCCATCTTCCCCTGGGAACTGGGCACGAAGGCCAATCCTTTTGCTTCGGCCCCGGCCGGGATCCATCCGGAGTGGTATTTCCTCTTCATGTTTCAAACGCTCAAATACCTGCCGTCAAAGGTCTTCTTTATTGACGGAGAACTTCTCGGCCTGATGTTATTCGGGCTTGCCGGGGCCCTCTGGGTGATCGTTCCGTTTCTTGACTACAAGGCCGGCTTCGGGCGCACCACCCGGTTCTTTACAGGCCTTGGCATTTTCGCGCTGGGATACATCATTGTGCTTTCAGGCCTGGCGCTCTTTTAGGTTGAGGGAACAACACAACCTTTGCGATGCGGATTATGAAAAGATCTTTGACCACCCGCTCACGGATAAGGGGTTGCGCCATCGGCGTGGCCATCATGCTTTGGGGACTGAGCTTTGCTTCAGCCGCGCCCCCAAAAAATTCCTGCATTAGCTGCCACTCGCAGCTTCCCGGCCAGTACGGCCAGCCGGCCAAGCTGTTTTCCGCTGACGTTCACCAGCAGGCAGGCCTCAGTTGCGCGGACTGTCACGGCGGCGATCGCAACGATGATTCAATGAACGCCATGAGCCCGGCCAAGGGCTTCCGGGGCGCGCCGGCCAAAGCGCAGGTCCCTGCGTTTTGCGGCCGGTGCCATTCCAATCCGAGCTATATGCGGAAGTTCAACCCCAGCCTGCGAACGGACCAGGTGAGTGAATACCTTACCAGCGTGCATGGCAAGCGGCTGAAGCAGGGAGACACCAAAGTGGCGGTCTGCGTGGACTGCCACAGCGTCCATGACATTCGCGCTCCTTCCGACACCCGCGCCCCCGTTTATCCCACGCACGTGGCGGAAACCTGCGCCCGTTGCCATGCTGACGCGAATTACATGAAGGGCTACAAGATCCCGACCAACCAGTATGCGCTCTACAAGAAGAGCGTCCATGCGGCTGATCTGGCAGGCGGCGACACCTCCGCGCCCACCTGCACCACCTGCCATGGCAACCACGGGGCCACGCCGCCCGGCGTCAACTCCGTCGCCAGCGTGTGCGGCACCTGCCATGTGATGAACCAGCAACTTTTTGAGAAGAGCCCGCACGGCGCCGCCTTTGCGAAGATGGGTCTGCCGGGCTGCGTCCAGTGCCACTCCAACCATGAGATCGTCAAGCCGGAGGATAGCTGGGTGGGGACAGATCCGAAGGCGGTCTGCGTCACCTGCCACGTGGAAGGGGACAACGGATACAAGACGGCCCAGGCCATTGCGGGAGGGATCGACAAGCTGAAAGCCACTTACCACAAGGCCGATGATGTGCTCAACAAGGCCGAGCAGTCGGGCATGGAGGTGTCCAGCGCCCGAGTGGAGTTGACCAGCGCGCACAGCGACCTGATCAAGGCGCGCGTTGCCGTCCACAGCTTCAATGCAGCCGACGTCCTCAAGATCACCAACCAGGGCGTTGCGACCTCGCGCCAGGCGCAAGCCGCGGGCATTGCGGCCCTTCATGAGCGCGACTACCGCAGAAAAGGCCTGGCGATCTCTCTCATCGCGATTGTGATTGCCCTCTCAGGGCTGTACCTCAAAATCCGCAAAATGGAACAAAGCTGACAAGGGTTGTTGTCGATCACGTTTCCCGCTTCATGATTGAATCCGTATAAGGCGCCTGCGCCCGGCAGGGTCTGGCCGGAGCGAACGCGCCGGAGGTGGACTCCTTTAATTCTTTGCGTTGTAGCAAGAGTACCAGCGGAGGGGAGAACGAGCGGCGTTAGTGATAAGATAGGTGGCAATATGCACTCTGGCTCTCACTGGGAAAAGATTTACAGGACGAAAGCTCCCGATGCCGTGAGTTGGTACCGTTCGCATTTGGATCGTTCGCTCGCGTTGATCGAATCGGGTTCGTGTGGCCGTGCAGCCTGCATCATCGATATCGGCGGTGGGGAATCAACCTTAGTGGATGATCTTCTGGCGCGTGGATACCAGAACTTGACGGTCCTGGATGTCTCACAGACGGCCCTGGATGTAACCAAAGCAAGGCTCGGGGAAGCTGGAGAACGGGTTCGTTGGATTTGCTCTGATGTCACTCAAGCGGACCTGCCCAACCATTCCTTCGACGTGTGGCATGATCGCGCCGTGTTTCACTTCCTAATCACACCGGAGCAGCGAAAGGCTTACGTCCAGCTTGCTGCGCGAGCAGTGAAGCCCGGTGGCCATGTGATCGTGAGCACGTTCGGACCCGAAGGACCTACCCAGTGCAGCGGTCTCGACGTGGCGCGATATGACGCCGAGTCCCTGCACGGTGAGTTCGGCGAGCGGTTTAAGCTCATCGAAAGTTTCAAGGAATTGCATCAAACTCCTTTCGGGACGACGCAGCAGTTTCTTTACTGCTGCTGCAGGCTTGTTTAATGACCGGAAAATCCATGTAGCCCACTGCCCACGCGCCGGGTGCGCGACATAGAAGTGAGAGTCAGGCTGCCCGGCGACCCGCCCAGTAATCCTCGAAGCGGCCATTGAGGCAGCAGCAACGCAGCGCGAGGATGGCGTTGGCGCCCCGGACGGTCCAGAACATGCCGGAGCGTTTGAGACGCGAAGCGACCACGGTTTTGCATCCGGCTTCGACGACGCCCGAGCCCACGAAGAGGTGTTGGCGGCGAAACTTGGGGTAGCGCATGCGCTCCGCGTTCCGCTCGAAGTAGTCGGCCTCGGTGCGGAGCTTCTCCGCGACTTCGGAGTTGCGAGATGGGATGGCGCGGAGCACGCCCACCAGCTTTTCGATTTTCCCCTTGTCCAACAGGCGCTTCTGATGGGCCTTCATCCAGGCCTTTTGCTTCCCTTCATCGTTGGGGTACAGGCGGCGCGCCAATTCCCACAGATGCTGACGCGCGTGGTAAAGATCGACGATGTGGATTGCGCCGGGAAAGTGCAAGGCGGCCAGATTCCAAATCCATTCCGCCCCGTCGCCCATCACCACCTTGTGGTGGGCGCGGCTCCAGCCGCGTTTCCAGGTTTCCTGGTAAAGGCGTCGGCCGAACTCCTCGGCGCTTTCGACGGCGCCGGTATAGGTGGTGGAATCCGGGTCGCGGATCGGGTAGCCCTTCTGATCCCACGCCGATTGAGTGAAGACGCATCCCAACTTGACTTCTCGCGTGTGGGCTGGTTGGCCGTCCACCTTGCCGTGCCGTCCCACCGTCTCTTGCTTCACCACCGGGACTCCCGTCCCATCCATTTGCACATACAGGATGGGGATCGGCTCGCCAGCGACGACGGCCAGGTCCAACTGCAGGGCCTTCTGCATCTCTGCTTGCTCGCGCTGGGCGATATCCGCGCCGAGGGCCTCCGCCGTACGCTCCACGGATTTCGCGGTCACCTCCAAGCCGGCCAGAACTTTCATCTGTTCACGGCCGTGATCGAAGGGAGCCTCCTGGCCTACCATCGCCTGCATGCGCCGCACCCCGGGAGAGAATTCTGTGTTTTCAATGTCCAGTTCTCGATCGACGGGGAACTGCCCCTGCTGACAGTGGGCGCACAGATAATAGGGGCGTGACACTTCCACCGCGCCCACCGCCGTCAGCACCCGCTTGGAGCGCAACTCCCGGTAGCGCGCCCGCTGGCCGCAAGAACACGGCAGGGTGCGCTGCTCGGCCGCTGGCTCGGGGAATTGCAACAGTTCGGTCAGGGCGGCGGCCCCCGCCCGGTGCAAGGCCGGCCGCAACGCCGTCTCCACCGCCTCCAGGTCGAGACCCTGGCCTTGGCGCCGCTGGCTGAAGATCACCCGCAGCAAACGATCTACTTCCTGGGCGACTTCCCGGTGGAGCGTTTCGGCCGTTTTTTTTCCTGCTCGCTCAACTTCTCTTCCCCCTCTACCGGACGCAACTGGCAAATCTTTTCGTTGACCTCCACCAGCCGCCGACTCAGCGCCTGAAACCGGTGGAACTCCGCCACTTCCCGCTGCGCCTTGCGCAAGGCGGCCGGGCTGGCAAACGTTTCTGAGATCGTCTTGCCTTGCTCCTTACGGGTCAGACGAAAATTCGGTCCGTGGCCCGGCTGCCCCGGCTGATGGCAGCGGCAGTTGGCTTTCCCGCAGCGGCCGGTAATGCTGGTAATCGAACCCCGGCGAAAATCCCCCAAGCCCACGATCTTCTGCACCACCTGAACTCTCTGGCTTTCCAATTGAAGAAGAGTTTCTGGCATAAGCCGCCTCCTTGGCCTAACGTATTAACACGTTAGGATTCATACCATAAAAAAAGAAACTCTTCAAATCTCCACTTCTATGTCGCGCACCCCTCCTTATGAGCGAGATTGACAATAGAGAGTTCTTTTTATAGACTGGAATGTTTCTGCTTGATGCGTCCCGTCGACCTGTAGGCAGCACTTTGGGTTGATCGAGAGGTTTTGCCAAATCCCTATCCACTAAGGAACCTAATCTATGCCAGGAATCATCAAAGAAAGACTCTTTACTCCAGGGCCGACACCGCTCCTGATGGAAGCCCAGGCCCGCACGCTAACGGCGACGCTCCATCATCGCACGGAGGCCTTCAAGAAGCTGATTCGCGAGACCGTCGAAGGTCTGCGCTACGTCTACAACACAAAGAACGATGTTCTCTTCTTTACGAGTTCGGGCACGGGCGCGATGGAAGGCGCCGTCTCAAACCTGACGTCTCCCGGCGATCGCGTGCTGGTGGGGACAGCGGGGAAATTCGGCGAGCGATGGGGACAGCTCGCCAAGGCCTATGGCCTTGAAGCGGTTACGGTGGAATGCCCCTACGGGCAGCCACTCAGCGTGGAAGAGATGGGGAAGCGGCTGAAGAACGACGGGCCCTTCCGTGCTGTCTATATCCAGGCCACTGAAAGTTCCACCGGCGTCAGCCATGACGTGAAGGCCATTGCCGATCTCGTGAAGCCTCTGCCGGACACCTGCCTGGTTGTCGATGCGATCACGGGTTTGGGCACAACGGATTTGAGGCCGGACGAATGGGGCCTCGATATTGTGATTGGCGGCTCACAAAAGGCCCTGATGATACCGCCCGGCCTGGCATTTGCCAGTGTCAGCGAGAAGGCCTGGAAGCTGATTGCGGCATCCAAATCACCCCGCTTTTACTTTGACTATGCCAAAGAACGCAAGAACCTGGCCAAAGGGGAAACAAGTTATACGCCGGCCACGACGCTGGTGGTCAGCCTTCACGCGACGCTCGAATACATCCATCAGGTGGGCCGTGAGAACCTGATCCAGAACGCGGCTTTTCTTGCAGAAGCGACGCGCGAGGCCG